>JABXNS010000217.1_pt1 | contig 14209 bp, 17 predicted proteins | sample 7301101 | NCBI WGS metagenome assembly JABXNS01 (sample SAMN14449646, study PRJNA615230) | soil metagenome | isolation source: soil from bare, unvegetated metal-rich iron-sulfur acidic spring small-cell... | place: Canada: Paint Pots Mound, Kootenay National Park, BC | collected 2017-05-25
CTACTGCCGAAAATGGCATGTCTTAAATACTTTTGAATCTTTGCCTCACTGGGGATTTGTTTTAAGTTGTACATGTCCATAATTGTCCTCCTGACTATGGATCTGTACCAATAGGGTGGGATTACCCTAATTTCAGGATCGAGAAATAAATGGATTATCTTTAAGATAAAATCGCCAGGGGCGATCGGTGTCGCGGGTGATGCCGATGCGGGTGGTTTGGACGATTTGATCTTCAGGTAACGGTGGTTTGATAATCAGCTCGAGCGGCGGCTGAGTGAAGTCATGACCGTTCATAGACTTGTTGACAGCCAGGGCTTGGCACAATTTGGCTGGGCCGTTGCATAAATCCTCGCCGGTTTGCCCGTGGCGGTTGTGGCTCATGAGCTCTTGGCCTTCCAGCGGCTCCAGGGCGCGGATCAACACTGCCGAGCCATAACCTTCCGGCGCGCAGACAATGTTCATACAATAGTGCATACCGTAGGTAAAATAGATATAGGCGTGGCCGGCCGGCCCAAACATCACGGCAGTGCGCGGCGTTTGGCCACGGTAGCTGTGACTAGCAGCATCAGCTTGGTCGTAGGCTTCGGTTTCCACAATTTTGCCAACTAGTTTCTGCTCGTTCACTTCGCGCATCAGCCAGCAACCCAGCAGTCGCGGCGCCACCATTTCGGCGGATGTTTCTAGAAATTCAAAATCTTTGGACATTCACTTGGCAAGCTGGCGGCGACCTTCTTTAAATAACCGTGCCATCCAGATCAGTTCGTCATAGAGTTTTTGCAAATTGCCATTGTAGCGTTCCTGATTTTCCGGTTTAAGTTGGCCGGCTTCGTCAAACAAATCTTGAATCCGTGGAAAATAGACGTCCCAGCTCAAACATACCAGGCCGGTTTCGCGGATGGCCGGTACCAACGATTCCACGGCCCGCGTGCCGCCCCAGCTGCCATTGCTGACACCGGCAAAAGCCACCGGTTTGTGATTGTAGGTTTGCAGCTCGCTGTCGAGCATGCGCTTGAGTGAACCTGGGAAACTGTGGTTGTACTCAGGCGTGATAATAAAAAAGCCGTCGGCTTTGGCGGTAATTGCGCCGTAACGCGGATCTTTGCCCTCCGGATCGTTACCATCACCCGGAAAATTGAAGTCTTTAGGATCAACTAAAATAATTTCCACACCCGGCTGCTGGCGCCCAAACTCGGCGATATAGCGCGAAGCTTTGATGGATTCGCGCTTCTCGCGCGTGGTGCCTTCGATAACGGCAATGGTAATCGGCTCGTCCATGACTACAGGTGATTATGCATCACAGCGCTCAAAATCACCAGCATTAAAACAACCAACCCCAGCGCCCGCCGAAAGTAATTAACGCCATCAAATAATTCCAGCCAAGCCCATGTAAATAGCGCGCCAAACGACAGCACCTTGGCCAATGTTTGCCAGTGACCAGTCGGCAACAGCCAACCCAAACCCATCGCCAACAGCCAGGCCGTGAGCGGTGTATTCGGCCAGCCCACTATGGCCAACTTGCCGTGCTGGTCGTACCATAATCGGTTTAAAATGCTTCGTTTTTGGTTCGTCATGAATGCCCTAAAGTTTAGCACACCACAAGTTTGAGCCAGTACTTTTGAGCAATTTCCAGGTTTAGTGCTACGGTCAAAGTACGAAGCGGTTGCCGTGCTGCCTAACAGATGATATAATAGAAAATAAATTACATAAGGATCCTCTATGTCAAACGCTGAAGGAACAAGTGCATTACTTAAGTTAGCCGCTAATCTTGACGCTTTCCAGAATCATCAAACTAGAGTGGGCAGTCCGTGGCCACATACGCAACAAGGAAAAGTGGCTGAAGCGGGTAATCCTTATGAACGCCGCTATATGGGGCTGGGACGATTTATAACTATCCCCACACTTGGCACTTGTGTAATATCTGCGGCTTTCTGCTCGGGTAAAGCTAATCCCGATCTCGGACTTGGAGACGCACTTGCTACTTACTTTCATATGCGTGATAAAATAGACAGCCCCTACATCCTTGCCGGAATGGCCCTGTTTCGTTTTGGGGAAGGGCCAGATGATGGCGTGTGTGTATCAGCCTACCCAGGCAGATTACAAGAAGGATGCTCGCCACGAAAACGAGCCGAAGCGCTAGCACAACCGCTTGGCCCCTGGGTAGTAGGGTCAATGCAAGATGCACTTCGATGGAGCGAACAATTCAGAACACGCCGGATGAGCTTAACTCACGCAAAAGCACCCGGAAATGGTCAATCTCAAATAGCCCAAGCTGGCTTGGAATTCCTCCATCCAACGGCGGGCGAGGTTAGGCCGCTCGTAGCTTTCTTTGAGCACGGCAACAATCACCCTTTATTTACTCGGCCGGCAGTAGAAGAACATTTGTGTGAAATTGCAACGATACGCGAACTAACCGGCAGTCAAGCCACACTCAACCTGACCAGTCTTCTCCCCCATTAGTTGTGCTCCAGCTCGTGGATGCGGGTGTGGTCGAGGCCGTAGTAGTGGCCGATTTCGTGCCACAGGGTGTGGCGGACGGCGCGCTGCAGCTCGTCCAAGTTTTGCACGCTCGCCTCCAGCGGTTTTTTGAACAAGGTGATTTTGTCGGGCAACATTTTGAGCGTACCCTGGCGGCGGCTCAGTGGCACGCCTTCGTACAGGCCAAACAGCGTTTGATTGCACTGCAGCTTCAGCTGTTGGCGCTGCTCTGGGCTCGGTTCATCCTCCACCACAATCGCCACGTTCTCCACGTGCGCAAATTGCCCCGGCAACGACCCCGCCGCCGTTTCGATTATCTCGCCAAATTGCTCGTCATTAACTGTAATCATCCCGCTGATTGTAGCAGATTATACTTTGGTGCGTTTGCGTTTGTTTGGGTCTAGTTCGCGTTTGCGCAGGCGCAGGGAATCGGGCGTCACTTCCAACAGCTCGTCTTTTTCGATAAAGTCCAGGCATTCTTCCAGGCTAAAAATCACCGGCGGCGTCAGTTGCACCACGCCATCGGACGATTTGCTGCGCATGTTGGTAAGGTGCTTAGCCTTGCAAACGTTGATTTCCATATCGTCCATGCGATTATTCAGCCCAATAATTTGCCCAGCGTAGACTTTAACGGCTGGGCCAACAAAGCATACGCCGCGCTCCTCGACAGTTTGCAGGGCGTAGGGCGTGGTAATACCCGTTTCAAAAGCAATCAGCACGCCGTTACGCAGTTGCTGCAGACTAGCGCCGAGCGGCTCGTAGCCGACCATCAGGCTGTTCATAATGATCGTGCCCTTGGTGTTGGTCATCAAAATGTTGCGCAGTCCAAGCAGTGCGCGGGTAGGCAGTTGGTAGACCAGCTTGGTAACACCTTTGGGACTGGCGAACTGTTCTTTGAGCTCGGCGCGGCGCTTGCCCAGCTCCATCTGCACGGTGCCAACGTGCTCGGCTGGCACTTCAATGATAAGTTCCTCGATAGGCTCGACGGTTTTACCGTCTTCTTCGTGTGTAACCACCTGCGGACGGCCGACTTCAAACTCGTAGCCTTCGCGACGCATGGTTTCGATCAGCACAGACAGGTGCAATTCGCCGCGGCCGCTGACCAAAAAGCCAATCTGGTCGTCCTCCACGCGCAGACCGATGTTGGTTTCCAACTCTTTATGCAAGCGCTCGCCAATTTGGCGGCTAGTGGTAAATTCGCCCTCAGTGCCTTTAAATGGACTGGTATTGGGGCCTAAATAAATTTTCAAAGTCGGAGCTTCCACTTCAATAATCGGCAGGGCTTCGGGCTCGGCAGCGTCGGCAATAGTCTCGCCAATTTTGGCATTGGCCACACCGGTGAGCTGCACAATGTCGCCAGCTACGCCCTGCCCCACTTCAAAGCGGCTCAGACCATGGCTCATAAAGACTTGTTCGACTTTGGCTTTGCTTTGCGCACCGTCTTTTTGGCAAAGGGTGACGGTGTCACCTGCCTTCACGCGCCCGCGGGTGATGCGCCCTACAGCGTATTTGCCCTTAAAACTATCCCAGGCTAGCGCCGTTACCAACATTTGAAAGGGCTTGTCCAGCTCCACGGTTGGTGCCGGAATATGTTTGATAATGGCATCAAAAATTATGGCCAGATCACTAGGTATTTCGGGATCGGCTGGCGGTGTAGCCCAAGCCTTACCGGCACGACCGACAGCGTAATATACCGGGTAATGCAGCTGATCTTCGTGTACGGCTAGCTCCAAAAAGAGATCGTCCAGCTCATTTTCTACCTCGCCGAGGCGTTTGCCAGCTTTGTCGATTTTGTTGATAATCACAATCGGTTTGAGCCCAGCAGCTAGCGCCTTGCCCAGCACAAATTTGGTTTGGGGCATCGGGCCTTCCTGGGCATCGACAATCAGCAGACAACCGTCGGCCATGTTAAGTGTGCGCTCGACCTCGCCACTAAAATCAGCGTGTCCGGGCGTGTCAATAATATTAATACGGTAGCCTTCGTGGTCGACAGCTGTGATCTTGGCGGTGATAGTAATGCCGCGCTCGCGTTCTTGGTCGCCGCTGTCCATAATCAGGTTTTGGCTCATCTCGGCTTGATTGTCGCGGAAGGTTTGGCTTTGCTTGAGCAGCCCATCCACCAACGTGGTCTTGCCATGGTCGACGTGCGCAATTATCGCAATATTTCGAATTTTAGACGGATCTTGGATTGTTGCACTCATAAAATAGCCCACCTTTAGGAGCACTTGCTAATTATTTAGCTATATTATGGCATAAGCAGCTTTTAGATGCAAGTACAGTTTTAGCAAATAGTTAGGATTGATTCTTTCGCTGTTTCATTTTACGTACAAAAACAACGGTGCTAAAGGCCAAAGCACTGAGCGCGATCGCTCCAATCGCAGTTTTGATAATAACTTTTCCCGCGCCAGGTTCAATTGACTCAATTCCGTCGAAGGGCACATCCCGAAGTTGGTTTGTCCCAGGCATAAACCGTACGACTAGTTTTGCACCGGAACCATCTGGCACAAACCTAGACCGTAAGTTTCGGCCAGTTTCCAATATGTGATCTGTTATCAGCCTGTCGTTGACTATGGAAGGAGGAACATCGGGACCACTTGCCATTACATCCGGATCATCACCGTGTATATTGATACTTTCGTCAGTCATGTTCATCTAGTCTATCAACCGCTATCAAATATTCAAGGCGTTGGTCGCACGAATTTTGATTAATAAAAACCCGGACCATAAAAGGGCCGGGTTAGCACAAACGAGATGTTTTTCTGGTACGATCTACGACCCTGGCGTTAATGTACCAATAAGTGTGTTTGTAAACGCCCCGACAAGTCGGGGAAAACTACAATTACTGCTTTTTCAAAAATTTTTGATCTTTGAGAACAAGAGAATTCGTTTGTTAGCTCTAATACTAGCACACATTTTAATTCTTGTCAAGGATATTTTCGATAGTTCCCTGTCACTCCGACTTGCACCGACGGAGGTAATCAAGATTATTGTCTCGCACTGCATCGGGCTTGGACTTTATACATCAGCTTTCTGGGTGCTAATCCCAAATATCGATGATTTTCACTTTGCGCTCTCCCCTCTCGCTAACCTAATTTCTCTCGAGGTGAGGCCATATGGTTTACAAACTAGCTGGTTGACTTGATAGTCAATTTTACTTTTTCGAAACATAGTCAAGTATTTTGGGCCAATTTAGTAAGCCTTTGCTACTAAAATTGTCCAGGAGGTCTTTGGTTAAAATATTTACTGTTGCTGCGCAAAGCTCTTTAAAAGCATCGTCTCTTTTCTTAACTTCTTTATCTAAAGGGACTATGATTGTTTGATAAAGTTGCTTGTCGCCTGAAACAAATTGCCAGAACTCTTGGCCACAATACTTGTAATAACTTTTTTGCGGATCCTTTTTGTTGGCCTTTAGGGGCTTATGATCTTTACCGTATATACAGCCATTTATGGCTACAATCCTGCCAGTCCAGCCCTCTTCCCTGATAAGTTTCTTGGCTTTTTTGAAGTTGTTCTTCATTGTACTTTTTTGGTCTGCATTCCCCCAGAAGGGACCAGATTTGATTCCGACAATATATCTGACGTTGTTTTTATCAAAAATAAGGTCAACACTTTTGTAGATATTCTGTTCAGCTTTCCGGCCACCATAAATTTTAGCGTTAATATGGATAGCAAGTCCTTCAAGTAAATCGCCAAAAATTGTTTCTTCCTGCGAGGATAAGTGAGCGTTTAGTAAGTCTTCAGCAAAATCACCAGCAGTTTGAATATTTTTAGCCTTAAATAAGTACGGATTTTTACGCTTTAGTATCGATTCAAGCCTAAGAGTTTCCAGCTTCTCGGTCCGTTTTTGGTAAAAAGGAGCTACTACAAAATCTTCAATGTATTGATATAGCGAGTCGTAATCTAGCTGGGTCATAGCAATTTTAACGATTCTTTTTCTACCCTAGTTTGCGCTAAATCAATGTACTCTTCCAGTATTTCCATACCTATGGAGTGACGATTAAATCCCATTGCAGCAACACAGGTAGTGCCAGATCCCAGAAACGGATCCAGAACTACATCGCCAGGCTTTGTAAATAACTTGATGAACCACTCAGGTAGCGCGCGTGGGAAAACAGCACTATGGCTTTTATTCGAACTTTCCGTTGGTAATGCGAGAACGTTATTGGGGTACACAAACTCTCTACCTAACCAGTTGGATATATTTTTGCCAAAACCACTGCCAACTTTTGAATTATCTCGCCTTTTGTCTGTTTCGCTTAAATTTTTAAGCCGAGTTTTTGACCAATCACCAACAGGCACCTTTACTTCATCTTGATACATATTGAAATTTTTAGATTTATTAAATTGTAATAGTCGTTCCCAGCCATCCCTAAACCTGTTGGGCCACTTGCCCGGAAAACTATTTTTTTTATTCCATATAAACTCTTCAGTCCAAAGCCAGCCCTGCTTGCGCATTTCCAAAATCATCTCGATAACGTATGTGTGTCGTTCACCACCTACAACTTTTTCTTTGATATTGAGTATAAAGGTGCCGTCTGTCTTTAGTACTCGCAGAAGTTGAGCCGAAATGGGTAGAAACCACTCCGCGTATTGATCGGGTTTAATGCCCCCGTATGTAGAACTTCGTTGATCTGCATAAGGCGGAGATGTAACTATTAAGTCAACGCTTGCGCTTGGCAAAGTAGCTAAAATTTTTAGACTATCTCCTTGGTATAGTTGAGTTTTGACTTGGCTCATACCGTCAAGAGGTAAAATATTCTTTGTTAGAGTGTTAGACTCAATCATCCTACAATTAGGGTATCACTTCTGTATCTGTTTTGGAATGGCGGGGTATAATGAAGAGTATGGAGCAGAGACCTTTGGCGGAGCGGATGCGGCCGAGTAGTTTGGCCGAGATTGTCGGGCAGGCGCATTTGGTGGGTACGGGCAAAATTATCCGCGAGATTGTGGAGAAAAAACGTCCCACCAGTTTGATTTTGTGGGGGCCGCCGGGCAGTGGCAAAACCACGCTAGCGCGGATTATTGCCCGCGAAACCGGTGCGGAATTTGTGGAGCTTAGTGCTGTCACTAGTGGCAAGGCCGATGTCACGAAGGTGATCGAGCGAGCCGAGCAAAATAGCCGGCTGGGCATGCGCACGATTTTGTTTGTGGACGAAATCCACCGGTTTAACAAAGCCCAGCAGGACGCCTTTCTGCCTCATGTGGAGAACGGCACGATTATTCTGATTGGTGCCACGACCGAAAATCCGAGCTTTGAGGTGATCAATCCACTGCTGTCGCGCAGCCGAGTGCTGGTGCTGGAACCGCTCACCAAAACCGAGATTATTGCGATCATCAAAAAGACGGCAAAGATCGAGAAAATTTCCACCAAACGTCTGCCCGCCAAAAGCATTGATGTGCTGGCCGAACTGTCTGGCGGCGATGCCCGCGTGGCGCTAGGCAATTTGGAGCTAGCGCTGCAGCTGACAAGTGCCACCATTACGCCAGACGTCATTACCACCGCGGCGCAAAAGCGCGTGCCCGGCTATGACAAAGTCGGTGAAAATCATTACAACATCATCAGTGCCTTTATAAAATCGATGCGCGGCAGCGACGCCACGGCCGCGCTGTACTACTTGGCACGGATGCTGCAAGCCGGCGAAGATCCCAAATTTGTGGCCCGGCGAATGGTGATTTTTGCCAGCGAGGACATTGGCATTGCCGCACCGGCGGCACTTAATTTAGCCGTTGCTACATTTCAGGCAGTAGAAAGAATTGGCATGCCGGAGTGCCAATACAATCTGTTCCACTGTGCCACTATTTTGGCTAAAGCACCCAAATCCCGCGTGGTAGCTGACGCTATGGTTAAGGCTCAACAAGCCGCCCGCGAGCATCCCGACCTGCCCGTTCCCATCCATCTGCGCAACGCCCCAACCAAGCTCATGAAAGACCTGGGCTATGGCCAAGGCACCAAATGGCAAGCCAACTTCCAGCATCCCAAAAGCTTCTTGCCCGACGACATTAAAGACCTCAGACTGTTCGACGAACCATCATAAGCCAAAGATTTAAACGTTAGGTTATACTAGAGTGATGGCTCAAGCACCCACGCCGGCAATCAACGTCAAGCATCTGAGCAAACGCTACCCGGGCGCCGAAGGATTTGCGCTCAAAAACCTGTCATTACAAGTAATGCCCGGCGAAGTTTATGGCTTCTTGGGACCCAACGGCGCCGGCAAATCCACCACCATTCGCACACTGCTTAACTTTATCCAGCCCACTAGCGGTACGGCCACCATCGACGGGCATGACATTGTAGATCAAAGTGTGCAAATCAAGCGTTCCATTGGCTACTTGGCGGGCGACGTGGCGTTGTACCCCAAAATGACCGGGCGGCAACTGCTGGATTATCTAACCGCACTGCAGCCGGCGCTGCGACCAGTGTATGGGCGAGAGCTTATCAACCTGTTTAAAATTGACCTTAGCCAGCCAATTCATGACTTGTCCAAAGGTAACCGGCAGAAACTGGGGCTCATTCAAGCCTTTGCTCACGAACCGGCCGTACTGATTTTGGACGAGCCCACCAGCGGCCTAGACCCCCTCATGCAGGAACTGTTTTTCAAGCTTATTGACGAGGCCAAGGAACGCAAAGCAGCCATTTTTGTGAGCAGCCACAACCTGGCAGAGGTTCAAAAAATTTGCGACCGCGTGGGCTTTATCCGAGAGGGCAAACTGGTGGCCGAACAAACCATGGTGGAGCTCAACCGCGCTGCCGCCCAAATTTACGATATTGTGTTTGCCGAGGCCGTGCCGGCAACTGCGCTTGGCCAGCTGGCCCACACTGAGCTAACCGAAAATGGGCCACGGCGCGCCACTGTTCATGTACACGGCAGTTTGACGCCCTTGTTGCAAGTTTTGAGCCAGCATAAAGTAGTCAGCCTAAGCCGACGCGAGGGCAACCTGGAAGACGAATTTTTGCATTTTTATAACGAGGATGACCAGTCATGAGCATGTTTACGATTGTGAAAAGCGAGCTGCAGCAGCGGCGATGGTATATTTTTTGGTGGGCGATTGGTATTGTAGCTCTGGTTGCATTGATCCTGGCTATTTACCCGGCCATTAGCCATTCCACGCAGTTTAACCAAGCACTCAACCAGTTGCCCAGCTCGCTCAAATCTTTCCGCGGCATTTCCGGCGACTTCACCTCGCCTGTGGGTTATCTAAATTCCGAGATTTTTTACCTGACCTTGCCGCTGATGCTCATTATTATGGCCATTGGACTAGGCAGTTCACTGCTTGCCCGCGAAGAGCAAAGTGGTACGCTGGAACTGCTGCTGGCGCGGCCGATATCGCGCGGCAAGCTGCTGGCAGCCAAAGCGCTGAGTGGCTTCGTTATGTTACTAATAATTTGTGGGGTGGCGGCACTGGCCATCATTGTAGGTGACCAGCTGGTGCATTTGGCTATTGGCTGGGAAAATGTTTTTGTGGCCACGGGTATGTCGCTGGTGCTGGCACTGTTGTTTGGCACTTTGGCACTTACCTTTACGGCATTGGGTAGGCAGGCCAGACTGGCCAGCGTGGGAGTCGCTTCGCTGTTGGCGCTAGGCAGCTATTTGCTAACTTCATTGCAAAATAGTGCCGCCTGGGTTCATTGGCCGGCCCGATTTTTGCCATTTTATTATTACGATACAAAGCTGGCACTGGACGGCAATTTTAATTGGCGTAGTAGCGTGGGCATGTTGGTGGTCACTGTAGTGCTGGCCATTGTTGCCTGGCGAGGTTTCACTCGACGCGACATCGGCTAGGTTGGTTATTGCCGGGCATTTTGCTATAATCACCTCTGTCTTTTCTATTTCTTGTTTAGGGAAAAGAACAATCCAGAGACGAAAGTCTTTAAAATCCAAAATTGCAATCCAAGGAGCTTCGTGGCACCTGAATGTGATTTTGAGAGGAGGAACATAGGCAAAGGTCGAAGTTTTCGGTGCTGCATGCGATAAAACGAGACTAAGCCGCAAGTTCTGACGGTGGGAGTTGGCCAAGTGGTAAGGCACTGGGTTCTGGTCCCAGGATCGGGGGTTCGAATCCCTCACTCCCAGCCACAAGGGACTCAGAGTCCCTTCCAATAGTTCCTGATCTGTTATAACAAAACCCAATACAAAGATAGATGGCAACACAACTAACGAAAATGGGAGCCAGGATGATCCTATTAACCGTGCATTTATCCGATGGCTTAACTGGCAGCTTGAATATAAGGAATGGGCAAAAAGCGTTATTTTAGTTCTAATAATGCTGGTTGCATTATTAGTCTCAAAACAAGAAATCTTACAACCCAGTTATCCTGGTTATGCTGCTGAGCTGATGGGGCACCATGCCCAGTGGTTTTGGGCTATCAGCATTATAGTATTTTTACTACACCAATGGAAATCATGGACCAGCCTTGAAAAGTTTAATGGACGCTGCCTGCTAGCACTTTCATTATTTATGCTTATAAGTGGTGCGCTATTGATAAGTTGGCAACGCCAGTAATTAGCGGGCAACAAAAGCTTATTTTTTGCGGAGGTTATTTAATTTCTTTGAGTAGCTCATCCGGCTTTACGTCTAGAGCCTTGGCAATCTTAAATATCACTTCAAGACCAGGATTACGCTCTCCGCGTTCAATAAAACCGACATAACTGCGATCTCTGCCAATCTTGGCTGCTAGCACCTCTTGGGTTATGCCCTGATCATTGCGTAGTTCTTTGATGCGCCTACCGAATCGGACATGCTTGGCTGAAACAATACTCATTGATCCAATAATACTACATATTTGTGGGTTTATCACATGCGAGGCAGTGATATAATAGGTTCATGGATGAAGACGTAGTAAACGATTTAAAACAGTTCATTGCTGCAACGGTCACCCAGCAAACTTCCGATATCAAGGCCGACATTGCTGATTTAGATAGAAAACTCAGCACCAAAATAGACAACCTTTCTCAAGCCGTTGGTGAAGCCATAGAGCAAACTAACGAAGCCACCGACACACAGCTCAAAGATCACGAGCAGCGCATTGGCCGACTTGAGCATAAGCTGGCTTAACTATCGTTGACTGTCTCAATCTTTAGATTGGGTTGGTTCAGAAATCGTCCCTTATACCCAGCCACAAGGGGAAACAACAGCGATGGGCTCAAGCAATTTTTTCGTATCGTAAAGATTTATCGCTGTTGCGCAATTTGAAAAAGTTCGAAAATCCGTGCTTGACACTTGTCATACCATAAGTATATACTTGTGGTATGAGTCAATATGCCGTCATAAATCTAAAGACTGATCCAGACCTTAAACGACAGGCCGCCAAAACTGCCGATAAGCTTGGTATTAGTATTAGTGCGGTGCTCAACAATGAGCTTCGGCGTTTTACCGCTGAACAAAGTGTTATATTTGACGTGCCTGAAATACCCAATGCGCAGACTACTGCTATATTAGCTCGATCAAAAAAAGAAATTGATGCTGGAAAATTCTATAAATTTAAAGATAACGACGAGGCAATTGGGTTCCTGACTAACGAATTAAAATGACGATTGCCTACTCGAAAAACTTCATAAAACAGTCGAAAAAACTTAATAAGCCCGTAAGAGAAAAACTGCTAGGGAGGATTGAGCTATTCGGGGATAATCCACTGCATCATGATCTTAATAATCACTCGCTTAAAGGAAAATACAAAAAATACCGAAGTATTAATGTAACTGGAGATTACCGAGCACTATACTTAACCCAAGATGACTTAGTTATTTTCGACTTTGTCGGTACTCATAGCCAACTCTATGGTTAAATATATGTTCTGTTTTAATAAAGATTCAGAAATCGTCCCTTATGGCCAGCCAGACTGTACAACAGGGTGAAGACCGGGTTCCCTGACCAACTTATTTATGTTGTAATCATCTTCTTGTATCTGTTCGGGTTAGGTTCGGTGTCTTGTTTCCCTAGAGCGACTGGACAACAAATTTGCTGACTGGGTTCTATGGCCGGGCCTATTACAAGTTTTTGATATAGTAAGGCATACATATGCGTAAATTCAAGCACTTAAGTAAAAGACCGCTGGTCAGATCGGCTATTATTTTACTTGCGGCACTGATTTGCTTCAGCGCAATAGCATATGTTGTTATGGGCCGCCCGCCCAATACTTTATGGCTGCCTAATAGCAGTGCATATAGCACAGATGATGATATTCTATACCTTTTACCAGTTAAGGAGCGGTATGAAGCCACCTTGTATGGTCGTGGGCTAGTCTATACCAGTGCAAACGGATCTAGTTCTGTGTATGAATTTGCTGCGAACCCATTGCTGGACGCCTCTAAATGTCCTAATATTTCCGGCCGGAGCAGTCTTGATCCTACAAAATGTGAAATACAAGGTAATTTTAACGGCTCCAAATTATATGGAATTGACAGAAGTGACGCTTCAAGCCTAACCGAACAATTTATTCAGCTTGGCAATACCTTTGTTTATATTGTTGCTAACTTTAATCGCGGAACGGATTATATACATAACTTCATTCCTGTGCCACACAATCAGATCAATAGTTATCTAGCAAACACCGAGAAAGTAGCTGGGCCTATTACGGCACGTCAACAGCAAGCAAAATCAGTTGCTGACCAGAAGGCTGCTATAGCTTATACTAAGCTTCCGTTTACGCCCGCTTTACCTAAGACCCTCCCTACAGGCTGGCAAATGCTAACCAAGATTACCGGCCAGCCAATCCAGGTTGATGGTCCTGACGCTGATCATCCCATGCTCGTTAGTACGGATTACACTAATGACAAGAACATTCGTGAAGACGTGGAGTTTCATGTTGGGTTGTTATCGGCATTCCAAATAGGAGGTAGCTGCGGACCGACACCAGGTTACTCTATGCAAAACTTACCTTGTACCAAGGTACCAGGTACCGATTACTATGAGGCTAGCTTATATGACAATAACGGAGATTTCGTTCGCTACTTGTATAGACCCTTGGGTAATAGCCTGGTCATTACTGAGATAGAACTAGTCGACAACGGAGGGACTAAGCCGACTCTGTCCCCTGAGCTAGAAAGAGCTCAAAACGCTATAACATCGTCTGCTCTGCCTATAGATAAATCTGTATTAAAAGGCAGTGCATACTCAATGGTGTTTTACTAGTTTTTTAATTTAACTTCAACCGCAAGATCACTTACCTGGCCCCACAAAAGGCTTGGCATCTATGAGCTGTAAGCTAGTATAGAGCGAGCCCATGATTAAGCGGTAGAAACATTTGGTTCGAATCTCTCTGCCCTACGGTATGTTGAAAATGGCAAGCAAACCGTCAAAGGTAACGTTGATGCAGAACTTGTGCTTCATGCTGCTGCGATAGAATACCCTAACTACAATAAAGCTATAATTGTAAGTGGTGATGGCGACTTCGCTTGTTTGCTAGAGTTTCTCGATGACAAAGACAAGCTACTCCACGTCTTTACGCCCAACCCCAAATATTCTAAATTGCTCAGGCCTTATTCTAAATACATTGTTGAGCTGAGCCAGTTAAAATCATCACTAGAATACAAAAAGACCGGCATCAGCGGTCGGTCGAAACCTTAGACCTATCCGGTCATGGTGATAGCTAAATTATAGCAAACATTCGCTAAGTTCAATAAGTAAGTGCAACACTCTGAGACAATCGGAGTGTCATGAACTACAAGCAACTAACCGTCGAGGAACGAGAAACAATACAAGAGATGCTGTGGCAAAAAGCCCCAGTGCGTAAGAT
>JABXNS010000218.1_pt1 | contig 14127 bp, 8 predicted proteins | sample 7301101 | NCBI WGS metagenome assembly JABXNS01 (sample SAMN14449646, study PRJNA615230) | soil metagenome | isolation source: soil from bare, unvegetated metal-rich iron-sulfur acidic spring small-cell... | place: Canada: Paint Pots Mound, Kootenay National Park, BC | collected 2017-05-25
GTTCGGGCTTGAGGCAGGAATGCTCTCAAGGCCGGCATACGTGCACATAACCTCTGGACGCGCACCACCGAGCAGGAAGCTCAGACCGCCACGAGCGTGGAAGTTGAGATTCGCGCTTGGCTTGTGATTCGGCATGTAGTCGACCACGCCGTCAAGGCGCAGCGCGGTACGATTCGCGATGCCGAGTCGAAGGCCGGCGAGTCCGGTAGCGCCGAAGTTATAGGTGTAGCTATCCGGTACCCCGGTGCCACCCTTGAACTTGTAGCTGGTGCGAGTTCCGCCGGCACCGATGATGAACTGGCTCTGCCGGCCCATCAGGTTGCCGATCGGGAAGTTGTAGTTCAGGCGCGTCGCAAATGCGTGCGCGTTGACGTCAGTCGGCCGATTGGCAGAGCAGCAAACCGCGCGATTGGTCTGCGGCGAATAGTAGCCATCGCCTTCGAGTTCCCAACGCGGATCGCTGAGGAATACGCCCAGACGACCGCCGTAGCCGAGTCCATTCTTTGGAATCGCGCCAGCCATGCCGGCGTTATCGTCGAAATGGGTCCACTGAACGAAGCCGCCTGCCTCGACGGTTCCCGGAAGGGGTGCGGCGAGTTCATCCCACCACACGTAAGGCGCCCACATTACCGGGTTCGACGTCGCCCCACCGCCGAAGAGGTTGTTGATATCCGGCGAAAGCTGCAGACCAGCCTGCGCACCGAAATCGAACTTCCCGCCGTTGGACGGCAGGTAGTTGACGAGTCCATCTACGCGGACCGCGACGCCGCTGAAGCCGAGATTGAATCCGAGCAATCCGTTGACGCCAAACTGGTAGGTTCCCGCGCCAGCATCGGTCGAGCCGCGGAAGTTCTCGAGAACTCCGCCGGCACCGAGGTGGACAGAGGGAAGATTCGCGATCGGGAAGCTGTAGACGAGACGAGCAGCGAACGCGCTCGCCTTAACATCGCCGCCTACTGCGTTGCTCGAAGAACCGAGGAACTGCGTGCCGGCCTTGGCCTTAGCAGGCGTATAAACGCCGTCAGCCTCGAGATTCCAGTTCGGCGCGATAAAGGCACCCACACGTCCACCGTATCCGATCGAATTGCCGAAGCCCGAGTCCAGATTCCATTTGCTATCGAAGTGCGTCCACTGACCGAAGCCTCCTACCAGCAACGTACCGGGCGACTGTGCTGCCGCCGTTCCGCCGAGGAGCAAGGCCGTCATCGCGCAGACGGTCCAACTTCTTCTCAACATGATTGGTTCCTCTCAAAGGGTGGAGATACTTTGCAGCGGTTACCGCGGTGGCACGTGCGTCGTGAGGCAGGATGCATGCCCAGTGAGCGCGCTAGCGCTCTCCAGGCCGACCGCCTCACAACCGGACAAACTAGCAAATCTTTTCGGTGGCGCTAGTGATGCATGCCTCTAGCTAGTGATGCATGCCTCTAAAACAACGCAACAAACATTCGTCACGCCCCGCCGATTCGCGGCTGCGGTACCCGTTCTCGTCGTGGCCAATCGGCTTGCAAGTGCCACGCCAGCCAACGGTCCCGACAAGAAAATGCACGACTTTAGAGCGAATAGCCAGAATCCCGACCAAAATTCCCACTTTCAGGGCGCCGTAAGTTGGTGAAGGTCAACCACGTAAGCGCACGCTGGCCATGTAGCGCAAGTCAGTCGGCGCTATGCCGAGACCCCTCGGCTAGGACACAACCCGCCGCCACCACGACCCGCGCTGCCGCGCCAGGACTTTTTGGGTTGCCGTTTCCCACGCGTCCTTCATCTCCGTTCCGTCGGCGAAACGCGCCTCGGCTTTCGGCGCAAATGCGGTTCGGAACCAGTTTCCGAGCACCGTGGGAAAGCCTGCCAGGTCCGCCCCTTCGCTCAATTGCCGCGCCAGTATGCTTCGCGCATCATCCTCACCGAACGGCGGCTCGCCCGTCATCATGAAGTAAACGATGGCGGCGAGCGCGAAATAATCCGCCGCCGGTCCCTGCGGTTCGCCGAGTAGCTGCTCCGGAGCCGCGAACGCGGGTGTGCCCGTGGTGCCCCCGACATCCTCCCCGGTGACGTTTGCGATGCCGAAGTCCGTGATGCGCCAGCGCTGGTATCGATCGATCAGAATGTTCTCGGGCTTAAGATCGCGATGGAGTATGCCATGCGCGTGCGCGACGATGAGACCGTCCAGAACCTGTTCGACCTGCGACGCGATCTCCGCCGTCTGACGCGGTCCCGACCTCGCCACAAGGCTCGCCACGCTTCCTTCCTCAGCCAGCTCCATCGTGTACCAGGAAAGGTCTCCGCTCGAGTCCCAATCGTAGATCGGAACGATCGCCGGGTGCGCGAGCTGCGCCGCCAGCTTTGCTTCCCGCCAGAAAGCTCTCACCGCCTTGTCGTCGCGCGCTACAGCCGGGTGAAGCGCTTTGAGCGCGACCTCTCGCTCCAGGGAAAGGTCGCGCGCACGCCAAACCGTTCCGAATGCGCCGCTTCCAAGCTTCGACAGAATCTCGTAGTCGTCGCCGACCGCCCACCGCATGCGCGCTTCGGCCGACTCGTTGGCCGTGCGATCCGGCTCTCCACGCACCATCACGACCGTACGCGCGGGATCGCCGCGATCCACCGCCCGCAAGAGAACGGCAAGCGACGGGAAGCGATCGGCGGGATTCACGGCGAGCGCCCGGTCAAGGGCAGTCGCAAGCGACTCCGGAGTCTCGGGCCGCACCAGCTTGATCGGTGGAGCCCCCCGGGATGGCGGCGCCTCACCCGTGAGAGCGCTGAAGCACATCGCGGCGAGCTGCCATTGGTCGCTGGCGGGCGTCGGGACCCATTCGTTCGATTCCCATTCGGGCGGCATCGGGAGTAGCTCCTCCCGCATCCGACGCGACCCTCCGTCCGAGCGTATCTCCAGCGGACCATTGCCGGGCCTTACGCCGGGCGGAATCGCCTCGCGAGGAACCGCCCACTGCCACTCCAACATCCAGAGACGACCGGTCGGTGTCGTCCACAGCGCATCGCCGTTCAAGCCGCCGTGTGCGATACCTGATTCATGCAGGTAGGAGAGTGTGGAGCACGCCCCGCGCAGGAGTTGGAACACGTAGGGAATGTCCGCGAGTCCGAGTCTGGCCAGACGCGCTCGGACCGTCTCCCCTGTCACCCAACGCCGCAGGTAACCCGGCCCCCGGCGGCTCTCACGATACAATGTCCAGTAGTGGTAGGTCGTCGGAATCGAGGGATGGCTGCGCAGCGCCAGCTGCCTCGCTTCCTCAAATAGCCACGGAGTGTGGGTAGGATCTGGCGCAGTCACCAGCGACAGCGACCGTCCCAGCGCGTCGATCACTTCCTGGTAGTGGCGATAATCGCCGATCATCCCGCCGGGACCCCATGCCCAGTCCGGTGGCAGCTGCCAGTCGATGAGGTGCGGCGGCAGAACCTTTGTGGCACGCGGGGTCACGACTCCGCGATTGACCCCACTCATGCCCCGCTCCGCGCCAGCACAATCAACACTCGCGTTCCCTTCCCTTGTTCACTGGAGATCGCAATCTCTCCTCCCCATGCTTCGATCAATCTGCGGCTCACAGCGAGTCCGAGTCCACTTCCAGTCGTGCGCGTCGAAAAATGCGGCTCGAAGATCCGCGGCATTACCGTCGGTGCGATGCCCGAGCCATCGTCGACCGTCTCTATCGTCACCTTTCCATCTTCCTCCCTAAGCGAGATATCGACGTGACGCGCGCCGGCGAGACGCGCGTTCTCAAAAACGTTGAGCAGCACGTCCCGCATCTCGTCCTTCTGAGCCATCGCCCATGCGGGCCGCTCAGCTCCCCGCAGCTGCCACTCCACCTTCCGATCGCCCATCTGCTCCAGCGCAACGACATCCTTTACCACCACGGCAACGTCGACGGCGAGGGCTGGCGGCCGGTCCGCGGGTGCACTGCCGTAGCGACTAAACGCGCGCGCGATTTCGTCGAGCCTGTCGATCTCGGCTAGGATCCGCTTCACGTTCTCGTTCAGGATCTTGTCGTAGTCGACCCGGGGGTCGCGGCGCGCCCGCCGCAGATGTTGAACACCCAGTCTAATCGGTGTAAGCGGATTCTTGATCTCGTGTGCGACCTGACGTGCCATCTCGCCCCACGCCAGTACGCGTTCAGCGCGAGCTACCTCGATCCTGCTGAGCTCGAGATCTCTCGCCAGCCGCTTGGCCGCGACCCCGCTCAGCAACAGTGCCGCGAGCGCGCCGGCCGCCGTCGCAAACAGTACCAGCATTCCAAGATCCCGCCGGCGCCGGTCAAGCACCCGATCGTCGCTGCGGGCCGGCGCGGCGATAACGTATCGCTCTTGCCCAGGACCGACCCCTGCACTGAAGCCGAAGAGTGTCTTCTTCGAGCCGAGGTTCGCTTCCGACGCGGCGGAAAGTTCGCCGGCACCGGCGAGACGAAGCTCCACCGCCGGCGGCAACTGGCGTCCGGTCGGCGCCAGCACATCGAGCAGGCTGTCGCTCGTGTGATCGAGAAACCCGTTGGAATAAAGAAAGAGCGGAGTGTCGAAGCGGCGTGCGGCGCTCTCCAGTTGATTGTACTCGTTGCTTGTGGCTACCGCGTTTAGCGTTTCATGAACGAGCACTTCCCGCGTCTGAAGATCGTCGCTTCGCAATCTTTGATAGGACCACACCGCGAACGCGACCGCCGGGATTACGAAGAATGCGAAGAGCGCGAGCGTGAGCCTCGCGTGATACGTGTAAATCCACCTCGACGCGCGCACGCGGAGCCACCGCACGAAACCTTTTTCCGTTACCGCGCCCAAGAGCCAGAACAGACCGGCGAGTAGCAGGTCGAGCAGCAGCACCAGTATGCCGCGCTCGGCCCTCACCCATACCGAACGCAAATCCACTTCGACATGAGCACGCATCGTCCCCGCGCTTGTCGAGATCAGCCTGTCGCCATGAAGCTCATCTCCCAGTCGACGCCAACGAAGCTGGGCGGTGTCGGCATGCACCGCTGGTGAGACGTCGGTCAGCGCAACCGCATAAGGCGGATCGCCGCCGGAAGGAGGAGCCATTCCCAGTAGCGCAGCGTAGGGATTTGCCATGAGAAGCCGGGTACGCGGCAGCACCAGCACCGAGGTCGCACCGCCCGCTCGGGTCGCCACCGCCGCGAGGATTTGAACACCGGTCGCGCCCAGCGTGCTCCGCGTAACGGTCTGCCGAGCGGCGATCGCTTCCTTTACCACTTTCGATACCGCCGGGGAGTCGGCCTCTGCAGGCGCGACCGCGAATTCGGCGATCTCTTTCCCATTCTCGTCCCAGGAGGCGAGAGTTGCCGGATATTCGGCCGACGCTAAATCCGAGGCAGCATAAGCCTTTAGCAGGTCCGCGCGGCTTCTTGGCTGGGGCGATTGAGCGAGCGTGGTGACGAATCGACGCGTGAGCTGGAGAGCGTAATCGTCCACGTGCCCGAGTGCTGCCACGTCCTCCTCGGCGAGCTGCATGCGCTCTCGGGATGTCGTGGCCCAAACACCGCTCAGCGATAGCACCCCCGCGAGTGAGGCGATGACGAGGGCGGCCTGGAAGCTGACGATCCCTTCCTTGCGGAGTGCCAGGCGCAGCATCGAGTACTCGGCGAGGAGCACGGCGAACAGGAAGAGGAAGAGCGGAATTTCCCACGAGAGCCAGAGATCGGGAGTGGATCCCCAGGGGGGTTGACCAATGCCCCGAACGATGTTCGATGCGAACGGAATTCCGATCCCGAGGATGACGAGGGCACCGAGGGCGGCGTAAGGCCGCGGCCAGCGGGAGCCGCCCCGCGCCCGAATGACAGCGTAAACGGCCATCAAGATCAGAGCGCAGCTGATCCAAAGGGCGCCGGCGTTTGCGGTGAGGGGTCCGGCGAGCTTCGCGAAATAGTAGGCAGGATCAAAGATCCGAGAGGTGTTGGAGAACGAGTTCCACGGAATGAGCGCCGCGATAGCGAGTGCCACCGCAATTGCAAAGAGTCGCTCTGCGAGGGCACGTCGGTCCCGCCAGGCATAGGCGAGAAATGCGAGAACGAGAATGACGAGCGCTAAGGCGCCTCTCGCTCGCAGCATTGAGGCCCGGCGGAAGCTTATCTCGTCCGCCGTCGCGAGCCGAGGTAGGGCCCGCAGAATCGGTCGGCCGGCGGCGGAAAGCACTACCGGTCCGCCCCGCACGCTGTCGGGTGGCGAAAACTTATAGGAGCGGACACCCTGACGGGGCGCAACGCGCGCGTCCACGGATTCGGTGAGCCTGTTGGCCGGCGGAGCGGCGTCCAAGACAGCTGAGGCGATCGCACGCCGGGTGCCGCGCGCCTTGACCACGTTGAGAGTGGTATAGAAGGGAGTAAAGCTGGCACTGAGCGGACTTCCGAGCGTATCGGGGTCTGTTCTGACTGCGCCAGACCATGCTAAGGGACGATCGTGCTCGAAGAGGACAACTGACTCTTCGTCTCTCTCAGGCGACCGCCTGGAGAGAAAAGCAAAGGCTCCTTCGCGATCGGCAGGTGCGTCGAGTGCCATTGTCGCACGCGCATCGAGCCGTTCGCGCGTGTCGGCGAGAGTGCGCGCGAGTGCGCGCAGTGCGCTCTCGGCCGCACCAATTCTCTCTCTTCCGTTCAATGACTCTGGCTCGGTCGTACGCGGAAGCGCCGGAGTTCTGACCCACATCGCTATCAGGAAAAGCGGGACCGCAGCTGCCACGAGGATTGCGCGTCGCGGTAGCCGCCCACTTCTTACATTAAGACTACCCTCAGATGCGATGACTCTTCCCTCCCCCATTCCAGGATCCGGTCCGCTCCGGGTCAAAGAGCTCAATCCGGCGCAGGTCACCGCCATACTCGGCAATGATCCGCGACTCATAATTCCGATCGGGACATGCGAGCAGCATGGTCCTCACCTGCCACTCGGCTGCGACACCATAATCGTCGAGCACATGGCCGACGATCTGTCCGCAGAATATGGGGTGTTGCGCGCTCCAACGGTGGAGTACGGAGTCAACGTCGACACGGAGCGGGGATTCACCGGAAACGCTTCCTTGAGAAAGAAGACGCTGCACCGCATGCTCAACGATCTGATCGATTCATGGGAGGCGACCGGCGTGCGCGAATTCATTCTTCTCACCGCGCACGGTCACGATCCGCATCAGGAGGCGCTCGCGACCGTCATTACTACAGCCGCTCGCGTCAGAGTCGTCGATATGTTCGGCGTGAATCTCTCCGATCTGCTCGAAGGTCAGAAGGAAGCGATGCATGGGGACGAGGTCGATACATCCATAATGCTGTTTCTGGCGCCGCAGATGGTCAGCCTCGATCAGGCACAGGACTACATGATGTCGCGGGAGCAGCTGAGGCGGTACAGGCGCGGCTGGCTAACGGTTCCGAGCGGAAGCGCTGGCTCTATTGGCAGGCCATCGCTCGCATCGGCGGATAAGGGCAAGCTCATTTACGACCGCATCTACTCCAAGATAAGCGACCGGATCTTTCTGGCTCCGGCGCCGGCCGAATAGTTAACGATACGCCTTCGCTTGAACGCGCGGCGCGACTCGCAGCAACACGGAGCGCCCTTAATTCAATCTTAAGAAAACTTGCTGTGTTCGAGGCTGAAACTCTGTTGTATAGTTGGCCGTACGTGTTGGAAAAGCTCACCTCTCCTATAATGATGCGATTACTGTTTTTCATAGCTCTCGTCGCGGGCGCGGCGCAGGCATCGGCCCAAGTTGTTCCGCGCGATTCCACCGGTCAGACCACGCTGACCATTGACCAGGCGATCGAGCTAGCACAGCGCAACAACCCCCAGCTCCAGCAGATTCTCAACACTCGCATCGGCGCCCGTGCAGCGGTCCGAAGCTCGTACGGCGCTCTCTTGCCGACCGCGGACGCGTCACTCATGATGCTACGGCGGCAGGGGGGCCAGCAGATCTTTAGCGGCGCGAGTCTCGGCGCCAGCTCCGATGTCAACCAGTCCAGCTATCAGATCGGACTGAATTACAGGATCAACAGCGCGACGCTGATCACACCAAGCCTGCAGCGCGCCAATAGAGACGCGGTGGAAGCTGACATCACGGGCGCGACCGAGAATTTGCGAAGCAACGTGTCGCAACAGTATCTGACTGCGCTTCAAGCCGAGGCGACCGCCGATCTCCAGGACTCGCTGGTGGTGGCATCACAGCAGCAGCTGATTCTCGCGCAAGCCAGAGAGATCGTCGGCTCGGGTACGCAACTCGACGTCCAGCGTGCCGAAGTTGCGCTCGGACTGCAAAAGGTACAGGCGCTCAAAGCGAGAAATCAGGTCGATATCGAGAAGCTGCGACTGTTCCAGCAGATGGGAATCACCCAGCCGCCAAATTTAAAACTAGTGAGCCAGTTTCCCGTTACGCCAACTGCCCTCAATCTCCAGGACCTGATCGAGTCGGCGCATCGTCAGAACCCGGGCGTTCTAGCGCTGCGCTCGCGTGAGCACGTGGCCGACCTCAACGTGAGACGCGAGAAGGGCGAATACTCGCCGACCCTGTCGTTATCGACGGGTTTCGGCGGTTACACCTACGGCTACGCGAACTCGGCCTTCCCCGTTCAACAGGCCGCGGCCCAGCTTGACGCAGCACGCACGAGCTGCATCAGGACCGAGGAAGTGCGCGCGGCACTCAACCTTTCAAACCAACTGGCCGCGTGTAACGCGATGGCGTTCACCGACGCGCAGGCACAGGCCATTCGCGCCGGCAACTCGAAGTTCCCATTCAGCTTCACAAAGTCTCCCCGCTCCATCAGTGCCATGCTCTCCCTGCCGCTGTTCGATGGATTCTCCCGCGAGCAGCGGTTGCAGGAAGCAATGGCGAATCGGTCGGACGCCCGGTACAGTGTGAAATCAAGGGAACTGGCGCTCACGGCTGACGTAACCGCGGCGTATCTGATGCTAGTGACAGCGGAAAAAACCGTAGCACTCCAGGAGCAGAACGCTATCAAGGCCAAGCAGGAACTCAAGCTGGTGCAAGACCGCTATAGAATCGGGGCGACGACGTTCGTCGACCTGACGGAGGCGCGGGCGACCTACGAGCGCTCCGAGAGCGACCGGATCACGGCCGTTTACGACTATCATAAAGCCTTCGCCGCTTTGGAAAGCGCCGTTGGCCATCCCCTTCGCTAATCGGATCGACATTTATGAAGAAACGGACCAAATGGACAGTCGTCGGGGCGATCACTCTCGCAGTCGTGATCATCGGCGTCACCAGCGCGATGAAGGGCCGCAACAAAGCGACCGAAGTCCGCATCGAAAAGGTCCAGAGGCGCGATCTGATTGCCTCGGTAACGGCGAGCGGACAGGTACAGCCCCACACCAAGGCCGACATTAGCGCCGACATCAGCGGACGAATCGTTCGGCTTGCCGTCAAAGACGGCCAGATGGTGACGCGGGGTCAGTTCCTTCTCGAAATCGATCCTTCCCAGTACAAGGCGGCGGTCGAAAGAGCGACCGCGGCGGTCGAATCAGCGAAGTCACAAGCGGCCCAGGCGAAACCAGCGCTGCTCCAGGCTCAACGCAACTTCGACAGGCTGATGGCGCTCAAGAAGGCAAACCCGACACTCGTTTCAGACGAACAGATCGAGCAGCTGAGAACGCAGGTCGAAGTGAATCAGGCCATGATGGAAGCGGCGAACCACGCCGTCGACCAGGCGACCGCCTCGTTTCGGGACTCGCAGTCGCTCCTAAGCAAGACGACGATCGTCGCTCCGATGAGCGGCCGAGTGACACGGCTCATTGTACACGAGGGCGAGACCGCCATTCAAGGCACGTTCAACAAGGACGCGGCGACGATGCTCACGATTAGCGACATGACCGTCCTCGAGACGAAGGTGAAGGTCGACGAGACCGATGTGTCGCGAATCAAGATCGGCGACTCCACGGTCGTTCAGCTCGATGCTTTCCCGGACACTACCTTCATCGGCCGGGTCTCCGAGATCTCGAACAGTTCTGTTAAAGGCGCGAGCACCGGCGGGACCGGCGGCGCGGCCGACCAGGCGATCGACTACGAAGTAACGATCCAGCTACTCAACACTCCCCCTGATACGCGTCCCGATTTCTCGTCGACAGCGAAGATCATCACGTCGATCAGAAACAACGTCATCTCGATTCCGATCATTGCACTGACGGTCCGTGAGGACAGCGTCAAGCCGGACACCGCGCTCACGCTCGCCCGGAAGGCGCCTACCAAGCAGGTCGGAAAACGTGACGTCGAAGGCGTGTTTGTGGTCGGTCCCAACAACAAAGTCACCTTCCGTCCCGTAAAGGTTGGTATCGCGGGCGAGAAATACTTCGAGGTTCTGACCGGCTTGAAGGAGGGGGAGAACATCGTCGGCGGAACCTATCAGGCGATCCGCGAACTAAAGGATGGCGCAACTGTGCGCGCACAGAAGGACCAACCGAAGAAGGCCGGCGACCAGGCGAAGGCATAATGCACATTGATGAAATCCCGCTCAGCACGACCGCTGAGCGGCACGTGGTCGCAGCCGAGGCCGGCACGGCTCCGGACAAGGACTGGGTCATCGTGACGCGTGGCTTGAAGCGTGACTACGACATGGGCGGCGAGGTCGTGCACGCGCTGCGCGGCGTCGACATCGCCATCCGCCGGAACGAGTACGTCGCGATCATGGGACCTTCGGGATCGGGCAAGTCGACGCTGATGAACCTGATCGGATGTCTCGACACGCCGAGCGCAGGAGAGTACTGGCTCAGCGGCGCTCTGGTTTCCGACAAGGACGAGGACGAGCTCGCGCGCGTAAGAAATCGAGAGATCGGCTTCGTGTTCCAGACCTTCAATCTGCTGCCGCGCGCGACGGCGTTGCACAACGTCGAGCTGCCGCTGGTTTACGCCGGCGTTGGAGGGGAGGAGCGGAGGAAGAGGGCCATTGAAGCGCTGGAGCGCGTCCAGCTCGGGGACCGCATCCAGCACCGGCCGAACGAGCTGTCTGGTGGTCAGCGGCAACGCGTCGCGATCGCGCGGGCGCTGGTAAATCAGCCGTCGATACTTCTTGCCGACGAGCCTACCGGAAACCTCGATTCGACTACATCCGAAGAGATCATGCGTGTCTTCGAGGGCCTGGCCGAGCAGGGTCAAACCGTGATCATGGTTACACACGAGCCGGATATCGCGGCCCACGCACGACGCGTGATCGTGCTGCGCGACGGAACGGTCGCCAGCGACGACAAGCGCGCGACCTTCATCAAATCCGCCGGTATCGCCCCGCCTGAGCTCGCCAGGAAGGGGTAACCGTGCCGTTCGTCGAAGCGATCTGGCTGGCTCTGGCGCAGATCCGTGTGCAGAAGCTAAAGAGCTTCTTCACGCTCCTGGGCGTCACCATTGGCGTTATGTTCCTGATCGCCGTGATCTCCATTGTGCAGGGCATGAGCAGTTATATGGAGAACGATTTCGCCGCGAAGATGCTTGGCGTCAACACTTTCACGCTGAAGCGCTTCCCGTGGTTTGGTGATGGCGCCGGCTCCGAGGAAGAATGGCGCAACTGGATGCGCCGGCCGCGCATCTATCACTCGGACCTTTCGCTCGTCGCCAGCGTTCTGCCGCCCGGATCGAGAATCGCGGTAGAGAGCCAGGAGTACCTCCAGGCGCAGTCCCAGTGGGCTCGTCCCAAGCAGGTCGAGGCCCACGCGATCGACGGCGACTATTTCACGATCAAGAAGTACGACGTTCGCAGCGGCCGTGCATTCAGTTCACAGGAATCGACGCTCGGCGCGCCCGTCGTCGTGATTGGAGACGAGGTCGCGACGTATTTCTTCAAGGACCTGGATCCGCTGGGGCGTCAGTTCCGGATCAAAGGAATGCCTTTCACGGTGATCGGAGTGCTCGAGAAACAGGGGTCCGTGTTTGGACTCTCGCTCGACCGTGTCGCCATCGTGCCCTACAACTCACCGCTCCACCACTTCACCAACCCCCGCGGTGACGTCGATGGAATCATGGTCCAGACTCCGACAGCGCTCGGGATGACCGACGCGATGGAGTCGGTGCGCGAGGTGATGCGCGGACGCCGCAAGCTGAGACCCGGCGAGCCCGACAACTTCTTCATGGAGACTTCGGCGAGCGCACTGGCCTTTATGGACAAGCTCAAAAAGGTGATGACCATGGCCGGGACGGCGTTCCCCGCGATCGGGTTGATCGTCGGCGGACTCGTCATCATGAACATCATGCTCGTGGCCGTCGCTGAGCGCACACGCGAGATCGGGATAAGGAAATCACTGGGCGCAAGACGTCGTGACATTATGCGCCAGTTCCTTGTCGAAGCCGCCACACTGAGCACCCTTGGGGCGGCCATCGGCATTCTGCTCGGCATCGTCATCGCCAAGGTCGTCGCGTGGAAGACTCCGCTTCCTGCCGCCATCGCGCCCTGGTCGATCGTGGTCGCGACGCTGCTCGGAACGGTGGTCGGAATCATTTCGGGCGTCTATCCGGCTCGCAGGGCCGCTTCTCTTGACCCGATCGAAGCCCTGAGGAAGGAATAGTGATGCGGCTCGGGCAGCGCATTTTCAATGCGCGTGAAGGCGTCGGGATGGCTGTCGACTCTATCCGCGCCAACAAGGTGCGCGCGGCGTTGACCATCATGGGTGTGGCCATCGGGGTGTTCGTAGTTGTCGCGATGTCGTCGGTCGTTCGCGGGATCAACGAGAGCTTTGCCAGAGACCTGGAGGCGGCCGGGCCGACCTCTTTCTACATCTACCGGCGTCCGATCAGCGGATTCCAGGCGTGCGACGGTTCCGATGAGACGTGCCCTGAACGGCGCAATCCGCCATTGACGATCGAAGATGCGACCGCGATGGAGAGGCTGCCAACGATCAAGGCCGTTACCGCGCACCTTGGGAGCGGCGCCAAGTTCACCTACAAGGACAAGCAGGTGAACACCGGAATGGAGATCTACACGCCAAATTGGGTCGATATCGACGGCGGAGACATCTACCCGGGTCGCAGCTTCACCTACGCCGAGAACACTACCGCAGCACGAGTGATCATCGTCAACCAGAAGCTGGCGGAGCGGTTGTTCGGGACGTCCGACCCGCTAGACAAGATGATCAGCGTTGACGGGATCGGGTTCAAGGTGATCGGAGTCTACCACTACACGGCGAGCCCAATGGGCACTCCGACCTCCGCGGGCGGCGGCGACCAGGCGAAAGCGATAGTGCCGTTCGAGACGGCGCGTCGGAGCTTAAGACCGTGGATGCGCGGCGTGGATCTGATCGTCAAGCCAGCGCTCGGTGTGACGACGGAGGAGGCAACGGACGACGTTACCGCTCTCATGCGGGCGCGACGCGGGCTCAGATCAACTACCAAGAACAACTTCGACATCGTCACTCAGGACCGCTTGATGGGGATCTACAACAAGCTTTTCGGCACCTTCTTCGTTGTGGGGCTGGCGTTGTCCTCGGTCGGTCTGCTGGTCGGCGGTGTGGGCGTCGTCGCGATCATGATGATCAGCGTCACCGAGCGCACCCGCGAGATCGGCGTGCGGAAGGCGCTAGGTGCGACCAAGAGCGCGATTCTCTGGCAGTTCCTGGTTGAGGCTGCGACGCTGACGAGCATTGGCGCCTCGATCGGACTGGTGCTGGGCATCCTGGTCGCGCTGGGCATCAAGACCGCATTTCCCGCCGTGCCTGCATCGACTCCGGTCTCCGCTGTCGTGGCCGCGCTCGCTACCAGCGCGTTCACCGGAATTCTCTTTGGTCTTCTACCGGCCATGCGTGCCGCCGGCCTTGATCCGGTGGAAGCGCTCCGATACGAGTAGAATCACCGACGATCGGCCGAAGAACTGGCCTCATCAGGCACCAGCCCACAGCCAGCGGTCGACACCGCCCGACGGGCGCTGGGGGATAGTCTATCAGTTGTAGTAACAGTTCTCGTTGTACCCCCAATTGCCGTCGTAGCGCGCCAAGCGTCTCGCGCCGAGATTAATCTCATGCGCTTCGTCGACGTAATCACCACGGCGCTCGAGCAGATCCGGGTCAACAAGCTGCGGTCTTTTTTCACGCTGCTCGGCATCATCGTGTCCGTGGCGTTTCTCGTCGCGGTCGTCGCGATCATCTCCGGCATGAACGCATACGTCAAGGAGAACTTGGCAAGCGCGTTGATCGGCGCCAATACTTTCCAGGTGC
>JABXNS010000219.1_pt1 | contig 14105 bp, 15 predicted proteins | sample 7301101 | NCBI WGS metagenome assembly JABXNS01 (sample SAMN14449646, study PRJNA615230) | soil metagenome | isolation source: soil from bare, unvegetated metal-rich iron-sulfur acidic spring small-cell... | place: Canada: Paint Pots Mound, Kootenay National Park, BC | collected 2017-05-25
GTGTTGCCGGCGTCGTTCGCGCCGCGCGCTTCGGTTGCGTTTATGCTGCGGGTAAGGGGCGGTTCGATGGTGTGCGCTGCGATTCTCGACGGCGATTTGATCTTGGTCCGGCCGCAGCGCACGGCCGAGAACGGCGAAATCGTCGTGGCCATGGTCGACGACGAAGCGACGGTAAAACGCTTCTATAAGGAAGACGGGCGCATACGCCTGCAGCCGGAGAATCCGCAGATGGCGCCAATCTTCTCGAACGATGTCACCGTCGTCGGGCGCGTCGAAGCCGTCGTCCGCAAAATCTAACTGCTAGCCTCCCTTCGCGCCGTCGGCGATCTGCCCGCACTGATCGCCGTGCGCGAAAGCTTGCCGCGCAGTTTCTTTGCGCTGCTGGCGGCTATTCCGGTCTTCATGGCGCTGGCGAGCGGTACGTTTTTGCAGCGCCTGGTCGCGGCGGAGCTACCGTCGTTCGGCGTGATGGGCGCAGCGTTGGCGATCATCCTATCCTACCGTTTGGCGCTGCACCTGCGTTTGCCGCGCGCGCCGGTGATCGGCGCGGGGTGCGTCGCATTCTTATTAGCGCTTCCACGGCCGTTCGATTTCGCGCATCCGATTCTCTATCTGAAGCTGCTCGGGGGGGTCGGGCTGTTCTTAGCGATCGCGCTGGCGCTGAGCGTCGCTGGAGCGAGTTTTTGGGGCCGGCGCTTGGGCGGCGGTGAATACCTCGGGGCCGCGATCGTGCTCGCGATGCTCGGCGCAATTTTCGTATCAGGCATATCGCTAGCCAACGCGCTGACGGCATTGCTTCATCCGCTGGGAAGGCTCGGCGATTCGTACGGCGCGCTGATAACGATCGTCGCGCTCGAAACGCTGCTGTGGGTGGTCGGTATCCATGGCCCCTCCATGCTGGCCGCAATCGTCACGCCGCTTTACCTGGCGCTGCAGGCGCAAAACACCGATGCTTTCCTGCACCACGCCCCGCTCCCGCACATCGTGGCGACCTCGCTCTTTCTCTTTGTTTTCCCGGGCGGCGCCGGCGCGACGCTGCCGATCGCACTTTTGTTGTTGTTTAGCCGCGCGCCGCGGCTGCGCGTGCTGGCCCGCGCCACCCTCGCGCCCGCGCTGTGCAATATCAACGAGCCGCTGCTGTTCGGATTGCCGATCGTCGCCAATCCGTTTCTGGTGGTGCCTTTCGTGGGTGTCCCTTTGATAACGGCTACCCTCGCGTCTTTCGCGACCGCGGGCGGCATGGTGGCGCGAACGTACACGTACATTCCCGCGGCGGTGCCGGCGCCGGCCGCCGTCTATCTCGCGACGCTCGATTGGCGCGCTGTTCTGTTGGTGCTCGTCAACATCGCGATCGCGACGGTTTTGTATCTGCCTTTCGTGCGCGCCTACGAACGGCACGAGGCGGCTACCGCATGAACGCGCAGCTGCTCTGCGAACGCTTCGGCGTTGCAGGCCCGGTGCGCACGGCTGCGCTGCGCGCGCAAGAGCTGGTGCAAACGTTTCGGTACGAGGCGCAAGAACGTGCGAAAACCAACGTGCTGGCGGCTTTCCTGAAAGAAGGTATCACCGAAAGCGATTTTGCCGGCTCGTTTGGTTATGGCTACGACGATGCCGCGCGCGCCAAATACGAAGCGCTGCTCGCGCGCATCTTCGGCGCGCAGCGCGCGCTCGCGCGCTTGTCGCTGGTCAGCGGTACGCACGCCATCGTGACGGCGATCGCCGCCTGCGTTCCGCCCGGCAAGACGCTGCTCAGCATTACCGGCCGCCCGTACGACACCTTACGAAACGCAATCGCCGATGCGCCGAACTCGCTGGTGCGTCAAGGGATTGCGTATCGGGAGGTCCCCTCGACTCAGTCGCCTTCGGCGCCTGGCTCGGGGTGGTTCGACTACGCTCACCATGACACTATGTTGCACCATGACACTATGTTGCACCATGACGCTATGTTGCACGATGACATTATGTTGCACCACGACACTATATATGATGACATATGGAAAGAGCTCGACGATCCAAATATAGCTGCAATCTTTGTGCAGCGCTCGCGCGGATATTCGCCGCGAAGGTCCGTATCGATCAACCAATGCGCGCCGGTTTTTACGGCAATAAAAAAGAGACGCCCCGATGTAACGATCCTCGTCGACAATTGTTACGGCGAGCTCGTTGAGGATCGCGAGCCGACGCACATCGGCGCGGATCTCGCCATCGGATCGCTGATCAAGAACCTCGGCGGATCGCTGGCGCCCGCGGGCGGGTACGTGATCGGGCGCGCTGACTTGGTAGCACGCGTCGCCGATCGTCTCTATGCGCCCGGCCTGGGTGACGCGCTGGGCCCGACGCTCGGATTCGGCCGCGCCCTGATGCAAGGACTTTTCATGGCGCCGCTGATCGTGGAACAGTCTTTGCGCGGCCTGGATTTTGCGGCCGCACTCTTCGCCGGTCTTGGCTACGACGTCGACCCGCCGGCCGGAGAAGCACGCACGGATATCGTTCAGGCAATTCGCCTGGGATCCGCGCGGCGGGTGCGCCTCTTTGCCGAAGGCTTGCAATCGGCAATGCCGGTAAACGCGCGCTTTCGGCCCGAACCCGGACGCGTGCCCGGCTACACCGAGCCCGTCATTATGTCGAGCGGCTCTTTCATCAGCGGGGCGACCATCGAGTTGTCATGCGATGCGCCGCTGCGGGAGCCGTTCGACGGCTATCTTCAAGGCGGAATCGTCGCGGAACATACCGTTTTGGGAGCGCTGTTTGCGGCGCGCGCATTGACGCAGTCGTAGCTCGCAGTGCAGGGCGCCTAGCTTTCATCCAGAAGCGTGAATGAACGTGAGCACAGAACGGCCTGTGGGCTCCGGCCCTGCGCAGCGGCGTTTTTTTCGCGCCGCGGTCGACTTTCCTGTCGGCGTAACCGCTTCGGGAAACGATGCGGCTATGGAAGGCAGCGCCGTCGACTTGAGCGGCGGCGGGATGCGCGTGATCACGAAGAACGACTTGAGCGCGGGGCAGAATATCACACTGCGGTTTTCATTGCCCGGCGGCGAGCGCGAAATGATGGTGCGCGGACGAGTCGTTCTTTCGTTTTTCGATGCGTCCCGGCAACAGTTCGCGCACGGCGTCGCATTCACGCAAATCGCCGCGCCCGATCAAAGCGAGATCGTCGAATTCATCCACGAGCTGCAGCAGCGCGCGCGAACCTAGTCTAAGCCCAAAAAACCGTAGAAAAAATATTTGTTTCCGTCGGCGGTCGTGATCACGATGCGCGTATCTTCGAGTTCCGCCGATGCGACCGTCTTGCCGACCATCGTTTCGAGAATGGACGCAGCCTGCGCAAATTCCGCTTCGCGGAGCGCGTCGGGTTGCACCTCGATCAGGTGCAGCAGCTCGTCGATTCGCTCGTTCACCGTGCCCATTATACAGCTCGTCACCCTAGAGAGTATCGTCCTCTGCCAGAGAATAGTTAGTCCTCATGCACTCGACCTTTGTTCTGGAGGTCTTGAGCGGGCCGCTGGATGGGAAGACCTGGCCCTTCGAAGACGAGATCGTGATCGGGCGGGACGAGACCTTGGCGGTCGCCTGCATCACGCTGGACCGTTATGTCTCGCGCCGCCACGCGCGGCTGCGCAGCGATGCGGGGAGCCTGCTCTTGAGCGACCTCGACAGCCGGAACGGAACGCGCGTCAACGAGCGCCGCGTTCGCGGCGAACAGCGGATCGAACTCGGCACGCCGTTTCAGGTCGGCCGCACCGTGCTGAGGGTCACGCGCAGCTCCTAGAGTTGAAGATGAACGTCGTACACGAGCTCGAGCCGGCGCGCGCGCAGCTCGAAAAGCTGGGGCGGCCGCTCGGCTTCGTCCCGACGATGGGCGCCTTGCACGCGGGTCACATGCGGCTGGTCGAAAGCGCCCGCACGCAATGCAGATCGGTCGTGGTCAGCTTGTTCGTCAACCCGCTGCAGTTCGGCCCGCAAGAAGATTTCGAGCGGTACCCGCGCGACGTCGAGGCCGACAGCGCGAAGTTGGCGGCAGCCGGAACCGATCTGCTATTCGCGCCGGAAAGCGCGACGATGTATCCGCCGGATTTTTCTACGTTTGTGGACGTCGGCAAACTGGGCACGAGGTTTGAGGGCGCCGCCCGTCCGGCGCATTTTCGCGGCGTCGCAACCGTGGTTGCGAAATTGCTGCACATGGTGGAACCCGACGTTTTGTATTTAGGACAAAAAGACGCGCAGCAGACGGCCGTGCTGAGCAGGCTCGTACGCGACTTGAACTTCAGAACCGGCATCGAGATCGTCGAAACCGTGCGCGAACCCGACGGCCTGGCGCTTTCCAGCCGCAATGCCTACCTTTCGGGACCCGAACGCGCCGCCGCGCCCACGCTGCACGCCGCGCTGGAGACGATGCTGAAAGAGATTCAAGCCGGCAGGAGCGTGGAGGAAGCGCGCGCGGCCGGAGTCCGAGTTTTGAGTCCGCTTGCTCGCCTGGAATACCTCAATCTGGTCGATGCGAGCTCGTTTTCACGCCTGCAGACGTTGCGCGCGCCCGCATTTTTGATCGGCGCGGCACGGTTCGGCCGCACGCGCCTGCTCGACAACCTGTGGATCCGCACGTGAGCGCGTTTGCCGGAAAACGCATCCTGCTATGCGTCAGCGGCGGCATCGCGGCATACAAGGCGGCGGCCTTAACGAGCGCGCTGGTGCAGCGCGGCGCGATCGTCGACGTCGCGATGACGCAAGCCGCGCAGGAATTCGTCGGGCCGCTGACCTTTGCGGCGCTGACCGGCCGCCAGGTCTATTCCTCGCTTTGGGATGCGCCCGAATCCATTCCGCATATCCGTCTCGTGCGCGAAGCGCAGGTCGCGCTGGTCGCGCCGGCCACGGCGGACATCATTGCCAAACTCGCGCAAGGAATCGCCGGCGATTTGGTAACGAGTGCATTGCTGGCGGCGCGCATCCCGGTGCTGCTGGCGCCGGCGATGAACGCCGCCATGTACGACGATCCGGCGACGCAATCCAATCTGCGCACGCTGCGCGAACGCGGGTACGAGATTGTCGAACCCGAGAGCGGTTTCCTGGCCGAACGCGAGACCGGCATCGGACGGCTGGCCTCCGAGGATGCGATCCTGCAGGCATTGGAAACGATCCTCACGCGCACGCAGTCTTTGAAAGCAAAGCGCGTGCTGATCACCGGCGGCCCGACGCGCGAAGCCTTCGATCCGGTGCGCTTCGTCAGCAATCCGTCCACGGGCGCGACCGGAATTGCGCTCGCGCGCGAAGCCGCATTACGCGGGGCCGAAGTGACGCTGATCCTCGGGCCGACGCACCTGGCACCGCCGGTCGGTGTGCACGTCGTCGACGTCGTTTCGGCGCAGCAGATGCACGACGCCGCGCTCGGCCGCGCGCAAGATGCGGACCTCGTTATCGCAACCGCGGCGGTCGCGGATTGGCGTCCGGAGAACGCTTCCGCGCAGAAAACAAAAAAAGGCGAAGGCGATCTGGACGAGCGCATGATTCGCACGCCCGATGTGCTGGCGGCGATCGGCGAACGCAAGAAGAACGCGATCGTGGTGGGCTTTGCAGCCGAAACCGAAGATCACGAAGCCAACGCGCGCGCGAAGATGACGCGCAAACATTTGGACGCCATCGCCGTTAACGACGTCTCCGGCGGCCGCGGCTTCGGCCCTCAAAACAATGCGCTGACCGTTCTCTGGGGCGCCGGCGAGCGCTGCGACCTGGGCGCCGCTTCGAAAGAGGTTTTGGCGGCTAGGCTACTCGATTGCATTCTGAATAATGTTCCCTTCGACCCCGCTCAGGACTCCGGTGCATAGCACCTGCGATTAAATTGAATTGTTATTAGCGGTTGACGTCGGCAACACCGAAACCAAACTCGGCTGCTTCGCGCCGGGCAAATCGCCGCTTACGCAGGCCTGGCGCATTCGAACCGATGCCAAGCGCACCGCCGATGAACTCGGCGCGCTTTTCGTGCAGCTCTTCGGAACCACGCAGCTGCGGCCGGCCGACGTCGATGCGATCGTCGTTGCGAGCGTCGTGCCGAACCTCGACCAGACTCTGGAAGAAGCGTGCGTCCGCTATTTCGGCTGCGCGCCGGTATTTTTCAAAGCGCATCGCCAAACCCTCATGCGCATCGGAACCGAACGCCCCGGCGAAGCCGGCGCGGATCTGGTGGCGGCCGCAATCGGTGCGCAAGAGCTCTACGGCGCGCCGCTGATTATAATTAGCTACGGAACGGCAACCGTAATCATGGCGATCGACGCGCACGGACTCTATCTGGGCGTAGCGATCGCGCCGGGCATCAACATTTCGATCGACGCGCTCGTCGAGCGTACCGCGAAACTTCCGCAAATCGCATTGGAAGCGCCGGGCCACGCGTTGGGGACCGACACGATCTCCGCACTGCAGTCGGGGATCGTCTATGGCTTTGTCGGGCAGACCGAGGCGCTTGTCAAACGAATTCGCGCCGAGCTCGGCGTCGACGCGAAGGTTATTGCTACCGGCGGAAACGCGGACGTCGTTGCGCGTCACACCAAAATCATCGACGACGTCAACCCGCATCTTAGTCTGTTTGGCTTGCGCCGTTTTTACTTGGAAGGGGCAAAATAGAAAGAGGACGCGTTTCCGCACCCTCTTACCGTAGCTCTTCGGAAAAGACTCCCTCGCAAGGATAAGCCCAGTATAGCACGGGCTCGCAACCTAATGTCTGGATCTAAAATAGAAAGAGGACGCGTTTCCGCATCCTCCTTACCGTAGCTGTTTCGCACTAAGCGGTTCCTCGCAGAACGTGTACAGTATATCACGGCTCGCAACCTCCGTCTGTGCACGTCTGCAAAGAACCGATGGCGCCCGGCGGGGCTCGACCCTTCGACTTCGCTCAGGACTGCGGCGCTTCGCGCCTTGACGTTAAACTACGGGCGCTACCCCGCTATCACGCGGATAGCCGGGAAGCGCAAGGGTAGCGAATTGCTCCGCAGATACTACCCAGGTATAGCCGAACGTACGTTCCTATGATAAAGTTGAGTGGTGAAGTTGGTCGAGTGGGCGCGTCGCCAAGGGATTTCGTATAAGACGGCTTGGCGCTGGGTGAAGGATGACGCCATGCCCGTTCCGTGGCGACAATTGCCGAGTGGGACCATCCTCGTCGATGCTGCAATAGACGAAAAACCTTCGACCGTCGTGCTCTACGCGCGCGTGAGCAGTCACGATCAACGCAACGATCTGAATAGGCAATTGGCGCGGCTATCGCAATACGCTGCTGAACACGATCTGCACGTCGTCGAATCCGTTGCCGAGGTCGGTTCTGGGCTAAACGGCAAGCGCCGGAAACTGCTGCGCCTGCTTTCTGACGCCACGATCGGTGCGGTGGTCGTAGAGCATCGCGACCGTTTCGCACGATTTGGCTCAGAGTATCTTGAGGCTGCACTTGCCGCATTCGGCCGACGACTCATCGTAGTGGACTCAACTGAGATGAACGACGATCTCGTGCAGGACATGATCGCGGTGCTCACGAGTTTCTGCGCGCGTCTCTATGGGCGGCGCTCAGCACGCAACCGCGCAATCAGCATCGAACGAGCCCTGGCACGGGAACCCGCGTCATGATTCTCGCGCATCGCATTCGACTGGTTCCAAGCAGAGAGCAGGAGCGGTACTTTGCCCGCGCGTGCGGTGTCGCGCGCTTTGCCTACAACTGGGCGCTGGCGCAGTGGCAGCAACGGTACCGCGACGGCGGTAAGCCGTCGGAGGTCGCCCTGCGCAAGCAGTTCAACGCGATCAAGCACCAGGAGTTCCCCTGGATGCGCGAGGTCACGAAAAATGCACCGCAGCAGGCCATCAAGAACCTTGGACGCGCCTACGCGAACTTCTTCGCCGACCTGGCGAAGCACCGGCGCAACGAGATTCCGTGGAAACGTGTGCGCGCCCCCAAGTTCAAGAAAAAAGGCCGTCACGACGGCTTTCGCGCCGATAACGGTCCGGACAGGCAACATCCCGACGCCGTGCGGGTCGATGGCCAGCGCGTGAAACTCCCGCTCGTTGGCTGGGTGCGGATGCGCGAAGAGGTCCGTTTTGCCGGGCGCATCCTCTCGGTGACGATCGTGCGGCGTGCCGATGCGTGGTATGCGAGTTTCTCAATCGAGGTTGATTACGAGCCCGTGCTTCGCACCGACAACACGGTCGTTGGCGTCGATCTCGGCATTACGGCGCTCGCAACGCTCAGCGATGGAACGCCCAAGGTTTCTGCGCCCAAACCCTTACGGAGGTATCTCAAGAAACTCAAACGACTGTCTCGCGCACTCTCGCGCACGCAGCGCGGATCGAAGAATCGTGCGAAAGCGAAAACCAAGCTGGCACGATTGCATCGGCGGATTTCCGATATTCGCGCCGATGTGCTGCACAAACTCACAACGCGCCTCATGCACTATCGCACGGTGGTAATCGAGGATCTGAACGTGGCCGGGATGCTGGCGAATCGGCACCTCTCGCGAGCAATTGCCGACGTTGGATTCTTCGAATTCCGGCGGCAACTCGACTATAAGGCGGCCATGGCCGGCTCCACGGTTGTCACGGCCGATCGCTGGTTTGCCTCCTCGAAGCTCTGCTCGGCGTGCGGCGCTAAAAACGAATCACTCGCGCTCTCGGAGCGCACCTGGACGTGTGCGCCGTGCGGCACCTCCCACGACCGCGATCTCAACGCGGCGCGCAATCTCGCACGATACCCGGAGAGTTGGGCCGGGTCAGCCTGTGGAGCGGACGGCTCTGGCGGTGAGGATCACCTCGTCGTGAAACCAGCCGCGTAGAAGCAGGAAGAGTTGCTTGGAATAGACGTCCATGCAAATCACAACGGGTCCTAGAATATGGTCGCTATGAAGCCTCTGGTCGTCGGGCCGCACGAAATCTGGCCGCCGCTGGTGCTGGCGCCGATGTCGGGCGTGACCAATCGCACGATGCGCGCGCTCTATAAGCCGTTCGGTTTGGGCCTTACGGTAACGGAGTTCGTATCTGCGAACGCATTGCAGTATGCGTCCAGTGCGAAACGCACGATGGAGATGATCGACCAGCACGGGTTGGAGAAGCCGGTCAGCACGCAGTTGTGGGGCGACGATCCGGCTGTGATGGGAAAAGCTGCGAAGATCGTGCGCGAATGCGGGGCGGACATCGTCGACATAAACTTCGGCTGTCCGGCGCCGAAGGTCACGAAAATTAACGGCGGCTCGGCGTGCTTGCGCGATCTCGATCGTTGCGAAGCAATCATGCGCGCCGTCGTAGAAGCTGTTGACTGTCCGGTGACGATGAAGATGCGGTTGGGCTGGAGCGAAGAGAAGCTCGTATACGTTGAAGCCGCGCAACGCGCGCAAGCCGCCGGGGTGAAAGCGCTGACGCTGCACGCGCGTACGGCCAAACAGTTCTACAAGGGGAACGCCGATTGGGAGCACATCAAACGCTTGAAACAATCCGTCGATATTCCAGTGATTGGTAATGGCGATCTCGCGGATGCCACGGACGCGCTGCGGCGCATGCAAGAGAGCGGCGTCGACGCGATCATGCTCGGCCGCGCGACTCTCGGTAACCCGTGGCTGATCTCACAGATTCGCGACCTGATGGAAGGGCGGCCGATGCAGGCCGTACCATGCGCAGCCGATCGTTTGCGTTACGCCATCTATGTGCATTACCGTGCGATGCTCGATGAACTCGGCGAGTCGCGCGCGGTGCCGCAAATGCGCAAACATCTCGCGCTATATTTCAAAGGCATTCCGGGCGCGGCCGTTCTGCGCGAGCGAATCATGCGCCTGGATCGCGCGCAAGACGTCATCGCGGTCGTCGAAGAGACGATCGACTCACTCGAACACGCCGTCGCCGCTTAGATGGACGTCTACGACGAAACGTATGAGAACTACAAGCTCTACGTAAATCCGACCCTGGCCCGAGTTATGAAAGTCTCGGGCAGTCCGGTCGAGGTGCGCGCGCAAGGCTGCACGATCTGGGACCAAAACGGCAAAGCATATCTGGATTTTGCGGGCGGGTACGGCGTCTTCACGTTGGGACACCGGCATCCGAAAGTCGTGGCGGCGGTGAAAGCGCAGCTCGATCTGATGGCGCTCTCGGGAAAGACGATGTTCAATATCATGCTCGGGCGCGCGTCGAAGCGGCTTGCCGAACTCGCGCCGGGCGACTTGCAGATTTCTTTTTTTTGCAACAGCGGCACCGAAGCGGTCGAAGGCGCGATCAAGCTCGCGCGCGCCGCCACCAAGCGTAGGAAGATTGTCGCGACGCGCGACGCTTTTCACGGGAAGACGCTAGGCTCGCTCTCCGCCAGTGGACGCGAATATTTTAAAGACACGTATGCGCCGCTGCTGGAGGACGTCGCGCATCTCGAATACGGCTCGACCGACGGCTTGGAAGAAGCGCTGCGCGATGCGGCCGCGTTCATCGTCGAACCGGTGCAGGGAGAGGGCGGCGTCAACGTGCCGCCGGCCGGCTATCTGCGCGACGTTCGCGAGGTTTGCGATCGCACGGGCGCGCTCTTGATCGCCGACGAGGTTCAGACCGGCTTGGGGCGCTGCGGCCTGCTCTTCGCATGTAATCGCGACGATGTGGTACCGGATATTATGACGTTGGCCAAAGGACTCTCGGGCGGGGTGATTCCCGTCGGTGCATACATCGCGCGGAGTGCCGTGTGGAACGCGGGCTACGCCAAGCACCCCGTCATGCACACCTCGACCTTCGGCGGTAACGAACTGGCATGCGCGGCGGCGCTGGCCGCGATGGACGCGCTGATCGAAGAAAATCTCATCGAGTGCGCGCGCGTTCGCGGCGCGCAACTCTTGACCGGCGCCCAAGAACTCGCAAAAAAATATCCCGGCGTCGCGCGAACCGCGCGCGGCTTGGGTTTGCTGGTGGGCTTGGAGCTGACGAACGAAGGCTACGGCGGCTGGATCATTCCGGAGATGCTCAAGCACGGCGTGACCGCGGCCTGGACGCTGAACATGCAGCGCGTCATCCGCTTGGAGCCGCCGCTCGTCGTGACCGAGCAAGAGATCGCGCAAGCGCTCCAAGCGCTCGAGGCAGGGCTGTCCACCGCCCGCGAGAAGCTCGGCGCACTATAGCGCCTCATGCCATATGTTGAAACGTCGATCGTGATCGCCGCTCCGCCTCGCGCAGTGTATGCATTGGCCAAACAGCAGGAACGTTTTCCGGAATTCATGCCGGACGTCGAGTCGGTCAGCGTGCTCGAACGCCATGCCGATCGCATGTTGACGCGCTGGAAGACGCTGGTGGAAGAAGCGCCGATCGAATGGACCGAAGAAGATCGTTTTGACGACGCGAATCTGCGCATCGACTACAAACTGCTCGAAGGCGACTTGGATAAATTCGAAGGCAGCTGGACGTTCACTGAAAACAGCGGTAAGACGCACGTCGTGCTCGGTGTGGACTACGATTTCGGCGTGCCGACGCTGGCCGAACTGATCGGTCCGACGCTTGAGCGCAAGGTGCGCGAAAATAGCGAGATGATGCTCGCTGCGCTCAAACGTGAAGCTGAAGCCGATGGTTAACACCGCAAAGTTCTGTTTTGTCATTCATCCGCTTTCGCTGGAAGATGTCGTACGCTACGAGCCGAGCGCGAAGGGCAAAGGTGCGCCCATCATTCGCAAGATCATGGAGTGGATGCCGGCGTGGAACGTCGCGCACGTCACCGGCATACGAACGCCCGACGGGCGTGAAACCGAAGGCTGGTTCGTTTCGGCGGCGCTGTTGCCCGAACAGATTATCGGATTTCCGCGTGAGAAAGTCTACGAGCGCATTTTACGCGCGATCGAGATCGGTGTGGAGCTCGGCGCGGGTATCGCGGGCCTTGGCGCATTCACCGGGGTCGTCGGCGACGGCGGCATTACGGTAGCGCAACGTTCTCCGGTCCCGGTAACGACCGGAAACTCGTTGACGATCGCGGCCGGCATCGCAAGCCTTTTCCGCGGCGCGCAAGAGATGGGCATCGATCCGAAAGAGGCAACCGCGGTGGTCGTCGGCGCCACGGGATCGATCGGATCCGCTGCCGTCAAACTCATTGCTGCTCGCGTGAAGCGCTTGATCCTGGTTGCGCGCAACAACACGCGGCTGGCAAAATTCTACGATTCGATCGCCGGCCAGCTGCCGTGTGAATCGTTCTACACGACCGACCTTTCGGCCGCCGTGCGTCAGGGACAATTGATTTTGACCGCCACTAGTTCGACGCAGGACGTGATCGAACCCGAAGACCTGCAAACCGGCGCCGTCGTCTGCGAGCTTTCACTACCGCACGATGTCAGCCGCCGCGTCGCGCAAGAACGTCCGGATGTCTTGGTGACCGAAGGCGGCAACATGCTGCTGCCGGGCAATCCGCGTTTCGAGCGCGTTCGCGAACGCGGTCAGGACTTCGATTTGAATTTACCACCGCGCACCGCGCTCGCGTGCATGAGCGAGACGATGGTGCTGGCGCTTGAAAACCGGCTGGAGCCGTTTTCGCTCGGCCGGGGTATCGACGTCGAAAAAGTTATCGAGATCGAGCGCCTCGCCGCCAAAGATGGCTTTACGCTCGCAGACATGCGCGCATTCGATGCGGCGATAACGCCGGAAAAGATCGCCGCCATTCGCAAGGCCGCCGAAGAACGGCGTAAGGCCCTTCGACTTGGCTCAGGGCAGGCTGTGTGAAAAAAGTCGTTTCGGTCTCGCTCGGTTCGAGCACGCGCGATCACAGTGCAAGGGTAAACCTGCTCGGCGAAGATTTTGAGATCTCGCGCATCGGCACCGACGGCAAACTGGACGAAGCAATCCATAAAGTGCGGGAGTTGGACGGAAAGGTCGACGCGATCGGCCTGGGCGGGATCGACGTCTATCTCTACGCCGGCAAGCACCGGTTCGCGCTGCGCGACGGCTTGCGTCTGCTCGAGGCTGCCAAGATTACGCCCGTCGTGGACGGCAGCGGGCTAAAGAACACGCTCGAACGCGAAGCCGTGCGCTTCATGCAAGACGAGCTCGGCATCGATCTCAAAGGCAAGAAGGTGCTGATGGTGAGCGCGCTCGACCGTTTCGGAATGGCGCAGGCGCTGGTGGACGCGGGCGCGGATGTGCTTTTCGGCGATTTCATCTTCGCGCTCGATCTCGACAAACCGGTGAAGGGTTTGCACGAGTTCGAAGAGATGGCCGAAAAATATTTGCCGGATGCGTGCAAGCTGCCCTTTCAATTCTTTTATCCGACGGGCAAGAAACAAGATCGGCCGCCCGAGCCCAAATATCCGCAGTACTATCGCGACGCCGAGATCATCGCGGGGGATTTTCACTTCATGCGGCAGTTCATGCCCGACGACTTGCACGGGAAGATCGTGCTGACGAATACGGTGACGGAAAAAGACGTCGGCGAGTTGCGCAAACGCGGCGTAAAGATGCTCATCACGACCACGCCGGATTTTCAGGGACGTTCCTTTGGAACCAATGTCGTTGAAGCGGCACTTTTAGCGCTGCTTGGCAAGAAGTGGGCCGACGTCACGCCCGAAGACTACGAACGCGTGCTGCACGAGCTTCACTTAAAGCCAAGGGTGATCGAGCTATAGGGCCCCTCGACTTCGCTCGGGGTGCCCTTCGACAGGGTCAGGATGACATCCCGACGGGCTCACCATGACACAGAATCGGCATCTTCCGCGCGTACTGCGCTTTTTCGACGTCTCGGTGCTCTCGTCGGCGTCGATGGCCCCGGCCTACAGTTTAGCGTCGACGATGGGGCCGATAATCGTGGCGGCGGGGACGTTCGCGCCGCTTTCGCTGCTCTCGGTTTGTGCGATCATGCTCTGCATCGCGATCGGCTACGCGCAGCTCTCGCGCGTGGCGCCCACCGCCGGATCCTCGTATTCGTGGATTCGCATGGCGTTCGGATCGTATGCCGGCGCGTACGGCGCGTGGCTGCTGATTCTTTCGAACATTTTTGCGACGCTGGCGACGGCCGTGCCGGCCGGCATCTACACGCTCGACTTGGTGTCGCCGGGTCGCGCGCAAAATCCGGTTTGGGACGCGGCCGTCGGCGCCGCGTGGATTGCGGGCAGCGCGCTCTTGCTGTATGCGGGCGTTCGCCCGAC
>JABXNS010000220.1_pt1 | contig 14045 bp, 12 predicted proteins | sample 7301101 | NCBI WGS metagenome assembly JABXNS01 (sample SAMN14449646, study PRJNA615230) | soil metagenome | isolation source: soil from bare, unvegetated metal-rich iron-sulfur acidic spring small-cell... | place: Canada: Paint Pots Mound, Kootenay National Park, BC | collected 2017-05-25
GGTGGATCCGTGCCCTAAATGCGCGCGCGCAGTGACGTTTGGCGGCGGCATGCAACTGATGAAGGGCGGGCGAGCCGGGTCGGGTTCCTCGTGAAAATAGCCAGCGCTTTCCCAGCGCTCGTAGAGCCGGCGCTCGACGGCGTGTGGATCGTAGGTTTTGGGAAGAGGCGAACCGGCGGCCGTCACGGTCGCTTTGCGTTCCGCGCCGTCGCGTCCCAGCCCTGGAGTTATTGCGAGGAGTTCAGTTTGATCAGCGTCACGCGCGCGCCGGTGCGCAGCGTCTGCACGACGATCGTCAAAGCGGCGCCCGTTCGAACGGCGATCAGCGCATTATTGCCGCGCCCGGGATAATTTGCGCGTTGTTGCGTAACGCGCCAACCGCGCTGAGCCAGGTGTGCGCGATACCACCGGAGCACCGCCGGCGCATCGGCCGGATTGCCGAAATCGATGGCTTGCGGGCGAATGCGCGGGTTCCCCCGGATTGCAAACGACCGCTTTGAATAATCCGGAAAGCTGCCCGGCGCGACGGGTACATTCCCAAACACCGTACTTCCGCTGCCGGCAGGCACGGGCGAAGCAAGGCCCGGCATGGCGCTCAGGAAGACCAGTACGGAGGCCGCGAGCAGCCGGTTCAATCTAGGCGGGCATGTCTTTCTGACGTTCCGCGTAGATCAGCGCGGGCTGCTCTTTCTTATCGATGACGTCTTTGTTGACGACGCATTTCTTGACGCCAGTGAGCGACGGAAGGTCGTACATCACGTCCAGCATGACTTCCTCGAGGATCGAGCGCAGCCCGCGGGCGCCGGTCTTCCGGCTCTGCGCCTTGATGGCGATCGCGATCAGCGCTTCCTTTGTGAAGGTCAGCTCGACTCCGTCCATGCCCATGATCTTTTGAAACTGCCGGACCAGCGCGTTGCGGGGCTCGACCAAAATGCGACGCAGGGCGAGCTCGTCGAGCGCATCCAGCGTAACCACGATCGGCAAGCGCCCGATGAACTCGGGAATGAGGCCGAACTTTAGCAAGTCCTCGGGCATCAGCTGTTCGAGCAAGCGGCCTACGCGTTGATCTTTTTTGCTTTCCGGCTGCGAGCGGAATCCTAACGCATTGCTGGCAACGCGCGATTCGATGATGCGATCCAAACCGTCGAACGCGCCGCCGCAGATAAACAGCACGTTGGTCGTATCGATCTGAATGAACTCTTGGTGCGGATGTTTGCGTCCGCCTTGGGGAGGAACGTTGGCCGTCGTTCCCTCTAAAATTTTGAGCAGCGCTTGCTGGACGCCTTCGCCGGAGACGTCGCGGGTGATCGACGGGTTCTCGCTCTTGCGAGCGATTTTATCGATCTCGTCGATGTAGACGATGCCCTTCTCCGAGCGCTTAACATCGTAATCGGCAGCTTGGATGAGCTTGAGCAAGATGTTCTCGACATCCTCACCGACATAGCCGGCTTCCGTCAACGATGTCGCATCGGCCATTGCGAGCGGAACGTCCAGAATTTTTGCAAGCGTTTGCGCCAGGTAGGTTTTGCCCGAACCCGTCGGACCGACGAGCAGGATATTGGACTTCTGCAGCTCGACGTCGTCGGCGGAGCTGCCCATGTTCACCCGCTTGTAATGATTGTAGACGGCTACCGCGAGCGATTTTTTGGCGCGGTCTTGACCGATGACGTACTGGTTGAGGATGTGATTGATTTCTTTGGGTTTTGGAATATTGCGTAGCCGCAGGTTCTCATCGACGTTCTTGTAGAGCTCTTCCTCGATGATCTCGTTGCAAAGCTCGATGCACTCGTCGCAAATGTAGACGCCGGGACCGGCGATTAATTTCCGAACCTGCTCCTGCGACTTGCCGCAGAAACTACACTTGAGCTGGCCCTTCTCATCCCCGAACCGAAACATGGTGCCCCGTTCTTATTGGTCGTCTAGTGCGCAGGTGTCGGCGTCCGCGCATCTTGCTCAATAATTCCGTTGCAGAGCTCGATGCATTGCCCGCAAATATACACGCTAGGACCGGCGATTAATTTTCGCACTTGTTCCTGCGATTTTCCGCAGAAGCTGCACTTGAGCTGCCCTTTTTTATCCCCGAGCCTAAACATGATGCCTCCTTTCCTCGTGCATATGAGGATGCGGGCGCCCGCCTTCCGCACTCAGCTCATTTCGCTGAGACTCGCGAGGTTAACTCCCGGAGGCGGGGGTGGGATTACCCGCCCGGGTCTCCTTACGAATCACACTGTCTATGATACCGTATTCCGCCGCCTCCTGGGCCGTCATGTAGAAATCCCGTTCGATATCGCGCAGAATCTGCTCGATGGGCTTCTTCGTACTCTCCTCGTAGATACCGGCGAGCATCCGCCGCGTGGCAATAAGGTCCCGGGCATGAATCTCGATGTCCGTCGCCTGGCCGCCCACTTGCTGGACCCAGGGCTGGTGTATCAAAATTTTGGCAAAGGGCAGGGCGAAGCGCTTGCCGGGTGCGCCGCCGGTGAGCAGAATCGAAGCCATGGAGGCCGCCATCCCGGCACAGATCGTGGCGACGTCGGGCTTGATATATTGCATGGTATCGTAAATGGCCAGGCCGGCGGTAACGCTGCCGCCGGGGCTGTTGACGTACATGTCGATGTCTTTGTCCGGATCCTCGCGCTCTAAGAAAAGCAACTGCGCGATCACCAAATTCGCCAGGTGGTCGTCGATCGGGCCTCCGACGAAAATGATGCGATCCTTCAGGAGCCGCGAATAGATATCGAAGGCCCGCTCGCCGCGCGCGCTCTGTTCAACCACCATCGGTACCAGGTGACCCATCAGCTTGTTCTCCTTCGAAACGCTGTAACTACGCGTGGCCCGAAACGGTTGCCGTATCGGCTTGGCCGTGCTCGATCAGCCAATCCACGGTTTTGCTACGCACGATGCCGTCCATCAGCGAGCCGATATTTCTCCCAAGCGCTTGACGGACGCGCTCGGGAGGCTGCCCATACTGTTGTGCAAGCGCGGCAACCTCGGCCTGCACGTCTGCCGGTGTTGCGACGATGTTCTCGGCCTTCGCCACGGCCTCGATCAGCAGCGTGGCCTTCACCCGTCGGAGCGCTTCGGCCCGAAACTCTTCCTTTAACTGTTCTTCCGTTTTGGAAACGCCGCGCAGATACTCGTCCCAGCCCACCTTCATTCGCGCCGCAAAACCCCGCGCATCGTTGAGCAAGCTTTCAATTTCATGCTCGACCATGATTTCAGGCAGGTCGAACTCGTGCGAAGCCAGCAGTTTCTCGACGATCGCGTTTCCGGTTTCCTTGCGCGCCTTGGACTGTGCCATGGCTTCGAGCCGGCGGCGGATGTCGGCCGTGAGCTCGTCCATGCTCTGGTGCGTAGAGACGGATTTGGCAAATTCGTCGTCCATGGCGGGAAGCTCGAGTTCCTTGACCTCGTGGACGCTTACGGTGAAGATGGCCTCTTTGCCCGCGAGCTCTTCCTTTGTATAGGCGTCCGGAAAGGTGGCGCGGACGTCTCGCGTTTCGCCGGCCTTCATGCCCGCGATGCCGGTGGCGAATCCCGGAATGAAGCGCCCATCCGCAAGTTCGGTGGTCTGCCCTTCGGCCTTACCGCCCTCAAATGCGATGCCGTCGACTTTGCCTTCATAATCCAGTACGACGAAATCGCCCAGCGCGGCGGGGCGGTCCACCGGGACCAGCGTGGCGCGGTCCCGGGCTAACGACTGCAGACTGCGTTGTACGTCGTCGTCGGTGACCGGAGCGGGAGCGACCTCGACCCGAACGCCGCGGTAATCGTGCAATGCGATCTCCGGGCGCACGGCAACGGTGGCTTTGAGCCGGAGCGGCTTGCCCTCTTCGACGGGCAGGAGTTCCATTTGCGGGCGCTCGACCGGTTGGAGATCGTGTTCGCGCACGGCGCGCGTGTACGCGTCGGGAACGATGTCTTCCATGGCCTGGCTGTTGATGACGTCCGCGCCGTATTGCTGCTCGAAGACCTTACGCGGAATCTTGCCGGGACGAAAGCCCGGAACTTTCGCGTTGCGCGCCAGCTTGCGAAAAGCGCGCTCTTCCGCAGCGGAGAGCTCTTCTTGGGAAATGGGAATTTCAAGCTCGACTTCCGTCGGCGCGAGTTTCGTGAGGGTAGACGTCGTCAGTGTGATGCTCCGCGGTCAAGTGGATCAGCGGAAGACGAGATTCGAACTCGCGACCCTCGCCTTGGCAAGGCGATGCTCTACCACTGAGCTACTTCCGCACGAAAAAGCGCTGGGCATGATCCCTGGGCAAGCAGAGACTCGAACTCTGACGGGTTGCCCCACTGGAACCTAAATCCAGCGCGTCTACCAGTTCCGCCACTTGCCCATGTCTCGGGTAGGTCCGGCGACCCGGATAGATAGGACGCCTCCCGCCAAAGTCCTTGCCTGCGCGCGCCTCAAAAGCAGGGGATAAACTGCACGGTCGCGCCTGGCGACCGCTTCGAAATGCCGATCACCATGTCGCGCCCTAGGCGCGTTCGGCAACCCAACTGAACCGTTTCGCCTCTGGCAAGCAGCGGTGCAAACTCCATCCACGTCATGTCGGATGTGTCCACAAACATCACCACGTAACGACCGAGCATTTTTTGTGTCGCGGGAATGCTTTTGTTGGCCGCTAAAAACGTTCGTGCCACCGTGAAAGGCCCGGCGAACTTCTGCGGAACTGCGCCCAGCGCGCGCATCGGTCCGTTGACTTCGAAGCTGGGACGCGTGGCATTTTCAACACCTTTTTCGGTTCCAAACGTGCTGCCCGCGGGATAGCTCCAAATTTGGTCGCTGTTCGAGCTAAAGAGCTCGATGCGATTGGCGTTGGCGAACAATTTCTCTAAGAGCGAGATGTGCAACGGATAACCGTGCAAGTCCAAAGGACTGCGCACGTGCGTCAAACCCACCACGGCGTCGCCTTTCTGGGGCTGCGGCTTGGGCATCACCAGGCGTTCGCTGCTACCGGCAACGCGCGGCCCCGTGTACGGATCGCCGTCCGCACCCTTGTACATCCACACGGCGGTGTTGATCGGAATCGCTTGCCCAAGTGCTGCATATGGCCCGAGGCAGGCCATGCCGATCAACGCTGCGGACGCCAGGCCGGCGAGTCGAATGAAGCTCATGTCTGCCTCTTCTCCACTTTTGGTGCGGACGATACCTGAGCAATCGAGCCAAAGCAAGAGGACCGCGGGAATCCCACGGTCCTCTCCGTGTCAGCTTGAGGCCCCGGCTACGGCTGAGTGCTCCCCGGAACCGGTGGCGCGATCGTGGCCCGCGCTTGCAATGCCTGGTTGGCCAGGGCACGCAGCGCGCCGGCATGAGCTCGCGACATCTCGTCCAGGTTGCGACGGCGCAGCGCCAGGCCGGTGTCGTTGATCAGCCGTTCCAACTCGCTGCGCGCGAGTGATTGTGCGTCGGTCGGCGTGCCACGTGCGGGCGAGGTCCACATTTGGCCCAGGCGTCGGGCGAACCGCATCTGCAAGTTACGCCGAACGAGCCCATCGTTCGCAAAACCACCGGTCGCGATGTTGCCGAAGATCCCGTTGTGGCTCCAATCGAACAAATCGGTGAGCCCGATCGTCGCGCGGTGCGAGTACTTCAGCGGGAGATCGTCGATCCGTTGAAGCGTCAACGGAGCGAACATCTCGCTCAAAGCTTGCTCCTGCGCCGTGGCGGCGATCTGCGAGACGGCGAGGTCGTGCCGCAGCGAGGGATTGTATGCCCACGACGCATCGGTGAAGGATGAGACTTCGCGATACACGAGGCGATTGAGAACATCCGGATTGAAGCGCCACGCTGCGTCGGAAAACAGGTTGGCCGCGAGCATCTGCCACGCCTGATAGTTTGCGGCTCGTGAGACGGGGCTCAGCGGCGGTCCCGAATGCGGATCGCCCGCGCGCGAACGCGAGAGATATTCCCCGCCGATGGTGTGCGCCGGCATAACCGCGCATCGCGTGTACGTGCGCAGCGGGGATTGGAAAGCCAGCCGCGCGTCCTCATAGGACTGTCCGCGTCCGGGGAAGCGGCGATTGACCGCATCCATGAGCCCGTGCATCATCTTCAGCTGCGTTTGGCACCACGCCAGCGGGTGATCGGTGAGGTCGAACTGCTGGACTCGCGGATCGACGGCATGACCCGTGCCGAACGAAGCATCTTCGTCGGAGGCGAAGCGATACACCGGGTTGCTCCACTGCGAAGCCCAGCGGTTTAAGGTTGGCGACTCGGCTTGCGTCGACATCGCGCCTGGGATGTGCGCGTATCCGTACCGGATGGCGTAATAATCGTACGGTCCGAGCACGTCCTGATTGAACGCGCCCTGGCGCATGCCCTTAGGCCATAAGTTCACCGGAGCGTACTCCATAACCGAACTCGCGATTCCATGCCCGCTCGTGAAGGCCATACTCTGCAGTTGCGCCTTGGTGTACGCCATGGAACCGATGAAGTTATGTTGCAGCCCTAAGTCGTGACCGGATTCGTGAAGCACGGTCGAACGCAGATAGTCGAGCGCGAATTCGCGTTCCAGCGTTTCCGTGTCGCGCAAGCCACGCGCCGGCGCGATCACGTAGCGGTAGGTGTTTCGAAGCAGGCCTTCGACAGCATCGACGTTGATGCCGACGTTAAGCTCTTCTCCCGAGCGTGGGTCGGTGATGATCAGGGCTTCTGCGCCGTATTGCGGCGAGGTCGTGCTGACCCAGCGAACCATGTTGTGCCGGATGTCGTCGGCATCCCAACTTGCATCCGCCGGCTGCTGCAGAACTTGCACGGCGTTGAGGATGCCGATGCGATCGAAGGCGCCGTTCCACGTCAGCAGCGCCTGCTTGACCACGTTGCGATACTCGAACGGCATATCGTTGCTCATATAAAACGTCAGCGGGTGCGTGGCGTTCGAGCGTTGGGCTGGATTTTGAGGAGCAAAGTTCCAACGGGCAATGTAGTACAGGTTGCGCGTTCCAGAACGATCGCGCGTGAAGTCCAGCAACGGCTGCTCGAAGTAGCCAACGCGCGGATCCGAGATGCGCGGAATGTAGCCGTCGTGCGGCGCGGCAATGAGATTGTACGTCATGGTCACTTCGAGACTGCGCGGGTCCGGAGCGTTATCGACCAAGTTGGGGTCTTGGCTGGCCCACGTTTGGCTGACGCGCAGCACGTCGTTTTCGGGAAAGGCCTTCGCTTGCATGAAGTACGTGCGTGAGGTATCCAGCCGGTACGTGTGCGACGGGTCCAGCCGTTGATTGAAGACGGCCTGGTAATTAGCGACATCACCGAGGAACGATGCGGCTGGGATCACGACGGTTCCACTCGCGCTCTCAGCAACGACCGGAACGACGGCAAGTACCGAGTTAGGAAACGATTCTCCAATGGAGGTCGCGTACGGCGTGTTGGGTGTTACTTGCGCGTAGGTATTGGGCCAGCGTAAGATCACCCGGTCGTCGACGCGTTGGAAACGCAGCAAACGCGCCGGCGCAACGTACGGCTCCCCGGCGGCCGGACCAAAACCGCCCAGGCCGGTTGCCGGAACGGCGCTCTGGATGAAATCTTTGTCCAGCTGATCGCGCGAAATCGCCAAATAGATGTTGCCGGCTTTTTTAATAATCGGAATCAGGCCGGGTTCGACTGTCGCCCCTCGGACGAAAAACTCATAGGGAGCTGGGCCGCTTGGGTTGGCGGACGCCGAGGCGGCGGCAGCCGACGGGCTGGCACTTTGTACTTGCCCGAGCGCCGGAGCATAAGAAAACAGCGCCAAAGCAAACGCGGCGCCGACATAGCGAAGCATGAAAATAACGAAGGCCCTCCTCAAAGGTCGGCTAGTTTGTTCGTGGCGGAGGGCGCGCTTCCCGTAGTTCAGCGATCAAAAATGCATCAAAACCGTGCGCTTTCGCTGGGCACGATGCCATGAAGCCTGTCTACTGCACGGTTAAGTGCGGAATTGATTCCGGCCGGACTTCACGCGGTCGCCCCCGCGAGTTCATCTGAACGACCCAGCAGCGCTCGAGCAAAGAGCAATAATAAACGCTCAAGGAGACGCGCGGCAGCGAGGTTCGGAGCAGCGCTCCGATGCCCGGCGCTCCTAGGGCAATGACGTCGACGGATGCACCCGGCCGAATGACCTGACCGGGACCAAGCGATGAATATCTCAGGCTCACATGCCGGTGCTGCCGCGGATGCGGGCTCAACCTCTGGAGGGCGGCCAGCATCGATGACATCGGTTTGCCATCGACGGTGAGCTGCGCGCCATCGATGATGGCGGGCCCAGCTCCGTCATTTGCAACGGCAATTTTTAAGCGATCGGCCTCGTAGGTAACGTTAAAAGACAAATAGGGCCACACGGTGGCGCTGAGTTGATCGGAAAAGACTTTGCTTTGATAGATCGCGGCCGAGGCCATGAGCGCGCTAACCAGCAGGGCTCCCAACGCAATCAGCAAGTCGATCCGCCACATCTTCATATTTGGTCTGTGGAATTACGCGAAAAGACCTTTCGCCCTATCGTCCTGATACGATAGCGGGTCGGACTCCGTTCGCCGTGGAAATGGCTTCATCCAGGGCGAAATGCCGACGTTCCTGACCCGGGTGAGGTGAGCGACAATGTCCCCACAGTTGCAGTTGACCCCATTCTTAGTCGTATGGTCAATCGTCTTATTGTCGCTGTCACGAAGCGCGCGTAAGCGTCCCGAGACGAAGCCATGGGGCTGGCGGCTTGCTGTGCTTTGCTCAATGGCTATCGCCGCCGTAATGTTTGCGATAGCTTCCGACGCGTGGTCCCTATTGTGGAGCGCGCTCGTGGCTTGCTACTGTGTCGCCTTTCTTTGTTTTTTGGCCGACCTTAAGGCATCGCGACCGGCGTCGGCGCGGTCGAGCGAACATCACATGAAACGATCTCGCCGTAGCCGCTTCACCGCCTCGAGAACGTTTGCTTTCGCCATCATTGCCGCGGCGGTCCTCATTGCATCAAACTCCGCACTCGCGTGTAAAGGCGAACTAGAGGCGCCGGCGGTCGCTCGGGTGCAATCGAGCTGGGGGCCTGCAGAAGTTGCTATGCAGAGCGGTGATTATCAGGGAGCATTGCGGCGGGTTCGATCGACGCTAAAATATTTGCCGCTGATTGGTGACCGTAAAATTCGCAAATGCGTTGCCGAAGGCGCATACAGCCGCATCGCGGAAGCGACCGCCGCCAGTGCCTTTCTAAAGAAACACCCTGGTGATCGCGCCGGCGCCGCTGCCGCGGTCAGGCGGACGGCCCAAGCATATCCCTTTACTGGTAACTGCCCCTAAGGAACGCGTTCCTTGTTTGTTGGACGCTTCGCCGTCTCGCTCGTATATCTCGCGCTTCCGATCCTGACTCTGGTACTTTATTATAAGTGGCGCGTCGAACGATCGATATTGCCGCTGGACGGCCTGCTACTTCTGATCGGACCGGCTTTGTGGACGCTCGGGATCGGCGCCTTTTGGCTCGGCTTGGAGAAGTTCGGCGCCGTCCTGATTGTCGTCGGGGCTGTCTTTTTTGCGTGGATGTTTGCTGGGCGTTATCGGAGCCGCGTCTAAGCCGGAATTTAGTGGCCGTTCGGTGACGATACAGCGGAAAACAGGCGAGCGCACGACTGAGGCTTGCTTTTGCCGCAACCTTCACTGAGCAAAAGCTTTCCCATAGCGTGTGAAGACTTTACTGCAAACCAAAGGCTACGCCGCGCCATCGGTTGGCGCGCCCCTCGCTCCGTTTGATTTCGAACGCCGGGAACTGCGCCCGGCCGATGTCGGCATCGAGATAAAATTCTGTGGCATCTGCCACTCCGATATTCATCAAGCCCGCGACGAGTGGGGTGGCTCGATCTTCCCCATGGTGCCCGGTCACGAGATCGCCGGGATCGTGAGCGATGTCGGTGCTGAGGTTACAAAATACAAGGTCGGCGACCGCGTCGGGGTGGGCTGCCTCGTTGATTCCTGCCGCACATGCGACGCGTGCAAACGCGGACTCGAACAGTACTGTACGGGCGGCGGGGTGCCGACGTACAACGGACTCGCGAAGGACGGAACGCCCACGTATGGCGGCTACTCCGATCGCATCGTCGTGGACGAAAATTACGTCGTCCGCATTCCCGACGAACTGCCGCTCGATAAGGCCGCACCGCTTCTGTGCGCCGGGATCACGACCTACTCACCCTTGCGCCATTGGAACGCTGGGCCGGGAAAGAGCGTGGCGATCATCGGCATGGGCGGCCTCGGCCACATGGGCGTACAGCTGGCCCGCGCAATGGGCGCCAACGTTACGGTTTTGAGCCAAACGCTGTCCAAAGAGGCTGACGGAAAACGGCTCGGCGCGCATCAGTATTACGCAACCTCCGATCCGAAAACATTCGAAAAGCTCGCCGGGACGTTCGACCTCATCATCAACACGGTTTCGAATGCGATGAATTGGAATCAATACCTCGGCCTGCTCAAACTCGACGGTGCCCTCGTGAATGTTGGTGCGCCGAGCGAGCCCATTCCGGTAGATGCTTTTGCGCTTATCCAGGGGCGCCACACGCTGGCCGGCTCAGGGATCGGCGGCATCACGGAAACGCAAGAGATGCTCGATTTCTGTGCCGAGCATGGCATTGCGGCGGAGATCGAGCTCGTTCCGATGCAAGACGTTAACGCCGCGTACGAGCGCGTGTTAAAGAGCGACGTGCGTTACCGGTTCGTCATCCCAATGGATTCGCTGTAACTATCTCCAGCCCGCGAGCGCCCACTCGCAGGCGCGCAAGCCTCTCTTCGTTTGAGAAGCGGCGTTCGGCGCAAGCGACGGGCTCTCCGGCGGACGTTAGAGAGAGTCCACCTTTTTTAACAGGGCCTCGACGATGTCAGCTTGTATCACAATGCCTGCTTTGCGGTACGCCGTAGCGGCCGTCTCCCAGTCGCTGCGCGCACCTGGTTTATCATGCAGATTCATTCGCATCCAGCCCCGTTGATAATACGTGTCGGGCGAGGTGTCGCCGAGTTCGATGCACCTGGTCAGGTCTAGCTCCGCCTTTTGCGGTTGGTCCAGATTCCCGTAGGAGACCCCCCGCCAATATAGGGCGTTGATGTCGCCGGGCTTACGCGCGAGTGCCGTTGTCAGTGCGTCAACGGCCGCACGAAAGTTCTTGCGTTCGACTTGCAAACGCCCGAGCGTGTACATCGGCGCAAAAGCTTGCGGATCTAATCGCACCGCAGCTTCGCAATCAGCTAAGGCGCCTGTTAGATCCCCGGAAAAGCGGCGCGCATCGCAACGCTTCCAGAAGATACCGCGGTCTTTCTGTCCGGCTGCCACCGCCGCGTTATATTCGCTTAGGGCCAGTTTGTAATCGTGGAAATCGTACGCGACGTCGCCGGTTACCAGATGGACAAAGCCGTCCGACGGGCGCATCGAAATTGCATGTTTGCAATCCTCCAATGCGCTCAGCGCTTGCTCTTGCGTAGCATCCGAGACGTTGGCACGAGTGAGACATCGCACGGCGTATCCTGCGGGATCGTCCGGATGAGCCGCGACAAAGCGGCTAGCAGCATCGACATCCGCTTGCGCCGCCCCGTGAGGTCGGAGCTTGGAGAGCATGGATTCCAGCGCAGGGTCGAGCGCGCTTGCCGCTCGGGCCGTCTGCGGCGCGGCAAGCAGCACTACGATTGCAAGCATGAATAAAGGCGCGCGGTACATAGACACCACCAGCAGTTAAGACGGGTGAGGGCGACCGCCGCAGACGATCGCCCTCGAATTTTTGCACCGCGAGGGACTTGAACCCCCAACCAATTGATTAAGAGTCAACTGCTCTACCATTGAGCTAGCGGTGCATCGTGCGCCCTCTGGGACTCGAACCCAGGACCAACGGCTTAAAAGGCCGCTGCTCTACCGACTGAGCTAAAGGCGCAACCGGCATAGTTTACCCAGCCCGCCCGACCTTTGACAAGAGGCGCTGAACCCTTGCTGCCCGGACATACAATCTGGGGTGACTGACGGGGGTCGAACCCGCGACTTCTCGCGTCACAGGCGAGCGCTCTGACCAACTGAGCTACAGTCACCACGTTGCACTCCCCAGATTCGGCTGATCGTTACGAAAACCCACCCTTTGCGCTTGGTGCGCCCGGAGGGAATCGAACCCCCATCTTCGAGTTTAGAAGACTCGTGCCTTATCCATTAGACCACGGGCGCAAACGCATTTTTCCCTAAACAGAATACCACGTTCGCGCAACTGCGCCAGGGTGTTGGCACAGAACAACGTTTTTATGAGGCGTGAAACGTTGCGCAAAATGCCATGAGGTAAAACCGGCGACAGACTTTTACCGGCGTACGGACCGGCCCAATACTTTGAAATCTTATTGCAGGCCGTGCCAGGCTGAATACTGTCGCAAGTACTACCACGGTAACCGACCACTGTACATGAAGCGGAGACGTATAAGGGTCGCCGGATACCGGGCGCGCAATCGCGAGTTCATTCTAACGTACCTACGGGACCATCCCTGTGTCGACTGTGGCGAATCCGACCCAATCATCCTTGAGTTCGATCACGTCTTCGAGCACAAGATATACGACATAAGTGAAATGAGCAGAGGAGCATTCCCCGTCGCCAGGATTCGTGCGGAAATGCTAAAATGTGAAGTGCACTGCGCCAACTGTCATCGTCGTAAAACCGCGAAGCAGTTTGGCTGGTATCGATCCGGGGCGTAGCTCAGCTTGGTAGAGCGCTGCGTTTGGGACGCAGAAGTCACAGGTTCAACTCCTGCCGCCCCGACCATTTCCTTAGAACAACAAGCGCGTAAGGCCGACGTAGCGCGAGAGATCCAGCACGGCGCTGTCGCTGGCGAACAGGTGCGTGGCTTCAACCGTGAGGCCAGCTCGCATCGCGGCACGCAACACCCGGATGTTCGTTCCGGGGACCAGCAACGTGCACCACGAGGCGCCATGCACGCGGCTCAGGGCCGCCAGCGCAAAGCCGAAGAACTGCACCAGGTAGGTCGGCGAGAACGCGCACATGGGTCCGACGCGGCCATTGGCCCACACGTAGGCATACCCGACGAATTCGTTGTTTAGGAAAAACGCAACGCCGTGCGCGCTGCGCGCAAAATATTCGTGATCCAGCGGGCGGCTGCAACCGCGGATCTCGCGGTCGAGGGCGTTGATCGGGACGCGGTGCGCGGCGGGCTCCAGCATGGTCGTGTTAAAACGATATTCGCCCGCGGCCATGCGCACCAGCTCTTCTTCTCGTGGGATACTTCCGCTGACGGTAAAGAGCGGCGTCTGCGCCGGCACGCCGACGCGCGCAAAAAACGCCGCGCCGCCCGGCTCGGCCGGATCGAGAATCCCGCTGCGCGCAACTTCGCCGGCATCTTTGGCGACCGAGCGCAGCAACTGCAATCCCAGCCCATGCCCACGGAAACCGGGCTCAACGAACAGCTCCGATAAAAACCATTCGTCTTCCATCGCATGGGCGATCCCCACGCCGATGGCGGTTTGATCGTCTTTCGCGACCCAGGCGCCGTTTGGCGAATTCTCTGCGAGGTAAAACCAAAGCGCCCGCTCCTCGCCCGTTTTGCATCGACGGGCAGCAAGTCGATGCAGATCATCGGCCGTGGCCTGTGCCAGGAACGGTTCGTTCATTCGAGATGCGAAAGGGCGCGCAACAGCGCGTCGGCCGCGTGGTACCGATGGCTTACGCGGTTCTTCTGCTCTTCGCTGAGCTCCGCAAACGTTTTGCCGGCAGCGGGATAAAAAAAGATCGGGTCGTAGCCAAACCCGCTCGTACCGGCTTCCTGCAGAACGATCTGTCCGCGCACCTCGCCGTAACCCTCGACCTGACGCCCATCCGGCAAAATCAAGGCCATCGCGCACACGAATTTCGCGCCACGGCGATCTTGTGGTACGCCTTTCAACTCTTCGAGCAATTTTGCGCGACGCTCCGGCCAGCTCACCTCGCCCCAATAGCGCGCGCTAAAGATCCCCGGGCGCCCATCGAGTGCATCGACTTCGATGCCCGAATCGTCCGACAACACCGCCGCCGAAATGTGCGCCGCCTTCAACTGCTCTTGCAATGCCAGGGCTTTGAGC
>JABXNS010000221.1_pt1 | contig 13966 bp, 14 predicted proteins | sample 7301101 | NCBI WGS metagenome assembly JABXNS01 (sample SAMN14449646, study PRJNA615230) | soil metagenome | isolation source: soil from bare, unvegetated metal-rich iron-sulfur acidic spring small-cell... | place: Canada: Paint Pots Mound, Kootenay National Park, BC | collected 2017-05-25
GGTGTTTGCACGGGTCTGTGTGCCGCCACGGCTCTTACCGGGGAATCGGCCAACGACGAACTCTGGGCCGAGAGCGGCCGCATCGGCCCTGCGGGGATTGTAGCCGATGTTCCGCCCGGAGTGCGCGCCGCATGTGCCATGGCGCTGGAAAGCTCGGGCGTACGGGTCGCCGCGCCCGCGCTCTGTTCGGTCGAGAACCGCGACCGGCGATCGGTCGAAGGATTTTCACTCGACGAAGCTTTGGCGATGCATCGCGCGCTCGACGCGCTGCTCGGTTTCGTGCGGCGTTCGGGCGTGGGTCCTTCCCTTCGACCCGGCTCAGGACAGGCTAGCTCAGGACAGGCACACAGCGATGAAAGCCCGTTACGCGCGCCGCAATTTTACCGCAACCGCACGTTCTTGTCGCTCGATCCCAATACGCGCAAGAACTTAGAACTCGTCAAGGCGCAGGGTGCGAATCCCAAAGCGACGCTGCTGGCGACGCTGGACAAATGCGCGGCGTCGATGGGATCGCGGCTGCTGGCGCGGTGGATACTCGCGCCGCTGGTCGACAAGGCGGCAATCGCGGCGCGGCAGGATGCCGTGGCCGCCCTTATCGCCGAGCACGTGCGGCGCGAGTCGATGCAAGAGCTCTTGCGCGGCTGTTTCGATCTGGAACGGATATCGCAGAAGGTGCGCTTCAAACGTGCGCTGCCGCGCGACCTCGCATCCCTTCGCAGGACGCTTGAAAATCTGCGGCCGCTGCGCCAAGTGACGCCGCCAGCGTTGCGCTCGTACGTCGAGCGGATGGGCGACTTCGAGGAGATGCTGGCGGATCTCCACGCAACGCTCGTCGAGGACCCGCCCGCTCAATTGAACGACGGCGGCATCATTCGGCACGGCGCCAACGCCGAGCTGGCCGAATGCGCGAGCTTGCGCACCGACGCGCGCGCAAAGCTCTCCGAACTCGAAGAACGCGAGCGCGAGCGCACCGGCATAAAGACGCTGAAGATAAAATACGTCAGCACCTTCGGTTATGCGATCGAAGTCGGTAAGAGCCATGTCTCGAACGTGCCGGCGGATTACGTGAGAAAGCAAACCCTGACGACCGGCGAGCGATATTCCACGCCGGAGCTCAAGGAACTCGAGATCGCGATCTCCACGGCGCAATCGCGCCAGTTGCGTCTCGAAGAACAGCTCTTTGACGCCCTGGTGGATCGCATCGCCGCCCGCATCGACGATCTGCTCTTCGCCAGCGAGGCGCTGGCCGAAGTGGACGCGCTGGCTTCGCTCGCGCAGTGCGCCGCCGAGCGTGGATACGTTCGCCCTGAATTCGTCGAGCCGAGCGTTGTGGACATCGAGGATGGCCGCCATCCTGTGATGGAAGCGATCCTGCGCACGAATTTCGTTCCCAACGATTTGCATCTGCGCGAAAACGATCACCGGTTCGTGCTGCTCACCGGCCCGAACATGGGCGGCAAATCGACCTATCTGCGGCAAGCGGCGCTGCTGACGATCATGGCGCAGATCGGATCGTTCGTGCCGGCAAAATCAGTACGCCTCGGCATCGTCGACCGAATTTTTACGCGGATTGGGGCGGGCGACGACCTTGCATCGGGGCAGTCCACGTTCTATCTCGAGATGGCCGAAGCCGCCACTATTCTGCGCTGCTGCACGCGGCACAGTTTGCTGCTGATCGACGAAGTCGGGCGCGGAACCGGGACGATCGACGGCCTGGCGATCGCGCAGGCAATCAGCGAATTTTTGCTCGGATTGGACGATCAGGCGCCAATGGTGCTCTTTGCCACGCATTTTCACGAACTGGTGGCGCTGGCCGAGCACTGGAAGCTCGTCGCCAACTACCATATTACCGCGGTCGAGAAAACCGGTGCGGACGGGGGCCCGGTCTTTTCACATCGGGTGCTCGCGGGCAGCACGTCGCGCTCGTTCGGCATCGAAGTCGGACGCATGGCGGGTTTGCCCGACGCCGTCGTCGAGCGAGCGCAAGAGATTGCGGACGCGCTCTCGGGAAAAGCCGACGTGGAAGAGCAAGTTCCGCTGCGCCGGCGTCTGCCGAAGGTCGTTCCGGCCGAGCGGCAACTGACTTTCCTCGATAAGTAAATGATCCACGTTCTCGATCCGCAAACCGTCGGGCAGATCGCCGCCGGTGAAGTGATCGAACGGCCGCTCTCGGTCGTCAAAGAGCTCGTTGAGAATGCCGTCGACGCCGGCGCCACCCGCGTCGCGGTTTCATTAGAAGAGGGAGGCACCTCGCTGATCGAGGTTGCCGACGACGGCGGCGGCATCGAGCCGAAGGATCTCGCGCTGGCGGCGCGCCGTCACGCGACGAGCAAACTGGCGCAAGCAGCCGATCTCGAATCGATTTCGACCCTTGGATTTCGGGGTGAAGGTCTTGCGAGCATCGCGGCCGTCGCGCAACTCGAAATCGTTTCACGCATACACGAGAGCGATGTCGGGGCGCGCGTTACCGCGCATGCCGACGTTGTGAGTGCCGTTGAAAAGGTCGCCGCGCCCGTCGGAACGATCGTGCGGGCGCGTGATCTCTTCGGCAACGTGCCGGTGCGTCGCGAATATCTCAAATCGCCGGCGGCCGAACTTACGCGCATCTCAAGCTGGCTTACGACGTTCGCGCTAGCCTATCCGAACGTGACCTTTTCGCTGCGGCACGACGGAAAAGAATTATGGGTCATGCCCGCCGTCCGCGATGAGCGAGCGCGTTTGACGATGGTCTTCGGCAAGTCCGTGGCCGAAACGTTGATTCCGATCGATGGCGAACCGGCCCGCAGCATGCACGGCTCGCTCTCGGGTTACATCAGTTCGCCCGGAAACGATCGTTCCGACCGGCGCATGCAGTTGTTGTTCGTCAATGGCCGCCTATTGCGAAGCACGCTGTTGGCTGGGGCGTGGAGTGCGGGCTATTCAACTTTCGCGATGACCGGGCGCCAGCCGTACGGCGTGCTGTTTCTGCAGTTGCCTCCCGATCAGGTCGACCCGAACATCCATCCGACGAAAAGCGACGTACGGCTCCGCTACGGACATCAAGTTACCGATACGGTCAAACGCGCGATCGCCGTCACGCTGCGCAACCATGCGGCCCGCCGTTTCGGCGACGCGGTGACCGTTTCGGCGGCTCCGGAAGGCATCGACGCGAGCCTCGCGCATCTGCAAACGCTGTTCGAACGCGTGCCGGCCGACGATCCGGCGGAAACCGGAGCGCAAAGCGGACTGCGCGTGCTCGCGCAGATCGATCGAACGTATATTCTAGCGACGGACGGCAGCGGGCTCGTGTTGGTCGATCAGCATGCGGCGCACGAGCGGATTGCGTACGAGCGCATCGTCGCCGCGGCGACGGCTGTAACGCCGCCCGCCGAACCGTTGCTGGTGCCGTTTGCTTTCGAGCTGACCGCCGAGCGCGTTGCAGCTCTCGAGCGCGTGCTCGAACCGTTGCGTGAAGGTGGGCTCGAGATCGAGCCTTTCGGCGACCGGAGTTACCGGATCGTTTCAACGCCCGCCGGCTACGGCGCGCGCGCGTTCGACATTGCCGGGTTTTTGGACGATCTGACCGAGCAGCCAAAAGAGCGCGACGTGCGGGAACGCGTATGGGCCTCGCTCGCATGCCACTCTGTGACGCGGGCGGGCGAACGCCTCGATCTGCCGGAGATGAGCACGCTTGTCGATCGTCTGCAGATATGTGAAAATCCGATGCATTGCCCACACGGGCGCCCGACCATCGTGCGATTGGAACCCAGTGCCATCGCCCGGCTCTTCAAACGATGACCGCCGTTTCCGGCGTGCTCGTTCTCGCCGGACCGACGGCATCGGGGAAGACCGAGCTCGCGATCGCGCTCGCGCAAAAATGGAACGCCGAGATCGTAAACGCCGACTCGCGCCAAATCTATCGCGGCATGCCGATTGGCACGGCGGCGCCGACGCGCGAGCAGCTCGCCGCCGTTCCGCACCATCTGGTGGGGTTTCTCGAACCGGAAGAACGCTATTCCGCGGCGCGTTTTTCCGCCGGCGCAATGGCCGCTATCAAAACGATTCACGCGCGCGGGAAGCATGCGATCGTCGTGGGCGGAACCGGCTTTTACATTCGCGCGCTCACGGGTGCCGTCGATTTGGCTCCGCAATACGACGAACTCGTGCGCGAACGTTTGGCGCGAGAAACGCGCCTGCACGACGCACAATTCTTGCACGAATGGCTAACGATCCGCGATCGCGTCCGCGCGGCAACGATTCATCCGCAGGATACATACCGCGTCACGCGAGCGCTGGAAGTCGCGCTGGCGCCCGGTTCGGCGACGCGAGTTGGGCCGATAGAGTCGTTGCTTTCGGCCGGCATTCCGTTTCTTAAGGTTTTTCTGAAAGTGGATGAGAGCGAGTTGCACGATCGCATCGTCCGCCGGACCGATGCGATGCTGCAGGCCGGTTTTGTGGAAGAAGCCGAACGCATCGGCGAAAGGGCCGTGGCGGCAAATGCGGTCGGCTATCCGCAAGCGATCGCGTTCACGCGCGGATGGTGCACGCGTGCGGAGCTGCGCGACTTGCTCGTTCGAGCGACGCGGCGCTATGCCAAACGGCAAACGACCTGGTTTCGCAGCGAGCCCGATACCGTGACCGCTGCACCGAGCGACGTCGAACGGTTGGCAAGGGAAAGCCTGCAATGGGTTTGAAGCGTCATTCATGCCCGGGAGCCTTCAGGATACATACCTCGCTGAAGTTCGACGGCAAGGCGTCGCCGTTACGATCTATTTGGTCAACGGCTTTCAGCTGCGCGGAATCGTCAAGGGTTTCGATCCGTTCACGATCTTGATCGAATATGAGCGCAAGACGCATTTGATCTACAAACACGCTGTTTCAACTATTTCGCCGCAGGGCCCGTTCGCAACGCCGGGCGGCGACGCGGGAGCGGTTGCGCCGGCAGCGGCAGAGGTCACAACTTCGTAATGCCCGGCGTGGCCGTGACCAAAATGCACGGCGCGTTCAACGATTTCGCGGTCGTCGATCGACGTAACGCCCCGGACATGCCGAGCCCTGAGAAATTTGCCCGCCGGCTCTGCGATCGCCGCGGCGGCGTGGGCTGCGACGGTTTAATCCTGATCGAGCCTTCGATTGCTGCCGATGCGCGCATGCGGATATTTAATGCGGACGGGAGCGAGGCGGAAATGTGCGGCAACGGATTACGCTGCGCCGTTCGCTTTCTGTCTGAAGCGGGCGCGGGAAAGAGCTTTCGTATCGAAACCGGTGCGGGCATCCTGGCGGCAGAAGTGCTGAGCGCCGGCGAGACGTATCAGGTGCGCACGCAGATCGGCGTGCCGCGTTTTGCACCTCGCACACTGTCTTTTCCGAACGCGGCGTATGTTGAAGTCGGCAATCCGCATGTCGTTATCTTCGAGCGGACGCTCGACGTAATAGATTTGGTCCAAGCTGCGACAAAGCTTCAACCGAGCTTTCCGGCCGGCGTAAACGTGCATGTTGCGGTCGTGACGGATCGTCATCGTCTCGACGCCCGGCACTGGGAGCGCGGCGTCGGGCTTACGCGCGCGTGCGGTACGGGTGCCGCAGCCTGTGCGGCCGCCGCGATACGTTTCGACATGGCGGAAAGCCCGGTCGACGTTCACGTTCCGGGTGGCGTCCTTACCATAGAATGGGCCGGCGCGGGCGAAGCTTTTCTTACGGGCCCGGCGGTACGCGTGTTCGACGCGGACGTCGCCGAGTTGCATGCAGCTCCCGTCTAAAGAACTGGCGGTTTCGATCCGGGATGCGTTGCCGGCTGACGCCGCGCGCATCGCGGCGCTCGCGGTGCAACTCGGATATGAGGTTCCGCTCGAGCACATAGAAAACGTGCTGCGTTCTCCCGACCCGGCTCGCGCCGTTCTAGTGGCCGTCGTGCCGCGCGCGGGCGTGGTTGGCTGGACCGTGATCGTACGCCAGGACACGCTCATTGCAAGCCGCCGTGCCGAGATCCACGGTTTGGTGGTCGAGGACGAATTCCGCGGGCACCGGATCGGCTAGCTCTTGGTTGAGGCAGCGGAGGATTGGGCGCGCAAGAAGGGCTGCACGTCGTTGCGGCTGCTCTCAAACGTTGTCCGTGAACGCGCGCTTGGGTTTTATGTGCGCCTCGGTTACGATGTGCTCAAGACGGAGTACGTTTTTCAAAAAACACTGTGATCGAACTTGCTTACTGCGACACGGCCGGCCGCATTTTTTACGATTACAAGAACGAGCCGCTGGGGGACGGCGGAATAGTGCGCGCCGTGGAGGCCGGCGAGCTCGTTCCGGCGCCGCGAGGAACCGTGCCGATGGTCTTACCGGGGCGCCATCCGCGCGTGGTCAAAGGCGTCGCGCGCCGGCGCCAGACGCTCGCAGTCATGCTGCCCGCGGGATATACGCGTCTGCTGTTGCCCGCGTACGAGCGCGATTCCAAGGCGCCGGCCCTTCCGCTATTTGGATACACGTTTGCTTGCGCGATCGACGACGTACTGCACGTCGCCGCGATGCGAACGGACGAGGGCGAGGATTGGGAGCCTCGCACCTTTGCGCCCAACGAGCTTGAATTGCTGGTCGAGCAGCGCTTAAAAGATGATGCGGGAAACCGCGTGCTGCGCCAACTGGCAAAGTGCTCGCTCAAGTACAGTTGTTTTACGGCGCAAAACGTTTTTCTGGCACGAGGCGAGGCGGCGCTGCCGGTTTCGCCCACTTGCAACGCGCGTTGTGTCGGCTGCATCTCGGAACAGGAACCCGAGACGGGCGTGCCGTCGCCGCAGACGCGCATCGCAGAAGAAGTAACTGCCAAGGAACTCGCGCGCGTGGCCATCCATCATCTCGAGCGCGTGCCTGAAGGCATCATTTCGTTTGGACAAGGGTGTGAAGGAGAGCCGCTGCTGCGTTCGATCGCGATCGCGCGAGCTATTACGCTGATTCGCGAGCGTCAAGCCAACGGCGTCGTGAATCTCAACACCAACGGTAGCCTTCCTTCGGCCTTACAGCGCTGCATCGATGCGGGGCTGCAAGCGGTGCGTGTGAGCCTCAACTCGTTTCGGCCGGAAGTTTACGCCGCCTACTACCGGCCGATTGGGTACGATTTAGGGGATGTATTCGCGTCGATTCGCATCGCTGCCGACGCGAGAATTCGCGTATCTTTAAACCTGCTGACGCATCCCGGCGTTACCGACGACGTTTCGGAATTAGATGCGATGCGCAGTTTCTTGCGGTCCGTTAAGGTCGATATGATCCAAACGCGCACGCTCAATATCGATCCGGAATGGTATTTTGCGGCCGTGGGGCGCCCGGCGCGCGTCGCTGGAATGCGCGAAGCGATCGCCGAGATGCGCGCTGAAGGCGTCCGCGTCGGCAACTTCACGCACACTCACTGATTGCTCGCTAGACAGGCGGCTTAGACAGAGGCGGTTACGTGTTTGTGAATTGCGTCCAGAATGACTTCGGTCGACGAGATAACGGTCACGGGGTTCTGCTCGTCGAGCGATTCGAAAATCAACTTGTTGCGCGGATTGTTGACGCGCGCGATGCAGCGCGCGGTTGAATTCTTCTTCGTAATCAAGCAGACAACGAGATTGTCTTCGTCGTCGCCCGTGTCGGCAATAACGACGTCGGCGCGTTTGAGCCCCGCCTGTTCCAGCACCAGCGGGTCGCAGCCGTCGCCGACGACCGTAACGTTGCATTCGAGCAACTGTTCAAGCAGCCGCGCTTTGCGTTCGGCCTTCTCGACGATGACGACTTCATGCCCTTGTTCTACCAGCGCGCGCGTCAAGTACGACCCGACCTTCCCGCCCCCGACGATCAGCACGAACATTTAACGGACTCCTTCGGGCACGGGCGTCTCGGTGAACATCTGCGCAAACTCGCTGATGGCTTCGGGCGCCACGATGGCGTTGATTTCGTCGCTTTCCGCGAGCACCGTATCGTTGGCGGCCACGCGCACGCTCTTCCCCGTGCGAATCGCGGCGATGCGAATGCGGCCCGCTCGCTCGAAGTCGGCCACGCGTTTGCCTGCGTCGGCGGCGCGGATAGTCGCCGTGAGCGACGTGACTTTGCCGAAGTCGAATGACTGCAGGGTGTCCCAGGGCGCTTCCATCAGCACGTCGCGTATCATTTTCGCGCCTGTCGTGGTCGGGCAAACGGTATCGATCCCAAGGTCGCGGTACATCATCCCGCGCGTCGGATCGTAGATGCGCGCCACGATCTTCTTGATGTGAAACATCCGCTGCGCGATGAGCGCCGCCATGACGTTGCGGTTGTCGCCGTTCGTAACGGCGATAAAGCCGTCTGCCTGTCCGGCGCCCGCATGCTTGAGCACGTCGTAGTCTATGCCGGTTCCAACCACGACGTGCCCTTTGAATTTCTGTCCCAAACGCTTAAAAGCGTTAGGGTCTTCATCGACGACGATCACTTCGTGGTCGTCGGCATCGAGAAGTTTCGCGAGGGTCGAACCGACGCGGCCGCAGCCGACGATGAGGTATCTCATGGATCTTGCCTGAAACTTTTCCGATAGCGTTGCGCGTTTTCCCGTCCGGTCGCTTTCGGCAGGAGGGGGAGGGAGCCGACCGAACCTACGGGAGCACGAATTTCCGGGGCGTGGCTCAGCTTGGTAGAGCGCTTCGTTCGGGACGAAGAGGCCGCTGGTTCGAATCCAGTCGCCCCGAGATTCCCCCCAAAAATCATAAATGATTTTTGGGTCCCCAACTAGTCTAAAAGGCGCTGCGGCGTAAACGCCTGCGCGCCCCCCACATGCAAAGCACGTGGGGCCCCCAAATCATAGATACAAAACATATTTTTGTTCTCAAAATTTAGCCCGGCCTCCGGACGCGTTTTGCGCGCAGCCGAGCAAGAGTGCCGAAATCACAACCACTATTACATCGGCGTCGAGCATTTGCTCGTGGCTTTAATGCAAGAGCCCGATGGCGCGATCGCCGAGCGCTTGACCAGTGAGGGAATCGATCCGGCCGAGGTGCATGCCGAGATTCGCCGCGCGCTCGGCACCGGGGACGATCGCAGTTGGGAAGGGATCCTGATTACGCCGCGCGTTCGCAGCGTCGTGGCCATCGCCGAAAAAAATGCGGAACCCTTGGTGGAGCCCGTCGACCTGCTCGCGGCGATTGAAATGGAAGGCCGGAGCCGCGCCGCCGAGATTCTGCGGCGGTCGCGTGCACGCGTTTAGCGCCTACTTCTTACATCTGATCGACCATTTCGGGTACTTCGGGTTGTACGTCGTGATGACGCTGGCCAATATCGGCGCGCCCGTCGGAAGTGAACTGATCCTGCCGGCGGCCGGCGCGCTGGCGGCGACGGGGCACCTCTCGAGCGCGTGGCTGGCGATCGCGGTGGCGGTCGGTGGCGAACTGACCGGGCAGAGCATCGGATACGCCGTCGGCCGCTACGGCGGGCGGCCCTTCGTCGACCGCTACGGAAAATATGTGCGCTTTCACCATGCGGAGCTCGAGCGCATCGAACGCTTTTTTGCGCGCTGGGGAAGTTTCGCCATATTCATTTGCCGCTTCGTTCCGTTTATACGGGGCGTGGCCGGCATCCCGGCGGGCATCGCGGAGATGCCGCTGCTGCAGTTCTATTTCTGGACGTTTTGCGGCTCGCTAATATTTTGCGGCGGTTTCATACTGTTGGGTGTAAACCTCGGCGCGCACGCAACTGCGGTCAGCGACGCCTTCAGAAAATACGCCGTGTTCGCTGCAGCGATAGCAGCCGTCGCGATCGCGTTCTATTTTATACTGAAGAACCGGAGCCGGGAGAAAGCGGCTTAGAAAACGATCGCCGAATCGTGCAGCGAGCTCGTGCCCTCGCGCCATAGCGCATACTGAAAGTTTGTGGCCGCGTTCATGGCGGCCGCGCCAATCTCGCCGCCGGGCGAGATCGCAATCACCGCTGCTTGCGTTTCTTTTGTGGCCGGATTCACGCGCACCATGTGCCGGAGCACTTCTTCGCATGCCTCCTGCGGATGCAGCCCCCGTTCCATCTGAAAAACGATCCGCGCGCTGGTGGAGTAGTTTGTCATGATGTCTCCGTCGCCGGTTGCAGATGCCGCGCCCGTATTGTCGTCGGCGAAAACTCCGCAGCCCACCAACGGTGAGTCGGCGACGCGCCCGGGGATTTTCCACGCCAATCCGCTGGTCGAACAGCCGGAAACGACATGCGCACCGTCTGCACCCAGCATGCCGATGGTATCGTGATTTTCGCCGTCGATCCAAAACGTGGTGTGATGCGGCGTGTTCTTCCATTTGAGCCAGGCATCGAGCGCGCGGTCGGTGAGCAGCTGCTGCGGCTGAAAGCCCATCTCGATCGCAAAACGCAGCGCACCTTCCCCGGCCATCGTAGTGTGGCGCGTTTTTTCCATCACCATGCGCGCAACCGAAATCGGGTTTTTGATTTTATGCAGGTTGCAGACCGAGCCGGCACGATGACGGGCGCCGTCCATAATCGCCGCATCGAGTTCGACCTCGCCGTCGGCGTTGGGCAAACCACCGTAGCCGACGCTGGTTACGTTGGGATCGTTTTCGGGGACGTTGATGCCTTTCTCGACCGCATCGACCAGTGAGCCGCCGCTGCCGTATACGTGCGCAGCTCGTTCGTTGGCGGGCTTTCCGTGTGCCCACGTCGAGAGAAAGACGGCGCTGCGCGTTGCGGCCCCCACGCGGATCGGTTCACTTGTTACCTCCAGCGTGCCGAGCGCAGCTGCACCGGCGACTGTTCCGAGAAACGTTCTACGATCCAAAGGTTCCATGAAAACCTCCCGGGGAATAACTTCGCGTCGATGATCAACCCTCCCGCACCGCTCGCCCAAACGCTCGCACAGATTCCGGATGCGCCCGGAGTCTATATGATGCTGGATAAGAACGGCGACGTTCTCTATATCGGAAAAGCGGTGTCGCTGCGGAATCGGGTGCGCTCATACTTTCGAGATAGCGCCGCGCATCACGTCCGCACGCAAGCGATGGTCGAGCACGTGCTCGACGTGCGCACCATCGTGGTTACCAACGAAGTCGAGGCGCTGATCCTCGAAGCCAATCTCATAAAGCGTTATCAGCCACCATATAACGTGCGTCTGCGCGACGATAAGCGCTACCCCTATCTAAAAGTAACAAACGAACCGTTTCCGCGCGTGCTCTTTACGCGCGTGGTGAAAAACGACGGGGCCCGATATTTCGGCCCCTACACCAACGCGCACGGTTTGCGCGAGCTCGTCGACCTCGTGCGCCTTGTATTTCCCTTGCGAACCTGCCCGGAGCCGATCGACGGGCGGCGCCGCCGTCCGTGTCTGCAATATCACATCAAGCGCTGTTTGGCGCCGTGCGTCGGTTATCAAAGCCAAGACGATTACGATCGGATGATAGAAGAAGTCGTGCTCTTCCTCGAGGGCAAACAAGAATCGCTGCTGTCGCGCCTGCAGGGCGAGATGGTAACGTCGGCCGAGTCGTACAACTTTGAGGCGGCCGCGCGCTTGCGCGACCGCATCGTCGCGGTGCGGCGCGTGACCGAAGCCCAGCAGGTCGTATGGCGTTCGCGCATCGATATGGATCTGCTCGGGCTTGCGCGCGCGCAAGGCCAGGCTTGCGTGCAAGTCTTCATGGTGCGCGCCGGCAAGCTGCTCGCGCAAGAGCACTTCATACTCGACGGCGTTGCCGACCAGCCCGACTCGGTGCTCTTCAGCGAATTTTTGAAACAGTTTTACACCGCGCGCACCGCGGGTGCGCCCGAGCCGCCGGGAATCTCGCCGCTGGCGTCGCTGCGCACCGCACGCGGCGTGGATGCGCCCGTGCCGTTGCCGAAAACCAACGCCAGGACCCAGCGCTCCGCCGCCAACGCGATTCCCAAGGAAATCCTCGTACAGGCGTTGCCGGCAGATAACACCGTGATCGAGGCGTGGCTGACCGAATACAAGGGCACGCGCGTTCGGGTATTGCTGCCGCGGCGTGGCGAGCGTTCGCGTTTCTTGAAGCTCGTGCAGAAGAACGCCGAGCAAAACCTGAAGGCGTTTCTCGCTCATCAGGAAGTGCAGGAAACGGCGCAAGCCCAATCCTTGACCGAGCTCGCGGACGCGCTCGAGCTCCCTGAGCCCCCGCACCGGATCGAATGTTACGATATCTCGAACATTCAAGGATCGAATCCCGTGAGCTCGATGGTTGTCTTCGTTGAAGGGCGCGCGAAGAAAGGCGACTACCGCAAATTCAAGATCCAATATGACAAGGGGCCCAACGATTTTGCGATGATGCAAGAAACCTTGCGGCGCCGGTTGCGTTACCTGCGCACCAAGACCGACATCGACGTCGCGCGCCGGGACGGCGAAGAGACCAAGGAAACGACGCAAACCAAACTCGTCGACGAACTCGCGCGCAAAGAGAAGTTCAATAAGAAGCCCGACCTATTGTTGATCGACGGCGGCAAAGGCCAATTGAGCGCGGTGGCGGCGGTGCTCGAAGAGATGGATATGACGGGTCTTTCGGTCGCGGGCCTTGCCAAAGAGCACGAATGGTTGTACGTGCCCGGGCAGTCGGAGCCGATCGTTTTGTCGCCGAATTCGGCTGCGCTGCACCTGGTGATGCGCATTCGCGACGAGGCGCATCGCTTCGCCGTTACGTACCATCGCCAGCGGCGAGGGAAGGAGATGACGCGCTCGGCGGTCGACGCGCTGGCAGGGGTCGGTCCGGTTCGAAAGAAGCGCTTGCTTACTGCCTTTGGTTCCGCGGCCGGCATTCGGCGCGCCAGTGTCGATGAGATCGCGGCGGTGAAGGGCATGACACCGGCTTTGGCTTCACGGGTAAAGGCCGCTCTGGAGAAGTCGCCTTAAAGGAGTGACGATGCATTTCTTGATCCGCCTGCTGATAAACGCGCTCGCCTTTTGGTTCATTGCGCGTTACGTGCCGGGCTTTTACATGACCGGCGGCATTTGGACGCCGATCATCGCCGCGCTGATCTTTGGCTTAGTCAATGCGATCGTGCGTCCGATCGTGCTGCTGCTCACGCTGCCGCTCTCGATCGTCACGCTCGGGCTGTTCGTCATCGTCGTGAACGCGTTGATGTTCTGGCTGGTCACCTGGATCACGCCCAACTTCAAAGTCGCCGGATTTGGCCCGGCGCTCATCGGTGCGATCATCATGATGGTCGTGTCGTTCGTCGTGAACCATTTCTTCAAAGCTGAAGAGGGTGCGACGGCAAGACCGGCCTAGGCGTTAAGGCTTAGTCGCGAAGAGCGTCGGATTGTCGTAATCGCCGTAGAGGACGTCGACCGACTCTCCGAAGGCTTCTACGTGCATTGCAACCGGCAACGCTTTCGCGTTGATCCATAGCGTTTCAATCGCGCCGGATTGATCGATCAGGCGGTAGCCGTCCACGGCCATTCCGTAGAGCGACTTATGCCCGAGCGACGTTATCGCGAACAGGTCACGCACGTTGCTCGACAGATCGCCGCCGGGCAGTGTCGCGTAGTCGAGGAGTAACTGGGTTTTCGAAACGCCGGCCGTCGCGACGCGCGCCGGCGCCGACGGCGAGAGCTGTATCGTGGCTACGGCGCCGCTCGGAAATTTCTCGACCAACTGCACGGATTGGACGCGCGCGAACGTGGTCCGCATGTGGCTGATGGCGGCATATGGGTCGGTTGCGGCGTTGGCCGAAATTGGGGCGAGCGCCAGCAGGGCGATGGTCACTGCACAGACCGTACGCATGGTTGCTTCCTCCCGGGGTCCTGGGGCTGCAGCTAGCTCTTACCCACCTCATGTTATACTAGACGGCGCCCTTCGACAGGCTCAGGATGACAAGGGTCTGGTATGGGGAAGCTCATGGGGCTGAAATAGGTTCGACGGAAGGATCCGCGGTCAACGTAAGCAGGCGGAGTTGCGAGCCCTCCTAAAACGATCGCAAGCGTTTTACACGCAAATAACCAATACGCACTGGCTGCCTAATCTAGGTTAGCCACCGGACGCGAAGAGTCGGCCCGAAC
>JABXNS010000222.1_pt1 | contig 13965 bp, 15 predicted proteins | sample 7301101 | NCBI WGS metagenome assembly JABXNS01 (sample SAMN14449646, study PRJNA615230) | soil metagenome | isolation source: soil from bare, unvegetated metal-rich iron-sulfur acidic spring small-cell... | place: Canada: Paint Pots Mound, Kootenay National Park, BC | collected 2017-05-25
TCATTCCCCAGAACACCACCCGCATCCGCACGAGGGTTCCCCGGGGTACAAACGCATAACGGAAACCAAATTCTGGAGCTCGTTCCACTACGCGTTTGCAGGGATCGTTTACGCGGCGCGCACGCAAAGCAATATGCGCATCCATTTGGTTATCGCGGCGATCGTGCTGGCTGCGACCGTCGTATTGCGATTGGACCGGCCCTACGTTATCGTCATCGTTTTGGTCGTCGCGTTCGTGCTGGCGCTCGAATTGGTGAACACGGCGGTCGAGTCGGTTGTCGATCTCTTGACGATCGCGCACCATCCGCTGGCGAAAACGGCAAAGGATGCCGCGGCCGGCGCCGTGCTGGTCGCGAGTACGGCCGCGGCGATCGTCGGATACCTGGCGTTTTACGAAGGAATATTCGGCAACGCCAACCGCGTCTACACGGCCCTCGCCCAGATCCCGGCAAATACCGTATTCGTCATTCTCGCGAACGTGATTATCGGAACGATTTTTGCCAAGACGCTGGGCCGCCGCGGCTCCGCGCTTCAGGGCGGAGCGGTTTCCGGCCACGCGGCCGTCGCGTTTTCCGTCGCGACGATCCTGTCGTTGTACTATCAGAGGCCGCTTGTGGCTCTCTTATCTTATGGCCTCGCGCTTTTGGTTGCGCAGAGCCGGGTCGAAGCGCAGATACACGACGCGCTGGAGGTCACGTGGGGAGCGGTGCTCGGTACGCTGGTCACGCTGGCGGTGTACCTGCTGATTCGTCCCCATGTGCTATAATCGTGCGGCATTTATGAACGCTCCCCCGGACTGCGAGCTGAGCGCGCTCATCCGATGACCGAAAACGCGAACTGGCTGGAAATCCTGGCCCTGGTGGTCCTGGTCGTGGCCGCGGCATTCTTTGCGGCCTCCGAGGCCGCTCTGGTGTCGGTCTCGCGCTTGCGGGCGCGCGGGATGCTGGAACGCGGCCTCAAAAAAGCCGAGGCCGTCATCAAACTGCTCGACGACCGGAACCGGTTTCTCACCTCGATCCTGGTTGCCAACACGGTCGTGCTGCTGGCCGCGGATTCGCTTGCCACCTACATCTTCATTCGCAATGGCGTGCCCGATGCGGTCCTTGTTTCTACGATCATCATGACGGTTGTTTTCTTGCTCTTCGGAGAAATTATTCCGAAGACCGTTGCGGTCTCGGACAGCGACCGTTGGGCGCTGCGATTGGCTCCGGCCATGTTGCGGGTCGCGATGCTGCTGACGCCCATCGTGCGCAGCTTCCTCTTTTTAACGGACGCTCTGGTTCGTCCGTTCGGCGTTCCAGCCCACGCGCGTCAGATATTCGTGACGGAAGAAGATATTCGAACCCTCATCAACGTCGGCGCCGAACAAAACGTTCTCGAAGAGCGAGAGCGGGAGATGATCCATTCCGTCATCGAGTTCGGCGACACCATCGTCCGCGAGGTCATGACCCCGAGGCGCGACGTCGTTGCGGTAGAAATCGAGGAGTCGCCGCGCCGGGCGCTGGACCTGGTGATCGCCGAGGGCTACTCCAAACTCCCCGTCTATGAAGATTCCAAAGACGACATCGTCGGGGTCGTGCACGACCGTGAATTGCGGATCAGTCTTGCAAACGGAACCATTTCGAGTACGCCCTTGCGGCAATTGCAGCGGCCCGTCGCGCACGTGCCCGAGAATAAAAAAATTGCCGAGCTCCTGCGCGAGATGCAGCGGGACAAGTTCTCGATGGCTATCGTCGTCGACGAGTACGGAGGCACGGCGGGTCTGGTTACGATGGAAGATTTGCTTGAAGAAATCGTTGGTGAAATCCGCGACGAACACGACGAAGGGGAAGAAGAGCCCATCCGAATCGTGTCCGCCGACGAGGCCGTCGTCGATGCCGGCACAAATATCGAAGACGTCAACGCCAAACTGGGGACCCGTTTACCGCACGAAGAATTCGAAACGATCGGCGGGTTCACGGTCGGCCAGTTTGGGCGGCTGCCGACCGAAGGCGAAGAGCTTGCGGTCGACGATAACGGGACGCGCATAAAGGTCGAGCGGACGCGCGGCAAACGGATCCTCTCCGTACGGGTGTACGGCAACGGCCGTGCCGGCGACGAGAGTGAAGTTCCCGCGGTTTTGCCGAGTCCGCGCGTACCGTAATGGAAGGGGACGCAGCATTGCTGGATGCCGCGCGCGCGGCGCGCGGAAACGCGTATGCACCCTATTCGCACTTCCGCGTTGGCTCGGCCGTGCGCACCGCAGACGGCACGATTTTCGTCGGCGCGAACGTCGAAAACGCTTCGTACGGTCTTTCCATGTGTGCGGAGCGCGCGGCGATCTGCGCGGCCATTTCTGCGGGACGGCCGCAAATCGTGGCCATTGCGGTTGCCGGGCCGGAGGGCGTTGCGAGCGCCCCGTGCGGCGCATGCCGCCAGTTTATCCGAGAGTTCGGCGCCGCGCTTCCGGTCACGTACACCGGCGACGACGGGTTGAAAACCCGACCGATCTCCGAACTGCTCCCGGAGGCCTTCGGACCGAAAAGCCTGCAACGATGACCTCGCCTCGCACCTACAAGACGACCGGCATCGTTTTGCGCGCCCGCAATCTGGGCGAGGCCGACAAAATCATCACCTTTTTTACGGAGGATCGCGGCAAAATCGACGCCGTCGCCAAGGGCGTGCGCCGCCAGCGCAGCCACCTTGCGGGGCGGTTCGAGTTTATGAGCGAGGCGTCCATGTCGCTGCATCGTGGACGCAATCTGGACATCATTACCTCGGCAGATATCCGGCACTCGCATTTCAACGTCGTGGTCAAGCCGACGGCTTTTGCGGCCGCCAGCGTCATGGCTGAATTAATCGATGCGTTGTGCGAAGTGGAGATGGCGGTCCCCCACGTCTACGAATTGCTCGGCGGCGCGCTCGCCGCGTTCCACGTCGTGGACGATCCGCTCGCGTTGCTCCCGCGCTTTCAATTGCGCATGCTCGATGCGCTCGGGCTGGGCCCGCCGAGCAATGCGTGTGTGCGGTGCGGCGTCTCTTTGGAGGGCGCCCCCGGATGGCTTGATGTTGAATCCGGCGGCTTGGCCGGCAATGAGTGTCGCCAAACGTGGATGAACGTCATCGACCTCGACGTTGCCGATGTCGAAAACTTTCAAGCACTCTCGACGCCGAAAGGATCGGGTCGCCCGGCCGCCGTCCTTGCGCGCCCGGCGGTTGCGCGCGCGATCGAACTGGCCGTTTCGTATCAACTTGGGCGCCGGCCCCGCTCCGGAGCCCACGCCCGTGAATTTTCGGTTCCACACGCATGACCGTTTTAGGCGTTGATGTCGGAAGCAAACGAATCGGGCTCGCGGTATCCGATCCATCAGAGGGGTTTGCGATGCCGTTGTGCGTCCTCGAACACACGAATGTCAAGGATGATGTGGAGCGTATTGTTTCACTGGCTCGCGAGCACGCGGCCGCTGACCTGGTCGTCGGCGATCCGATTGCGCTCGACGGAAGCCGCGGCCCGGCATGCGAGCGCATCGACGCCTTCGTGCGCACGCTCGAGCGGCGCTTCGAGGGCACGATTCACCGCGTAGCCGAGCGCCTTTCGACCGCGCACGCTTCGAAGGGGCTGATCGCGGCCGACGTCTGTCGGTCGACACGCCGGGCCAGGGTGGATAAAATTGCTGCCGCGTTGATTTTGGAAACGTTTCTCTTGCGGCGCAAGAATCGAGCGCACCGGTGAGGCCGGCTCGCCGCGCGTCGCTACTTTTGGTTGCAAGCCTGCTCGCGGTGGGCATCACCGTCGCTGCGGCAGGGTTATGGTTTCGGTACGCCGTCTACCAGGATCGCACCGCGCCCGTCCGCACCGCCGAATTGGTTATTCCTCGCGGCGCATCTTTTTCGGAAATTACCGCTCAGTTGCACGGCGCCGGCGTTATCCGGCAGCCGCTCGTTTTTCGATTGTTGGGCCGCTTGCGGCGAGTAACGGGCGAGGTCCGCGCGGGGGAGTACCGGTTCGCGCCGCACCAAAGCGCGAGCGACGTGCTCGATCAGCTACGCACGGGCGGCGCGCAGATCGCCGTCTGGGTGACCATTCCCGAAGGCTACACGTCTCGCGAGATCGCGCGACGGCTCGAGCAAGCCGGCGCGGGGCCGGCCGACCCGTACGAACAGGCATTTTTACACGACTCCCTCTCGCTGCCGGGGGCGCGCAGCAAAAATCTTGAGGGCTTTCTTTTCCCGAGTACCTACCTTATTCCAAGCGCTGCATCGCCGCAAGCGGTCGAAAAAATTCTCACGGATCAGTTTTTCAAGGAGCTTCCACCCGATTACGCGCGCCGCGCCCGGGCGCTCCATCTGAGCATCCCCGCCATAATCACGCTTGCATCGCTGGTCGAACGGGAGGCCAAAGTCGACAGCGAGCGCCCGCTCATGGCCGGCGTATATTATAACCGGCTTCGGCTGAACATGCCGTTGGAAGTCGACGCGACGATCGAGTACGTATTCCCCGAACATAAGACGCAGATTACCAAACGCGATCTCTCGATCGACTCTCCCTATAACACCTACAAGCATGCGGGCTTGCCCCCGACACCCATCGCCAATCCGGGCAGGCCTTCGATCTGGGCCGCGTTCCATCCACGACCTTCGAATTATCTCTATTATGTATATAAAGGGAACGGTCATAGCGCCTTCGCAAAGACGCTTCAAGAACACAACGCCAACGTCGCGCGCTACCTGCGGTAGGAGAGGTTTATGACATCGAACAACGGCGAATCGCCGCAGACGAACGCGTTGGAGCTGCGCGACGTATTGGTCATCCAAACGACCGACGAGAAACAGCTTGAATTCGAAGTCGTCGGCCTGGTCGAAGACGACGAGAAAAATACTTATGCGGTCTGCTATTGCGATAAGGAAGACGAGTTCGTCGTAACCAACGCGGCGGGCGAACTTCTTGCTAACGACGAGCTGGCTCAAGAAATATTGGATGATTTTTTCGTTTTAGCCGAAGAGTCCGCGCCGGAGGAGGGCGCCGACTAATTCGCGTCCTGTTTCTTTCGGCCGACGTGGGCGTAGGACACGTCGCTGCGGCGGAGGCCGTTCGGGACGCGTTGATCGCGCGCGACGCTTCGAACACCGCGCAAATCGTCAATTCTTACAAGTACGCGGCCTCCATCGTCTCGCAGGTCGTTTCCAACGGGTACATCGGAATGGTCAAAACGATCCCACAGATGTACCGTTTTCTGTACAGCCGCGCCGAGCGCGCAACCGAGGTCGGCCCATTTCGTACCTGGGTCAATCAGTTCACCGCGACCAATCTGCGGCCGCTGCTCGAGCGAGTGCGGCCCGACGCGGTCGTTTGCACCCACGCATTTCCTTGCGGCGTCATGGCCGAGTACAAAAGACAGTATGCGGATGCTCCGCCGGTGGTCGGCGTCGTGACGGACTTCGTCGTGCATTCATTTTGGATACACCGCACGATCGACGCTTATGCGGTTGCGACCGAGGAGATGAAGGCGACGCTGGCAAACCGCGGAATCGATCGATCCCGCGTGGTGATCACCGGAATTCCCATCGGCGCCCGGTTTGCCGCAGAGCCGCAACGGGAAGAGTTGCGGCGCGAGCTGGGGCTGCCGCTCGACCGTCCGGCCATTTTGTTGATGGGCGGGGGACTAGGAATCGGACCGCTCGAGATGATGATGCGGTCCCTCGACCGCGTCGAAGGCCCGCTTTCAGCGGTGGTCATTCTTGGACGCAATACTCGCCTGCGGGAACGCATTTTGCACGTGGCGGAAGGCGTGGGATATCCGCTTCGTGTCCTGAACTTTGTCGACAACGTCGCCGACTACATGCACGCGAGCGACTTGCTCGTTTCCAAACCCGGAGGCCTCACGTCGGCGGAAGCGCTCGCGGCGCGCTTGCCGATGCTTCTCGTCAAGCCCCTGCCCGGACAGGAGGAAAGAAACACGCGGTATCTCGTCGAGCGGAAGGCGGCGTTGCGCGCACGAAACGAGGTGGACCTGACGCGCAAAGTTGCCGACTTTTTATCCAACCCCGAGCGCCGGCGCACCATGGTTTCTGCGGTTGCAGCGCTCGCCCGGCCACATGCTGCAGCCGACGTCGCGCAGCTCATCACGAGCGTATGCCACTCGGCCGAAAGGGAGTCCCATGCTGCGGTCATCTGAAAGCGTTCTCAAGTGGCTGGCCGTCATCCGCATCTACGGCGGAGCGTTTTGGCTCATCCACGGCGTTCCAAAATTTACGACTGCCGGCTTCATGCCGCCGGCCGGCTTTATGGTGATGGCGACACAGCGGGCCGCAGTATCCACCACTGGCCCGTACCATTCGTTTGTCGTCGGCACGGTCGTGCCGCACATCGCGGTCTTTGCCGAGTTGGTGCGGTTCGGCGAAGTCCTGGTCGGCGTTTCGTTGTTACTGGGCCTTTTCGGCCGGATCGGAGCCGGTGGCGGGATGTTTTTGGCCTTGAATTATGCGCTGAGCAAAAATGCGCTTGCCGCGCCCGATGGATACGCGGGGCTGGATGCCGCGGCGTTCATGCTGAGTTTCGTGAACCTCGTGCTGCCGACAAATGCCGTGTGGGCATTCGATGCCTTGCGAGGCCGTGCGCGCCGGCGCCGCATGTAGCGGGAGAGCGTCCTCCGGTATTGAAAAAGGCACGCCGCCGTGGAGAGGTGGCCGAGTGGCTGAAGGCAACGGTTTGCTAAACCGTCATACGCTGTTAAGGTGTATCGAGGGTTCGAATCCCTCCCTCTCCGGGGTTGCACGATATGCGCGGTCGTAGCTCAATTGGATAGAGCAACAGGCTACGAACTTGTAGGTTGGGGGTTCGAGTCCCTCCGACCGCGGATCTTGCGGGCAGCTACTTACGCGGAATAAAAATCATCATCGATTCCGGGTAATCGAAGATGAAATTAAAGCCCTTTAAAAAATCGAGTCCCACGAGAATGTTGCGGCCCGCAAACGATCCGGACTCGCACGTCGGTACGGTGTCGTAGACGATCGGACCGACGGTTAAACGATCGAGCTTCCCGCAGTTTCCAATTTCGTAGCCGCCGCCTGCGCCGCCCGTAATCCGGTGCGCCTCGAAGAATCCTTGCATCGATGCGTCGACGAGCATGCGCAGACCGAAGCGGCTTCGCAGATCGCGCGAAATGAGGACGTTAATCGGGTCGCCGCTATCCAGCGTGGCGTTGACCTCGATCGATCCGTTTACTTTCATGGGAATCGTGGGCGTTTCATCGCTTAAATCCACGACCACCGGTATGCCCGCGGACCGGTTCGCTGCGGTCGTTGCGGGATTTTGGATCGTCATTTGTTGCCGGTCCAAGTTCAGGTCGACGATCGCGCCCGCCAACAAATCGAATCCCAACGCCCCGTCCTTACCGTCTTCGTCGAACGAATCGCCGCCCGCGTTCACGATCACGTTCGAAAGGACGTTTCCGCCAACCTCGATGCTGTCCGCGCGGTCGACGTTGACGTTCAAATTTGCGGCAATTGCGCCGACGGTTCGCGTGTCGATTTTTTTCAAATTCGCCCGCGCGGCGAATTCACGTGAGAAAAATATTCCTCCGGCGCCCGTGTCCAAGATGAAATGGCCGAGGGTGCCGTTGACCTTGGCGTCGAGCAGCAGCCGCTTCTCTTTGACGCGGATGGGGAAGGGTTGGCCGTTGCTGAAGGTCCACTGCGCGCTTTGTTTGGGCGGATGCAGATCGTTCGCGTCGATGGCTGCTCCTGGTGTGAACGTCGTAAGCTCGATGGTGTCATTGCTACCGCCCACCTTGTAGCGCGAGATGAGTTTTTTGCCCGGCGCCGCTTCGGAATAGGCGAAAATGTCGTAGGTGGTCTCATAGGTGCCGTCGGGATCGATGACGGCGCGCCGATAGCTCCCGGTTGCCGGATCGATGTAGAGGTCGAGCGGATCGCCGCCGGCCGGCGCAATGCGCACGACATCGTACGGGCGGCCCTCGATCGCCTTCGCGTCGCGCAGCGTCCCCGGGAGGAGCGTGGTCGCTTCGGTAAAGAGCACGTTTTCGGAGATCAGAAATTTTTGGCTGTCGCCCAATAGCGGACGCGTGAACCCATTCTCATTTGTGGCCCAAAAAATATTTCCGGTAAAACCACTCTCCGTCGACGTCCCGGCCTGCGGATCCTGAATCGAACGCCGGTAGAGCGCGCCGATCCGCCGCTCCTGTAGCGTGCGACGGACCTTGCCATCTCTGGTCGCATGGCCGCTCGTTTGCAGCGACTTGAACGTTCCGTCGCCGAATTGCCAGCCCACGAAAGCCCGGTGTTGAGCTAAGAGGTCCGCGGCGTTGCCGGCAATTGACGGCCCGGAGGAGCAGAAAAAGGCCAGCGTAATGAGAAGGGCGCCAACGGGCGCCGGGCGGCTCGTCATGTTCGTTCACCCCGCATAAGGAAAGACGCAGCAATGGTAAGGCCCGCAGCGAAATTGGCGACCGGGCCGGTAGCACCCTGGGGTGCCCCGCAACGAGAGGCCGGGTTTCCATGTGCATAACCGAGCGGTATCTTTACATTAAGCAGGCTGGCGCTTAACGAGATTATGACAGTTCCGGCGGGGTGTAAACCGAGGAAGGAGTATACTTAAGGCAGCTGGTTTGCTGGGTCGGGTGGGCAGTCAACCAGCGGCACGGAAGGCGTCGCCTAAGAGCGTCGCCATATGTGCTTTGATTCTGTTGGTTCTCGAAGCCAAATCTTGGAGGCATCTCGTGCGTTTACACCTTTCACTGCCGCTGGTCTTGGCCGTTGCAGTATCCGCGTGCTCCGGGGCGCCCGGTTCCAACTCCATGCTGCCCGCTGCGCCGATCGCACAGGCTCATGCGGTGCATCTGCAAGACTCTTTCGGCGGGATCCCCGTGACCTCGCCCAATACGCTGATGCCGACCCAACCGGTGTCCAGCGCGAACCCCGCTTGCCGACTCGCGAAGCCTGGCGATTCATTTGGCGGCATTCCGATTACCAAGCGTCCCACCACGACGTCACCTGCGAGCGCGAGTTCGAAAAATCCGAACTGTGCCGTAGCGGCGCCCAGCGACTCTTTTGGCGGAATTCCGATCACCAAATAACCTCGGCTCTGTAAATTCGAAGTAGGTTCGATGATTATTACGACCGACTCCACCGCATTTGGTGGCGATAAGTCCGGTCCGGCCACGTTGGACGCAGCGCACGAGTGCGTCCGAGCTGCGCGCTACGATGAAGCGCTGCAGATGCTGGTTGGATGTGAAGACTGGGCGAACCCGTATAACGAACAGGGCATCCTGCTTTCGGCGCAGGCGCAATTGCACCGAGACGGACTTGCCGCTCTCGAATACCTCGCTCAGACCCAGGATCTGTTCGAGACCGAGCCCGGCCGATTCGCGTATTACCTGACGGCCGGCAACGCTTACGCGAACACGCGCGATTTCGATGGCGCCGCGGCGATGTTCCATTCGGCGCGTCAACTTTTGAAATCGGGCGATCCTTCCCGTCGCTGGCGCTTGGCCTACCAAGAAGCGCGTTTGCGCTGGCTGCGCGGTGAGTTCGATCCGGCCTGCCAAGAGATCGCGGTCGCGCTGCAAGATCGCAGCCCTAACGGCCAACTTTCCGCGTTGAGCTTGCGGGCCTGGATGCACGCCGGTCTTGAGAATTTTGAGGAACAGATCGCCGATCTCTGTTCCGCGCTGCGGTTCGCGCAGAGCAATCCCCACGATTGCGACGTCTCGCGTGTTGGACTCGGCGTCCACTCCTTGCTGCGTATTGCATTCGAGGTGGGGAACGAGCAAGGCGTACGCGTGGCCGAAGAAGTCTACGGCTCGCTGGAATGGACGCCCGACATCCAGGTCGACCGCTTTCAAGCGCTCCGCGCGCTGGGTTGGGATGCGTTCCTGCACGGAAAATCCGCTCGGGCGCAGTGGCTTTTCAAAGATTCCAAACACATTGCACCGACGATGGCCTGGAAAGTTATGGCTCACGTCGACCGCGCCTACGTTGCCCGCATGAATCTGAATGAAATCTGGGCAACCGAGGAATTGCTGCAGGCCGATCGGCTTGCTCGCGAAGTCACCTGGAGCACGACGCGTGGCGAAGAACGGCTGGCTTTGGTCACGATGGCGATTCTGTTTGCACCCGTCGACATGGCGCAGGCGCAGCGATATGTGTCCGAATACATTCAGATGGGCACGGAGAACGTCAACCCGACCTTAGCGCTCTTACACAACCGGCGAGCCGTAGCTCTGGAGAAATACGCTTCGGGTCGCGTGCAACAGGTCTTGGGGCACGCGCAACTTGCGGCCGATCAATTCGAAGCCGCGTATACGGTTTTTTCCGAAACGCAGCACCACTACCGGGCGGCGCTTGCCGCTCAGGGTCTTTCCGAAGTAACGCACAGCGCGAGCTGGCACGACAAAGCCAAAAAACATGCGGCGAAATTTCCGAAAAGCCCACTCTACGAGCGCTTGCACGATACGGAAGGCCCGGCCGTCGGAGAGGCGTACGCCGGACTGTCCAATGCGCAGCGCCAGATCGCGCTGGCCATCTGCGAAGGTCTGGAGGTGCCGGAGATTTCCAAGCGCTTTAGCCGCAGCTTCGCCGCCATCACCAAACAAGTGGATTCGGTTTACGCGGCGTTCGGCGTTTCGACACCGCACGAGCTGCGCGTGGAGCTTCAAGGGCACCTCTGACCGGCGGCGGTGCGACCGCCGTGCTTGAAACCAACCGCGAGCTTCGAGTATAGTAGCTTGTCGGGTGAGCTGCGCGGCTCGGTAGCTCAGTGGTAGAGCGGGGGACTCATAAGCCCTAGGTCGTAGGTTCAAATCCTACCCGAGTCATCGCGCATTGCAGCAAAACCCTTACCTGGTAGGGGTTTTTGCGTCGGCGCCCCTTCGGCAGGCGCCGGACCCGTGCCGCAGAAAAGTGCCGCCACCCCGCTTTGAGGTTCCTATGTCAACCATCCCGTGCGATTTCTGCCCACACGCCGTCGATCGGACGCAGATGGAAGAGATCGAGATCTCGCACTACGTGCCCGATTCGTCCGGCGACGATCTGGCGTATGCGCGTACGTACTTTTTCGGGCATCCGGATTGCGTGCGGAAATTCTATCGCGGTTTGATCGACCATAAGCTGGATCTCTTCAAGCACATTCCATCTCCGGGGTCGGCCGACAACCCACGCAGCAATTAGGCGCTCGTAGCTCAATTGGATAGAGCATCACCCTCCGAAGGTGGGGGTTGCCGGTTCGAGTCCGGCCGAGCGCAGATTCATGTCGCGCAAGGCCACATCGGGCCGGCCGCCGACGAGAGGTTCATGCGCCGCGCGCTTCAACTTGCCGGCACGGCGGAAGCGGGCGGGGATGTTCCGATCGGGGCCGTCCTCGTCAGCGGCGCCTTGGTCGCGGAGGGGCACAATGCCAAGGAGCGCGACAACGATCCTTCGGCACACGCCGAGATGTTCGCGATTCGGGAGGCGTCGCGGCGCTTGGGAACGTGGCGCTTACACGATGCGACGATTTACGTTACAAAGGAACCGTGCGTGATGTGCGCGGGGGCCATGGTTGCCGCACGCATTCGACGGCTGGTGTACGGATGCGCCGATCCCAAAGGCGGTGCTGCCGGATCCGTTCTCAACGTGCTGAACAATCCAGCGCTCAATCACCGCGTCGACGTGACCGCCGGCGTGCTTGCCGGCGAAACGGCCGCCCAATTGCAGGCGTTCTTCCGGAGCAAACGAATTTAGGCGCGCCCAAAATCTCGCGAGGAGAGGTGGTCGAGTGGTTGAAGGCACCCGCCTCGAAAGCGGGCGTACGTTGATAGCGTACCGAGAGTTCGAATCTCTCCCTCTCCGAAGTCTTTCAGGTGCGCGGCGCCATCACGTCGATCGTGCGCGCGGCGAGCGAACCTTCGACCTCCCTCGCTAAGAAGCGCCGCGCTGCTCGATGCTGTTTCAACGCCCCATCGAGATGCGCGAGCGAAAGGCCACGCACGAAAGCGTGCGCCCGATCGCCCGATGTGAGTTTCGCGATCGGCAACATTTCTTTGGGAAGCCATTCAAGCTCGCCCGGCAGGTGCATGGCCCGCACGGATTCGTGTTCGAGCGCCACGTCGTCGATAAAGTGCAAGTGGTCTGCACGACGTAAAACGATCAGGCGCTTCGGGGGCGGCGTGCGCTCGAAGAGTTCATACATTCCCGGCAGCGGCAGCGAAACATCGTTTTCGGCAGCCAAATAGAGTGTTGGGATCGTACGATTCTGCGCAAAGGACAACTCGAGTTTGAGGATGCCCGGCTTCGGGTTGGATGCGCCCCCGGGCGCGAGGGCGACGACGGCCCGGATCCGTTCCACCCGCTGCGCGGCCGCCAGGGCGGTCCAGCCGCCGAAGCTGTGCCCCGCAATACCGATGCGCTGCGCGTCGATCCGCGCTTCCCAATGCGACGGCAGTTTCTCGAGCAGGTGATCGAGTAAGAATTCCACGTCGGGGATGCGGTTCGCAATCCAAGCTTGCGCGCGCGAATGTTTTTGCTCGTTCGTTTCTCCCGCGTACCGTGCAAGCTCGGGTGCGATGGTCTCCGAGTGATCGAGCGCGGCGACGATGTATCCGTGGCTGCTCAGATGTGTGCAAAGGAAACTTGACGAGCGACGGTGCCCCCCGCTGAAATGGGAAAAGACGATCAGCGGATACGTCCCCGGTTGGGCGGCCGCGTCGCGCACGGCCGCTTGGCGCCGGCTCCCGTCGCGCAACGGCACGGCGTAAGCATCTTGCGTATCCGGCAAGAGATCTTGACCCGCATAGGATCGGGTCGCGGGGTACCAGATTTCACACGGGAAGATTCGGTCGCGGCGCCCATCGCGCGCTTGCAGGGTTCGCACGCCGACGGGGAACGCACCGCGAAGGAACGGGTCGTATGGCGCGCGATCGGCCATCGTGGCGTCTTAACGCAGCCGCGGGTCGGGCGGCGTGCCGGGGAAAAGGAATTGATCGTACCATGTCTCAGCCACGACGTGAAACTGGAGTGGCCCCAAGCCCTGATGTGAATCGATGGTTGCGTGCGTGATGACCCAATGTTTGTCGATCACGCGGTAGTCGAACGTCGCCGTCATTGGAAACGAGAACGTCACGACGACGTGGCCGGGGAGATGGCTGTTCGGGTCGATCTTGAGGTCGCTCACGTAGTGCGCGAGTTTTGAATACACCAGCTCGATGCGAAAATGAGGCGCCGTATCGGTCGAATCCGGCGCGTACATCGGTCGGAAATAGGGATTGTAATAGATGATGGCATCCGCCGCCGGGTCGGGTTTTGGCAAAGAAAAGACGTAAGAGTCCGTGCGCTGTAGCGAGATATCGCGGCGGCGCAGATTGACGTAATATTCAAACCCGAAATCGCTGAGCGGATTGAAGTAAGGGATGATCGGAAAGGCCTGCCCCGTACGAACCGCGCCCTGCGGAAGATCCTGCATCACGGCAAAATTGTCGGCCACGCGAACCCAAACCTGACGGTTGATATCCTGACGGCCGTGCGCCGAGCCGGAGACCTCGACGTGCGTTCTTTCGCGATAGGACAGATACGCCGGCGCGTTGGCCGTATAGGCGGCGGCTGTTTCGTTAACGTACCGTGCAAATGCGACGTCGGCGGGAACCATCCTGGAATGATTCGGAAGAGGCTCTGGATTTTACCGCCGCGTAAGCAGCGGTCATGAGCGTTTCCTTGCCGCCAGAAACCGTCCGGCGCGTTACCGAGCTGCGCCGCGAAATCCATCGTTTCCCCGAACTCGGATTCCACGAGCACAAGACGGCGGCGGTCATCGAGCGCGAATTGGATGCCATCGGTATCGAGCACCGGCGCGTGACCGAAACCGGCGTGGTCGCGATCCTACGCGGCTCGCACCCGGGCCCAGTCGCCGTAGCCGCTCTGGTCTACGTTCGAGTAACCCCATACGTTCTGCTCGTTGGGGTCGGCGCCGGGGTTCCACCAGTCGGTGGGGAGCTC
>JABXNS010000223.1_pt1 | contig 13903 bp, 16 predicted proteins | sample 7301101 | NCBI WGS metagenome assembly JABXNS01 (sample SAMN14449646, study PRJNA615230) | soil metagenome | isolation source: soil from bare, unvegetated metal-rich iron-sulfur acidic spring small-cell... | place: Canada: Paint Pots Mound, Kootenay National Park, BC | collected 2017-05-25
GACCACGAGCGACGCGCTCGAATTTTTCCTGGCCGGCGCATCGGCCGTTTCCATCGGAACCGCAAATTTCACCGATCCGGCCATCCCGGTTCGCATCGTCCAGGAGTTGCGCGAGTATCTGGACGCGCGCGGTTTGCGTTCCATCCAGGAACTGGTCGGCAAGGCGAATCAGGGCTTTACCAGCGCGCAACAATACGAGGGAGACCAAGGATGAGCCGTTTGATCGTCGCGCTGGACGTCGACACGCCCAAGCGCGCCACCGATCTGGTCGACGAGTTGTACGAATTGGATGTGATCTTCAAGATCGGACTCGAGGCGCTCTACGGGTACGGGGAGACGCTGCTGCGCTATTTGCAAGCGCGTGACGTCCGCTATTTCGTCGACGCGAAACTGCACGACATTCCGCGTACGGTTGCCGCAGCCGCGCGAGCGCTCGTGCATCCCGGCGCGCACATCATCAACGTGCATGCGCTCGGCGGCGGCGAGATGATGCGTGCCGCGGTGGAAGCGGCAAACGAACGCGCCTCCGAGATCGGGATGACGCCGCCGCACATCTTTGCGGTCACGATTCTCACGAGCATCGCGAGCGAAGATCTGCGCGAACTCGGACTGACGGGCGGCCCGGGAGAGAACGCCATTCGCCTGGCGGCGCTGGCGCGCGATGCGGGATGTACGGGCGTGGTGTGCAGCGGCCATGAAGTTGCCGACCTGAAAAACTTTTTCGGGCAAGACTTCCTTACGCTGACGCCGGGCATTCGGCCCGCATCCGGCGCGCACGACGATCAAAAACGCGTGATGACGCCGGCCGACGCCGTGCGCGCGGGCGCGGATTACTTGGTGGTCGGGCGTCCAATTTCGCAAGCCGCCGACGCGCTTACATCTGCGCGCGACATCTTGGACGAAATGGAACGCGCCGCGACGGAGCGCGTGTGAGCTTCGACCTGGGGTCGCTTCTGGAAGAACGCCACGCGCTGTTGGGCGGTCACTTCAAACTCAGTTCCGGGCGCCACAGCGACCGTTTCGTGCAAAAATTTCGAATCTTGGAAGACCCGGCGCTCCTCGAAGCGCTCGGCAAAGAAATCGCCGCCCATTTTCGTGCGCAGCGCCCGACCATCGTGGTCAGCGCGGCCGTCGGCGGCATCCTTTTGGGACACGAGGTCGCGCGAGCCCTCGGCACCAAAGCGATTTTCATCGAAAAGGAAAATGGCGTGCCGGCGCTGCGCCGCAATTTCACGTTGCACCCGAGCGATCGCGTTTTGGTGGTTGAAGATGTGGTGACGACGGGCGGATCCGTGCGTGAAGTGCTCGAGGTCGTGCGCGCGCGCGGCGCGCAGCCGGTCGGTGTTGGGATCGTCGTGCGGCGCGCCGACGTGGATTTCGGCGTGCCGGCGCACGCGCTGCTCGATCTGCCGCTGCAATCGTTTGCGTTCGAAGAATGTCCGCAGTGCGCGGCAAACGAGCCGCTCACCGATCCGGGCTCGCGCCGCGCGTGATCGAGGTTCGCGACGGCGGCCCGGAGGATCGCGCGTTTATCGAAGATTTGGGGAAGCGAACCTTGGGCGACAGCGTGGCGTCTTGGAGGCCTCACGATCCGGCGGCGGCCGGCGATGCGTACGAGCGGCTGCTGGACTTCACATTCGAAAAAAGGCACCGCGTCTTCGTTGGATTTACGGGCGGCGAACGCGCCGGCTTCGTCGTGTTGCTCGAAGATCTGCCCGACGAGGTGACGGGCTCTCCGCAGGCGTTCATCGCCTATATGGCCGTTGAGCCCGCCTTGCGTCGCCGGGGAGTTGGCGCCGAGATGTTGCGGGCGGCCGAGGACTACGCGCGCGAACGCGGGCTGCCGTACCTGGCCTTGATGGTGACGGAGCAAAACGCTGCCGCGCGGAACTTGTACGATGGCCGCGGGTACGTAACCGAACGGCGCCTTTTATGCAAACTTCTGTAACGCCGCAAATCGCACGGCGCGTCATGCTGATCATCGGCGGGATCGTCTTGCTGGTGCTCGGGCTATGGTTGGCCGCGCACATTCCGCGTACGCTCACGATCTTCGTCATCGCCGCATTCATCGCGTTCGGCGTCCAGCCCATCGTCGTGCACCTCGAGAACCGCCGCGTGAAACGTCCGCTGGCGATTGCCGTGGTCTATATCGTGCTCCTGTTGCTGATCGTGTTGGGTGCGCTCATCGTACTGCCGGCGACGCTCGAACAGAGTCAGGCGCTGCTTCAAAACGCGCCCTCGTACTTGCGCACGACGCAAGACTGGCTCGTGGCCTCCGAGTTCAAATTGCGGGCGCACTTCTCGCATGCCAATCTGCCGCCCGGATTTTTGGACGTGCAACGCCTGGCTAGCGATAAAATCACGGCGTTCCTGACCACCTCGGTTTCATCGCTGGGAACGTTGCTGCTGGATGCGGCGACCGCGCTTTTCATCGCGATCTCGGCCCTGATCCTTTCGTTCTTTTTCTTGCTGCAAGATAAACAGATTGCCGAAGGTTTCGCCGGGATGTTCCCACCCAGCAAACGCGGTACCGCGCGCGAACTCTCGACCGAGATCACGCAGATTTTCGGCAGCTTCATCGCCGGGCAAGTCATCGTGAGCGCCATTACGGGCGCCATCATCACCGTGCTGTTGCTGCTGGTGGGCTTCAAATATGCATTGATTCTGGGGTTGCTCAGCGCGGTGGCTTACGCGATCCCCATCGTCGGCATGTTGGCCGCACACGTCATCGGCGGGATCATTGCCGCGCCGCAAGGCGGATGGATGATCCTGTGGGTCCAGCTCATCCTGTTCGTCGTCGCGCGCGTGAGCGACAACGTGTTCGTGCCGAAGATCATGGGCGAATCGGTGGGTGTCTCGCCCATCGGCGTGATGTTTGCGGTGTTTGCCGGCGGCGAGCTTTTCGGCTTGCCGGGCTTGGTCTTAGGCATCCCCGCAGCCGCGCTGATCAAGCTTTTATGGCGATACTTTGTGGCGCCGGTGCTCTACGGACAGGCGCTCGAGCCGATCGCGGCCCTGCCGAAACGCAAAACCGCGAAGTAGTTACATCGTTTCGGGAGCGCTGACGCCTGCAAGTCGCAGTGTTGTTGCCAGCACGCTCTTGGTGGCCAAACAAAGTGCGAGCCGGGCCGTTCGCAGCTCGGCATCCTCGACTAAAATTTTGCAGTCCGTGTAAAATTGGTGAAAGTCCGAGGCCACGTCGCGCGCATAATGCGTCAAACGGTGCGGAGCGAATTGCTCGACGACGTTGGCCAGCAGGCGCGGTAACTCGGCCAACCGGCGCGCGAGCGCAAGCTCCGAGGGTTCGGTCAAACGCTGCAAGGCGGCCTCGCCGTTGGCGCGCGTAAGATCATCCGGCGAAGCGTTCTTGAATACCGAGCAGATCCGCGTGTGCCCGTACTGGACGTAAACCACCGGGTTGTTGTTGCTTTGTTCCTTGGCCAGGGCGAGATCGAATTTCAGCGGTGAATCGGGCGCGAGCATGATGAAAAAGAAGCGCGCGGCGTCCACGCCCACTTCATCGAGGATATCTTCGAGGCTGACGATATTGCCGGCGCGTTTGCTCATGGAGACTTCCTGCGCACCACGCAAGAGCGTGATTTGTTGGGAGATGACGACTTCGAGCCGCCCCGGAAAACCCAGCGCCTCCGCGAGTCCCTTGAGCCGGCCGATGTATCCGTGGTGGTCGGGACCCAAGATGTCGATCACGCGATCCGCGCGTTTGAGTTTTTCGTAATGATAGGCGATGTCGCCGCCGTAATACGTCGGACGGCCATCGGAGCGCACGATCACGCGGTCCTTGTCGTCTCCAAAATCGGTCGCTTTGAAAAAGAGCGCGCCCTCGGATTCGTAGGTGTGTCCCAGATCCGTTAGCCGCTGCAAGTCTTCCCGTACGCGCCCGCTGTCGTGAAGTTGTTTTTCGCTTTGCCAAAGATCGTAATGGATGCCAAAACGTTCGGCTACGGCCTGCTGCTCCCGGACGATGCGCTCGCGGCCGGCCGCGGAAAAAACGGGCAGCCATTCGCTTTCGTCTTTGCCGTTCCACGCATCGCCGTCGCGCTGCGCGATCTCCGCCGCGATCGGCAACAGGTACTCCGCCGGATAGCCGTCTTCCGGAAATGCGTACGAGGGCTCGGAAATTTGCCGGTAGCGCGCGTACAGCGAACGGCCCAGCGTATCCATCTGCGCGCCTTGATCGTTGATGATCCATTCGTTGAAGACGTCGAAGCCGCAAAATTGCATGACGTTGGCCAGCGTCTGCCCGATGCTCATGGTACGGCCTTGCACGACCACCAGCGGACCGGTTGGATTGGCGCTGCCGAACTCCAAGGACACGCGCGTCTGCTTTGGCTCGCCTTTCCCGAAATGCTCGAGCTCGCGCAGGATGCGCGCGACGCTGCTCTGCCAGCAGCGCGGGGCCAGCTGCACGTTGATAAACCCCGCGACCGCTTGAATCGAATCGAAGAGCGGGCGAAGCTAGGCGTTCTCGGCCAGCGTGCGCTCGATCAAGATCAAAGCGACCGCTTGCGGTGCCGCGCGCGCATCGTTCGCCAGCGAAAACGCGACGTTGGTTGCGAAATCGCCGAATTCGGGGCGCCGCGGCGCTTCAAAAGCGATCGGTGGTTCGGCGCTTTGCGGATACTGCCGCTGAATCGTCCGCGCCAACGCACGCGCGAACTGCTCCAGTACGGCTTCGGGCAACAGGGCGGCGTCGGAATTCATCGGGCGGAGCGCGCCGTGCCTTGTACGGTATGGATTCGACCGCGATCGAGGTAGGCGGCGACGTGCGAGATCTCGATCGCCGGTTCGCCGAAACGCGCTTTGGCGCCGGCAAAGATTTCGGACGCGCGAAAGCGCTCGAAGTCTTCGCGAGACTCCCAAACATAGTTACCGCCATAAAGCCGAAGCTCGGGTTGATAGAGGAAGGCTTTGGAGATCAGCCCGGGCATGTCGGCATAGAGCGCCGCGCGCTCGCTCAAAAGCTCGTGAATCGCGGCCCAATCGGTATCGGCGGGCAGCGTAAAACGGATGGTTGTGGCAATCATGCCCGTTACTCCCTAATGATGATACGGTTCGTGTCGAGCGATCTTCGCGGCCCGGTAGAGCTGTTCCAGCACGATGGCGCGCGCCCACTCGTGCAAAAATGTGAGGTCCGAGAGCGACCAGACGAACTGTGCGCGCGCCCGCAATGCCTCGGAAGCGCCATACGTTCCGCCAATCGCAATGGTGAGGCGCGCCGCTCCCGCGTCGGCTAAGACGATGAGGCGTTCCGCGAGCTGCTCGCTCCCGAGCTGCGTTCCGCGCCGGTCCAGCAACCACAGCGTTTCGCCGGGATCCACCCGCTTGAGGATCTGCGCCGACTCCTCCTGGATCGCACGAGCGCCGTCCGAACCGTGCGACGCTTTGATTTCAAGCTCTTCAAGGTCGTAGTACGGCCGCAGGCGCCGACGAAAGTCGGCGAGGGCCTGCGCGATGTACGGTTCGCGGATTTTTCCGACCGCGATCACACGAACGTTCACGCTGCTGCCGGTTCGCGTGCAAGGCAAGCGTTCCCGGGCGCGCTGATTGGACGCGCGTTTCTTGGGCACAAGAGAGATTCCACTAAAAGGGGAAATTCATGGCTGACAATCAGCATAGTATTGCCACGTACGTGAGCGACATGCTCGCGCTCGAACGGCACATTCTCGTACCATTCGAAACGCAACTCAAAGATGAGGATTTCAAAGATTACGCCGACACGAGCCGGCTGCTCTCGAGCCTCTGCGACACGGCAAAAGCGCATATCGGCGGTTTGTCCGCCGAACTGCAACGCCTTGGCGGGCATGAAATTTCGCCGCTCAAGGGCGCCGTTCTCACCCTCGAAGGGTTCATCGCTGGAGCGATCGACAAGATCCGAAAAACCAAAGTTTCCAAAGCGCTGCGCGACGATTACACGGCCCTCGCGCTATGCACGGCCAGCTACACGTTGCTAACGGCTTCGGCCAAAGCGATGCGCGACGATGCCGTTGCGACGCTCGCCGAGCGGCACCTCAGCGACTACGCGCAGCTCGTCATGCAAATCGGTGAGGCCTTGCCGGCGGTGGTCGTAGAGGAACTCGAATCGATCGGGCTGGACGTTGAAACGGGAACCATCGAGCAGTCGGTGCTGGTCACTCAGCAGGCGTGGCGCCCGAAGGCGCTGACCGTCTAAGGTCAAAAAACGGTAAAGCCGCGGGCATTTCGCCCGCGGCTTTTTCCGTTCGCGTCCGCTTGCGCGGCGGGCTCCAGGACGAAACTGAGCGGGTGGCCAACGGTGCGATCAGAGCATCTGTACCGCGCTCTCTTTTCGGTTGTAGGAGCCTTGCGCCGTGCGTCTTCAAGCAATCTTTTTCATTTCGCTCTTCGCGATTGCCACGCCGAGCTGCGCCCTTGCGGCGGACGATAAGTCCCTTGACGCACCGGCAGCCAGTGTAACACCGGCAACGACCACCCTCGCGGCAATCCTGGCGGCCCATGAAAAGGCCTTGGGCACGCTCTTGCCCAGCGCCGGAAACACGGCGCGCGAGAGCTGGGCCTTCACCGACTCGCACATGAACGGCACGCTCGAACTCGCACGAGCGGGCGGCAGCGACTATCATTCGCGCATCAAAAACGGCCCGTTCACCGAACAATACGGCCAGTACAATCACAAGCGTTGGCATCAAGACCAAAATGGGATCACAACCGATTCTCAGGACACCGAAGAGCGCAGTTTTTATACGGCCCGGGTCTTAGAAGATGCGGCCGACCCGAAGAACGACGCGAAAGTTCTCGGCGAAAGCGCGGCCCCGGCGGCGTATGTGGTCGAGGTAAGACATCCGGGAGACAAACATCCCGATTGGGTCTTCTACGATAAAGCCACGTTTCTCATCGATCGAGTCGAAAGTATTTTCGGCTCCCGCCGCCTCATCAGCACCTACAGCGACTACCGGAACACCAAGGGCCGGATGCAGCCCTGGCGCATCACCGACACCGACGGACGTTCCTACCTGGATGACGACTACCGGCGCGTGTCCCTCGTGCTCGGCGGGATGATCAACAACCGCGAATTTCAACCGCCTCCGGACAGCAGATTGCTGGTCGACGTAGCGCACGACACGAAAGTGCCGGGGCAAATCGTAAGGAACTACGTTGTCGTGCGCGTGGTCATAAACGGCCGCGGGCTCGACTTCGAGCTCTCCTCCGGAGAAAACGATATTGCGATCGACCGGGACGTTGCGCGAGAGCTTGCGCTGCCCACGTACGGACAGACGATCACCACGCCGGAAGGCAATCCGCGATCCTTCCTGACCATCATTCCCGATTTTGCCGTAGGGGAAATGCATCTAAAGGACGTCGTGGTCGATGCAATCCCCATTCATTATCATCTCACGGGTGACGTGAAAGTCGTCGGCCGCCTCGGTTACGACTTTCTTAAGAATCAAGTTCTCAAGGTCGACTATCCCAATGAAACGATCACCGCGATGAGCCCGAAAGCTTTCGATGGGTCCCCTGCGGACGGCGTGTACGAACTACCGGTGCGTATAGAAAACGGGTATCCATTTATTACGGCCAAGGTGGGAGCGACGGAGTCGGATCATTTTATGGTCGACAATGCGCAACCGAACACCGTCCTGTTCGGTGATTTCACGCGAGCCCATCCCGATGACGTCCGGGACCTGGGGCGCGGGACGCAAGAGATGCTGCCGATTACGTTGGACGACGCGGTCGGGCATAATTTTCAAATCTCGCAGACCGAAATTCAACACTTTGTATTTGGTCCTGCGGACTATAATTCGTTCGTCATCACCTCCACGAATATTCCGCTCGATTTGCAGGGCTCCCAGGTGGACGGAATCATCGGGCGCCAGTTTCTGGAGTTTTACGACATCGTTTTCGATTACCCACATCATCGTTTGCTGCTCAAACCCAACAAATGGTTTTTGAAATATTTTTCGGTAAAAAAAGGCTAGCGCTTTCAGCGGCGCTGCTTGCGTTTGCCTTTTGCCCTGCCGTGGGAACATGGGCGGCGCAACCGCCTCCCAACCTCGGACCGCCCGCCGGCCTTACCGCGACGAAGATGACGCTCGCACGGCTTTTTCAACTGCATCGCGTTGCCCTCGGCGTGCTGCCGCCGTCGACCCCGAAGACAAGCATCGAACACTGGAAGTATTCGGCCGAAGGCCTCTCAGGTACGCAGGTGCGCTACGTTTCCGGTGCGGACGTGCGGGAAGATGATGTGCTCGGGCCGTTCCAGAGCTCGTTCGGTGAGCTTCGCGGTCAGAAATGGCGGCAGAACGAAAACGGTTTAACCCTGATGTTGCATGGCGTTCATAAGGAAGCCGACATAAACGCCGCGGCTCTGAGGGACTTCGCAAAAAATAGGCCATCCGTGAAGCTGGTTGGGGAAACCGCGCAACCGGTCTCCGCCTACGTTGTGGAAATCAACCCTCCTGGCGGCCGTCACGAGTGGGTCTTCTACGATAAATCCTCGCTCCTCATCGCGCGCAAGGAAGCCATTTGGGAAGACCAGCGTGTTGTGACCACGTACGATGATTTTCGCGCTACGAACGGCGTAACGCAGCCATGGCATATTCACATGACCGACGGACGTAGCTACAATGATGAAGACCTCGCGTTGCAGGTTTTGGAAGTCGGCGTACCGCTCGACCCCAGCAAAGTTTCGATTCCAACGGACCGTCGCTCGGTGTACGCGATGCCAGCCGACAAAGTTGCGCTGACCGCCACGATAATCGCCGATCAGGTTGTCCTCCCGGTCAAAATCAACGGGCATACGGAGAATTTCCAGCTCGATTCCGGTGCATCCGGAATTGTGATCGACCACGATGTTGCCAGGGACATCGGCCTCAAAAATTACGGCCGCACAACCGGCGCTACGGCCGGTACCTACGTTATGAGTCGCACGGTCATTCCGCAAGCGACGCTGGGCGAAATTCAGGTGAACGACCTCGTCGTTGAAACGTTGCCGTTCGATGCGATGCTCGACGCAAAAACGCGTATTGTCGGACTACTTGGTTTCGATTTTATCGCCGGGGCGGTCATTCACGTCGATTATTTGCACGGAACGGTCGAAGCCATAAACGCGGCCAAGTTTACCACTCCCCAGAAGGCCATCTCGGTGCCGGTTGCCCTTGATGATGGCGTCCCCTTCGTCCAAGCGACGATTGGATCCGCGCGCGCGGAGCATTTCATCGTCGACACGGGCGCCTTTCGGAGCGCGCTTTTCTCGTCGTTCGCGACGAAGAACGCATCCGCCGTCGCGGATCAAGGGCTCGGCGAATCGATCGAGGCCGCTTTTCCGTTCGTCAATCACATCACCGGTGTCGGCGGGAGAAGTGTCGTGCGGCCCACGCAAGTGAAAGATTTTGGGTTCGCGGGCCTGCGCTTTCCCCAGTGGCTCTTTCTGGCATCACAAAAAGCAGCCGCGTTTGAAGGCGAGGATGCCGACGGTCTGATCGGCCAAGATTTTTTACGCAACTTCGATCTCTACCTCGATTACGCGCACGAGAGAATTCTGTTGGTGCCGAACGAGCGTTATTACACGAGGTGGCCGGCGACGTAACCACCCTCCCGGAATTCGATTGCGCCGGCGCTCGAGGAAGTCCAGTGATCGACGCTCTCAAAGGCAAAGTGGTTTTGATCACCGGCTCGAGCACGGGGATCGGCGCGGCCGCTGCGGAGGCGTTCGGTGCGAACGGCGCGCGCGTGGCGGTCCACTACAACAGAAGCAGAGGTGAGGCCGAAAAGGTCGCGGCCCGCGTGGAAGGCAGCGGCGGCCAAGCGCTGGTGGTCGCCGGCGACGTTACGAAGCGCGAGTCGATCGCAGCGATCGTCGCCAAGGCGGTCGAGACCTTCGGCCGCATCGACGTGCTCATCAACAATGCCGGAAGCATGGTGCAGCGCGCGCCGATCGAGGCGATCACCGACGAGCTCTTCGATGAGGTCATTCGCATCAACGTGTGGTCCGTCGTTGCCGCCTGCCGCGAGGTCGTGCCGCACTTCCGTAAACAGGGCGCCGGGAATATCATCAACGTGACCTCGATTGCGGCGCGCAACGGCGGCGGCCCGGGTGCGTCGTTATACGCGGGCTCGAAGGGGTTCGTCAGCACGATGACGCGCGGGCTCGCCAGGGAGCTGGTGAAGGATCGCATCCGCGTCAACGCGATTGCTCCGGGAATCATCACGACGCCCTTTCACGACCGCTACACCACCCCGGAGCAACTCGCCGCCATGACGGCCGCGATTCCGATGGGCCGCGCGGGCGCTGCCGACGAGTGCTCGGGAACGTTGCTCTACCTTGCAGCCGACGCGCTGAGCGGCTACGTCACCGGCCAGATTCTCGAGGTCAACGGCGGCGCATTGATGCCGTGAAGCTGCAAGCGGCCGTCGAAGCACTGAACAAGCTCGCGCTCGCGGTCGCCGGTACGCTCATGGTGCTCGTCTTCGTGGTGGCAGCGCTCGGCGTGATCTTCCGCTACGTTCTCCAGCACTCGCTGCCGTGGTCGGACGAGACTGCGGCGTATCTGTTCATCTGGCTGGTTTTTCTCGGCGCGGCATCGGAGGTGTGGAACGACGGGCATCCCGCCGTTCCCTTCGTCGTCGACCGCCTCTCGGCGGTTGCGCGGCGCATCGCCGGGGTCGTAGCGAATCTGGCGATTGCGACCTGGGGCAGCGTGTTGCTGGTCTACGGGATCAAGGCGGTGATTCTCGAGGCGCCTGAGAGTTGGTCCTCGGTGCGCGGCATCTCGCTGCAACTTCCGTATGCGGCGATTCCGGTCGGCGGCGCGCTCATCGTGATCTTCGCGCTCACCAAAGTGTTGGTGCGCCGGTGAGCTGGCTGATCTGGCTTCCGATCGTCGTCGCTGTCGTGCTGCTCTTGCTGGGCGTGCCGGTTGCCGTGTCGCTGGGCGTGGGCGCGTCAGTCGCGCTGGTGGAGTCGCATACGCTGCTCGTCCTGGTCCCGCAGCAGCTGTTCAACGGGCTCAACTCGACGGTCTTGCTCGCGATTCCGTTTTACATGTACACCGGTGCCGTCATGGAGCGCAGCGGGCTCGCAGATCGTCTGATCGAGCTGGCCAAGGCGCTCGTCGGCTCGTTCCGCGGCGGTTTGGGGATGGTCGACGTCGTCGCGAGCTTGTTCTTCGCGGACATTTCCGGCTCGGCGACGGCCGACACGGCGGCGATCGGGTCGGTGATGATGCCGGGGCTGCGAAAGGCCGGTTATAGCGGGCCGTATTCGGCCGCGCTGCAGTCGGCGTCGGGGTCACTCGGTTTGCTGTTCCCGCCCTCGATCAGTCAGATCGTCTACGCGTACGTGTCGCAGATTTCGCCGGCCAAGTTGTTCGCGGCATCGCTGATCCCCGGGTTGCTGGTCGCGTTCTCGTTCATGGTCGCGAACTATTTCGCGGCGCTGCGCTACAAGCATCCGCGCGGGGATCCGTTTTCGTTCGGGCGGCTGGGGATCGCGCTGCGCGATTCGTTTTGGGCGCTGCTCGCACCGGTGTTGGTTCTGGGCGGCATTTTCTCCGGCATCGTCACCCCGACCGAGGCAGGGGTCGTCGCCGGCGCCTACGTCACGTTCGTAGGCTTCTTCGTGTACCGAAGCCTGACGCTGCGCGCGATGCCGGGGATCTTGGTCAAGACGATTCGCAATACGGCGCGGGTGATGTTCTTGCTGGGGTCGGCGCTCATCTTGGGGCTGTATCTCATCCGCGAGCAAGTCCCCCAGTTGGTCGCGTCGCATCTCGCCGGCGTGGCGCATAGTCCGCTGCTACTGCTGTTGCTGATCAACCTAATTCTCTTGGCGGCGCACACCGTGCTCGAGACGATCGCGAGCATCATCGTCATCGTCCCGGTGCTGCTGCCGCTATTCGGCGTGGCCGGGATCGACCTGGTGTATTTCGGCATCATCCTGCTCGTCAACTCGGCGATCGGCATCAACTTTCCGCCGGTTGGATTCTGTCTCTACATCGGCGCCAGCATCGCAGAAGTTCCGTTGGAGGCGGCGGCGCGCGCGATTCTGCCGTTCATCGCGATGCTGGTCATCGACCTGATTCTGGTGACGCTGCTTCCCCAGCTCTCGCTCTGGTTACCGTCGATTATTCACCAATAGCGCGGGCTGGAGGATTGGTGCTAGGGCTGTCGCCCGCCGGCCATCCAGTCGGAATACAGCTTCAGCTGTTCGTCACTCCAGTACGGACCGCGGATCGGCATTCGCGGCTGCTTCGTGCCGTCGAGGTACTCGTAGACGAGCGTCGCGTTGTCGGGATTCGACATATACGCGTAATCGTCGAGGAGTACCGCCATAGGCGACATGTGCGCGATGTCAATCTCGCGGAACAATGGACGAATATCTCGCGCGAATGAGAGCGGTCGCTTCTCCATTGTCTGCCTTTCCTAGGGCTCAGCTCGGGGCTGCGAGCACCAGGCCTCGCAGCCCCTTTTTGCTTGCTGAGCTGACTTCTACCGCGTGGCGCCTACCGTTGCGTGAACGGGCGCGGCGATGAACTCGAGCAGGTCTGCGTTGAGCCGGTCCTTGAGCGTCGAGGGCAGGCCGTGCGGGGCGCCTTCGTAGACTTTGAGCTGTGAGTTCTTGACCAGCTTCGCCGTCAGCGGCGCCGAGTCGGCGAAGGGGACGATCTGGTCGTCGTCGCCGTGGACGATCAGCGTCGGGACGTCGATCTTCTTAAGGTCTTCGGTGAAGTCGGTTTCGGAGAAAGCTTTGATGCAGAAATATGCAGCGGGAAAACCGCATCGCATACCCTGCAGCCAGAACGAGTCGCGCAGGCCTTGAGATACCTTCGATCCCGCCCGGTTGGCACCGTAGAACGGTGCGCTCAGATCCTTGAAGAACTGCGAGCGGTCGGCCTGCACCGCGCTACGGAGTTGGTCGAACGCTTCGATCGGTGTTCCGCCCGGGTTGGCCGCGGTCTTCAACATCAACGGCGGCACGGCGTTGATCAACACCGCTTTGGCCACCCGCTTGCTGCCGTGACGTCCGATGTAGCAGGCGACTTCGCCGCCGCCGGTGGAGTGGCCGACGTGAATCGCGTTCTTCAGGTCGAGCTTCTCGACGAGCGCTGCGAGGTCATCGGCGTAGGTGTCCATGTCGTTGCCGTTCCACGGTTGGCTCGAGCGGCCGTGGCCACGACGGTCGTGCGCGATGCACCGAAAGCCGCGTGACGAGAGGAAGAACATCTGGTCTTCCCACGCGTCCGCGCTCAGCGGCCAGCCGTGACTGAAAACGACGGGCTGACCACTACCCCAGTCTTTGTAATAGATCTCGGTTCCGTCAGATGTTTTGAATGTGCCCACGATGAGGTGTCCTTTCGCTTAAGTGGTGCCCGAAGGAATCAGCTCGCGTTCCCTCGTGTCGTCCGTGGCAACCGGGTTCACAGCCCAGTCGAGCGCGTAATCGGCGACGGCCTCCCAACCTGCGACGCCTCCCGTGAAGTGAGGACGCCCTGGGAACTCCTTGAACGCGCTGATCCCGGGGGATTGACTGATCAGGTGGAAATTGGATCTGGTATAGCCGGGCGTGACGAGGTGATCTGCGCCGCCGGCGATGAGCAGTATCGGGGGGCGATCGATCGTGACGTCGACCTTGGCTGCTGAGTGTGGGACGAAGTTTTCGAAGGCGCCCTCGAAGAGCACGCGATTCGCGCACGGAACCGCATAGCGGTCGTACAGCGCCTTTGATTCATCCTCAGATACCGTGTTGGTGAACGCGTAGCGAAATTGCTCCGGAGTGAGCATCGTCGCGCCACCGATGTTGAACGGATTGGCGAGCACCGGAGCTCCTGCCTTGAGCGTGGACAGCGGAAGACTGAGCACGCCGACCGGAGCACCAGGATCGACTCCAACAGCCGCCCAGCCTAACCCGCGA
>JABXNS010000150.1_pt1 | contig 13887 bp, 17 predicted proteins | sample 7301101 | NCBI WGS metagenome assembly JABXNS01 (sample SAMN14449646, study PRJNA615230) | soil metagenome | isolation source: soil from bare, unvegetated metal-rich iron-sulfur acidic spring small-cell... | place: Canada: Paint Pots Mound, Kootenay National Park, BC | collected 2017-05-25
GATGAACGGAGTGCCGGCGATATAGGTGACAGCGCGGGCCTGAAAATCCATGCAGAGATTGTTAGTCGGAACGTAGAAGAGTCCGGTCTGCGGCGAGAACGCGGCAGGCTGTTGGTTCTTCCCGCCCTCGAGACTCGGACAGATGTCCTTCACGTTTTTGTCCTGCGCCGTCTTCTTCGTCTCCACGACCCTGGGGCGGCCTGTCGCCAGATCGATTCCCGTAGACCAGTTCATCGGCACGAAAGGCTCCGCCAACAGAACTTCGCCAGTTGCGCGATCGATGGTGTAGGCAAAGCCGTTGCGATCGAAGTGTACGAGCGCCTTCCGCGTCTGTCCCTTGATCGGCAGGTCAACCAGGATGTTCTCGTTCACCGCGTCATAATCCCACATGTCGTGCGGTGTGATCTGAAACGCCCAGACTATCTCGCCGGTGTCCGCGTCGCGGGCCAGAATCGCGGCTGTCCACTTATTGTCACCGGTGCGCTGGTTCTCGTTCCATGGTCCGGGGTTGCTGGTGCCGTGATAGATAAGATTGAGGGCGGGATCATAGGAGAGCCATCCCCACACCGTGCCGCCGCCCGTCTTCCAGGTGTCGCCCGGCCACGAGGTGAGGCCCAGGTCCTTCCCCCGGTCGTGGGCGTAAAACGGCCTGAACCTGGGGCCGACCTTCACATCCTTGTCGGGCCCGACGTTGTAGGCGCGCCAGACTTCTTTGCCAGTTCCTGCATCGAGCGCGGCGATCCATCCCCGCACCCCCATCTCACCACCGCTCGAGCCGACGATGACTTTGCCTTTCACCACTATCGGCGCCATCGTCATCGTCTCGCCACGCGAGAGATCCCCCATCTTGGTGCGCCAGACTTGACTGCCGGTTGCCGCATCGACAGCGACGGTATGGCCGTCCAGCAGATTGTAGAAGATCTTTCCATCGGCGTAGGTGGCACCGCGATTCACAACATCACAGCACGCCCTGCCAATTGCCTGCTGCGCGTTCTCGGGCCGGAATTTCCACTTGAGGGGCTGTCCGGTTTGCGCGAGGTCGATCGCGTACGAGACGTTGGGATAGGGTGTGACGATATACATGGTGTTGCCAACGACAAGCGGCTGTCCTTCGTGTCCGCGCAGCACTCCGGTAGAGAACGCCCATGCGACCCGCAGGTTCAAGGCGTTTTTTGGAGTTATCGAGGAGAGCTCGCTGTACCGCGAGCTGGCGTAGTCGCCTGCCGGCATCTGCCACTCACCAGCCGGGCCCGCGTGCGCAACAGCAATGCGGGCACCCGAAACGGACGCCATCCCAGTTGCGGCGGAGGATATCGCCTGGGGACTCGAGCTCGAAGTGCCGTCGACAGCCGCGCTCATGTCGCCACCGGTGCACGCTGCCGCGACGATCAGCGGCAGAGCTGCGGCGCGCTCACACAGGACTCGCTTCATTCCGATCCTCGACGCCATAGGCTACACCGAAATCAGATAATCCTGCGCTGCTATGATCTGCCAGCGCCCATTGCGTCGTTGCCATGTATCGGTGAACTGGTAGCGTCGATCGAACTGCCCGCCATTTTTGTCCCTTCCCTTCAGATGCAAAACTCCAGTTACCACCTGCACATCCCTAAAATCGTGAACCTTCATTCCTTCGTTGCGCGCCCATTCGACGCGATCGGGACCTGAAACACTCTTGATCACGTCATTCCGACCCATGATTGACGCATTTTCGGTATACACGAAATTGGGCGCGAGCAGGCGATCGAAGGTGCGTGCGTCGCGTTTGACCAGGGCCGTCGTCCACTGATCCTCGAGATTGATCGGGGAAATTGACGGAGCCGAAGTACGCGAGCTGGTCCGTGGAATAGTGCGGGGAACGTTGGGAATCGGAGTCGGAGTTGGTGGCGCTCCGCGACTCGCTTGACCACACAGGGGCGCCGAGCAAAGACCCAGCAGCAGGAACACAGTTGAAGGACGTCTCATCTCGAAATCTCCCCGATCAAGGACTCCCTAAGTGCAACATCTGTAGGCCAGCTGCAAGCCTCCGGCCGCGGAAACGTTACCCAAAGCTGGCTATACGGTGACCAGATCAGCACAACTGGGGCCCAACCTTAGAGTTGAAATTACACCAAGGCGAAATATGCCAAGCCGCCGTTTGCTCTTGATGAATGCGAAAAAGCGCATTGTCCTGATCGCACACGACAACCGGAAACACGATCTCCTCGACTGGGCTCGGTGCAACCGCGGCCTTCTCGTGCATCACGATCTGTTTGCGACGGGCACGACCGGCTCTATACTGAGCTCCGAGCTCGGTTTCGACATCACCAGGTTGCCAGCGGACCCCTTGGTGGGGACCAACAGGTCGGCGCGGCGATCGTCGAAGGCCGAATTGATTTCGTCATTTTCTTCTCGGATCCTCTGGAGCCGCATCCACACGACGTGGACCTGAAGGCGTTGCTGCGGGTCGCTGTTGTTTACAGTATTCCGGTCGCCTGCAATCGCGCAACAGCCGACTTCATCGTCTCTTCCCTCTTGATGAAGGAAGAGTACCGTCGTCTTACCATGGGAATCGAGGATCAGCTCGTGCGCTGGGTTCCATCCATTCCCACCGAACTGCAAGCGCACGAGGCGATTTTCGACTGAGCTGCTGCTGGCTGAATCCCGTCCAGTTTCCTGAATCAGCTTAGACGATATACGGAATGAAGCGCTTCCGCTCCTTCATGTAGGACCCGTACGGCTCGCCAATGGTGTCGAGCAGAGTCCGCTCTTCTACCACCACGCGATAGCTGTAGGTAGCAATCATGGCAACCGTGAGGAGGACTAGGCTGAGCCAGCTCCCGAGCCCAAGTCCAATTCCAATGAACATCATCATTCCCGCCGTATAGGACGGATGTCGCACCAGACTGTACGGACCGGTGCGAATCACCGGCTGATCTGATCTCGCCCGCACGTCTCCGGTGAAGTACTGGCCGAGCGTCCGCCAACAGTAACGCCGCAGGAAGCTCCCCAGGAGTATCAGCGACACACCGACCGCAAACATCGGCAGCCGTACTCTCTGTGGGAACGACCACGGACCTACGAACGCGAGTAGAAAGGCCAGAAAGAGAGTGACCCACATTCCGCCGAGCAGCACTCGTATCGATCCGCTGTCCTTGGAGTCCGCGCTCTTGGCCCCTTCAATACCGCCCTGCACGACCTTCCACTCAGGCAGGAACGCCCAGACATAGACTACCCAGAAGACTAGAGCATAAGGCCAGACGAAAGGCAGCGGCCTCATGCCAATGCTTTCTCTACGTCCGAATAGTCCGGATCCGGGAGGTCCGCGTACACCGGGTTGGAGAGATACCGCTCCCCGAAATCGCAGATCACGGACACGATCAGCTTCCCCTTGTTCTCCGGTCGCGCCGCGACCTGGAGCGCAGCCCAGGTGATCGAGCCCGAAGAGATTCCCGCGAAGATCGCTTCCTCGCGCGCGAGCCGGCGCGCTGTGGCGATCGCGTTGTCGTTGGTGACCTGGATCACTTCCTGGTAGATCTTCGTGTCGAGGATGCTGGGGACGAAGCCGGCGCCGATTCCCTGCTGCTTGTGCGGAGACGGCTCTCCACCCGATAGAACCGGGCTTTCCGCCGGTTCGACCGCGATGATTCTGATTGCCGGCTTTTTCTCGCGGAGATATCGCCCCGCACCGGTGATCGTTCCACCTGTTCCAACACCCGAGACGAAGATATCCACTGCTCCATTCGTCCCTTCCCAGATCTCAGGCCCGGTTGTTCTGTAGTGCACCGCCGGATTCGATGGATTGTCGAACTGCCTCGGCATCCACGCCCGATTACCGAGCCGCGCCAGGATTTCCTCCGCGCGCGCGATAGCTCCCTTCATGCCCTTGGGGCCTTCTGTCAGCACGACGCGACAACCCAGCGCGCGCAGCATATTCCGCCGCTCGATGGTCATCGTTTCAGGCATCGTGAACACACACCGAAATCCGCGTGCTACGGCTGCATAGGCGAGTCCGATTCCGGTATTTCCACTAGTCGGCTCGACGATGATCGTTCCGGAACGGAGAGAGCCGTCGCGGATCGCATCGTCGATCATCGCCGTGCCGATGCGATCCTTTACCGAGTTAAAGGGATTGAATCCTTCGTGCTTCACGACGATGCGCGCCGGCAATCCCGCTCCGATGCGATTGAGCTGGATGAGCGGAGTGTCGCCCATTGTCTCCGTTATATCGCGATATATCCGACGCTGTGCCACTTTGCCTCCTTCAGTTGCCGCCTTGTAAATAGCACCAAGGTTGCGCTGCCGGCAATTCTAACAAGGTATCTCTTCAGCTTGTCAGTAATGACCTGATCTCGGTCGCAGCCCGAGGAATGAAGAAATTCTCTCGCTGAGATCGTAGATTATTTGCAGGTCCGTGTCTCACACCATCGCACCACACCGCGAGGACCGATTGATCCAGGCTCCAGCTCCGAAAGTTCCCACCCCTTCAGCGATCGCACCGCTAGCCAGTGCCGCGCGCAGTGCACCGAGCGCGAGCGCCATTTACGAAGGATTCAGAGCGCAACAGCGAGAGCTGACCAACCAGCTCCAGGAGCTCGACGGCACGCGCAGGGACATCACCAGTCAGCTCGAAGATGTGCCGGCCGGTTCCCCGGAGCGACAAACGCTTGAGAGCCGCTTATCCGACGTCGACTCGAGGATTAAGAGTGTCGACCAGATGCTGGCCGCGAACGCGGCGCAGGTTTCCCAGGCCGCTGCTATCCCAGGAGCTGTTGTCGAGCCGCCTCGCGTCATTGACAACGGGCCGCCCGAGGAAGTCTACGCTCTCAGCGGATTATTCATGCTGATCGTGCTGCTCCCGATATCTGTTGCTTTCGCGCGTCGGATCTGGCGTCGAAGCGCTGCGGCAGTCACTGCATTCCCGCGTGAGATAGGAGAAAGGCTGCTTAGGATGGAGCAGGCACTCGAGGCCACCGCCGTCGAAGTGGAACGGATAGGAGAAGGTCAGCGATTCCTGACCCGCCTTTTCACCGAGGCGGAAGGCGCACGCTCGATTGGCGCGGGTGTGGCGCAACCGATCGAGCGTAAGTCTCTGAGCGCTCCGAAGCGGATTCCGTAAACGACGAGCCATCCTGAATCAGGATGGCTTCCCAGAGCATACGACCGTGGTCCACACTCTATCCGAGCGGGATCCGCGATTTATTCTGCGTGAGCCACCTGTCGAACGTCTGGAGTTCCGGATTGAGACTCTTTGTCTCGCTGATGCTCCGCGCGTCGCAGCAGTCCTGCTCGAACTCGCAGTTGAACTGAAACATGTTGCCCAGGTCGTCAGCCCCGGGAAAGCCGAACGTTCTGTAGGTAGCGGGCGTAACCGCGTTGTAGGCCACCTGCTGCCCCAACGCTTTCGAAAGCGACTTTGCCATCTGCGCCCCGGTCAGGTGTCCTCCCGCGATTCCAACTGTTTTGCCGATCATTTCTTCGCCCCTTTCGAATATTGCGTAGGCCGTCTTCCCAATGTCCTCCGCCGCTATGCTTGCTAGCTTCTTGTTTCCCATCGGCAGTGTGATCGCGAGCTTGCCATCCGCGCCCTTCTTTGGGCCCATACCGAAATGGATGAAGTTGTCCCAGTAGAATGACGTCAGGAGAAACGTCGTGGGAACACCCATCTCCGTGAAGATTCTATTAGCCTCGCCCTTCGCATCGAAGTGCGGGACCTTGTACTTGCCCATCAGCGTGGGCATGCGATCGTCCGAGAGGGGAATCGATTCTCGCGTGTCTTCCAGCGTGGACCAGATGACGTGTTTGACGCCGGCATCCTTTGCTGCCTGAGCCATGTTGCGCGCCTGGGAAAGCTCCTTCTCCGGCTTAAAGTGCGCCCAGAAAAAGGTGACACAGAAAGCGCCATGCGCACCCTCGAAAGCCTTTCTGAGGCTTTTCACATCGTCGATGTCGGCAGCGACTACCTCGGCCCCCGCATCCGCTAACGCTTTGGCGTTGGCCGAGTTCACGTCACGAGTGATCGCGCGCGCGGTGAGGGGACTGTTCTTGGCATTCAGGATCGCGCGGACGAGTCCGCCGCCCTGAGCGCCCGTGGCGCCAATGACCGCAATGATTCTCTTGCCGGGTGCGGCCTTCTTGCCGCCAGCAGCCTTCTTGGTTGCGGTAATCTTCTTTGTTGCCATGGTGATCTACCCTCGTGCCGGTCAGCTAGGTGTTGATCGTCGACTCCGGTGATCCTCATATCCTGCAGTTCTTGCAGATTTTTGCAAGAGCTACCAGCTCACCAGTTCCCCTGTTCGCCCATCACCTCGATCGCGCGCACCAATCGGTCCGCCGCGTGGCGCCAGTTGGTTTGGACCGCGCGCTGGGCAATGGCAGCGTTCCCCGCGCGTATGGCTTCGATGATGGCATCGTGCTCGGTCCCGGCGGTCGGCACCGTGTCGAGCAGCAGTGCGATATACATCCTGATGTAGCGCTCGGCCTGCGGTTTCACGGCGTCGTGGAGTGACTGCAGTCGCGATCCAGCGCCGGCTTCGACGTAGCGCCGATGAAACCTCTCGTCGAGCTCGTACAGTTTTCCCGGCTGCGCACCCTTGGCTGAAGCAGCGCGTCGGAACTCGGCGTTGAGTGTTGTGAGATCCTTCGCCAGCGCTTCACGCTCGGACTCGGGGAGGTGCGCCGCGCTTCGTGCCGCGAGACCCTCCAGCTCCCCGACGATCTCAAGCAGCTCTCCAACGTCCTCCCGCGTCAGTGGCGCGACAGTCATCCGCGCCTGATGGGTGGCTGAGGCAATGACATAGCCTTCTCGCTCGAGCCGCTGAAACGCGGCACGGACTGGAGTCCGGCTTACCCCAAAGCGATCGGCTACCTCGGTTTCAACGATCCGCGCTCCGGGTGCCAGCTGCCCCCGGACAATCAGGTTCCGCAGTGAGTCGTAGAGTTTGTTCGCGCGCTCAGTGGCGCCGGCAGCGCGTCGTCCCCGCTCCGGCAGGGCACGCGGATTGGTAGCGGCTCGTCTTGGCACGATGCCGCCAATATAACCCGCCCACGGGCAATCACGCCCCGTTTTGCTGCGCGTCCTCCCCGTCTAGGTCAACATGCTCGCCCAGTCTCGGATCTTCTACTTGATGAGCCGCGATGAACTCGCTTCCAACCTGGATCAGATTGTTCGTGTGGATGGCGGTTGCCCTGACGATCTGCTTCACATAGGGAAGATTTCGGGCTGCCGCGGGTCGCACGCGGCCAATGGCGACTGCTGCTTAGCGCGCCAATCGTCGCGCGAAGATTTCGTCCCAAGTAGCGAGTGCTGCCTTCGGCTTGAGGTTCGCATCGACTAGACCCAGCGTCGCAAAGAGAGGCAGGATCTCGGGCACCGGCTTCGGGAAGTTTCCGAGATCTAGATCCGTGAAGGACAACTGAACAACGGCGATCGCATGCGCTTCGTCGAGCAGCCGGGACTGGCGCACTATGTATCGCGCCTGCATTTCCGGCGACGACGAGAAGATTCCCCGCACGGAAGCAGACGGCCATCCGCCCTCGACCACCATTAGCGGCAAGGCTTGCGAGCCCCTCACACGCGTGTAGTAGTCGAGTGGAATCTGATCGGGGTCCTTGAATCCGCCGAGGTACGGATACGATGACAGGCCAAGGAGGTTGACGAACGGGAAATCGTGAAGATCCTGATCGATTCCGACGTATGCGCTCTGCTGGCCAAGCTTCCCCCACGCAGTCTCAACTTGAACGCTTACGTATAGAGGGAGCACGCTCGCGGAGCGCGAGCGACGAATGTCGGACGCTGCATCGTTTGTCATGCGGACTACCGCATTGTAGATCGGTCGCGGAGCAACGGCCCGAACCAGGTTAGTCTCAGCCGCGAGCCCCAGGTAATCAGGGTGCAGCACTTCGACGAGCACTCGCACATAATTGCGATACAGCCGTTGTATCGCTGGCTCCACGATGCTCCGATGCGCGGCGACTAGTACCGGCGCTTCGCTTTCACGTGCAAGGCCATTCGTGACATCGATCGTCACCACGAGCGTCAGATGCTTCGAGCGATAGTAGTGCGCGAGATCGACCCCATCCTTGCGGAGTGCGTCCTCGGGTAGCCCTCCTGCGAGAAGAATTGCCCACGGAACGTCGAGATGCATGATCGCGGCGTCGGCTCGTTTGGTCCAGATCTCCAGCGAGCGGACCGCAATCCCAAGGTCGGGCTTCGGCGGCACAACTGAGAATCCCATCAGATAGGAACGTACCCCGTCGCGGGACAGCTCTAGCTCGCGCGTCGCGCGCGGGCACGCACTTGTTAGGAGCGCCAGACTGGTTGCCGCCGCCCAGCTGCGAAGCGCGATCATAGCCCGTGAATATGTCTTAGAAAAGTCAACAGTGAGATGTTCCCAAACGGACGGTCATCGGCCAGAAGAACCTTGCTTGTGTCAGATTGCTCCGTGACGTATGCTGGTAATCCTCATTACGGGACACGTTCGTGGAGCTGATCCCTCAAGCTGGTACTGATTCATACTTTACTTCCGCCAGGACATGGCAGCCTGTTCGACCGGAAGACGCGGGGAAGCTGTCGGATTGCCGGGTGCAATTGCATTATGCGGCGCAGTTTGGAGCTGCTGCCGGGATTTGCTTTCTTGGGCATCGTCAGGATGACAGCCACATTAATCTAGAATGGGTGCCTGCTCTTGGCGGGCTGTTCTCACGCGTAATTCCCGCGCAGAGATCGTTCCGGATCGGCGCCCGGCCATCGAAGCTCGCGTTGCTGATAGTCACTGAGCACAATCAGCCAATCGAGGAGTACAAGCTCCATGGGCGTACGATCACCGATGCGACTCTCTGGGTTCGCTCGCAGATCAAGTCTCTCGGTGCAGACCCGGCGCTTTATACACTGCGGCGACATTACGAGATACCTGCGCATCCGGTTGCGGTCGGCGAATCGTTCGATGCAAGCGCGCAGTCACGTTTCGACGAGCTTTCGAAATGGTTCGCGAATGGTGTCTCGGTGCTCCGCTCTTTTGTTCGAACGACCCACGGAACAAGCGAGGTCAGGTGCTGGCCGCATCACCTCGACATAGCGACGCTGATCAAGGCCGCGTCGGATCGCACCATTGGCGTGGGACTCGAGCCGGGCGATGAGTATTACGACGAACCGTATTTTTACGTCAATATGAACCCACAACCAACCGCCTCTCGCGCCCAATCCCGCCCACTGTGGGGGAAGGGTAGCTGGCACACCAAGAAGTGGGTTGGAGCGGTTCTTCCAGGGTCTCGGCTCGGCGCTGCCACCGCCCAGGAACGGCAGGTGCGCGAGTTTCTCGATTCGGCGGCGGCAGCCTGTCGCGGGTTGTTGGCGCAGAGCTAGACGGCTGAAATAACTGGCTCGTCCAGGCATTCGCTTCGCCGTCGCCAGAGTCGCTTTCGCCGGTGAGCTGGAGCAACGAGCAATTCCACGAGCGCGAGCATGCCGTCAACAGCGAGAGCAAGCAGTGCAGCCGGAAGAGCTCCGGAGAGAATCATCCGCGTGTCCGCCAGAGCGAGACCCGCCACGATGGGCTCACCCAGACCTCCGGCTCCGATGAACGCCGCAAGCGTAGCCGCTCCCACAGTGATGACGGCGGCAGTGCGGATTCCTGACATGATGACCGGCGCCGCGAGCGGAAGGCGCACCCACAGCAGTCGTTGCATCGGAGTAGTGCCCAGCGCTTCAGCAGCGGCAACTGCGTCCGGATCGGCGTCACGTACTCCCGTATAGGTTCCGCGCGCAATCGGATAGAGACAGTACAGCCAGAGCGCCACCAGTGCCGGCACGACACCGACGCCGAGTAGGGGAATCATGAAGGCGAGCAGAGCGATGCTTGGAATTGTCTGCAGTACTCCGAGTGCGCCAATCGTTGGCTCGGCAACTCGTCGGGTTCGTTCAAGGCTAAGTCCCAATGGGACTGCGACGATCACCGCGGCGAGGAGAGCGATTGTGACCAGCTCTAGATGTCGCGCGGTGAGGGCGGCTATTGTTGGGCGCCGATCCCACATGTACCGCCAGAACCCCGATTGCTGAGCTGACGGTGCAGCTCGTCCTGAGTGTTGGGCGCCCGCCCCGACGAGTCCGAGCGCGATCAGCTCATCTCCCGCCACTAGTCGGACATCATTGCCATCCACTTCGACGCGGCGATTGAGCTGGCGCATAGCGTTCTCATCCAGACGCCCGCTTAGAAGCGTAAGCACGGCAATGGCGGCCGGCACCTGGCGATCGAGTCGACTGGATACAAGTGCGGCCGCTTCGTACGGAGGGAAGAAATGCTTGTCGTCGACGAGAGTGACCAGATCGTAGCGGGCAAGCAGTCCATCGGTAGAATAACCGTCAATGACGTCGACTGCGCCCGACGCGAGGGCCTGGTATTTCACCGCCGGCGAGAGTGGCCTCACGGTGCGAGGCCTCAATCCGTAGACGCGCGCCAGGCCGACCAGTCCATCGCTTCGCCCGATGAAATCAGCCGTGAATCCCGCGGTCAGGTGCGGGCTCTCACGGCCGAGGTCACTCAACGTGCGAAGACGGTAGCGCCTCGCCGTCGATCGCGTCACTGCGATCGCATAGGTGTTCTGAAAGCCGAGTGGTGGGAGCCACCGCACGTGATACAGTTCCGCAAACCGACGCGCCACGTGCGAGAACACTGCGTGCGGATCGGCGGCAAGCGAATCGGGAAGCGTGTCGTGCAGGATCGCGATCAGGCCGGTTCCGGTGTACTCGGGGTATGCATCAATTGCGTTGGTGCGAAGCGCGCCAAGCGCGATCTCAGTTGCGCCGAGCCCGGGTCTTCGCTCCACGCTGAATCCACGGGATTCGAGCAGCTGCGAGAACATCTCGGCCAGTAAGTACGACTCGCCAAACGGCTTCGATGCTACAACCACCGGTCGATTTTGGTGTTGGGCACCAAGAGTGGCTGGTATTTCCTCGCTGGCAGTTACCGCGGCGATCAGCAAGATCGGCATTCGTAGCCGCCGCCTCATGGCCGCAGTGCCTCGAGTCCCGCTCGTGCGTGTTCGATCAGCCGGGCGACATACTCCGTTGCCGGCACATGAACCAAGTCTCGCATGCTTCCCCGCTGCTCGATCTTTCCCTTCCTCATCACCACCACCTCTTCCGATAAACGCCCTGCTTCGGCGAGGTCGTGCGTCACCAGCAGCGTAGTGACAGTGAGATCGCGGCGCAGATGGTCGAAGCTTTCCTGCAGCTCCGCCCGCGAGATTGCGTCCAATGCTCCGAACGGCTCGTCGAGCAGAATCACGCCAGGCCGAGCAGCGATGCTTCGCGCTAGCGCGACACGCTGTCGCTGTCCGCCGGATAGCTCGTGGGGAAAACGAGAGCCGAACTGAGCTGGCGGCAGACCAACAAGCTCAAGTGCGTATCGCGCTGCGTCGGCAGAATCGGCGAGATGCTGAAGTGTAGGCACGAGCTCGACATTGCGCAGCACTCGCCAGTGTGGAAGCAGCCCGCCGTGCTGCTGCACGTATCCGATTCCACGACGCAATGTCACGGGTGACTGCGTTCGCACATCATCATCGCCAACTATCACCTGACCGCGTTCCGGCTCGACCAGCCGGTTGAAGCAGCGAAGGAGCGTGGTCTTTCCGGAGCCGCTTTCCCCGACGAGCGCTGTTGCGCGTCCAGCGGGAACGTCAATGCTTACGTCATCCAGCGCGAGGACGTTGCCGTAGCGATGCGAGACGTTGCGCGCGGCGAGAGAAGTCGGCATGGACTTAAGAGTGATGGCACCGGCGCTGAACCGCTATCTCTCGAGCTCATTTCGGGCGCGGATCCTTGAGATTCTTGCCCGGCTTTGGGAGCTTGCCCGCGCGTTGAAGGCCTATTGCTTCGATCGGCCCTCGTGCCGAATTCCGAACTTCCTGCTGATGGCCGTATCTCGATCGAGCGCATCGTGACTCGTCGCATACGGCTCGTAGCAACCGATGTATCGGTCGAGAGCGTTGACTTCGATCAGCTCCATGCGGAAGGAGGACTGGCCATGATCGAGCTCTGCGTTGACGATTTGGGAGAGTGTCGTCAGAAGAGTTGTGGCACTCCCCGGACCGTTAACGGGATCGAGACACCTGATTCGGCGGGATCGTGAGGAGTGATGCACCGGGATTTGAGCTTCGACTTGCCATATCTCGGCTTAGGCTTATCTGTTGCGGTGATCCCTTCCACCCCCTATCGCCATCAGGAATTCAAATGAGCCCCACCCCGAAAATACGACGTCTCGGCTCCCAAGGCCTTCACACGTTTGCCATCGGCCTTGGCTGCATGGGCATGTCGGAGTTTTACGGTCCGAGCAACGAGAAGGAATCGATCGCGACGATTCATCAAGCGCTCGAGCTCGGCATCAACATGCTGGACACCGCCGATATGTACGGACCGTTCACGAACGAAGAGCTGGTTGGTCGGGCAATCAAGGGAAAGCGCGATCGTGTGATCATCGCGACCAAGTTCGGCAACGTGCGCGATCCCAACGATCCCACCAAGCGCGCCATCAATGGCCGTCCCGAGTACGTGCGGCAGGCGTGTGAAGGATCCCTCAAGAGGTTGGGCGTCGAAACGATCGACCTCTACTACCAGCACCGCGTGGACAAGAACACGCCGATAGAGGACACCGTCGGTGCGATGGCCGACCTGGTTCGCCAAGGGAAGGTCCGCTACCTCGGCCTATCTGAGGCATCGGTCCAAACGATCAGGCGGGCCCAAAAAGTTCATCCGATTACCGCCGTCCAGACGGAGTACTCGCTCTGGACACGCGATCCGGAGGGAGGACTGCTCGATGCACTGCGTCTATTGGATGTTGGCTTCGTCGCCTTACAGCCCGCTCGGCCGCGGATTCCTGACCGGCAAGATCAAGCGCGTTCAGGACCTGGCCGAGGACGATTTTCGCCGACAGAACCCGCGTTTTCAGGGCGAGAACTTCCGAAAGAATCTCGAGCTGGTCGCGAAAGTCGAAGAGATCGCAAAGGAGCACAAGTGCACGCCGGCCCAGCTGGCGCTGGCGTGGGTGCTGGCTCAGGGAGACGATATGGTGCCGATTCCCGGAACAAGGCATCCCGAACGGGTCGAGGAGAATATCGGTGCGTTGGACGTCGTCCTATCCGAGAATGATCTCAGGCGCATCGACGCGGCTGCGCCAAAGGGGATTGCCGCTGGCGAGCGCTACGCCGAAGGAGGGATGAAGACGGTCAATTTGTGAGCCCAGGCTAAACACGGCATTCAGTTGGTCGCTACCGTCCCCGACGACTTCGATGGGGGCCACGGGTCCGATGCGAGCCATTCGTCTTTGCATTTGACCGCGCTCGCTCTTCTGCCTTCCGGCCCCGGATTGCCGCGATCCGCTCTCCGATCGGGATCTCGAGACGACCATCTGGTCGCGCGTTGTAGTCGAAATCGGGAAGCGTTATCTGTGGCAGTCGCTTCCCGATCGCCTTCTCGATGGCGCGAAGATCGTTCTGCTCGTCCGGCGCCACGAATGTGAACGCATCGCCAATCTCGCCGGCACGCGCCGTGCGACCGACACGATGGATGTAATCATCGGGCGCCTCCGGTACATCGAAGTTGACAACGTGTCCAAGTGCCAAGATGTCGATTCCGCGGGCGGCAATATCCGTTGCGACGAGAACTCGGTGGTGGCCGCTTTTGAATCCGGCGAGAGCCGCTGTGCGTTGTGCCTGAGAGCGATTTCCATGAATCCGTTCCGCCTTGATGCCGCCTTTTACAAGTTGCTCGGCCAGGCGGTTCGCGCGGTGCTTGGTACGCGTGAACACCAACGCCTTTGCCATCTCGCCACGATTGAGCAGGGCCTGCAGCAGCTTCGATTTCTGCTCCTGTGTAACCGTCTAGACGGCCGGCGTGATTCCGCCCGCAGGCAGTGA
>JABXNS010000224.1_pt1 | contig 13830 bp, 14 predicted proteins | sample 7301101 | NCBI WGS metagenome assembly JABXNS01 (sample SAMN14449646, study PRJNA615230) | soil metagenome | isolation source: soil from bare, unvegetated metal-rich iron-sulfur acidic spring small-cell... | place: Canada: Paint Pots Mound, Kootenay National Park, BC | collected 2017-05-25
AAGCTTTTCGGTCGCGCTCTGCGACTCGACGAAGTCCTTCCAGTCGAGTCTCGATATGGTGCGAAGACTGGTAATGCTGTTCGCGACCGTTACCTGCGTCAGCGCCACTCTGCGATTCGATCGCGTGGCCGCTTCTTCCGCGCTTGGTCCATCCTCGGCGATCCACTGCTCGAGCCAAATCAGGGGCGTGAAGTTCGTCTGGTACGACCGCACCTGCTGGAGGAAGCGCGCCACCCAGGTCGGCGTGAATGGCGGATGATCGTCGACGAACGCGGCGAGTGCTGCGGCTAGGACCTGCTGGGATTCCTCACTTGCCTCGCGCAACGCGGCAGCGGCGTGATCGGCCGACTCGACTTCCTGAAGGCGCGCCGCCACACGCAGCGCCATCCGCCGAATGTTCTCGACTAGACCCAGTCGGAGCATCGTGGGAATCGCCCACAGCTCCCCAATGCGGAGCGGCGTGACGGTCTGATACTCGCGCACGAACAGCGTGATGTTGTCTAGATCGAGGTGACCTTCCGTATGCGCGATCAGCTCGATTGCGACTTCGTATGCTCGGGGATAACCGGTGAGTGATCCCGTGGAGAGCTTGGGAAGCTCCTCGTAGTAGCCCTTCGGCAGGTTGGTCCGGATTTCTCTGATGTGCTCCTGGACGATGTAGAAGTTGTCCAGCAGCCAGTCCCCCGCTGGACTGATGTCGAGGCCACGCTCGGCGCCGTTGTTGAGCTCGTGATAGACCCGGTCGAGAACCTCTCTCGTGTCCTCGAGACGGAGTAGAAGAGGGCCAGCACCCCGCTGTTTTTGCGCGGGAAGCAGATGATGTCCGCGCGCCACTGCGCGCGCGCGCTCACCGAGTCGCTCGAGACCGAGTACTTCGCCACGAATCGGACCGACGAGTTCTTCGCCGGCTCCGTTTCGCGAACGGCCGAACAAACGACTCAGGATTGTTGTTGGAGCCTTGGGCGGGATTGCTGTTGCCACGTCACTTACTCAACGCCAGAGATATGCCGCTCTCGGATGGGGCACACACCGCAAGATATCCCGTATTGGTTACTCGGCGTAATAAGCCTGGATACATAGCGTCACCAGGCGCTGGCGAATGCGCTCATACTGATCCGCATTCTGCGGACGCAAAGACTCGGCGAGGGAGTTCCACAGTTCCTTGAAGATGACTATCAGCTCCTCGGGCTGAACGCCGTTGTCGTGCGCTTCGCGGGCAATTCTTTTCAGAAGACTTGCAAGTTCCGGCGTCGGACCGTCGGGCCGTTTGAGTTGGTCAGTGAGCGCCGTCCGCAACTGCTTCATGGTGCTTTCCGAGAGTGAGCTCACCGGCGTTTTGAGCAAATAGTTTTACCCACTCTCTCACCAGTTTGCGGGAGTGTGGACATTTGTTCCCAAGAAATATCTAGCCGGTAATGTCGGCGCGCCAGAGAATCCTGAAGGTCCGTAAGTTGCCGACTAGTTGCGTCCCCTCTTGGTTGGCGGCATTGAGCAATGTGCTGATTCTCGTGCGCGAAGATCTCGTCGCGGCGTTGTTGGGCCTGATGGTAGAGCTTCGTGGTTCGCAGCCCAGATTTTTGGCAAGGTACGAGTCGGTCGAAGGTGCTATCGGGCGCGAATCATTCGACGCAGTTGTAATCGATTGTGATCACCCCGAGTGCAACGAACAGCTGCTTGCCGCCATCCGGAATACTGGGGCCGTCCCCATTCTCTTCAGTCCATTCCGTACGCAGTCAGAGGTGCTGGAAGTCGCCGCACGTCATGGCACCAGGTCGTTCACGCTTCCCACTGATCCAGATACTTTCGGAAAAATGCTCGAAGCCTGAGGTTCCGGCTTGCATTCGAGCTTCAACGCCCCCTACAAAACCCAAACGCCCCTCGTGGAGGGGCGTTTGTGGCATCAGGCATTGTCGGCTTTCCGGCGGAGCTGGTTCTTCGCCTTGTTTTGGCATCGAGCTCGCCTCCTTCTCGACCTCCTTGAGACGCCGCTTGTTAATCTCGTGAACGTGTTCGTCATCAGTCCGAAACTTCTGATCCGATGTAGTTGCATCCCTTTTGATGCTTCCAGTTCGTGTCCATTTCTTCCTCCTTCAGCTGAGGGCTTCGAAAGGTCCAGGAACCATGCCTATTCTGACTGAGTCCGCTATTTGAAGAAGCTGCCCAGCTTTCGGTACCCCCTAATGAATTCGAATTCCCCCCAATAACCTGAACAAAGTGACGTCCGCCGGCACCGAATAAACCTGGGCTCCGACATCGAAGACCTCGCGAACGACAGCAGTTACTCCGCCGAAGATTGTCGCCCGTATGAGGGGCTTCTCGAGCTCGACTTGGGTCCGGTCAACATTGCCGTTCGCATCTGTGAACCCGACCTGGAAATGAGGATCGATCCTGTTCGCCCCCGCGCCACCGTAGAATGAGATCCGCGGGCTCTCCGGGGTGAAGCCCGCGGCGATTTCGCCCCCGAACATGTTGGGATGGAAAGTGTCCCTCGATGGATTGGTACCATAACACGGACTCGTGGGAGACGTCTGCTGGAGCTGCGATTGAGGGCAGGTGATCGCTCCTTTGACACTCCCAAACGTTCCGTGCATGCGCAGCATGAGCGTCGTTCCATTCGAGACAGGACCGGCCGCGAAATGGCGAGCTTGCGATACGCCAAAGCTGAAGAGATTCGGTGTAGCCCTCGCGATCGTCACCGGAGGTAGGTATGCGGCTTCGAGCGCAAAGCCGAAAGGGCCGCCAATCGTGATCCTGGGTCGTCCGAATACGGGAGAGAGCGAAGTGTGCTCGCTCTTCTGGGTAAAGCACGCACCAGTTTGCTCGATCGCGGGGTTTGGTTTCGGGATGTACTCTCCCTCCGCGCCAATCCTGATACTGGCGGGCGGGAGTTCCTCCGGAGAGCTCCCCATCGAGAACACGATCGGAGCAGTGTAAAAGGCGAGCAGCTTCCCTTCATTGCTGTTGGTCTTGACTCGGCACTGCGCCATTGCTTCTTGCTGCGCCGCGAAGAGAGCCACTCCGATGAACACATCTCGCCGCATCATTGCTCCTTTCCGAACACCTTCCCTTGAGGGACTAAGCTAGGCCGGAAACTCTGACGGGGCGACGATCCGTCGGCAAGCGCAGCGATCCGTGGTGTCAACGTATGCCTGGAACGGGCGAGCGCCCACGCTACTGGCAAGACGTGTCTATTGCGTCGCTGCTCGTTCCTGCGTCCGCCGATAGAGACAATCACGCCCGCCATCGCCGGCAGTCAGATAGGTTGCCCAGCTGCCAGCCTCAATCCGTTTGGCGACGATGTCTCCCATGAAGGCTGCCAACTATGAAACCGTCGCGCCGACTGATGAAGTTAGATAGGTATCTAACCACCCGACGGCAAAGCCTTCCGCGCCCTGCAAGCGCCAGCAACAGCCAGTTTCAGTAATCCCTTGCTTGCGGCCATTCGTCTGCGACTCGGAGGTGCCACCGAGACTTGGTACAGTTTGCTTCTCTTTCTCGCAGTACAAAACTACCGGATACGTGAAGCGGGTGCACCGACCGTGCACCCGCGACCCGTTAGCTCCTTGGCTTACCCCAGCTCGTTTACTGGACTTTAACGGCCTCGACCTCGACGACGATCTTGATCTCGTTTCCGACCGCGACGCCGCCTGTCTCCAGCAGTTGATTCCAGGTTAGCCCGAAATCCCTGCGATCTATCTTGCCAGTCGCGCTGAATCCCACTCGCTCGCCGCCCCATGGATCCTTCGTCTCTCCCTCGAACCGGACATCAAGAGTAATCGGCCGCGTCACATCACGAATCGTTAGATCGCCCGTGAGCTTGAACTCCTCCCGCGCCCCCTCGATCTTGGTGCTACGGAACTTGATCTCGGGATACTTTTCGGCATTCAGAAAATCAGCGGAACGAAGGTGTTGATCCCGCTGGTCGGTGCGGGTGTCGATGCTCCCCGCTTTCAGCGTCACCTCAACCGAAGAGCTCTTCGGATCCTTCTCGTTGGTGTAAATGGTGCCTTCGAAGTCGGAGATCCGTCCCTTGACGGTCGTGATCATCAGGTGCTTGGCGGAAAATTCGACCAGCGTATGCGTGGGGTCGAGTTTCCACGCTGTCTTGGCCCCCGCCGGAGCCGATTGGGCTGTTGCTGTCATTGCTATCCTCTCCAAATGTGATGCCCGTTGAGTCAGGTAGGCTTCGACGGCCTAAAACTGCCTGGACTTACTGTGAGTATGCTAGTATACTTTAGTAAGTAACTTGTGTCAAGCACCAACACACGTAGACTTCCCTCATGTCCGATTCCACAGGCGCCGTTTCCCAAGTGTGCTCCCGCTTTCACCGGGCTATCGAGCTCATCGGCAGCCGCTGGACAGGCGCGATCTTACAAACCTTGCTTCAGGGCAGGACGCGTTATGCGGCCATCAAAAGCGCCATCCCTGACCTGACGGATCGGATGCTATCCGAGCGGCTTCGTTCCCTTGAAAAAGAGGGCTTGATCGTCCGCGAAGTGATCCCCGAGACTCCCGTACACGTTGAGTACGAGCTCACGCGGAAAGGGCGCGAGCTCCAGAACGCGCTGCGAGAGATCGGTGACTGGGCCGAGCGCTGGATTCCGCTAGAAGGCGACAGGGTCAAGAGCGCTGACGAATCCAATGCCGGTAGGCGTCGCGTCACGCGGCGCGCGCAGAAAGCCAGATCCCCGCACGCCGGTTGAATGACGCTGGTCAGTACGTCGCTTGGTAGTTCAACCGAAAGCCGCGGGCGGGCTGCGGGATGAAATCTTTGATCACCGAAAGGTTTTCCCGGTAGACCTGGTTGAATACGTTGTCGCAGTGCAGGCTGATGTTATTTACGAGCCGTTGCCGCGCCAAGCGCACGCCGAGGCCGAGATTCAGTACGGTATATCCTGCCGTCGGCGTATCGCCCGCACCCAGTCGGGTTTGCCTCGCGGCAAAACGTGTTTCAATCGTACCCATATACGTCCTGTCCTGATATGTCGCCCGCAACAGTCCTCGCAGGGGAGGCGTGAATGGGAGCGGGACATTCCGTCCAGTGTCCTCCGCATTCACGTAGCCCGTGCCCGCCTTGAGCGCGAAGTACTGGGCAGGCTGGATGGTGACGTTCGCGTCAAACCCAAACAACCGCGCGTTGGTTACGCCGAATTTACGCACCGGAAAGCCTTGAATCGTATCCCCGCGCAGGAACGCGTAGATGTAGCGATGGATGTAGTTGGCGTAGGGCGATAATTCGAGGGACGCATTTAAGAAATCGCCTTTCAGCGACGCGTCTGCGCCTAATCCGGTCTCGGGGCCAAGCGTGGACGTGCCAATAGAATACGTCCCGCTCGCCGCATCGAGTCCATTCGCGAAAAGCTCTTGAACCGTGGGTGCGCGAAACGATCGCGCGAGGCTTAACGATCCTGTCAGATACGGGGCGAGTTGGTGAATCGCCCCGAGTGACGCCGTCAGCGCGTTGGAGCGGCGCGACACGTTAAGCGTACGAAAAACGGAATCAGTCGACTGTGGGTAAGGACGCGTCCGGATTTTGTTGTAGTCGTATCGCATGCCGGCCTGCAAGCGAGTCTTCTGCCCCGTGAGATATTCTTCGTACGCGTATCCCGCAAACCCACTGGTACGCGAGTTAGGACCCAGCGGCATGTCACCTTCGATCGCGAGGTCCTCGATATTGGTCCACAGCCCTAAGGTACCTTGGAGTTTCCCGAGCGGCTGATGCTGCAACTGTGCGACAGCGTTGAACTCTCGCTTATGGAAATGATTCGCCTGCAGATCGGAGACACCGCTTGAGTCCTGGGACGTGGGAAATTCCGAGTGATTGTAGTCGTTGTAGTTTGCGTTCAGCCTCAGCTGTTTTGCGAAGGAGAGGTCGCGATTGAACATGCTTCGGAATTCAACCGTGTTTCGCCGCTGTGAAATGCGGGACGTGGTCGGAGGCACGTTGCTAAAATCCGGGTTTGGCGGCACGCCGGGTATTCCGTAGTTCGTCTCGAAATGCTTACCGCCAATTCCAATTATTCCGATGTCGCTCTGATACGCGTATCCGAGACCGCCCTCGCCGGTTCGTTGGAATGTTCGCGGCATCCGGTCCAGATTGAAGACTGCGCCGGTACGGGGGTCCGTGTATTTTCCCGAAGGAATCCGGATATCGTGAGCCCTGACCCCTCCCGCCGACACGTGAAAGGCCTGATTGCCTTGGCTATAGGCGTTGTTCACATAGACCGCAGACTCACCGCTCACGGTATTCCCCTCGATTGCGGCCACGCCTGAGATTTTGTGGTCCGATACAGCAGGCACGATATCGGTGATCACATTTACAAGCCCGCCGATTGTACTGGGTCCATAGAGGATGGCCGCGGGACCACGAACCACATCGATCTGCGCGACACTGATCGCCTCGATCGGTGTAGCGTGCGCAGGATCGAAAGTCGCTAGATCGCCCATGCGAAGGCCATTTTCGAGAATCAGCACCTCGTTGTCGCCCAAGCCTCGCAGAATTGGGCGTGACGGAACGGACCCATTGCTTCGAACCGACACACCGGGAAGATCTGATATCTTCTCCGCAAAACTCATCCCGGGACTGTTCTGGAATTCCACCTGCGACTTCGATGCGGTCGATTGATACTGTTCGTCGGAAGTCCGTGCCGTTGGCGACGCGGAGACAATGACGTCTTTGAGGTGAACCGCAGATTCCTTGAGGTCGAACGATACCCTTGCAGTATCGCTCATCACCCTAACCGTGTCGGTCGCTGACGCATACGCGCTGAGACCAACGAACACTCTGTAAATCCCCTTGGGCACACCAGAGAAAGTGAACTGTCCTTGCGCACCCGTATGTTCGATGCGATCAAGCTCGAGGAGTCGCACTGTCGCGCCAATTACGGGCTTCCCCGCGCTCTGAACGGTTCCGCTAATGGTTTGTGCTCGAACTGAGGCCGGGGAAAAAATCGACGAGGCGAGCGCAGCACAAATCGCGATCGAAAGGCTTGGAATCGCGCTCATGTAAATCGTTCGTGCGGGCGTTTCGGCCTCACTTAATGGTTACTCCGGCCGATTACTGGTTGGGCAAATTTTGGGGAAATGCGATAAGGCGGTGAGATAATAATCGCTGCTGGCAATGACATTATCAGTTTAATGCCCACCGCAAATGGCTAGGGACGGAATCGAACCGCCGACACGCGGATTTTCAGTCCGCTGCTCTACCAACTGAGCTACCTAGCCGTTCCACCTGTCCGTTGGACAGCACAATTAACCCAATCGCGATCTCCTAATCAACGGGGTGTGGATTGGGTACTTTCAATTTTCTAAATGATCCGAATCCGGGCGACGACCGATCTTGAAGTGGCGTGCCTGGAGGACTGTGTTGACAACCGTTCAATCAAGGGCTTGTCGTGTCGCTTGGTAGCGCGCCCTGGTGCATCAATCGCTTGGGCTAGCAGGTGCGCAGGTCTTCATCTGTGATGGAGCTTCAATTGGGCTGGCGACATGGCAGTCGGCGACGCGCGTTAGTGCTCAATCCTCGAAGCAAATCCAACCATCTTGGAAATTGGCGAGGAAACTCCGCCTGCCCCCACTGGCTCGGCTCAGACCCGGTGTGACCGGCCACGCCCGCCAGGGAAGCCCAGTCTCGTCGGTGAATTCGGGAACACGGGTATCGGACTCCTCGGCGTGCCCACCTGCCGATTCTTCGGGACTCCTATCAGATCTGGAATTGGTGTTCCCCTTCCGGTCGGCGGCGAGGAAGGTGGCATCGGTAAGCCCGCGGCCAAAAGCAGACATTCGTGTGAGACTGCTACCACTATGCCATCGCGCTGCTCAGCGACTAGGAGGCGTTTCCATGGACTGCCGTGATCACGGACTTGATACCGCCACGAGTGTTAAAGTCACCAACAACCCGCATCCACCTGGGTGACGAGCTAGCAACGAGATCATCGAGAATTCGGTTGACCGCCCGCTCATAGAAGATCCCATCGTTCCTGAAGCTCCACAGATAAAGCTTGAGGCTCTTCAGCTCGATGCACTTCTTCGCCGGAATGTAGGTGATTCGAATCGTTCCGAAATCGGGCGCGCCTCCCTTCAGCAGCGCTAGCTCCTCGGCGTCGCTCTCGATACCGCCAACCGGACAAAGGGATGTGAACTCCGAGCAGTCCATGTGGATCTCGTAGTCGCGGTCGCCATAGGGATTGTCGAACGTCGCGAGGAGCTCTGGCTTTGGCATCCTCGAACGATGCACACATGATTGTCCCGGATCAATCCGCTCGCATCACTCGTCGCGCAGCTTTCGCGACATCTCCTCGAGCAGTCGCCGCTCGTCTCTGGTCAAGCTGCTGATGCCTTGCTGCGAGATCTTGTCAAGCACACGATTCACTCTTGCTGCGTACTCCTTCGGGGTTTCATGCCTCGGCACGTGCTCGAGCGGCGTGCTCTCGCGAAGAACGACCGCGTTGCTGCGCGCGACCACTTCGTCCACACCACTCGCGCGATCACGCATCGGTGGCCTGCCGCGCGGAACTGCGCGCGGCATATCTTCGGATTCATCCGGCGCAGCCGATACCCACCCCCTTATGCGGCTGATTCCGCCGACTGAATAGAGCTTGAGGAAAATCCATCCGAACGCCATTCCACCAACGTGGGCCGTCCAGTCGATCCGCGAGCTGGGCGACAGGGCGAAGATGATGTTCATCCCCAGCAGCGCCGCGACGAGCCAGCGAGACCTCATTGGAATCACGCCAAACAAATAGACTTCTTCGTCCGGCCACCTGAGCGCGTATGCGACGAGCACTCCACTGATCGCGCCCGACGCTCCAATCACCGTCGAGTGCTGCGCAAACAGCAGATGCGCGGTCGCTCCACCCAGACCGCACCAGAGATAGAACCAAACGAAGGTGCGGGCTCCCCATTCGTGCTCAAGGCGCGGGCCAAACATCCAGAGTGTGAACATGTTGAACGCGAGGTGCGCGAGCCACGCGTGCACGAACATGTAGGTCGCTACTGTCCACCAGAAGGTGGGGAAGCGGGCCGGATCGAGGGCGAGCGCTGAATACACCGCATCCTGTCCAAACAGCGTCAGCTGCAGGAAATACACACCGATATTCAGGGCCAAGAGCCACTGAACAGCGGGTGTCATGCGAGGAGATTCCGGCGTGTCGTACAGCTCGCTCATGCGGACCTGCAACTAAGAGACTACATGTTAAGACCCAGTGTTCGGCGAAGGGTTCCTCGGGTGGAACCTATTCGAGAGCGAGTCTCACGATCCGCTCACAAAGCTCGGGGAAGGTGATTCCCATTGCCGCCGCGCCCTGTGGTATTAGACTGAGCTCGGTCATCCCCGGCAACGTGTTTGCCTCCAGACAGTAGAACTCCCCTTCGCTCGTCAGCCTGAAATCTATGCGGGCGTACCCCCGAAGCTTGAGCGCGCGAAATGCCGCTAGCGCCTGCTGCTGAACTTGGGTCGTAGCTTCGGGCGACAGCTTAGCCGGGAACTCCTCTACCGCCATGCCCGCGGTGTATTTGCATTCGTAGTCGTAGATCTCGTGCTTTGGAATGATCTCTCCAACCGGTAGTGCCACGTCACCGAGTACTCCGACGGTTAGCTCGCGTCCCGGGACGAATCGCTCGATCATCACTTCGTCGTCGTACTTGCTCGCTTCCTCGACCGCGGTGGTGAGGTCCCCGCGTTTTTTTACCACCGAGAGGCCCACTGTCGATCCCTGCTTCGATGGCTTTACAACCACCGGAAGCCCAAGCATTCCTTCAACCTGCTCGATCGTTACAGGTGCCATCAGCCAGTCGGCAGTGTTCACCTCCGCTGCCTGGAAGAGTTTTTTCGACAAATCTTTGTCCATCGCCAGCGCACTCGAGAGGTGCCCGCTTCCAGTGTACTTCACGTGCGCCATGTCGAGCAGCGCCTGAATCGTGCCGTCCTCGCCCTGTCCACCGTGAAGAGCCAGGAAAGCAACGTCCGCATCCCTGATCTCCTTCATCGATGTCAGATTCGGCAGGAAAGTTCCTTCGGCAAATTTCGACAGCGCCTCAAGCGACGGCGGCTCAGTTCCAACCCTCCCCGTGTTCAGCTCACGTTCTTCCTTGGCGCTGATCACCCCGCGCGCCGGATCGAGAGCAGTTACTTCGTGCCCACCCCCTCGCAACGCTTCCACGATTCGGATTCCCGACGCGAGCGACACGTTGCGTTCGGATGATGTTCCACCCATGAGGACCGTAATCTTCATTCGACTGAATTTTCCCTGTCAGCGAGACATCATGAAGTGCAGCATGTCGGAGCGCGTGACGATCCCCTGAACGACACCATGTTCCTGCACGAGGACCGCAGGATTCGCCTTTGACAGCAGTTTCACCACACTGTCCACCGGCTGATCTGACGCCACCATCGGGAACGGCGAATCCATTATCTCGCTGACCGTCGTATCGAGCAGCTTCGGATTCTCCAGACTCTTCTGAGAGAGCGACCAGTCACTCACCGATCCGATGCAGTTTGCTCCATCCATGACGGGAAGCTGTGAGACATCATGTAGGCTCATCAGGCCGATTGCCTGCCGCACAGTGGCGCCTGGGACAACGCTCACCACCGAGGGCGCGTTGCCATTCTTTCTGCCAAGCACACTGTGCAGAGCGACCCTGGGTACGTCGAGCATCTGGTTCTCGCGCATCCATTCATCGCTGTAAAGCTTGGAGAGATAGCGCTCACCGGTGTCGCACAGAAACGTCACCACCAACGCATTCGGATCGTCGATCTCACGCGCAATGTTGAGCGCGACCGAAGTAATGAGCCCGGAGGATCCGCCAGCGAATAAGCCTTCCTCGCGCGTGAGCCGCCTCGCCATCGCGAATGACTCTTTGTCGCTCACCGTGTAGTACTCGTCGATCACGCTCATGTCGAGCGTGCCTGGGAGCTTGTCTTGCCCGATTCCTTCGAGCTTGTATGGCGTTCCCTCGATTTTGTTTTTCCCCTTGCTCCGCCAGTATTCGGCCAGTATCGAGCCGGCGGGGTCACCTGCTATCACCTTTACCTTCTTACTTCTCTCCTTGAGGTAGCGACCCGCTCCAGTGAGGGTCCCACCCGTGCCTGCCGATGCCACGAAGTGCGTGATCTTGCCGCCAGTCTGCTGCCATAGCTCAGGACCCGTCGTCGCATAATGAGCTTCGGGGTTCGCATCGTTGTAGAACTGATCGGCGAGGATCGCGTTGGGGGTCTCCTTCGCGATCCGCTTTGCCATCATCACATAATTATCAGGATGATCCGGTGGAACCGCCGTGGGGGTCACGATGACCTCCGCGCCGAATGCCTTGAGCAGGCGCACTTTTTCCTGGGACATCTTGTCGGGCATCGTGAAGATGCACTTGTAACCGCGGAGGGCGGCCGCGATCGCGAGGCCAACTCCGGTATTCCCGCTCGTACCTTCGACAATCGTCCCGCCTGGTTTCAGCTTGCCTTCTCTTTCCGCCCGCTCGATTATCGGAAGACCGATTCGATCTTTAACCGAGCCGCCCGGATTGAAGAACTCCGCCTTTGCATAGACCGGCGTGCGGATTCCACGCGTGACGCGGTTCAGCCTGATTAAAGGCGTCCAACCGATCGTCTCGAGGACGTTGTCGTAGGGCTGGCGGTTCCGTTCGTGCTTCATCAGCGACCCGTTCTGCGCCTTGTCATCGCTTTCCGCGCCGAGGTTTCGCGGTGGCCTTCGATAAAGAAGCCTTTACGCTGTCCGCTCCCCCGGTGTCGCCTGATCTGGCGGTGCTGCTCGCGGTCGAGGAATCGCGCTTGATGATGGAATCGCCAGCCAGAGGTGGTGCATCGGGATGCCTGAAGAACACCGGCAAAAGAATTGATACCGGCACTGGCTGGTCCTGTGTCTTCGCCGGCTCGAACTTTAGATCGCGTGAGCCCTTCATGGCCGCTGAATCCAGCGCGGTGAATCCGGATGTCTCCGCGATGCGCGTCGAATCAGGTACTATCGCTCCATCTTTATCGATGAAAATGCGGAGCGTAACGTTTCCCTGAACTTTCTGGGCATAGAGCGCTGGCGGATAGCGGAACGGGAGTTCCTTGTTGAGCATAACCGGCGCGATGTCCGGCTGCCTGCCAACTGTCTGAAATGGCAGCCCTGACCCCTCACCTTTCTTGCATCCGGCGCTGATCATCATCGCCAGCAACATCACTGAGTTCTTCGTCCATAGCTGTATGCTCAAGTTATTCCTCCGTCTCGCTTCACTTCGTCGACGAGTCGGGCGAGCATTTCCAGCGCTTGAATTGGCGTCATTGCATTCGGGTCCGCATTTCTCAGTTGTTGCACGACAGGATGCGTCATCCCCCCAAACAGGGCCAGCTGATCATCCGTGACAGTAGTCGGCACCGGTGAAGCGCGCCCCGATCGCGGCACGATCTGTTCCGCTTCGAGCAGTCGCAGCAGCTCCGTCGCACGCTTTAGCACGGCTGGCGGAAGTCCTGCCAATCTACCGACTTCGATTCCATACGACCGATCGGCACCCCCGGGCTGGAGACGATGAAGGAATAGCACCTCGTCCCCAATCTCTCGCACTTGAACGTTATAGTTTCGTACCGCAACTAAATGGTCCGCTAACTGCGTAAGCTCGTGGTAGTGCGTCGCAAAGATTGTCTTGCATCCGACAGCGTCGTGCAGATACTCGCTTACCGACCAGGCGATCGAGATTCCGTCGTAGGTCGAAGTACCGCGTCCGATCTCGTCCAGCAGCACCAGACTTCGCCGCGTTGCGGTGTGAAGGATGCCGCTCGTCTCCGCCATCTCTACCATAAAGGTCGATTGCCCGCGAACGAGATTGTCACTCGCTCCAACCCGGGTGAAGAGGCGATCGACAATGCCGATCCTTGCCCTGGTCGCAGGGACGAAGCTGCCAACCTGTGCCATCAACACGATCAGACCAACCTGACGGAGCACTGTTGACTTCCCGGCCATGTTCGGCCCGGTGAGAATGATCATCCGCGCGTCTTCGGTGAGTGCGACGTCGTTGGGAATGAATTTTTCGCGAGGCATCATCCTCTCCACCACCGGATGCCGTCCAGCCGTGATATCAAGCGAGAAGTCATCGGTGAGGATCGGACGCACATAGCCTTCCCTTGCCGCGACCTCGGCCAGCGACGCGAGCACGTCGAGCTCCGCAACGATCTGTGCAACCGACTGCAAGCGAGCTACCTGGCCTCCGACCCGCGACCGCAGCGCTTCGAACAATTCCCGCTCCCGCTCCTCCACTCGCTCGGCTGCCGTCAGCACCCGCTCCTCGTATTCCTTGAGCGACGGTGTTACGTACCGCTCGGCACCCGCCAGCGTCTGCCTCCGCTGATAGTCGCTCGGCACGAGATGCAGGTAGCTGTTCGTCACTTCGATGAAATAGCCGAAAACCTTGTTGTAGCCGACCTTGAGCGAGTTGATTCCGGTTCTTGCGCGTTCTTCGGCCTGAATCCTGGCGATGGCATCCTTCCCGCCGTCGCGAAGGACTCTCCATTCGTCCAGGGCGCGATCGATCCCCTCGCGTACGCTGGGCTCATCTCCAATTGTGACCGGTGGTCGGTCGACGAGTGTGCGGGTGATCTCGTCGCAGAGATCTCCACAGGCCTCCCATGAGCCGGCGTGTCTGGCCAACGCGTCATCATTCTCGGATGTTGCAGCTGCACGAGCTCGTCCAAGGGCTGATTCGACAGCGGGGAGGCGTGCGATCGAATCACCCAGTGCCCGCAGCTCGCGAGGAGAAGCCCGACCCGCAGCAGTCTTTCCAGACAATCGCTCAATGTCACGCACACCATCCAGAGCTTCCCGTAACGCGGCACGAATG
>JABXNS010000225.1_pt1 | contig 13794 bp, 13 predicted proteins | sample 7301101 | NCBI WGS metagenome assembly JABXNS01 (sample SAMN14449646, study PRJNA615230) | soil metagenome | isolation source: soil from bare, unvegetated metal-rich iron-sulfur acidic spring small-cell... | place: Canada: Paint Pots Mound, Kootenay National Park, BC | collected 2017-05-25
GGGCAGCTCTTCGCGCGATTTCTCGCAAAACGCGCGAAGCCGAAATATGCGATCGCCGTCACGCAGGACGGCGAATACGGCCCCGATGTGGCCGGCGGCTTTGTCGATCAAGCCGGCGCGCTCGGAATCAAAGCCGAAGCGTTCACCTTCTCTTGGAACCATCCCGACTACGCCGCGGCGGCCAAGAGCATCCTCGCGAAAAAGCCTGCCTATCTCTATCTTTGCGGCGAGTCGAAGAATTTGGGGCCGCTCCTCGCCACGCTGAAAGCTGCCGGATATTCCGGGTCCTTCGGCGCATCCGAGGGCTTCTTCAACCAGGTGACGCTCGACAAGTTCGGCGATGCGCTCAGCGGCGCGCTGATCTCGACGTCCCTTCCCCCTCTGGAACGCGCGCCCGACGTTGCCAACGTATTGACGGACTTTCGCTCGCGCGCTCAGGTGACCGGACTCTCGGCATTTGCCTATGCCGCCGCGCAGATCGTCATTTCGGCTTCGCAACGCAACAACGCGACGAACCGCCTGGCCATGCTTTCGGCGCTGCAAACACCCGTTTCGTACGACACGATCGTGGGCTCGTTTCAATTCGGGTTCACCGGCGATCCGATCGATCCGAACCTGTACTTTTACACGCTGACCGGCGGCACGCTCAAATATACGGCCGCTTCACACCCAAGCGCGTTCATACTCTAGTTCATCAAGCTCTGCATCGTAGCCATGCGCGGTGCGGGCGCCGCCTGCGGCTGTGTTTGGGCAGCTTCGGCGTCTTCGAGCATCAGCACGAAACGCAAGCGCCATGCGCCCAGCGCAATGGAAAACTTCATTCCGAATAGATCCATGATTTAAGCCTCCACCCGGCGCCATTGCAGCACCGCAAGAGCAATGTATACCGCGGTCAGCACGAGCACCAGCACTATCTGGGTGCCGAGCGGGCCGATGGACATGCTTTGCATACCGTTGGTGCCGAGCGAACCATGATAGGAAATGTGTACGTACTGTATCGGGTCGATATAGGTAAGCAATTTGAAACTGCCGTGAATCGCACGGATGATGTCGTTGCTGCTGAAAGAAGTCCCCGCCTCGATGCTGGGGATGACGAGCGCGGCCAACCATCCCAACCCGCAGACCATGCCCAGCCCGCGTTTCAGCGAGGCGCTAAAGGCCGTCAAACATGCATACCACGCTATTGGACCCAGGAGCGCGAGAACGATCGCCGGGAGCGTATAGGCATCGGTATAAAACGCCGGCCAGACGAACATCGCACACACGATCACGATCAGCACAACCGTGGCGACCTGCGAGATAAGGATCGTCACCATGTCGGCCGCAATCGATGCCAAAGCTAGACGTTCACGCGATACCGGCTTGGTCCAAGCGATCTCGAGGTGTCCGTCATTCTCCTTTGCAAGGACCCCGCCGAGCATCGTTGCGGTAACCAAACCAATCACTTCTGCGATTGCAAACAGGATGGCCAGCGGGATATTGGCGGTCATATCGTGGGTCACGACGATGTGCGTTAAGCCGGTCCTTTGATTTTGGTCGATGCTCGAGCTGCCCATCGAAAAACTGTTATGGCTCACCGAATCCGAACTCGGCATGGTGGCGTCCATGTGGAAGAGCCGTCCGCGCCGATCAATAACGGCATGGATGCGCTTCGATGGATCGTTTACGGTGGTTTCGATCGTGCCGTCCGCAAGTGTTTTCGACGTTACATGAGCGGTCGGTGACGTTTGCAACACGGTGGCCGCGCCTTCCGGGTTATGTTCGCTCAACATCCATAACCTGAACACGATTGCGAGCGCCAAAAAGATCCCTAGAATAATGGCGATAACGCGCAGTGCGCGCATGCCGCGTAAAACTTCTGCGTAGTAATACATCAGCGAGCCTCCACGACGTCCGCCGTCTGCGACCCGGGCGCAACGGCGTTAAGAAAAATATCTTCCAGATTCAAGTCCACGATGCGCACGCTTTGCGCGCCCATGTGTGAAAGGGTTTCGGCGAGTCCGCCGCCGTCGGCAGTAACCGTGAGGCGCAAGATGCGGCCGGACTGATCGAGGCGCTCGATCCGCGCATCGCGGCGCAAACCATTCAGCGCGATCGTCTCGGATGGGAAAATGCCTTCCACAATCTTGCGGTCGGATTTGAGATCGTCCACGGCGCCGGCAAGGATCAGGCGCCCTTGCTGCAGGACCGCGATGTGATCGGCGGCGCGCTCGACTTGCCCGATTTGGTGCGAGGAGAGCACGACGGTGGCGCCCTGCGCCGCAGCTTCGATGATGAGATTCAGCACGGCACGCTGATTGACCGGGTCGAGACCGCTGGTCGGTTCGTCCAGCACGAGCGTTACAGGATGAATCGAGAAAGACATGACGATCGCTAGCGCCGAGCGCATGCCCTTGGACATCGCGCGCACCCGCTTGCACGGATCCAAGCTGAAGAGCTCCATCAATTGGTTTGCGCGGGCTGCGTCGTAGCGTTTAAAGGTGCGGCGCTGCATCTCGAGATGCTCGGCTCCGTTCATCCAATCGTAGAGCACGCTGCGCTCGGGCACATACGCGATGCTTTCAAACAGCGGCGGCGTCAACGGCTCACCGCCGAAGCGAATCTCTCCCGACGTCGCGCGCGCCAGTCCGAGCAGGCATTTAAAAGTCGTCGTCTTGCCGGCGCCGTTGGGACCCAGCAGGCCGAAGACCGAGCCGGTCGGGATCTCGATGCTTACGTCATCGACGGCCAAAACTTTTCCGTACGCCTTGCTCAAATGTTTGATTGAAATGGTGCTCATTTTTCCTCCGGAAACCACCGCGTCAGCGCGGATTCAAAAAGTGCGCGTACGCCCGCGGCGGGTAAGCCCAAAGATTTTGCTTCACGAACCGCCTGCGTCACCGCCTCGCCCGCGACGTCGGTCGCAGCGCGAGTCTGTTTGGCGATTCCGTCCGCCCGCACGAACGAGCCGCGTCCCGGCGCCGTTTCGATGACCGCATCGTGCTCGAGGTCGCGGTATGCCCGCGCCACGGTGTTCGGATTGACGGTCAGGTCGACGGCAAGTTGCTTGACCGTGGGCAGCTGCTCGCCGGGGGCGAGCGCGCCAAGGGCCACGGAACGCTTAACTTGCTCGATGAGTTGCAGGTAGATCGGAACCCCGCTACGCGGGTCGACCGTGAATATTGCCGGCATACCAGCCCCTTAGAGCTTGGGACCCCAGCCTAGGAACAAGCTGCCGCCTTGATTGGAGAGCGGGAAAGAGGGGCTGCGCCGCTCGGTGGCCTCCTGGAAATTGATCGGGAACGTCATTTCTTTCTCCTTAGTAGTACCAATACGCTGTTGTACTAGTACGCTAGTATAATAACACAAGAACTGCCCCTGTCAACCCCAACCGCAAGTATTTTTCAGCCTAGCGGCTCACCCGCCAAGGGTCGTCCCCCTCCCCTTCGACTTCGCTCAGGACTTCGGCGCATGGTGAATCGCTCGGGTGACGGCCCTCGTCGTCATAGCCGCGGGCAGCCCATGGTCAGCGCGTCGGGGACCAACGGAAACGCGTCTGGCATCTGGCGCCAAGCCCGTCCCAGCATCGCGAGCGCCTCCGACCGGTGGCCGAGTGCGACAAAGACCACGGCCAGATCCATCGCATCCGCCCTGCCCATCCCCCGCTCGCTTTGCGCTATCGCCAGCTGCCGGCGTGCGCTGCGAAAGTCGGCGGAGGCCGCATACGCATGAGCCAAGAGCGCCGCCGCCTCTCCCCGACAGGTTCCGCAATAAACCGCGTACCCGCGGTACGCGGTTTCGGCCGCGCGGTAATTTCCGAGAGCTTCGTATGCCAGGCCCATTCCGATGTAAGCGTCGGGACGCTGCGGCGAAAGGTCGAGCGCTTCGCGCGCATAGGTGACCGCTTCGCGATAGTGGGCCGCGAAGCGATACCCAGGCGCGGAACGGTCTCGATGACGTCGTTCCAGTGAGCGCGCAGAACCTTTCGCAGAACGTAAACGTTCTGTGCGAGGTTGCCTTCTTCGACGAACCCCTCGGGCCAGACCCGATCGAGCAGCTCGCCCTTGGTGAGCGTCTCGCCGGGACGTTCCACGAAAACCAACAGCGTTTGGACCACTTTTGGGCCTAAATGCAAAGGCCGCTTGCCCACGGTCAGCAGCAAGCGTTCAGCATCGAGACGGAACGGTCCAAAGTAATACATTTGATGACTTTCTCAAGACCGTGAAACGCTTTTAAGATTAATTTAGTAGTTGAAATGTGGAGTCTCCTCTGAATATTTTGTCATGCCTGAAGGCGGTACTGGCGGCCGCAGCGGTCCTCTTGGCCGCTGCGCCCGCACGCGCTTCGGTGCGGGCGACCCTACAGATCCCCGCGGCGGCCGCGCCAGCGCCCCCGCCGCTGGATCCGTCGATTCCGGCGGCGGGCTGGCAGGCCGGCGCGGTTCCGGAGTCCGGAGGATTTGAAGATCTCACGACTCGCGCGGTCGCGCCCCATGCGACGCAAGTGTGGATGCTGTATGACGCGCGCAACCTGTACATAGCATTTCGGTGCGAACAACGCGGTACGGCTGTGACCGCAACACAAACTACCAACGACGTCGGTTTCGGCAACGACGACTTCGTGGGCGTGGGGCTCGACACGAGCGGAGCCGGCAGCAACGTGTACTATTTCGAGACGACGCCGCGCGGCGTGCGCTACGAACAAGCCAGCGAGAACGCTCGTTACCGCCCGGTGTGGCAAGCGGCATCGGTGATCGCGGGCGACTCATGGAGCGCGGTGCTCATCATTCCGCTCAACGTACTGCGAATTCACGGCGGCTCGAACCAAACGTGGCGCATCAACTTCATTCGCAACGTAGCGGCGGTGGCCGAGCATTACACGTGGGCGTACGACGGCGTCATGCAAGACGGCGGGATCGGCGGGGGCTGGCCGAATTTTCAAGACTCGCGGTTCTGGCCGTCATGGACGGGAATAGCGACCGGTGCGGCCAAAGCTGCCAGGCCGAAACCGCGCGCCGAACTATACGCGCTCCAAAGCATCGGGCGCGATCGCAAGCTGTTCCAGGAAGCCAACGGCTTATTTCTTCCCCAAGCGGTGCGTCCGGCCGGAGTCGATCTCACCTATCCGCTGACGAGCACGATCAACTTCGTCGGCACGCTCAACCCCGATTTCTCCAACGTCGAGATCGATCAGCAGACGATCGCGCCGCAAGAGTTCCGGCGCTTCTTGCAAGAGTACCGTCCGTTCTTCGCGCAGGGCGCGCAATTTCTGAATCCCAATCAGGCGCCTATCGGGCCCGACGAAATCTTTTACTCGCCCTCGATCGGGCCATTCGACCGCGGCGCAAAGGTTGAAGGCACGTTCGGCAGGCAGGCCTTTGGGATTCTCAACTTTCGCGGGTACGACAAGCCGTCCGGGAACACGTTCGACGACACCGCGTTCGGCTACACGCACGCGCTGCAAGATCGCACCTTCCTCTATTGGGCCGACGGCGTCTTTGCGCACCACAGCCTTTCCGGCACGGATTCGACCGTCGAGTTCGGCCTCAAAGGACGTAATCTCAAGAACGGATTCGTGTACGGCTTCGCCGACGCCGCCGAGCACGGCTCGTGGGCGCCGCAGGGCGTCGCGCACAGCGGCAATGCTTTCGTCGACGTGCACAAGCCCAACTATGAAGTCTATCTCGATTACGCCGACATTTCACCGAACTACAACCCGATCGACGGCATCACCGCCAACTCCGACATTCACGGCTTCTCGTTTTTCAGCACTTCAAGCGGCGCGAGCCGCAGTATCAAGAACTACTCCGTGTTTTTCAACGGCGATCGCTTCCTCGATCGATCCGGCGCGGTGCATCAGGCGGACGCCAGCGTTTTCTTGAACGCATCCCTCAACGACGGCTTTTCGATTGGCTTCGGACCCTCGGAAAGCGAGTTGCGCAGCTATTCGCCGGTCGATCCATCCGCCTTTGAAACCACCTGCAACGATCCGAATCTTCCCCGCTCGTACTTCACAGGATACCCGGGCTACTTCTGCGGGCGCACCGATACTTTTAACCTGGGCACAGCGACGGTTGGGTATCGCGACGGAACCGCGACGCCGGTCGATTTCCAGGCAGCGTACGGGAAGTTCGGATTCGGCTCCGTCGGCTCCAGCGACAACGGTCCCGACTATCTGCATCTGTACAGCTTAACGACTTCACGTCCGCTCGGACACGTTTTTTCGCTCGGATTGGAGTTCGACGGTAGTTTCGAGCGCGCCATGACGACCGGCGCGTTCGATTCGCAGTGGCTGCGGCGACTATCCATCGGCGCGCAGCTCGGTCCGTACGAGAACTTCACGATCTCGCTGCGTTCTATTAACGGCCGCGGCGGTTTCTCGCCGCCGGGCACGAACTTGGCGGCCGCGTATCATCACCGCTTTCGAAGCGGCGACGAACTGTTCTTGAATTTCGGCACTCCGGCGGCTGCGCGCACGCTCGACCGCTTCATCGTAAAATATCTCTTCCGCTTGGGGGGCGACGCGGGAACGTAAGCGCCGAAACAAACGTCGTATCCGTAATGTATAGATTCATGTATGATGACTATCATGAATACGGATGTGAGAGAGCGGCAGGAGCCGCTAAGCCAGCTTGCGTTGCCGGAGAATAACACTCCGAGCCCCACCGTCTTGAGCGAACGCGTTACGACAATTCCGGCGCCCTCGGGCGTTTTCTCGGGCTGGGGCCCTAGAGCTTAGTCAAGTCACGCCAGCCGTAGAAGTGTTCGCGGTAGATGAAACCGTCGATATCTTCTTCGGTTTCGCAGACGACTTCGGCGCCGCATTTTTCGTAGAAGCGTCGCGCCGGAGCGTTATCCGACAAAACTCGCACCCACGCAGCTTGAAAACCTTTCGCTTGCAGCGCCGCGCTTAACGCGTGAAGCAGCTGCTTTGCAATGCCCCGGCGTTGCGCTTCCGGAAGAAGATAGAGCGTGCCGATCTCGGCATCGAAGCCTTCGACCGGCTCGCCCGAACTGCCGCCGGACGTAAAACCGACGATCGTGCCGGGCGGATCGCAAGCCACAAACGCATCGTGCTCGCCAATTCGCAAGAAGTCTTTCCACTGCGCCGTGCGCAACCCAACGGTTCGCCGATCGATGTGTTCTTGCGGAAGCATGCCGGCATAGGTTGCCTGCCAGCTGCGCACGTGCACGGCGGCAATCGCGCCGGCGTCGTCCGGCAGCGCTCGACGGATCGTCATTAGGCCCGTTGCAATATTGAACGATCCTCGCTGAGAATGCAGCCCGAAACGCTCCGCCCGCCCAACGTTTGCGACCGCCTCGGCATCCTTACTCAGCTTCTCCCGGTACTGTTCGTATGCCGCAAGATTCTCAAATTCGATAAGAGCTTGCCTCTTGGTGCCCAGAAAGGGACTCGAACCCCCACGGCCTTGCGGCCACTGATACCTGAAACCAGCGCGTCTACCAATTCCGCCATCTGGGCTTAGAGCCGCTCCGCTTCGGGGAGCGCCCGCGCGGCCCTTTGTGAAACCACGCGGAAGGGACGCAGGTTGCTAAAGGAACTATGGCCGCCCCACTTCACGGCATCTCCGAACAGCGCGAGGTTTCACCGCTGGATGCGTATTCGCAAGCCGTCACCCATGCAGCCGAAACCGTTAGTCCATCGGTAGTAGCGATCGAGGTGCATAGCGGACGCTCCCGCGGAAACGGCTCGGGCTTTATCTTTACGCCCGATGGATTCGTGATGACCAACAGTCACGTCGTGCGCGGCGCCGAGCGCATCGATGTATCGCTGTTGGACGGCCGCGAGATCGAGGGCCGGCTGATCGGTGAAGATGAGCACACCGATCTCGCCGTGGTTCAAATCGCCGCGCCCGATCTCACCGCCGTCGGGTTCGGCGATTCGTCGCAATTGCGTCAGGGACAGCTGGTCGTCGCGGTCGGCAATCCGTATGGTTTGCAATATACCGTGACGGCAGGCGTCGTCAGCGCGCTCGGAAGATCGCTGCGCGCGCAGTCCGGGCGCTTGATCGACAACGTGATTCAAACTGATGCAGCGCTGAATCCGGGCAATTCGGGCGGCCCGCTGGTTACGAGCGACGGCGCGGTCGTCGGCGTCAACACGGCAGTCTTTCCCGGGCAAGGCATTTGCTTCGCCATCGCTGTCAACACCGCAAAATTCATCGCGGCTGTACTCATGCGGGACGGGCGCGTGCGGCGCGGCTATCTCGGCATCGCAGGGCAAGATCTCGAGATTCCGCGGCGTTTGGTCCGTCGTCACGAACTATTGGATCGTCGCGGCCTGCTGATCGTTACCGTCGAACCGGGCAGTCCCGCCGAAACAGCCGGTTTACGCGAAGGCGACGTGCTGGTGGGATTCGAAGATCGGCCCGTGTGCGGGATTGACGATTTACACCGCTTGCTGACGCTCATCGATCTGCGCCGCAGCTATCGTTTGACCGTCATTCGCAAGAGCGAAAAATTACAACCCCTCGTGCTGCCAATCGAAGCTGCGTGATTCGCCGCCTTTTCCCGATCCTCGGGATCACGTTCATCGACATCCTCGGCTTCAGCATGCTGATTCCGTTGCTGCCGTATTTCGTGACGCACTTCGGAGCGTCGCCGTTCGTCGTCGGCGTACTGTTCTCGACGTTTTCGTTCTGCCAGCTCGTGTCGGGCCCGATTTGGGGCAACGTTTCCGATCGCATCGGGCGCAAGGGCGTTCTGATCATCAGTCAAATCGGCTCGACCATCGGGTGGGCGATGCTAGGCGCCGCCGGGAGCATTGGGTTCATTTTTGCGGCCCGCGTGCTCGAGGGTTTCTCCGGCGGCAACATCGGCGTCACGCAAGCGTATGTCGCCGACCTCGTCGAGCCTAAAGATCGCTCGCGCGCCTTCGGTTTGATCGGCGCGACGTTCGGGGCCGGCATGATCTTCGGGCCGTTGATCGAGTCGGTGCTTTTCCAACGATTTGGGTATAGCGCGCCGTTTTATGCCGCGGCCGCACTGCAATTCATCACGCTGATCGTGACCGTTCGTTACCTGCCCGAATCGCGCGGGAAAACCGACGAAGTGGTCGGGCCGGCGGAGATCGTCCGCACCTTCCGCAACCAGAAATTCGCACCGCTGCTTTGGCAAAAGCTCGCCCTATCGCTCTCGCTCTACGGCTGGTTCAGCGTGATGGCACTCTACTTAGCCAAACAGCTGCACTTTGCGCCTGCGCAGACCGATTATTTCTTTTCGGGCACGTCGATGCTGAATGTCTTCATGAACGTTTTTCTCATCAGCCGCGTCTCCGATTGGCTGGGCGATCGGGGCATGTCGACGCTGGGTCTGTTCTCATTGGTCGCCGGTTTCGGACTGCTCTCGGTCGTGCACACGATCTACGCATTGGCAATTGTCGCGGTGCTTTTCAGCTTCGGGCTTGCACTGGCTAACAGCGGATTGACTGCGCTGATCAGCGTCGCCGCGGACGCGCGGCGGCAGGGGACGGTTCTCGGAGTAACGTCGTCGCTGGATTCACTCTCGGGCATCGTCTCGCCGCCCATCTCCACCGCAGTGCTGGGCAGCTGGGGCTCGCAGTGGTCGGGCGCTTATTCGTGCTTCTTTGCGCTCGTGGCGTTTTTGGCCGGCGTCGTGCAAGCTCGCCGCGAGCCCCGCGCCGGCCGCGCGCATTTAAAAGAAAAGACCGTTTAGAACTTAGGCGCTCTTGCGGCGCTTAGGCGCGGCCTTGTGCGCCGCGCGTTTCTCCGCAGCGGCAGTTCTGGCGCCGCGATGTCTCTGGCTCGCTTCGACGCTTTGCGCGAGCACGTCCATCAGGTTGACTACCTTGGCCCGCACCGGCGCTTTCTTGGGTTTGGGGAGTTCCTTGCCGGCCGCGCGGGCTTCGATCATCGCGAGCAATTCGTCGTGATAGGCGTTGTTGAATTTTTCCGGCTCGAACTCATCGACGCTCATCGCATCGATGAGCATCTTGGCCATCTTCATCTCGGGCTCGGGCAGTTTTGTCTCACCCGGCAGATCCAGATTGGATTCCGCGACGATATCGTCTGCCCAGTGCATGATCTCGAGCACCAGCGCGTCGCCTGACGGTTTGACGGCCGCAATCGTTTCTTTGGTACGAATTACGACGCGCGCAATGGCGACTTTGTTCGCCCGTTCGAGCGCTTCGCGCAGCAGCGCGTACGCATGCCGGCCCTGCTTGGTCGGCTCCAAGTAGTACGGTTTGTCGAAGTACATCGGATTGATCTTGTCGAGCTCGACGAACTCCAGAATGTCGACGCTTTGCGTCGCTTCGGGATTGACTTTCTTGAAGTCGTCGTCGGTCAGGATGACGTAGTCGCCCTTTTCGTACTCATAGCCCTTGACGATCTCGTCCCAAGGCACCGGTTTGTTGTCAACGGTGCAGATGCGCTCGTAGCGGATCCGCCCTTCGTCCTTGGCGTGCAGCAAGTTGAAGGAGAGCTCGTTCCCTTTGACCGCTGTGAACAGCTTGACGGGAATCGTGACGAGCCCGAAATTGATGGATCCGGACCAGATCGCGTGTGCCAAGATTTACCCCCTGTGGATAAGTGCGCATCTATTATACCCTACGCCTGCGCCCAGGCGCGTTGCGCCTTCCGCAGGGCCGGCTCGAGTGCGGCCGGCTTCCAGAATTTGCCGGCCCACAGATCGCCCTCGGCCTCCAGGCGTTTGCGCGCATTGGCGATAGTCCAGCGGGCGTTCGCGGCCTCCGGCGTCCCGCGCTTCCCAGAGAGCTCTTCGATCTCCGACCAGTCGAGGGTCATCGAAACCGGGGCGCCGTCGCGGGCTCGGACGCCATAGGGCGGAACGACCGTTTTTCCGCGCCCGATCTGCACCCAGTCCAACAATACCGTCCCCCTTGGACGGCGCGCGATCGATCGCTCGAGCGTCGTGAGCTTTGGAAGTTCACGCGCGACACGGCGCGCGGCGATCTCCGCAAATTGCTTAATCGAATCGTACGAATATTTTGGCACAAGCGGAACGACCAGATGCAAACCACTTCCGCCCGTCGTCTTTACCAGCGGTCTTAGCCCGATCTCCGCCAGCATGTCGTGCACCTCTATCGCTACCTTTGCCAGCGTCCTTACGGGGCAGTCTTCGCCCGGATCGAGATCGAAGAGCGCGTAGTCGGGATATTCGAGCGTGGGGCGATGTGAGTACCACACGTGCAAGACGATCGAAGCCAAATTGGCGCACCATGCCAGCGAGGCTTCGTCGTTGCAGAGAATGTAGGCAATCTTGCGCGAGCCCTGCTCGGCCGAAACGTCGATCGTCTTCATCCAATCCGGAATGAAGCGGGGCGCCTGCTTTTCAAAGAACGACTGCGCCCCGATTCCGTCCGGATAGCGCTGCAGCGTCAGCGGGCGGTCCTTCATGTGCGGAATCAGCCATTTCGCGACGCTCACATAATAGGCGATGAGATCGCCCTTCGTGTAACCGTCATTTGGCCACAAGACTTTATCGACGTTCGAAAACGTCAGTTCGCGGCCGCCTACCTTGGCTTTGTGCGTCGTGCGCGCCGCCATTAGGCTACTTCATCGGTGTCGACTGGAACCTCGCGCACGCAATCCTTGGGGCTCTTGTCGGCGCGCAATCCCAAGAAAGCCGGCTGGCGCATGACCCCGTCGCGCGTCCATTCTGTAAAGCGCACTTCCGCCACGAGTTTCGGTTCAACCCAATGCGCCTTGGAATTCGAGGCAACGTCGTTGACGAACGGCGAAGTCTTGCGTTCGATTTTTTTCAACTGCGCGGTCATTGCCGCCAACGTTTTTTCATCGAAGCCGGTGCCGACGTGGCCGACATAATAGAGTTTGCGCCGGCGATACAATCCCAGCAGAAGGGCGCCAAAACCCTGGCGGCTGCCGCGCGGCTCGGTGAATCCGCCGATCACGCACTCTTGCATCAGTTGCGCTTTGATCTTGACCCAGTCGCGCGTGCGGCGCTCGTGATAGGTCGAATCGCGCCTCTTCCCGATGATGCCTTCGAGCTGCTGCCGCTGCGCGGCCTCAAAAAACGCGCACCCGCCGCCGATGACGTGCTTGGAGTACAGCACGAGATCGGAATCGCCGATCGCGCGCTGCAAAATGGCTTTGCGCTGCTCCAGCGGAGTTTTGCGCAACTCTTTGCCGTCGGCATACAGCACGTCGAAGGCGGCGTACGTGAGCGGATATCGCTTGGTTTCGGCCGAGCGGGCGCCGGGGCGATGGCGGTTGAAACTGCCCTGCAAGCGCTGAAAGGAAGAGCGTCCGCGGCGATCGAGGCTGACGATCTCTCCGTCCACCACGATCGGCAGCGTTGTCCACGCGCCGCGCAGTTCTTCCAGTTCGGGAAACTGCTTCAAAAAATCCAGACCGTTACGGGAGACCAGCGCAATCTTGCCGTCCTCGCGAACCGTGCAGATTGCGCGGTAGCCGTCCCACTTTATTTCGAACAGCCAGTCGTCGTCGTCGAACGCTTCGTCGACGAGCGTCGCGAGCATCGGCGTATGAATGACCGGGATCGGGTCGCGTTTAGCGCTTTTTTTTTCCTTGGTAGCGCGGCTGCTCGCAGCTTTGCGGCCCGAGTCCCAGTGCGGAGCGCGCGGATCGTCGGCATATGATTCCACCGTGCGCCCGGTCTTTGCGGATTTGTTATCTTTCGCGATGTCGTACTTCGGATTGACGTATTCGTCTTTGTCTTTGATGAGCAGCCACGGATCGCCGCCCTCGCCGCCGCGGCCCTTGATGCGCACGAGCGTGAATTCGCCGTGTAGTTTCTCGCCGAAAAGGATGAATTTGATTTTGCCTTTCCCGATTTCGGTTGCGGGATCGTCGCCCTCGGCCAGTTTGTAGGTGCCCTCGTCCCAGACGATCACTTCGCCCGCGCCGTACTGGCCTTTGGGAATGATGCCTTCGAACGTGCGGTAACCGAACGGATGATCTTCAACGTGCATCGCTAAACGGCGATCGGCCGGATCGAGCGAGGGTCCTTTGGGAACCGCCCATGATTTCAGCACGCCGTCCGCTTCTAAACGAAAGTCGTAGTGCAGACGCGACGCGCGATGTTTTTGAATGACGAAACGCAAACGCTTGCCGCCCTTAACCGGCGCGCCGCGCGGTTCGGGAGTGGCTTTAAAGTCGCGTTTAGCGTGATAACGTTTGAGCGAGCCGGGTTCCCGCTTCCGCAAGGAACCCGGCCTTCGCTGCTTTTTTGCCGGCATTATGCCGTAAGGTGCGAGAGTCTAGACTCGCGCTCCTCGGCCGCTCAGCAAGTTGATGATGAGTAAGATCACCGCGATCACAATGACGATGTGGATGAGCGGGCTCGCAATATGCGCCAAAAGAAACCCAATCAGCCAAATAACCACCAAGATGACGATAATCGTCCACAATAAACCAGACATTTAGGGTTTGGTACCTCCTCCAGTAGTTGTGGTGTTGGTCGTCGTGGTGCCACCGTTTACCGACGTGCTGCTGCTCGTCGTGGACCACGGATGCCAGACGAAAATCGCGATCAAGATCGCGATGAGGACGACGATAACGATGCCTACGGCAGCCGCTCCGCCCCCACTGCCATCGTTGACTACAACCGGGCCATCAGCCATACGAGTCACTGCTCCTTTCATAGCTCGCAGTCGGCGAGGTTTATACCCAGAGTGCAAGCGAGCGTACCGGGGGGCGGCGAAGCGAGCGGTATGTGGGTTTGGTCCGGTTTTGTACTCAGCCTCGGCTTGGCGGCCTTGGCCTGGTGGCGCTCGGGGGCAAGGGCTCCCTCGTACTATGAGGCCGAGGTCTACGGCGAGACGGTCCGGACC
>JABXNS010000227.1_pt1 | contig 13781 bp, 18 predicted proteins | sample 7301101 | NCBI WGS metagenome assembly JABXNS01 (sample SAMN14449646, study PRJNA615230) | soil metagenome | isolation source: soil from bare, unvegetated metal-rich iron-sulfur acidic spring small-cell... | place: Canada: Paint Pots Mound, Kootenay National Park, BC | collected 2017-05-25
TATGCGCGAGTCCGGCGATCACCTCTTTGAAGCATTCGCGCGCGGCGCCTCGGAAGCGGGCGGAAATGTGCTCGACGTCGGGCGCGTTTCGACCGACGCGCTCTATTTCGCCGTGGGCCAATACAAGCTCGACGGCGGCGTCATGATTACCGCTTCCCACAATCCCGCCAACTACAACGGCATGAAATTCACGCGCAGCCAGGCCCAGGCGATCTCGCTGGATACGGGCCTCGCGCAAATTCGCGATCAAATCGCCTCGGAAAATCTGCCGCCGCCGGCTGCCGCCGCGCGCGGCCAGATTACGCACCGCGATATTTTAGACGAATTTGCGGCCCACTGCGTTTCCTTCATCGAGCCGGCCAAGATTAAACAATTCAAGATCGCGATCGACGCCGGCAACGGTATGGCGGGCGAGACGGTACCGCCCGTCTTCAAGCCCCTGCCCTGCGAAGTCGTGCCGCTGTTCTTTGAGTTGGACGGAAGCTTTCCGAATCACCCAGCCAGCCCGATCGAGCCCGAAAACATGATCGACTTGCAGGCTGCCGTGCGCAAACACGGGTGCGACCTGGGCGCGGCCTTCGACGGCGACGCCGATCGCATGTTCATCGTCGACGAAAAAGGCGGCTTGATCGACGGCAGCACGGTCACCGCTTTGGTCGCGCTCAATACGCTCAAACGCCACCCCGGCAGCAGGATTCTCTACAACCTCATCTGCAGCCGGAACGTCCCCGAGCTCATCAAGAAAAACGGCGGGATCCCGATTCGTTCCCAGGTTGGGCACTCGCTCATCAAGCAAACTATGCGCGAACAAGACATCATCTTCGGAGGCGAGCACAGCGGGCATTTTTATTTCCGCGATAACTGGTATGCCGACTCGGGAATGATCGCGCTGATGGAGTGCCTGGAGCTCTTTAGCGAAGCCAACAAGCCGGTGAGCGAATTCATTACGCCGATCGACACGCGGTTTCGTTCCGGCGAAATCAACACGGCCGTCAAAGACGTCCAGGGCAAGACGCGCGAGATCGAAGACTTTTATAAAGGTGCCCAGGTCGATCACCTGGACGGTGTCACGATTTCCTATCCGGATTGGTGGCTCAACGTCCGCCCTTCGAATACGGAGCCTCTGTTACGCTTGAACGTCGAAGGCGATACGCGCGAACTGATGGAGCGTCATCGCGACGAGGCGTTGGCACTGATTCGCTCGTGAACCGCTTGGTGATCGGTCCCGCCCCGATAGCGCTCGGCGACGGCTCGTCAGTCGAGGGCCGCATCGCGGTTGAGAACGGGCGCATCACCGAAGTGCTTCCTTCAGATGGCGCGAGCGATCGGCGCTTGCCGCCCGGCACGCACATCGCTCCGGGATTGATCGACATTCATACCAACGGAGCGGGCGAATTTTTGTTCAATCGCGACCAGGGGTATGCCGTACCGGTCGCGGCCGTCGAGTATGCGCGCCAGGGAACGACCGGATTCGTCGCCGCCATCATGACCGCGCCATGGGAGTCGATGCTGCACGCGGCCGACGAGGTCGTCGAAGCCGCGCATCAGCTCGAAGAAGATTCGCCGCGCGGCGCGCGCTGTTTGGGGATCCATTTCGAAGGGCCGTTTCTCAATCCAAAGTTTCGACGCGTGCACCAGCAGCAATGGATCATTCCCGCAACGGCCGAACGTTCGCGCGCCCTCGTAGACGCTTGCAAAGGCGCGTGCCTGATGGTGACGATGGCGCCGGAAGTTGACGGCGTTTCCGATGCCGCGCGATATTTCTTGGAGCACGGCATCGTTTGCTCGGCAGGGCACACCGCCGCGCGCTATCGCGAAGGGATGCTGGCGATCGGCCTGGGTTTCCGCTCGCTGACGCACGCGTTTAATGCGATGCCGCCGCTCGATCACCGCGACCCGTCGATTCTGGCTGCATTCATTCAGGACAGCCGTACGACCGTACAAGTCATCTGCGACGGCATCCATGTTGCGCCGGCGATGGTCGACCTTTTGAATCGCACGTTGCGCGAGCGCCTTATCCTTGCGACCGACAATATGCCCTCAGCCGGGCCGGGCTACCATATTTCCGGGGGCGTTATGCGCGCCGAAGACGGCACGATCGCGGGCAGCGCGCTGCGCATGGATGAGGCGCTGCGCAACTATATGGCGTACACCGAGCTGCCGTTTGCAAAGGCGATCGTCGCGGCGAGTTACGCGCCTGCTAAACTCTTGTCATTGGATCGCGAGATGGGGCGCATCACACCCGGAGCGCGCGCCGACCTTTCATTCTGGGACGAAAAATTCAACGTCATCGGGACCATGGTCGGCGGAGTCACCGTTTTCGGCGACATCTTCGCGCCCGCCGCCGCGTAAGCGCGCTCTAATCGTTGAGAATCACGTTCAGCAGCGAGGAGTGAATCTGCATTCGGCCATTGTACTCGATGAACCGACTTTGCGGAATCTGTTGAGGAAGAAACTGACTCTGGAGCGAGTCGTTCCTATCATTTCGGCGAGCGTTTCCTGACTGATTTTGGGGATCACTTCCTCTGGTCGCCCCTCTTTGCCGAAATTGGCTAAGAACAATAGTATTCGTGCCAATCGTTTCTCGCTCGAATTAAAAAGGTGATCGACCAGATCTTCTTCGATTCGAATGTTGCGCGTCAGAAGATGCGCGATGAACGTCTCGGAAAATTTCGGCTCGCTGTGAAGGACGCGATTCATTACGGCCTTGCCTACTTCGACGATCGAGCACTCCATGATCGCGACCGCAGTTGCCATGCGAAGCGGTTGACCGGCGAGGCATCCTTCGCCGAAGAGACCCCTCGCTTAAGATCGCGACAACGGCTTCCTTTCCTCGCGGCGAAATGATCGTGAGCTTGACCCTGCCGCGCAGAATATAAAAAACTGAATCCGCCGGGTCTCCTTGATCGAAGACCACGCGGCCCTTGCGATACTTCTTGATGGTGCGTCCGTCGCCCACAACTCCTAGGAAGGGCTTAGAATCGAACGGCTTGGTTTCGCTGGCTATCATGACGTGCTCTCCCGAAACGGCATCGGCTGGCAGAATAATTTCTCTGGCGGCACACCCGTCACTTTCTGAGCCAAGGAAACGGAAAGGCGGCCCTTGAGCGTGGGCCGCCTTCGAACCTAGGAGACGCGCGCGGGCTTATGAGCCGCCGGGGTTTGTAACCCGCGAACCGCCGCTGACCGGGATCGTGACGGCGGCGCTTCTTGCCAACGCCCGCCCGGTGAAGTTTGGGGCGTTGATCGTAATTGATTGAGCGGAGAATATGTTTCCAAAGAACGTGGCGCCGCCGAGCGTAGCCGATCCGGTAACTCCGTCGGCAACCTATAGCCCGGTGATGCCGCGCTGGAAAATGTCGGAACGCGATCTCCACGATATTGCGGTGTACATCTCCACCCAAATACAATAAAGGCCCTGTAATTACTGAAGGGCTCTTTGCAACCCAGCGCGCAAACGCTAGCGTCGCACGTACTGCAGATAGGGAACGGCGGGTGCGACAAAAGAGTGCATTGGGCGCAGTAGCCGCTACCGCGGTCAGCGATTCACGACGGTTCACCTTTTTGGAGTACTCCTGGCGACGTAAATCGCGCGGCACAAGACCTGTACGCGGTTCGCGTATTTGCTTAGCGCGGCCTGGTTCCACCACTCAAATAACGCACGCCGATCACGATAAGAATGACCAGTAACACGGTGATCAGAACGCTGAGAAAGATCATCCAGCCCATGCCTGCGTTTTGCCATCCCATCATTTCAAGTTCTCCTTATCGATCTGAGTGCTACGTTTCATGCAGGCGTTCTCTTTGCACTGTCCGAGGGGGGACATGTGGCGGACCTCGTCCTGGGCCAAGCACGCTTCGCCGGCAAACTCTTACGGCTTAATGTTATCGAGGACACGTTGCAATCTTGAGTTGGCATCGACGGCAATCTCGTGAAGCGCTGGATTGCCTACCACTTCAAGCATCTTCGATGCGTCGACGGCGGAAATGACAGTTTTGCCACCAATCTCCTGTACGACGACGTTGCAAGGTAGGAGCAACCCTAACTGTTCTTCTGCTTCAAGGGCACGATGCGCCAGATTCGGATTGCACGCGCCGAGGATGACGTACGGGCGGAACTCCGCGCCGATTTTGTCTTTCAACGTTTTTGCAACGTCGATCTCGCAAAGGATTCCGAACCCCTCGTTTTTTAGCAACTCCCTGACGCGTTCGACCGCTCTGGGAAAATTCATATCGCTTGGAACGGCGCGCCCGTACGATATCTGAGTTGGCATGTCGTGCTTCCTCCATTTGGTAGGTTCAACCGTTCGCCATTCGCGACGCGATCCCCGGAACGCGAGAGACAAAAGAGCCCCTCGCTTCATTTATGTACCACGATTCATCGATGATGCCCGAATGCCAAACGGGGATCGCGACGCCCTGCGCCGCAGTAGAAACAGTGCAGCAGATCCATGAGTCATCAGTCTTGAATCGCGGATTGGACGAGCGACGGCCGGTTATTCGCACCGATGTATCCACCGGAGGTTCCGTAGGCTAAAACCGTTAGGACGTAGCTCCGTCGCAAGTCCGCCAGCAAGGCGTGCAGACTCTTGTAGTAACCTTCGCAGGCTGCATCAGGTTACGATAGGGCTGAGCAAATGACGAGCAGGCTCTTAGACTCTCTTAGCGCTGCAATTCTTATCGAGCGTTTGCGCCCGATTTCTTGCGAAAGCTGACCTGCGAACCTGCGTACCTACAAAGGAGATAACACTGTGACATCTTCCAAACTCATCTTTCTTTTTGGGCTCATCTTTGGTTTGACATCTGGAATCGCACCCCTGACGGGTGCGGCGCACCCCAGTATTGATATCGTTGCGTCAAATTGGAAATTCACGCCCGTGACGATCACGGTGGAGCTTGGAAAACCCACGACGCTCCGGCTTACCTCATCTCAGGGCGTGCACGGAATCGCTTCAAAGGAACTGGGCATTCCTGACACTACAATCATGCCGAAAAAATTCGTCACAGTCACCTTCACGCCGAGCAAGGCGGGAACGTACGTCGTTCACTGTGCCGTGATTTGTGGCGCGGGTCACCCAAATATGGCGTTGACCGTGAAGGTCGAGAAATAGCGATCTGACGGCACCTCGCAAGCTCTTGCCCGTGCTTGCCGTCACGGCGCTGGTGGCTTTCGGGCCGAGCAAAGCACAGGCCATGCCGATCTTTGCGAAGGCATACGGCGTGCAATGCAGCCTATGCCATTCGGTTGTGCCTGCGCTGAACGCCTACGGCAGATACGTTCAAAGAAGCGGATACTCGTCCCTGAATCGAGATGTTCTCAACACGGTGTTTCCCGTTTGGATCGGCGAACAAGTCAATGGCGACAGCACCGGAGGCGTGAGCGACATCACACTGACACATACGACCTCTTTCGGGAATCTGGCGCTCCATGGCGGTGGATACTTCGCGCCTGATTGGACTTACCACGTTCAACAGTGGCTGCTACAGAACGATTCCGGGGGCGGAACTTTGGATACCGCTTGGGTAACCTACAATAATCTGCTCCATCGCGACGGCCATCTGTTTCTTGGGAAGATCGAGCCGCCGGGTCCATCGCCTTTTAGCCAGTGGTCGGACATCTCCGGCTTTGTCACCCCCGGGATAACGGTCGGCGAACACACTTATCAACTGGACGCAAACCGGTGGGGCGCCAAATTTGCGTACACGCACGGCGCACTGGATGCCGAAGCGGGCTGGCTCGGCACCGCAAACGGGCTCATCTCGAAATTGGACTTCGCGACGAGTCCCGGGACGGACAAGACGTTCCAGTGGAAGCTCGCAAGCGCGCATGCGGATCAGCCGCTCGAGCTGGGAGCCTATGGCAGTGTCGGGAGCTACATTGTTTCTACGGGGGCGGTTGATCGCTATACGTCGATCGCCGGTTACGCGCAGCGCGATCCGCAGTCGAACGGCATCCCCGGCGTCCTTGGAATCTATCAGTTCGGAAACGACTCAAATCCTGGGCTCGACACAAGCGGTAACCAGCTGCCGTCTGCGCGAAGCCGCGCCTTTACCGCGGAACTCTACGAGCCGATTTTCAATCACGGAGCCACCCTCAGCTTTCGCGACGAGTTCACGGACGACGGGTTGGGGAACCCGGCTCACTACGCAAACATCGACTTCGCGTTCAATGTCCCGCACGTGCAATATGTGCACGGATATATTGAAGCGGGACTCGGCGCGAATTCAGGGGCGCCCAATGGTCGTCCGGCTTGGCGCTGGCTGTTATGGTGGACGACACCGGTCGCTCAATGACACGAGTCTATGCGAAACGCGACGTGCATTGCCCGTTCAGCGCCACGATCGAGACGATCCAGCACCTTCATAGCAGTGGCGCGGAGCATCGCGTCGGCCCGTTCTCAAGCATTCGTGCGCGCGTCCAATTCGAAATCACAGAAGTCCGAGATCGCACCGACGAGACGCGTATTCACGACGCGCTCCTGCTGCAATGGAAATCACATTCCCGGATTCCGCTTCCGGTCATGAGTGGCCTGATAACGGTACGGCCCAATGGCCTCGCGACGGAGTTGCGGATGGAGGGCACCTATGTGCCGCCGCTTGGAGCCTTGGGACTGTTCTTCGACCGAATTATCGGCTACCATATTGCGCAGCGTACGGTCGGCCGCTTCTTGGATGAAGTGCGCGATTCTGTCGAGCACGAGTGGCGAAAAAGGACGACGACGACCCACCATTCTTAAAATGGTGCGCTAAACACTAATTTAATACGATTCACCGGCGCGTTGATTCGTTCGTCGATCGCTTCCTCTTCCGTAAACGGCATCTTGCCGAAGAACACGTTCGGTCAGTCGCTGCAGGAATGGCGTTCGCACACAGCGAGGCGCACGTTCGTACGATGCTCACCAAAGAACCGCTGCGCGCGTTCGACCTAACGGGCGCGCGTATCATTTCCGGATTAGCTGATGAGCCGGACGATGTGAAGACGCTGGCATCGTGCCTTGAAGCGCGGCGTGCTGCAGTGCGCGTTGCCGACGGCCAATGGAACTTGCGTTCCGCCGGCGCGGTATTCTTGCCCGCGGTTGCCGTGGCGATTTTCTCTCATGGAACCGTCGGTTCGGTCGTGTTGTATGGACTCCATAAGAATGGCACAGACCTGGACGCCGACGAGATTGCGCTGCTCGAACGGCTGTGCGGCGCGGCGGGATCGGCGCTCGATCGCCTGGAGGCCGCATCCCTGCGGCACGAGATCGAGATGCTTCGAGGAATGGTTCGCATATGATGTACGGAAAGAGGTAAGCGATGAGCCTTCGCACGATCGTCCTCATCTGCGCCGCTGCCGGCATACCGTTGGCGCTGCTGGTGCTCGTGCTGCCGATCACGTGGGGATACGGCGGTTACAACTTCGCCTCCGACAGGCCTTATGTACGCGTGTATTTTTCGGACCCTTCCGGCCCGGCATACGCTGCCGGATTGCGTGTGGGACAGCGCATTTTGTCCAACACGGGCGATGAGCGCGTCCAAGAAGAAGCGGGACCGGTCGGAACCGTCGTGCGCGAGCACGTCGTCGAGCGGAATGCTCACGTGCGCGTTGTCAGTTTTGCGTTTGTCCCGTTTACCGGAGCGCTGGCTGTGCAGCAGCAGATCAATAAGATCGTCGACGGCCTCACCGCGTTAGGCGCGTTTATCATAGCGATCCTCGTGTTGCTGCGGGCACGCGATCGGCGCGTCGGCACACGCGCCGCTTTGGTGCTGTTCTTTTCCGGGGCCGCCGCTCTCTTGCTCAGCGGCGCGCTCGTCTGCGGCAACGCGTGGTGCGCGTTGATTTTCGCTAGGTTTCTGCCGCCTCTGGCCGGTGCGTTAGCGTATTGGTCCGCGCTCTCGCTGCTGGCCATTTACCCGCCCCATCGCACGAAGGTCCGGATGGCGATCTCGTGGTTCGGTCTCGCGAACGTTGTTGTCACGCTCTTTGGAATGTACGACAATGCAACGTTCGTGGCGGGGGGACCGGCCAATCTGTTATCGCTCGTATCCGTGATTGGTAACGTGTTTGTTAGGCCCGGCCAAGCGCTGGCGTTACTGTTCACGCTCGCAATGGTTGCTGCGATTCTCGATGCCTTTGCAAGCGCGCGGCGAGAAGATGCCGCCTCGGTTCGCTGGCTCGGCGGCATGTGGCTGGTTGCCGCCGCGTTCGGCGCCGCTCCGGCTGTCGAGTGGCTGGCGGGCGGAACGGTCCTTCAAACACACTTCGGCGATTTCGTGGACGCGGCCGCGGTATTATTCACCGCCTTGGGCGTAGCGTACCCGGTTCTGCGCCACCGGCTTGTTGATCTTAACATCCTCGTCTCGCGCACGACCGTCTTCACGCTGGGTTCCATGATTATCGTTGCGATCTTCGTTGCGGCCGAGTGGGGAATCGCCAAAGTCTTCGAGCGATCGTTCGGACTTTCGCGTGACAAGACCGATTTAGCGGCCCAGCTGCTTACGCTCGTTATCGCGTTGGTCCTCGGCATGTCGGCACGATCAATTCATCGTTTCGTCGAGGAACGCTTAACGGGGGCATTCTTTCGCAAGCGTCTGCAGGGCCTGGCCGATATCGAACGCGTGGCGCGCGAAGCAGACGCAGCAACCGATGCGCCCGAACTCATGCAGCTCGGCGCCCAAACGGTGAGGCATGCTATCGCTCCGCTCGGCGTTGCGTACTACCTGCGCCGCGGCGATCGCTATGAACGCTGTGCGGACGCGGGAGCCGGGAATTTCCCCGACGCCTATCGCTTGAATGAAGCCGTGCCGCTGCGTCTACGCCGTTGGCAAGAGGCGTTCGAACTCGACAACGACTCCGACGAGCGCCTACATATGCTCTTCGTGCCGATGACTGTGCGTGGCGATCTCATCGGCTTCTTGTGTTGCGGCCCCAAACCCGACCGAACCGCGTACCTTGGAGACGAAACCAAAGCGCTCTCGCTGTTGGCGCACCACACGGCGATCGCGACGGCACTTCTGCCGCGCGCCGTGCCGGAATCGATAGCGAGCCTCGCGCTGGCGCCCACGTGAAGTTAGGTCTCGGTAGAAAGTTTCGCGCTGAGATCGTCGATCTTGCCGGAGAGCATGGCGAGTCCCGTGGTAAGCGCTTCATTGAATGCGACGTCATGAACGCGGCTTTGCAGGTTGTCGAGCGCGGATGCCACGCCATGCGCGAATTTCGCTAGGGCGTCGATCTCATCGGGCGCATAATCTCTTAATAGAATCCTAGACATGCCCGCCAGAGAATCACTCGGGGCGCGATTGTCGTCGCTCGAGACGCAGATCGGCCGCAGTAGGGCTGCACCTTGGATCACGGCTTTCGTCCTCGCCATTGCCGCGTTTGCAATTGCTCGCCGCTTTGTTACCGTCGCCGTACTTCACGCACAACTGAGCATTCTGGATTACGCGGGCATAATGGCAAGTCTCGTTCTAACGATCCTCACGTGCCGCGCTGTGTTTTCGAGACGCTACCGCCGCGGCGCAGCGCTGATGATTGCCCAATCGGTCTTGACGTTCTTTGTGCTCGCACAAGTTGAAGTACCGTTTACAAAAATCGCGGGGCCCTGGCTTGCGGATAATGCCGCAATCACGTACTACAGGGTTCGTGAATGGGCTGCGCCCGACACCGCGACAAAAGAACGCTTCGCAATTGATCGCTTTGTGCTGGCAGATGACCCACCGTTTAACGGGCCACATGAGCGGATCGTTGATCGCTACGTGTACGGCGAGCATTTCAAGAAGAGTTGCACAACGTACGCAGCGGATCGTGCAACAGCGCATGATCCGGTTCTCAAATATGCCTTTGCGCACGGTGATGGATATTGCAAAGCGCAACGTGCCGACGTCGCCGGCGCGGTTATCGCCTATACCAATGCAACGGCAGACGAGCCAGAAAGCGTTACATCCGATCTGCGTATGATTCGCGCTGCCGCTCTCGCGGTGAACGACGGATACCCACTAATATAAAATGAAAGAGCGCTTATGACGGATACCATCAAGTGTGCTTGCGCCTGCTTGCTCTACGTTTAGACGCAACTAATGGCAGTTCAGTTCCGTTCCAGGGGGCAGGAGGAACTACCATGAAAAATTTGCTCGTTGCGGCGCTCGCAACGCTCTTTGGAGTCAGCGCGGCGTCCGGCATCGCCCTGACGCAGGCGCAACACCCGGCGCAGTCGTCCGGTCTCTTCGCCTCGACGGCCTTGCTTGCTGCGGCCGAAGGCGATAAAGGCAAACACGACAACCAGAATAACCAGTGCTATTCAAACAACAACACACGTGATCGCAACGGCGAGAACAACCAAACCGGCGAGAACAACCAAACCGGCGAAAATGAAAATGAAAATGAAAACGAAAACGAAAACGAAAACAGCCAAAACGGCCAAAACGGCCAAAACGGCCAATACGGCCAATACGGCCAAAACAACGGCGGCTGCTACCGCAACGGCTCGAACTCCGCGATCCGCGGAACGGTCGTCGCCGTGAGCGGCAATCATGTTTCGCTGATGGAAGGCCTCGGCCACATCATTACGATCAACGATCAGCCGGCGCTCAATAATCAGAGGACCGGGCGGATCTCGATCGGCCGCTATGTCACGGCCTACGGTTACTATCAAAACGGAACCTTCTACGCAACTTCGTTGCAATAACATCCGTGTGTGTGCGAGCAAAACGCCCTTCTAAAGGAAGGGCGTTTTCGTTTCTTTCCGGTGTCCAGCGGCTTACGTCGTCATTCCGCGGGCGCGACGGAGACCCTCAGTTTAGACGGGTCGCGTAGAACGTGCCGTTTTGCCAGTATCCGTACGCAGTTACCGTGCGGCCGATATACACTTGACCGGTCGCCCGGCTGTTCAATGCCTGCTGGTCGTTGATCGTGATCGACTGCGTAAGGTTTTCGCGAATGGTCACGCGGCTGCCGTTCACGGCGGTCTCGCGGGCGACCTTGATCTACCTATTCGAGCACCTCTTGCGCGTGCGTTAAGCCCGTTGAGCGACTGCGAAATCGCTGTTCTCGATCTGTCTGACGAGCTATGCCGATGCCGTCCATAATCAACGGCGGTCTTGCCGAAATCAAGTTTCTTGCTAAACTCCGTCACGTTCACGCTGCTCGGGCGTACATCGCAATTCATTGGGGACAGCCCAGAGATCGTCGACAGACTCCATCGTCTCGGTTCCTAGATTCTCCTCGATGCATTCCCGAAAGGCGCGCTCATCTTCAACATCGTCCGGCAGTTCCATCGGCGCCTCCCATTTCTCGCGCGACGGCCAGAGCGCGATTGAAACATACGTTCCATCGGATCTTCGCCACAAAGCCGACCCGTACGATCCGCAATGATCCAGGATTTTCTGGGTGCGAGTGCGCCATACGCGTCGAAACGCTGCATCGCGCGCCGGCACGATGCGCCAGTGATATATCGCTGCGAACATGACTCTACGGACGGGAATCAGGCGCGATTCGGTTGCATTTCCATTCAACCCGTCACGGGCCAATCATTGCACCGGCCTCAACGTGCCCCAGTAAGCATTCGGCGTTTTCGTTTGATCGTCGTCGTGATCATCGCCGTGCTTTTGCTATACTGGGGAACACGGGCGCAGACTCGCGCCGGATTCGGGTTTTTGCCGGGGAAGCATGGAATGGGAAATTCACGTATAGGAGTTGTCATGGCGACCGCGGCGTTGCTTGGCGCGTGCGGAGGCGGCGGGTCGCCATCGGTCACTCCAGGCGAAACCTCGCCAAAAGCATTAACCCTCACGCCGGCGAGTCTGACCTACTACTCTTCCAATAGTAAGCAGCAAACTTCAGTTAGTGTCTCGGGCGCCATCGGTCCCGTAACCGTTCGCGTCGGTGACCCTACCATGGCGGCGATTTCGGCCGCAAGCAGCACAAGTTTCGTGGTAACCCCTATAGCCGGGGGCACAACTACAATCACCGCGACTGACTCAAGCGGCGCAACCGGCACTGCAACAGTAAACACGTTCATGTGCGTTCCGCCTGAGCCGGCTTTCCAAGTGGTGTATCCGCGCGGCAACGCTACCAATGTACCCACGTCCGCTAGCATCTGGGTCGCCGTGATTGCGGATGGCGACCCTGTCAATGGGGAGATTCCAAACTTCTATCCGCGTCTTATCGCTAACGACGGCTCAGCAGTGACGGGGACGGCGTTTACAATTACGTCGAATTCTCCACCTGCGGGATCGGCAATGTTACCGTCCGGATACGTCTGGACGTACGCGACTGCAACTATGTCCGCATTGGCGGCAGGGAAGTCGTATCGCTTGCAGATCGCCGATCCGCAGTATCAATGCTTGCCGCCGTTGGTTCTTGGAAGCTTCAGCACGTAAGCACGACGGCGACCATTTCACCTACCGGTGGATGAGGTATGTTGAATGTGCTTTCTCCGGATCGTCGGTCGAGTATTTGTTTCACTTTCTTTTTGAACGTCTACGTCTTTGTCGCGGTGACAGACGGCGCTCGTCACGACTTCGATCGCCTCTACCCCGGCCACGCGCTTACGCATTGGTTCCCCAATGTCAAGATGCTCGATGATTTGCGATCGCACATCTGAAAATCTAAGACGCTGCGCCATCTGCAGCGCTAGATCACAACAAATCAAATTTATTGATATGTACAGCGATGCGAGTTCTCTGTGAGCCAAAAATTCGCGCGGTTACGCACGCAGGCTCTTGACACGGACGAAGGCGGCCCCTTAGCGTGGGCCGCCTTCGAACATGGGAGAGCCGGGTCGGGCCTTACTGGCCGCCGGGGTTTGTGATGGTTGAACCAGTAATGATGGGGATTGTAACAGCAGCAGATTCCGCTAGCGCTCGGCCGGTGAACTTTGTGGCGTTTATCGTGATAGATGCACCGGCGAGTACGTTCCCATAGAAAGTCGCGCCTCCAAGCGTTGCTGAAGTGCCTTCCTGCCAATAGATGTTGCAAGCGCTCGCGCCATTGATCAAGTTCACGTTGCCGCCGACTGTGCCGTTTAGTACCGTCGTGAGTGCGGACGCTATCTGGAAGATGAAGATACTCTGCGAGTTGCCCTGACCGTCAAGCGTGAGGTTTCCCGAAGCAATCGCAAGAGTTGAGGTCGATTTGTAGACGCCGGGCGTAAGGGTCTGCCCGCCGAGGTCCCCAGCGACGGTGGCCGTCGCTGCCTTTCCCGCGGCGGTATTATAGGCGGTGGTCAAGGCACCTTGAGCAGCTTGTGGTACGGAGGCGTTCGTATTAAAAGTGTCCGCGTATATTGCGTTCGTCCCGTCCGTGTCGGTTGCAAACGGGTAGAATCCCGTCACCGCCCTTGCGCCGCCAGCACCCGGCCACACGCCGATGAGATCATCATTGGTGGTCCCGGTGACAGCGCCGGGGGCGAACGTAACGTTTGTAGCGCCGGTAGTAGTAGAGGCACTCGTGATCGTGCTGCCGGCGAGCAGCGCGAAAGGCGCGAGTGCCGTTCCGAGCACGATCGCGTTCGGCGCGGTGGTGCTTTGGCTGCATGACAGGGGGGCAATCGTTGGCGGCGCGGTTGGCGGCGCGGTTGACGGCGCGAAAAACCAGCCCCCGCGCGATGCGATTCTGCAGGCCTGGTCGTACTACCTCGGCGGCTGGGTCGGCGGCTGGTACTGGGGGTCTCCGGCGTACGTCTCGTTTTTCCAGGAGGTGTGCGGGCTCGACCTCGGCGAGGAGATGACGGCGCGAGCTCGCGCGTACCGGGACGTGTGCGAGTCGGTCTGCTGGTTCGGGCCGCACAAGGAGTTCGTCAGCG
>JABXNS010000228.1_pt1 | contig 13780 bp, 13 predicted proteins | sample 7301101 | NCBI WGS metagenome assembly JABXNS01 (sample SAMN14449646, study PRJNA615230) | soil metagenome | isolation source: soil from bare, unvegetated metal-rich iron-sulfur acidic spring small-cell... | place: Canada: Paint Pots Mound, Kootenay National Park, BC | collected 2017-05-25
TCAACATCGAGGACGACGGAATTGAAACGGCTCACAGAATATTCCCGGGTGCGAGAATTCCGCGAGGGTCTAGCTCTCTCTTCACTGCCGTCATCATTGCGATCTGGAGCCCGTTCATCTGGAGCGGAAGCCATCTGCGCTTGATTTTTCCGATCCCGTGCTCCGCGGCCACAGTGCCACCGAGTGCCAGCACGCGCCTCAGCGTCTGCTCGACCACTCCTTCTATAGTAGCGAGCTCTCGTGCGTCGCGAGCAATGAAATTTTGATGCGGATGTCCGTTACCGGCGTGGCCGTAAATGACGGCCTGTTCAACTCGGTGTTCCGTTGCAAGCGCGCGGGCTATTCGAAGCGCTTCGCCAAGCTTTGGATACGGGACCGCCCAGTCGGTGGAAACCCTTCTCCCACCTGCCTCGCGGTATCTGGCCCCTCGCTCATTCGTCGTCGATGGTACACTGTGGCGGAATTGTCGCGCTTCCCTCAGTCGTGCCTCACCATCAAAAACGAGCGGCTCGAAATCCGGAGCATTTGACTCGACGAGGTCGCCCCATCTGGCAAGTACCGAATCGAGATCATCGCCGAGCTCTTCTTCCACGTAAACCATTGCTCCCGCTCCATCTGGCAGCGCCGTACCCGAGGCCGACGCGCGAGCAATTCCAATCGCCTGATCGTCGAAATATTCGATACACCGTGGGGTCACCGCGCGCGACTCTCGCGTCGCGACTACGAATTTCAACGCCTCGTCTTCTGTCCTGAAGAGGACCGCCAGTCCGACTACGTGAGCGGGGAGTGGCAAGAGAGCCAGTTCGGCCTCCACGATCGTTCCAAGTGTTCCTTCGCTCCCAATGAACCAGTCGATTGGATCGTGGGCGAAGGCGTAGCCAACGGTGTTCTTCTCGAGATTACTTCTCCGGAACTCCATCAACTCGCCGTTTGCCATCACTACCTTGAGTGCTTGCACGTGCTTCCGCGTTGCGCCGTACTTGAACGTGCGCGCTCCGGAGGCGTTGCAAGCGATTGCTCCACCGATCGTGGATTCTTCCTCGCTGGTCGGGTCCGGAGCGAAAAGAAGACCACTTGCCGCTGCCGTTCTCTTTATTTCGCCGACCAGGGCGCCAGGCCCAACCCTGACCGTTCTCGCCTGTTCGTCGATCGCCGCAATCCGATCGAGTGAGCGAAGGGATAGCAACACCCCCTTATCCGTAATTGACGCCGCGGTCGTGCTTGTCTGTGCGCCTGCGCACGTGATCGGTGTGCGATCGGTAGCCGCTCGTCGCAGCAGCTCGACGACCTCGTCCACTGATTCAGGTCGGGCTACCGCCTCTGGAATTAAATGAAGACCGGATGCATCGGCCGCATAAGCTTCCCTTACGCTCTTGTCGCTGCTTAGGCTGACACTCACCCTGAGTGAAAGCAGACGACCGCAGCAGACAACACATCGGGAAGACGAAGCAGCGATTCGCGGATTGCCTCGCTCACGTCTCCATCGACCGACACGGCGGCAAGAGCCTGCCCTCCCTGAGCCAGGCGTGCCTGGTGATATTCAGCGATGTTGACACCTGCTTCGCCGAGGAGAGTTCCAACGCGGCCAATCACGCCCGGGACGTCGTTATTGGTAAGGATCAAGAGCGTATCACGTGGTTGAATGTCCACATGAAAGGCGCCAATTCGCGTGAAGCGCGGCGCCAGGCCTGGCTGCGCTGTTCCTGCAACTGCGATTTCCTGCATTCCGCCGCTCAGCCTAACTTCAATCGCATAAGGACTGTCCTGAATCGGGGTCTCCGTGGTCGAGAGGTCGATTCCCCGAGCCTCGGCCATCGCGCGAGCATTGATCAGATTGAGGCGCTCATGTTCCACGGTGCCTTCCAACAGGCCGCGTGCGGCTGACGCCAGGAGCGCACTCTTCGCGGTGGTCAACGCGGAGCCCGAGCGTACATCGACTCGTTGAACCACGCGCGTGCCCTGAGTTGCCAATATTGCTCTTCCCACTGCTGCTGCGCGCCGCGCCAGACTGAGCGCCGGCTCGACCTCCGCCCATTGTCCTCCAACATCAGCGACATTGATGGAACGCGAAAGCTCTCCGCTCAGAAGTGCGTCACGTACTGCCATGCATACATCGACTGCGACGTTGCGCTGCGCTTCTGAGGTCGACGCGCCGATGTGCGGCGTGAGAAGCACGTTCGGAAGCTTGCGCAGGGGATGGTCCGTCGCCAATGGTTCCTTTTCGTAGGCATCGACGACTGCTCCGAGAAGATGCTTGCTGCCTAACGCTTCCAGCAGCGACTTTTCATCGACAATTCCGCCCCGAGCCATGTTCACCACGATCGATTGCTGAGGAAGCCGCGCAATTTCGCGCTTGCCGATCATCCCCTTGGTTTCGTCAGTCAAGGGAGTATGAACGGTCAGGATATCCGATTGCTCAAGCAAGGCTTCGAGCGACGCCATTTCCTGAACGCGCAGGGCTTCGAAGCGAGGTTTGGCGATATAGGGATCGTAGGCGGCGACGTTCATTCCGAATGCGCGGGCACGGGTGGCCACTTCTCCGCCGATCCGCCCAAGTCCTACGATTCCGAGCGTCCTCCCTTTCAGCTCGGAACCGAGCAGAGCCGATCGCTCCCACTTGCCGGCGTGCATGGAGGTGTCCGCGCGCGGAATGTGTCGGAGCAGCGCGATAACCGCTCCGAAGAACAGCTCGACCACTGCGATCGTGTTGCCGGCCGGAGCGTTGATGACGGCGACACCCAGGGAAGTCGCCGTATCGACGGCGATGTTGTCAACACCGACGCCGGCCCGCCCCACTACCTTGAGCTTGCGGGCCTTCTCCAGCAGATCCGCGGAAATCCGCGTCGCGCTACGACCCACGATCGCATCGTAGTCTTGAATGCGGGCGAGCAGTTCGGCCTTGGGCAACGTTGGCACTTCGTCCACGACGATCTGGGGCTCGGCCGAAAGAAGGGCGACACCTTCGGCATCGATCTCATCGGTGACGAGAACACGATAAGTCACGGTTGGTGAAGCGGTTTGGGCAGGTCGCTGGGGAACGGGCGGGACGAGCGTGCAATATCGCTTGCCTGAGCTCATGCCCACAAGCGAGGAAGGTGATTTTACCGCTCCATCCAGCTTCTCCATGTCGCTTCGTCCGCCCCGACAACGAGCTGGTTTGCGTTCCGGACCAGCGGAAGTCGGAGCAGCAACGGCTCTTCGGAGAGCTTGTCCAGCCAGCGATCATCCGAAAGTTGCGCGTGCCGAAGGCCCAGTTCGTCAAAACGCCTGGAGTCTCGATCGATGAGCGCTGTCACACCAAATTTCTGAGCAAACCGGCGAAGCTCTCCAAGCGATGCCGGACGTTCCATCAGATCGACAAAGTGAGTCTTGACTCTTCGCTCAGAAAAAAAACGAAGAGCCTTACGAGTATCCGCGCTTTTTTTGATTCCGAAAATCTGTACTTCCAACGCGGCGGCCGCTGTAGGATAACGATGGAAAGAATGAGGTCTGACTCTTTGACTGCGATCGATGTCGCGTGAGATAATCTATTCGCCCGCCTGGTGGATTCCCGGCGGTCACATGCAAACACTGTGGGGAAAGCTCTTTAGGCGGCAGCCGCTGGCCCCGACTGTCCTCGAGCGATGGGAGACGCCAGACGGGGACTTCCTCGAGCTGCATCGTTTGCCGGCAGCGACTGGAGTACCACGCGTCTTGTTGCTCCACGGACTAGAGGGAACCGTACGCTCGCACTACGCGCAGGGTTTGCTCAACGAAGCGGCCAGACGGGGATGGGGTGCCGACCTCCTGATTTTTCGGTCGTGCGGCTCGCAGCCGAATCGTACGCGCAGATTCTATCACTCGGGCGAGACAACGGACACGGCATTCGTACTCGAGAGGATTTCACGTGAACATCCCACGTCTTCTCTCGCCATCGCCGGAGTTTCCCTCGGCGGCAATGTCCTGCTCAAGTTTCTAGGTGAGCGGGGTAGCGACCTGCCGCCTCAACTCACCGCGGCTGCCGCAATCTCCGTTCCTTTCGACCTCTCCCGCTCCGCCGGCCGCATCAATCGTGGATTCTCGAGACTCTATCAGCAGTTCTTCCTCAGTTCGTTGCGACGGAAAGCACAGGAAAAAGCAAATCGGTTCCCAGATCTTGCCCCCAAGGACAAGATCGCCAGCTTACGGACGCTCGAGGATTTCGACAACCTGATTACGGGCCCCTTACACGGATTCCGGGATGCCCAGGACTACTACGAGCGATCGAGCTCCCTCCCGTGGCTGGAGCATATTAGGCTCCAAACGCTACTATTAAGCGCGGTTGACGATCCCATGTTGCCGGCAGAAGTTCTCGACGATGTCAAAAGGGTTGCCCGGCGAAACCCGAAGCTGCATCTGGAGTTCATGGAAAGGGGTGGACATGCTGGGTTCATAGCTGGCTCCCGGCCCTGGCGTCCATTTTATTATGCGGAGTATCGCGTTGGCGAATTCTTCGCTCGTCGGTTCGGGGATGCATCGCGGCAAAAATCAGCTATAGAGGGGAACCCGTGACATGCGTGTTCAACGACCGTTAGTCAGATCTGGGCTATGGCTAGTCCTCTCGCTCGTGGGCGCGGCCTGCACGAGCAAGAGAGTGCTTCCCGCCACCGATTCGCACAGCGATCACGCTGTGCCTTCGGCGGCCGCAGCCAGCGTGAGTGCACCCAACGACCCGCGGCTTCCCCCCGACGCCTCGCGAGCGCTCGCTCGCCTTAGCACTTCTCCTCGACACGGTGAGTGGGTCACGATTCCTACTAGTGCCGGGGACAGTCTGCGCGCCTGGGTGGTGTATCCAGAACGAAGCACCAAGGCTCCCGTCGTGCTTGTTGTTCACGAGATCTTTGGGCTGTCCTCGTGGATCCGGAGCGTTTCAGATCAGCTCGCCGCCGACGGTTTCATTGCAATCGCGCCCGATCTTCTGACGATGAAAAAACTTCCTGACGGTCCCGATAGCGTCGTTGCGCCACTGGCTGTGGCGGCGATCAGAACCCTCGATCCGACCTCGGTTCAACAACAGCTGGACGCCGTCGCTCGTTACGGAATGTCTCTGCCCGCGGCCCAGCATAAGTACGGCATCGTGGGATTCTGCTGGGGGGGCGGTGTCTCCTTCGAGCACGCGGTTCATTCTCCAGGTCTTGGGGCAGCCGTGGTCTATTACGGCGTCTCGCCCAAGACCGCAGATTTGCCTTCGATTCGCGCCCCCGTCTTGGGGTTGTACGGTGGGAACGACGCTCACGTCGGCGCTACGATTCCGCCAGCTGACTCCGCCCTACGCACCCTCGGCCGCACTTACATTTACAAGATCTATCCGGGTGCAGGGCACGGGTTCCTGCGCCAACAGACGGGAATGGACGGAGCCAACCTGGCAGCGACACGCCAGGCGTGGCCGGCCACCATAGCTTGGTTCAGGCAGTATCTCGGGTCCTGAGTATCGCGGAAAGGTGATTCTCATCCGGAACGCTTGATCGGGTTTGTGGCAATTCTTCCCATAGTTTTTCTTACCGCTTTCATCGCCGGGTTATTGCTGGCAGTGTTCGCCATGCTGCACGGCGTGGAGCGGCCACGGGGGAATCGCTCGAGAGCGCCTTCGGCGTTCTTCAACCTTCCTGCGGTAGCCGCTTTTGCCGTCGGCTTCGGTGCAATGGGATACCCACTGGCATCACGGACGCACCTTCCGGTGTGGGCCGTGCTACTGATAGCGATCGCGACCGGAGCACTTGCGATCAGCGGAATGATCACTCTTCTGGCGCGCTGGGCTTTCCGTGGTATCTCGGCCGCTCCAGCGGACGAGATGCATGAGATCCAGGGTCAGCTCGCAGTCGTCACCCGAGACATTTCTGTTCAAGCCCCGGGGGAGATTTTGTACGGGCATCATGGCAGGCAGATCCAGATCCCGGCCCGGGGACTGAGTACGAAGCCGCTGCTCGCCGGATCAGAGGTGGTCATCGACAGAATCGAAGACGGGATTGCATTTGTCGAAGAGTGGGCTGTGGTGGAACGACGCCTCTAAGTTCCTCGACCCTTCGACCGACGCGCGTAAAGAGAGAGCCAGTCCGGCCAGTTACCGCTCAATTCGAAAAAGTCGTCAAAGTAGGTCAGACCACTCTTCTCGAGATCCTCGAGGAGCGCCGGTAATAGATCATCCGAGGGCAGTGGGCCTAGGGCAATCAGGCCCTCCTCGACCCGGAACTCTACGTCGGTGAGGTTGTAGCGCTCGTCAACTGCTTGGCGGGTGAATCCGCCGTGCTCGAATGCGCTTTGACGTATAAGAAGTACGACACGACCGTGAGAAAGTTCGAGAGGCATGGGTTAGATTCGACCGGAGATCGACTACACGGGTGAGGCGTTCTTCTACCTTTAATGTATGTCGCAATTGCCAACCTTCGAAACCGAATTCGATGTCGTAGTGATAGGCGCCGGTCACGCAGGGACGGAGGCGGCGGTCGCGGCAGCCCGCGTTGGTGTTCGGGTTGGTTTGATCACGAGTGCACTCGAAACGATCGGCCAGATGTCATGCAACCCTGCTATTGGAGGCGTTGCTAAGAGCACCGTGGTTCGCGAGGTCGATGCGTTCGGCGGAATCATGGCAAAGGCAACCGATCTCGCCATGATTCAGTTCCGGATGCTGAATCGGAGCAAAGGGCCGGCGGTTTGGGCTCCGCGGGCACAGTGCGATCGCGGACTCTACCGGCGCGCAGTCAGATCCCTGCTTGAACAACAGTCGACGCTTCAGACCGTGCAGGGGACCGTGGCACGGCTCCTTCTGACATCGGACGGCCGATATGTTCGGGGTGTCGAGACCCTCGAGGGCAGGCGCTTCGGTGCCAAGAGCGTTGTAATCACCACCGGCACCTTTCTGCGCGGCCGAATCCACATTGGCACCGAGACCCGTATCTCGGGTGGACGAGCGGGCGAGACAGCAACCACGCACCTTGCAGAGCAACTAGAGCAAGCTGGTCTTACGGTGGCCCGCTTCAAGACAGGGACGCCGCCGCGCATCGATGGTCGCTCCGTTGACTATTCCCTCCTCGAGATTCAGGAGAGCGAGCTCGAGCAGTTCAATTATTCGTGGTCGCACTTCTGGGGCAACGAGCGCCGTAATGGATCGGCTACGAGACATCCCGCTCAGATGCCTTGCTGGATCACCTACCTCGAGGCCGAAGGCAAGCGGATCATCAAGGACAACATCGCAAAGTCGGCGATGTACGGTGGCGCGATTTCCTCTCGTGGTCCCCGCTACTGTCCTTCAGTTGAGGACAAGATCGTAAAGTTTCCCGACGCGGAAAGACACCAGCTGTTTCTCGAGCCCGAAGGACACGACACATCGGAGCTCTACGTCAACGGACTGTCAACTTCGCTTCCGGCTACCGTGCAGCTCGAGATTCTGCGATCGGTTCGCGGATTAGCGGACGTGAGAATGAACCGTGCTGGCTACGCGATCGAGTACGACTACTACCCGCCAACCCAACTGGATCCCTCGCTCCAGGTTAAGGCCGTCCCGGGTCTCTTCTTCGCCGGCCAAATCAACGGTACGACCGGATACGAGGAAGCTGCCGGACAGGGTCTGGTCGCTGGGCTGAACGCTGCCCTCTCTGTTCGACAGAAAGAGCCAGTCATCCTCGGCCGAGAAACTTCGTACATCGGTGTACTGATCGACGATCTCGTCACGCGAGGAGTGGATGAGCCTTACAGGCTCTTCACTTCACGATCAGAATTCAGACTTACCGTGCGTCAGGACAACGCGCTGAGACGTCTGGGTCCTATTGGCATCCGGCTCGGTGTGTACTCGGAATCCGAGGAAGCGACCATCAAGACCCGACTGGAGCACGAAGATTCGGCGCTCCGATTGTCGGAGACGACCACTATACGACCCGATCAAGCGGCATTGATTCTCTCAGACGCTGGCAGTGCCCCACTCTCGCATCCGGTGAGGATAGTCGAAGTCGCAAGACGTCAGGATATTTCACTCAAGCAACTATTCCACGCAGCCGGAGTGGGAAACGCCCTCGACGACGACGCACTCGTCACGGCAGATCTCGAGATCAAATATGCCGGCTACTTCGAGAGGGAGAGAGTGCAGGCAGAGCGGATGCGGAGGATGGGTGACTTTTCTCTCGAACCCGACCTGGAATACAGCGACATGCGCTCACTATCGTTCGAGGCGCGTCAGAAGCTGTCGAGTTTAAGGCCTCACTCACTGGCCCAGGCGTCGCGAATCCCGGGTGTGAGTCCCAGTGATTTGCAAAACCTGGTCATCGAGGTAGAGCGGCGCCGGCGTCTGGCGGCTACGCGGTAGCGGGCATCCGAGCAGAGCTCCACTCGATTATTAGCACAGCTGCTGCAATGAGGATACCGCCGAGGAGTGTTGCGACGCCGAACTTATTGCCCAGCACCATGGCGCCAAGGATTATAGTAAAGAAAGGCTCCACGGTCGCAATGATTGCCGTCCTGACCGGCCCGAGCACCGACAGACCCTTGATGAGCGACCAAAACGCGATCACGGTCGATACTACGGAGAGGAGAGTAATATTGCCCCAGACAGCGACGCTCTCGGGAAGAAAAAGCTCTCCCGCCAGTAGGGCCGCAATCATGAACGACGCTGCCGCTCCGACTATTAAAAGGAAAGTGGAGACAAGTGCTGGCACGCCGCCCTGCACGAGTTCGAGCGCCGGCAGATAGACCGAGTAGAGGAGTGCCGACGCCAAGGCTAGCAACACCCCGATCGGGCTAAGCTTTTCCGTCGGCGCTCCGACCATGATCGTCACGCCTGCAAGCGCCAGCATCAGCGCGAGCAAGCGTGTGGGCGTCAGTCTCTCCGTTTTGCGGATTGCGGCGAGCAATGCGACCCAAGCCGGATAGGTATAAAACAGAAAAGCCAGCGGGCCGACCGGTATGTACTCGAGCGCGTGCAGACTCAGATACGTAATGAACGCCTGGCCCAATCCACCCAGTAGCACGAGCTGGATGATTCGCTCCCGCCGGATCGAGCGAATGTGCTTTACCCGAACAGCCGCACCCAAGAGTAGCGCTCCCAGCACATAGCGCCACGCCATTACCGTGAGGAGCGGAACGCCGGCAGTAGTGGTGAGAAGAGTGAGGACGGAAATCGACCCGAAGCTCAGAGCTGATACGACGATCAGCAGCGTGGCCCGGCCGACCGAGGTGTCTCGGGATTCCATCGGACGAATGTAGCTTTACGAGATATCCCGGGCCATTTTCTTGGGCGCGGACGCTTGCTCCCACCGAACGGGCATCATATGACCTCTCCGACAATGGCCGCACCGCCGGCCGCATCTCCATCGGTAGCACAGGAAGACTTCAGGGACCTCGGCTTCGGCGCCGAGGTTGCGAGAGGCACACGCCGTCGACTGCTCAATCGCGACGGGAGTTTCAACGTCGTGCTGGACGGACTCAATCCGCTGCACTCATTGAGTCTTTACCACTGGGCCCTTACCATCTCCTGGCCGAAATTCCTCGCCTTCATCACCGGTTCCTACGTGGCCGTGAATGCTCTCTTCGCGGTCGCCTTTCTGCTCTGCGGGCCGGGCGCACTTGAATCGACGGTGGGGAGTTTCGCGGGGCAGGCCTTTTACAGAGCATTTTTTTTCAGCGTTGACACGTTCGCGACGATCGGCTACGGCAATATCATTCCGGTCGGGGTTGCAGCTAACACCCTGGTAACTATCGAAGCCCTGATCAACATCGTCGGTGTGGCACTCGCGACCGGGGTGATTTTTGCGCGTTTCTCACGGCCATCCGCCAGGATCATATACAGCCGCAATGCTATCGTGGCACCCTATCGTGACAAGATCGCGCTCGAGTTTCGGATCGCGAACGCGAGGCGGAGTCAACTGATAGACGTGCAGGTACAGGCAATTCTGACCAAGGTCGAGCACGTGGGGTCATCGAACGTGCGGAAGTTCTACGAACTGAGCCTCGAACGTAGCCGGGTCGTGTTCTTCCCCCTGAGCTGGACCGTTGTCCATCCAATCGATCCAACCAGTCCCATGTGGGGCTTGACGCACGCGGATCTGGTGAAGGGAGATGCAGAACTTCTCGTTCTTCTCATCGCAACTGACGAGACCGTTTCACAGACAGTGCACTCGAGGTCCTCTTATCAGGCAGATGAGATTGTCTGGGGCGCAAAATTCGCGAACATGTTCATGCGAACGGAGGAACAGGGGATCGTCGGAATGAACCTGAGCCGTATTCACGATCTCGAGCCCGCGCAAGCGCTGTTAGGCCATTCTGTGCAAGACGCTCGAAGCTAGACGTCTTCCTTTTAGTCACCTTATTTGAGAGATACTCATGAATATTAGATTCGGACTGCTGTTTGCGGGTCTATTGGCGCCATTAACCGTACATGGACAGGACAGTCGGGCGACAATTGATGCCATCCCCCAGATTGCCGTTTCGGGACGAGGTGAGGTAAAAGTTTCGCCTGACCGAGCCACGATCCAAGTGAGCGTCCAGACCCGGGCCTCTACCGCGGCGGCTGCGGCGGCCGAAAACGCGAGGAAGCAGGACGCTGTGCTGGCAGCTCTTCGGGCACTGGGATTAGGAAACGATCAGCTCTCGACCATCAACTACAATGTCTATCCCGACCAGCGTTATGAGGCCGGGAAGGAGCCAGTGGTCGTTGGCTATAACGTGACGAACACGATCCTCGTCGACGTCCGGAAGTTGAGCCAGGTGGGAGCGGTCATAGACGCGGCCCTGTCCCACGGGGCCAACATGATCACGTCGCTCCAGTTCTACGCTTCCAATACCGAGGTAGCTCGGCGAAGCGCGATTGCCACGGCAATCGAGAAAGCCCGCGCTGATGCCGAAGCGGCGGCCAGAGCAGCGCACGGATCCCTGGGTAATTTGCTCGAGATTGATATCGGAGCCTACTCGCCTCCGCCGCCACGTCCCGTGATGATGCGTGGCGCCGTTGCCGAGGGTCCACGGGTAGATACCCAGATCAATCCGGGGGAGGAGACGCTTTCCGTCGAGGTGAGTACGCGCTGGAGGTTCATCCCGGCACAGTAGCTATTTCCACGTGGAACAGTGGCAGATGTTCCACGTGGAAACCCCAGCGGCTGGGGGGTAGATTAGGACCCCATACCCTCCACCAGCATCTCTTGGCGCGAATAATCGCAATCGCAAATCAGAAGGGCGGGGTCGGCAAAACGACGACCGCAGTGAACCTCGCCGCCAGTCTCGCCGCCGCCGAACAGCGGACCCTTCTCGTTGACGCTGATCCGCAGGGGAACGCCACGAGCGGCGTCGGACTCCAACAGGAGAGTATTCCCCTCACGCTTTACGACGTTCTGGTCGGAAACTCGGACCTCGGATCTTCCCGGCGTGCGGCTGTCCAGTTTCCCAAATTGGATGTGGTGGGCGCCACTCCCGATCTGGCGGCAGCGGAAGTAGAGCTGGTAGACAAGGCCGATCGCGAGCACGTCATGCGTGAAGCCGTTCAATCACTACGAGGGGACTACGACTACGTCATCATCGATTGTCCGCCCTCGCTCGGACTTATCACGATCAACATGCTCGTGGCAGCTGATGCACTCCTCATTCCGCTCCAGTGCGAGTACTACGCGCTCGAGGGTTTGTCGCAGCTATTGAACACCGTCCACCGCGTTCAACACAGTGCGAACGAAAAGCTTGGTATCGATGGCGTTCTGCTCACGATGTACGACTCACGCCTCAATCTGTCGCGGCAGGTGGCCGAAGATGCCAGGGAGTACTTCGGGCCAAAGGTCTTCCGGAACGTCGTACCGAGGAATGTACGCTTGGCGGAGGCGCCGAGTTTTGGGAAGCCAATCATTCTTTACGACGTAGCGTCGGTGGGAGCACAAGCCTATATGAATGTCGCCAAGGAGCTAATCGAGCGAATCGCGCAGGGAGACGGAGACAACGGTGGCCACTGAGAAAACGCCGCGCCGCTTGGGCAGGGGACTCGAAGCACTCTTGGGGAGCGCTGGGCTCGCCTCGAGCGATGACGGCGCACTCAAATCCATCCCAATTGCTCAGATTGGTCGCAATCCGTTTCAGCCACGACACGAGTTTAATCCTGACGATCTTGCTGAGCTCCAGGAAAGCATTAAAGCCAGCGGCCTCATCCAGCCAATAACTGTCCGCCGGCGTCCCGGGAAAGACGGATTCGAGCTCATTGCAGGCGAGCGTCGTTTGCGTGCCGCCACGAAGCTTGGGTGGAAAGACATTCCCGCCATCATCAAAGAGATCAGCGACAGAACGATCCTCACGCTGGCGCTGGTCGAGAACCTCCAGCGAACCGATCTCAACCCAATCGAAGAAGGGGAAGGCTATCACCAGCTTTCAGAGGAATTCGGCCTGACCCAGCAACAGATCGCCGAAACGGTCGGCAAGGACCGAACGACGATCGCGAATATGCTACGGTTGCTACAGTTGCCGGAGTACGTGAGGAAGCTTCTCCAAGAGGGCCAGCTCACAATGGGGCACGCAAAAGTTCTCCTCGGTCTTGACGATGCGGACAAAATCGAGGCTCTCGCTCGGGAGATAGTCAGAGAGACCCTGACTGTGCGGGAGGTCGAGCAACGACTCCGCGGAGTCGCTGGCGCCAGGACTGGGAGGAAAGCCGGACGTCCGAGAGCTGTGGATCGGCAAGCGCCCGAGGTAAGGCGCCTCGAAGATAGGTTACGACGTTTTCTTCAAACCGATGCCGCGATCAAGGTCGGGCCGCACAATCGGGGGACGTTGACAGTTCATTTTTACTCTGCCGAGGACCTTGAGCGGCTCCTCGAACTCATGAGGGTTCCTGATTAATCAACAGAGTTATTAACCTGAGCTGTAACTCGTTGGTAGATAGGGTGTTACCGTGCAGCAGATCATGCTAGATAAAGGGTTCTCCACACAAATCTGCACCTGAGTTCTATGACTACAATCCGTGAGATTGCGGACTACGCAGATAGGCTTTTAGAGACCGAGGCCACGCCCGATTACGCCAACGCGCTGAACGGCCTTCAACTGGAGAATCGATCAGAGATTAGAGGAATCGCCGCAGCGGTGGATTTTTCGACGCGCGCTATAGAAGCCGCTCTCGAGGCCAATGCCAACCTTCTCGTCCTTCACCATGGAATGTTTTGGGATGGCCTCAGCCGTCTAAATGGTCCTCCATACAGGAGGCTACGACTTCTAATGGAGAACGACATTGCAGTCTATTCTTCCCACCTTCCACTCGATCGGCACCCCACGCTCGGAAACAGCGTGCTTCTGGCTAAGCAACTAGGACTTGTCCCAAGCGCGCCGTTTGCCGGGTTTAAGGGAATTTTTGTCGGCCTGAGCGGAGAGAGCCACATTGCGACTAGGGAGCTCGTTGATCGAGCCCAGAAGTTCGCGAGGAATTACGGAACCGAGGTACGGACGACCACGATCGGCCGGAACCGCCAAACGAAACGATGGGCTATGTGCACGGGCGCTGGTGCATCGGCGGAAACACTCGAGGAAGCACGGGCGATGAAAATCGATACTCTGATCGTCGGCGAGGGCCCGCACTGGACGGCTGTTCACGCCGAAGAAAACGAGCTCGTCGTCGTCTATGCGGGACACTACGCAACCGAAACGCTCGGAGTCCGCGCGTTGGCGGATCATCTCGGAAAGAAGTACGGCGTTCCATCGAGCTTTGTCGCTGCCTCTACGGGTCTCTAGCGACACGCCCCCTTTCCCTCCTCCGCCCGGCGCCCATCGCCCTGAGCCACCGAGATCAGCAATCCGTGAAGGCGCTGGTCCAGGT
>JABXNS010000229.1_pt1 | contig 13589 bp, 10 predicted proteins | sample 7301101 | NCBI WGS metagenome assembly JABXNS01 (sample SAMN14449646, study PRJNA615230) | soil metagenome | isolation source: soil from bare, unvegetated metal-rich iron-sulfur acidic spring small-cell... | place: Canada: Paint Pots Mound, Kootenay National Park, BC | collected 2017-05-25
CCCGAGTTGTTGGCTCAGGGTGAGGTGATCCTCGGTGGTGAAGAGCGTGATCTCCACCCCGACATATGTCGAGAGCGGCACTTTGATACGAGCGACCGCGTCCCGAACATCGGGGAGCGCAATAGTTGGCCCGGCCCACGAAGTTTTCGATCTCGCGTCGTATATGTAGACGTCGACGGCCGGCGCCATAAGCTCGCTCAGCGTATAAAACAGATCCACCACCCGCTCGGCGTTCGCCACCACTTTCGCCTCGTAGATGTCCCCAGTGCGAGTGAAGGTGAAGCCGTCCTGCCCTGACCTGAATCGTTTCCAAACCGTGGAATCGGGGGTGCGGCTTCTAAATAGCATCGGTCAGTTCGCAGTTTTGAAAGTTCATTCTTTCCCATCCATTCTTTTTGCGAGTGCCAGGAGGTTGTCGTGCGTATTCATCCGTGGATCATTAATAACCGCATCGAGCAGCTTTCGTAATGTCGTTCCGACCGCCGGTCCGCGCACGCCGATCTTCTCGAGATCCGTTCCGTCAATCGCCAAATCCGAGAGCGCGATCGGATCCTTGTAGGCGATCTTGATCGCACGCTTGTAAACCGAAGCGATGGTTTGTTTGTAAGGCGCTGGGTCTCCGGCCTGCCGAGCGGCCCACCAGAACGCATCCGCCAAGCGGAACAGTGGGGCAAGACGCGTGCGCCCAGCGCGCGCGGCCCAGGTTCGGAGCACCGCACTCGAAGGATATTGGTCGCTAAAAGGATCGGCGGCGTAGAGCTCCTCGGCTCTAAGCAAAGCATTGGTCATCGATGGGCCGAGCTCATGCCAGCGCTCTACGAGGATCGCTATCCACTCGCTTTCGCTATTCGAAAAGCGAAGGTCTTTGAGCGTTTTTCTGACCGTCGCGGCCGGCATCGACGCAAACAGTGCCGCGATTCGGGTCGATCGCCTCGCTGGGCGGCCCGGCACGATCGGACGGCGCAGATGATCGAGCGGCGCGAGCTGGCGGTCAGTCACGTGCGCGAGCGAAGGGATCAACGTCCCGAATGCGCCCGTGTCGCGCCACATCGCGAAGGCCTTACTGGGAAGCCGCACCTGATCCATCGTTTTCTCGATCTCCTGCTTCACCCGCTCAGCCGATAGTCGCGACAGTTCGGGGGCGCTTTCCACGATCGCATCCCAGGTATCGCGATCGATGTCAAATCCGAACCGCGCGGCGAAGCGGATGGCCCGAAGCGCGCGGAGGCGATCCTCCCGCATCCGTTCGCGCGGGTCGCCGACGGCGCGAATGAGCTTGCGCTCGAGATCCTTGCGGCCGTTATAAGGATCCCGGATTTCGTTCTTGCTTGGTGAATAGGCGATCGCGTTGATGGTGTAATCGCGTCGGGCGAGATCGTCATCCAACGACGCGCCAAACTCCACAACCGCGTGCCGCCCGTCCGTGTGTACGTCGCGACGAAAGGTCGTGACCTCGTGCATCACGTTGTTGTGGTCCAAGACGCCAATCGTTCCGAACTCGACCCCAACGGGCACCGTGCGCTTGAAAAGCTTTCGCACCTCAGGAGGCTTGGCGGCCGTGGCCAAGTCCCAATCCAAATGGGGGTGACCCAAGAGAGCATCACGGACGGCGCCGCCCACGCACCAGGTCTCGAACCCCGCATCCTCGAGTCGCTTGGCGATCTCGCGGACGGTCGCTGGTGGATCGAGGCGGTCTATAGCGCGCGACTTGTCTGGCTTGGTAGCACTCATCTTCTGGATACGCGGGCGGAGCGTAGTTCGTTAACGGATCGAAAAAATCGGTGCGAGACGCGACCAATCATGAATCAAACATGGTTCGAAGCTCGGCGTCATTCATCCCCACGCCCAAGGCGAGCATTAGATCTATCCGCGCCTGCTGGGCTCGGCGGGACCCGCCGAAGATGGCACCCATTTCTTCCAGCCGCCGCCCTCCGCCCGGATACCCGTAGGTGTGTCCGACTCGTCCGCCCTGGGTGCGCGACGTGAGCACCACGGGCTTCCCTTCCGCGACCCACCGCTCTATTCCGGGAACCATTGCTGGCGGGACATTCCCCCGCCCCATCGCAGCGAGCACGAGACCGCGCGCTTCATGCCTCGATGCGTCGAGCAGGCGAGCATCAGATCCAGCGGCCGCAAAGATGATGTCGATGGGCGTCGCCAGCGCGCTCGGCGTAATAACGGCTGGCGATGGTGGCATCTCGCGCCTAAGGATCAGCTCGCCCTCGTCCAGAACGCCGAGCGGACCCAGTCCAGGGCTCTCAAACGCGTCGAGCAGGTGCGTGTTGGTCTTGGTCGTATCGAGCGCGGCGAAGATCTGTCCGCCGATCACTACCATGACGCCAAACCCCTTGGTTTCGGGGCTCGCCGCCACCTGCACCGCCTCGAAGAGGTTCGCTGGCCCATCCCAGCCGAGATCGCTCACGGTCCGCATCGCACCGGTGAATACGATCGGCTTCTCGCTCGCCGTCGACCGCGCAACGAGGTAAGCGGATTCTTCGAGCGTGTCGGTGCCGTGAGTGATCACGACTCCGGTCACTTCGGGACGCGCCAGATGCTCGGCGATGCGGTTCCTTAGCGCCCACATACGATCGACAGTCATGTGCGGACCGGGAAACTGGCCCCACTCCTCGGTCTCGACCGCTGTTATCGCTCGTATGCCCTTTGTTGCCTGCAGAATCTCCGCGGCCGTAAGACCCGGTTGAGCGCCGCCGCCCTTGGGGTCGTTCCGCATTGTGATCGTGCCGCCGGTAAAAAGTATTACGATCACTTTGGCATTACCTGCGACTGAACACTACGTGTCGAGGGCTGACGGCAGCCCGGTGCTCGGCCACGGGCTGTTCGCACTCTTTACTCCCCTCCGCGCGACGCAATCCGGCGCATCGCCTCCTCGGGGAATTCGGCCAGAACCGTTAAATCGCTGCCGGCGATCTCCAATGCGCGCGTCATCAGGGCATCGACGGTGAGGAGATCGAGTGCCGCCGCTCTGGTCTCGCAGTCGGTCGCGAGCACGTGATCGAGTAAGCGATCGGCTGCGTCCAGAAGCTCGGGCGCGGTCGGTGACCCCTTCTCATTGAGCGCGCGTCGCATCGCTCTCTCGAGCTCTTCGGGCGGAGGGGGATTCCCGTGACTCACGCGGTCAGGGCGAGGTGCTTCCGGATCATTTCCGGCGCATCCGCGACCGCTGACGCCATGCGCTGAGCGTCCGGGATTCCCGCTTGCGCCATGTGCGGCTTGCCGCCGCCCTTCCCGCCCGCGGCTTGAGCGAGCTCGCGCAAGATCGTGTCGGCGCTAACTCCACGGTCCCGCAAATCATCGCTCACGACTGCTAGCATTGTATTCTTGCCGTTGTCGAAAGACGCAGCCAGAACTCCGACGCCCGATTCCATCTGCTCGCGGAGCGCATCACCCATTGCCTGAAGGGCGGGAAGGTCCGGTGCCGTCACGTTGGCGGCGACGACCTTGACACCGTTCACAACGGAGCCTTGATCGACGAGCGACTTGATCGCGCTACCGCCACCACTCCGCATCGCTTCGTCCAGACGCTTCTCGAGTGTGCGACGCTCTTGGACCAGTGTATGAACGCGCTTGACCGCCTGGCCAGACGGTGCCTTGACCAGGGTCTCGATCTCCTGCAGCTCCCGGTCTCTCTCACGAATCAGGTTAAGCGCGCCCCGACCCGTGACTGCCTCAATTCGACGCACGCCCGCCGCGATCCCGGTCTCGCTCACGATCTTGAACAGCGCGATCTCGGCAGTGTTTCGGACGTGGGTCCCACCACAGAGTTCGGCCGAGATTCCCGGGATAGACACGACGCGTACGATGTCTCCGTATTTCTCCGTGAAGAGGTGCATCGCACCGGCCGCCTTCGCGTCCGCGTACTTCTTCTCCTCGAACGTGAGTTGTACCGCGTCCAGGATGCCACGGTTAACGATGTTCTCGACTTCCGCGATCTGGTGCGACGTGAGGGGCCCGTGATGCGCGAAGTCGAATCGCAGGCGATCGGGCGCGACGAGAGAGCCCGCCTGGTGTACGTGTTCGCCCAAGACTTGGCGGAGCGCCGCGTGGAGGAGATGCGTGGCGGTATGATTGCGCTCGGTGTCGCGACGCCGATCGCGAGGAACGGTCGCGCGTGCCTGCCCGAGCTCGACCGTGCCGGTTACTCTACCGAGAGCGGCTATCCGGCCGTCGACTTTCCGGACTTCATCGACGTCGACCCGCCAACCCTCGCCCAAGATCTCGCCGCGATCGGAGATCTGGCCGCCTGATTCGGCATAAAACGGCGTTTCGCGGAGGATTAGGGCGACTCGTCCATCGGCCAGGTCACGCGTGGCGAGGACCTGGGTGGTGACGTCGAGCGAGTCATATCCAGTGAATGTGTTTTGCTCCGGGCTTGGCGACGTTTCCGCTTTGGCGTGCGCGGTGACCCAATCGCTGCCGGATAGCTCGTCAACACCCACGGCGACCTTCTTCGAACGTCGCTCTTCCTGCGATTGCGTCCGCTGCGCTTGGAGGGAGGCCTCGAATCCGGCGATGTCCACGGAATAGCCCCGCTCCCGCGCCATTAGCTCGGTGAGATCAATCGGGAAGCCGAAGGTGTCGTAGAGCCTAAACGCGTCTTCGCCGGAAATCTGCCCGTGGATGGCGGCCGACCCGTGAGTCGTCTTCTCGGGCGCGAGCTCGTCAAAGCGGCGCATGCCGCCTTCAATGGTCGCCAGAAAACGCTCTTCTTCGGCGCGCGTGGTATCGATGATGTGCTTCGCGCGGTGTTTGAGCTCGGGATAGACATCACCCATCTGCTCGATCACGACCTTGACGACTTCTACCAGAGTCGGTTGCCGACGCCCCAAGAGCCAGGCGTGTCGGACGGCGCGCCTAAGGATTCGGCGCAGCACGTACCCGCGCCCTTCGTTCGACGGGAAGACGCCGTCAGCGAGCAGGAACGCCACGGCCCGACTGTGGTCCGCAATGACGCGAAAGGATGCTGGCTCTGCACCCCGAGGGAGGGGCTTGGACTCTGTCGCTGGAGACACTGCCTTCGCCTTGGCGGCGGTTGCCTTCTTCGTCTTTCCCTTCTTTGCGGCTTTCTCGTTTTGCGCTGACGTATCTCGCTCGTAACGATGACCCACGGTCTTTTCGACGGCCTCGATCAGCGGCACGAAGAGATCCGTATGGAAATTGTTAGCTTCGCCCCGCATGATGGCGGCGATTCGCTCCAAGCCCGCGCCGGTATCGACCGACGGTTTGGGCAGCGGCACGAGCTGGCCGTCCTGCTGCCGGTCGAACTGCATGAAGACCAGGTTCCAGAACTCGAGGAACCTGCCGGATTCTGCACCTTGGACGAACGCATCCTTCGAGAACTCCTTCCGGTCGATCTCGGTCCACTCTGCCTTCAAGCCCGCCGGAAAGCTGAAGTCGCGAGCCACGTGTGCGAGATCGATGAAGATCTCGGTGCACGGGCCACAGGGGCCGGTGTCCGCCATCTGCCAGAAGTTGTCGTGCGCACCGAGTCCGTAAATTCGTGAGTCCGGAAGGCCCGCCACCTCGCGCCAGAGAGTGCGCGCCTCGTCATCGTCTTCGAACACCGAGACGCGGATGTGCTCGCTCGGCAGCTTCAGCTCCTTGGTGACGAACTCCCATGCGAAGCGGATCGCATCTCGCTTGAAGTAGTCGCCGAACGAGAAATTCCCGAGCATCTCGAAGAACGTGTGGTGCCGCGCCGTGTGGCCCACCTGTTCCAGGTCGTTGTGTTTCCCGCCGGCCCGAACGCACTTCTGTACCGTTGTCGCGCGACGGCTGCCTGAGGGCGGGCTCTCCTGCCCCAGAAATACCTTCTTGAACTGCACCATGCCCGCGTTCGTGAACATCAAGGTTGGGTCGTCCGCGGGCACAACTGGCGAGCTGGGACGCACGACGTGGCCGTTCCGCTCGAAGTACGAGGTGAATTTCTTTCGGATTTGCTCGGCGTCCATGCCCTAAATATACGCCTTGCATGTAGGGCTTACGCGGTGCGTGGAGCGAGTGGAGAGTCTTCGCTCCGACGCCGCACCCGATCAAACGAAAGCTACGTCAGGCGCGAGACCACGGACTTGATCTCGTCCAAGTCATAGCCGCGGCGCGCGAGAAAGGCGAAGAGCCGCCGCCTCAAAACCTGGGGCTCCAAGTCACCCAGTTGCGCCAGCTTTTTTCGGGCGACTCGTGCGATCAGCTCTGCGGGCTCGATCCCGTCCTCTTGGACGACGGTGGCGATCGCCTGGGTGGCGACGTCGGCTTTGACTCCCTTTCGGTAGAGATCCTGCTCAAGACGGCGCTTGGACACGCCCGAACTCAACATCTTGCCTCGCGCGTACTGCTCGGCGTATTTGGCGTCGTTGAGTAGCCCGTTACCCAAAAGGCGGCGGATCGCGTCAGCCGCGTCCGCCGCCTCGTACCGCTTCTGAATCAGTTTTCGGTTGAGCGCGTGGGCGGAGTACGGGCGCGCTGCCAGCAAGCTCAGCGCGTAGTTGTACGCCCTCGGCGCTGGACGCGTCAATCCGCCAGCTCTACCTCGGTCTCGCCGCCCGCCGGAGGCTTGATGCCGAGGACCGTCTTAACCTTCTCCTCGACTTCGGCCAGGAGCGCCGGATTGTCCTTGAGATACATCTTCGCGTTCTCACGACCCTGACCGATCCGCTGAGCACCGTAGCTGTACCAGGCGCCGGACTTGTCGATGATCCCCGATTCGGCCGCGATGTCCAAGACGAGCGAGGCGTGGCTTATCCCCTCGGCGTACATGATGTCGAACTCGGCCTGCTTGAAGGGCGGCGCTACCTTGTTCTTCACCACCTTGACGCGCACGTGGGAGCCAATGACCTCTTCCTTCTCCTTCACAGGAGCAATGCGGCGGATGTCGAGACGCACCGACGCGTAGAACTTGAGCGCCTTCCCGCCGGTCGTCGTCTCCGGATTCCCGAACATGACGCCGATCTTTTCCCGGAGCTGGTTGATGAAGATGACCGACGTCTTGGAGCGGGCTATGGCACCCGTGAGCTTCCGGAGCGCCTGGCTCATGAGACGCGCCTGGAGACCCATGTGGGACTCGCCCATGTCGCCCTCGATCTCGGCCTTGGGCACCAAGGCTGCGACCGAGTCGATCACAACGACATCGACGGCGCCTGACCGGACCAGGATCTCGCAGATCTCCATCGCCTGCTCGCCCGTGTCGGGCTGGGAGACGAGGAGGCTCTCGACGTCAACGCCGAGCTTGACGGCGTAGTCGGTGTCAAGCGCGTGCTCGGCGTCTATATAGGCCGCGATTCCGCCGGCTTTCTGGGCATTGGCGACGACGTGAAGGCAGAGCGTGGTCTTACCACTCGACTCAGGGCCATAGATCTCGGTCACGCGACCGCGCGGGATGCCACCGACGCCTATTGCGGCATCCAAGTTGATGGCGCCCGTCGAGATCGACTCGACGCGCACTCGCTCCGTCGAGCCCATCTTCATGATGGCGCCCTTCCCGTGGTTCTTCTCGATCTGTGCGATCGCCAGGCCCAGCGCTTTCTTCTTGTCTTCCTGAACCGTCGAAAGAGCCATCTCGTTCACCCTGTCGTTAGACGTTTAAGCCCAAGAAAGCAGGCAAACCTGCCACTTTCGGGGCACCCGAACAAACTACGAAAATACACGGCCTGGGGCAAGGCGGAAAACCTAACTTTCTCCGCCTATCGGAAAATCGCCCGCCATTTTTTGCCGCCGACTAGGAAGGCGTTCTGGTCAGGTTGAATCCGGGTTCTCGCATCGCAAAAATGAGCGTCGGACCGGGCGCACGCGATGCCTTGCGGCAGACCTAGCTGTCCCTCAGCATTCAGTTCGAAATCACGTTGACCACTGTCCCGCATGATGCGTCTAGGCTTAGCTCTCTCTCTTCTCGCACTATCGGCTGTCTCGCTCACCGCGCAATCGATGCTCACCCCGAACGAGCGCGAGGCCCGCGAAATCTTTCGCGAGCTGATCGAGATCAATTCCTCCTACAAGGGTGGCAGCACCACGCCGGCTGCGCGCGCGATTGCGAGACGCTTTCTCGCGGCGGGATTTCCCGCCAGCAATGTTCGTTTACTTGGGCCCCAAGGGGATAAGGATTCAAACATCGTCGTCCGGATGGATGGCACGTCCAAGACGATGAAGCCAATTCTCCTGATTGCTCATCTCGATGTAGTCGAGGCGCTTAGGTCCGACTGGTCGCTCGACCCCTACAAGCTCACCGAGAAAGATGGGTTTTTTTACGGTCGGGGGACGAGTGACATCAAGGACGGCGCCGCGACCTTGGTCGAGGCGCTGCTCCGGCTCAAACGGAACCACGTCGTGCCGAAGAGAACGCTCATCTTGGCACTCACCGCTGGCGAGGAAGGCGGGGGCGGATACAACGGCATGGACTGGCTGCTCAAGAACCACCGCGAATTGATCGACGCCGCGTTCGCGCTCAACGTGGACTCGGGCGATCCAGTGATCAAGGACGGCAAGCGACTGCTTCGCTCGGTCCAGACGAGCGAAAAGCTCTATCAGTCCTTTGCTCTCGAGGTCACCAACAAAGGTGGACACAGCTCGATCCCCACCCCCGACAACGCCATCGCGGAATTAGCTGACGCCCTTGCGCGCGTGTCGCGCTTTCATTTTCCGGTTCACTTGACCGAGACTACGCGCGCCTTCTTCGAGCGCCTTGCGGATCTCCAGACCGGACAAGTCGCTTCGGACATGCGCACCATCGCAAGAGACCCACACGATTCCGCCAGCGCGGCCCATCTCTCCGTGTCGCCAATCTTTAACGCCCAGCTCCGAACGACCTGTGTTCCCACGATGATCGAGGGCGGCCACGCCCCCAACGCGCTGCCGCAGCGGGCGAGAGCGGTGGTCAACTGCAGGATCATGCCCGGCGAAACATCGCCCGAGACCCAGTCCACGCTCGTTCGCGTTATCGCCGACACCACTGTACACGTGACGCCGATCAACGATGGAAGCGCGGTTCCTTCGAGCCCATCTGCCTTGCTTCCCGAGGTTATGACGCCGATCGAGAAGGTGACCAGGCGGTTGTGGCCCGGCGTGCCGGTAATCCCGGAGATGGAGACCGGAGCAACCGATGGCGCCTATCTCCGCGCAGCAGGAATTCCGACCTACGGGGTCAGCGGGGTGTTTCTCGATATCGACGACATCAGGGCGCACGGTCGGGACGAGCGAATCATGGTGCAGCCGTTCTACGACGGCGTGGAATACATCTACCAATTGGTGCGTGAGGTGGCTGGCGCGGGCAGCTGACCTCCGGAGACACGGCCCCTATGCGAGCTGGTGCGTCTCCAGAACGGCGGCGATTGTCGCGCCGTCCCATCTCATGATGAGATGCTTAACGGCTCGCGCAGGCCCGATGGAGCGCGGCCGGAAGACCGCGACGCATTCGCCTCCTTCGCGTCGGACGCTGTCGTACGCGATTCCGTCTGCGCCCCGCTCCCGCAGCTCAGCCCCCAATCGCTGGGAGTGGGTGTAGTCGGTCGGCGAGTAGACGTCCTTGAATTCGCGCTCCTTCCCACGAAGATCGTAAAAGTGGGAGCCCGTTATAGGCGCGTTCAAAACCTGGAAGTCCAAGTCCTGGGCGGGCGCCTTGGCCGCTTTGAGGAAAGCCAAGCGGTGGTGTTTGACCTCAGCGATCGCCGTCGCCTCGTCGCGCGCCGCGTAGTAGACGCCAAAGGAGGGCGCCTTCGCCGCGGGGGGAGCGAAGCGCGTCCCTTCAGGCGACGGATATGCGAAGGGTGCCATCACGTAGCCCGCGCCAGGGCCGTAGACGCGCTCCGCGGGCGGAATGGCCAGCGCTGGTCCGATTCTGCCGCCTATCGAGGGATCCACGCGTGCGCGTAGCGCCATGAGCACGTCCAAGTCTTCGGGGCCGGAGACGTCCTCGAAGAGATCAAGCGGCGGGAACACCGTGGCAACAAGCTTGACTGACCGCTTCCAAGCGAGCCGCTTGGGGACAAGGCGCGGCAAAGTATTCAGCCGATTTGGAGAGAGCTACCAGCCGCGCTCGGTGGCTAGGTAAGCAAAGGTCTGGTAGAGCCCCACCATGCTCGATCGCATCACGTCGAGTGGTGCCCGTCCAGCAAAGAGCGGCGCCGTATTCGCTCTCGACACCCAAGCGTCACGGCTCTCCTTGCTGTGGGGAAAGAGGACCCTGATCGCTTCGTAGATGCCGACCAGATAGGAAAGCCGGTCCAGCTGGTCCTTGCTCAAGCCCCGGACTTCCTTGCTCTCGCGAGCGCGCTTGAGGAGCTCGTAATAGGTCGATCGTGAATCGACCCCGAGCAAGGTCATCGCGTCCGCGGCCGGCAGCTTCCAGTGGTCGACGATCCGCGCAAAGGTGCGGAGTCCGGCCGCCGCCTGAACGGCATCGCTTACGTGGGCCGCACGGGGCGGTTTGAGCAGGGTACCAGCGCGCATCGGCAAAGTCCTTATCTGGACGGTGCTGAATAATATGTCCAGATCCGGACTAAAGCAACGTTAGAATACCGAACAGACGCCGCAGGACCAAGTCGCAGGGGTTTACGCGGTCAGCGCAACCTTGCGGTCTTCCGCGCTTGATGCTTTCTATTGAAAGCATCAATTGCCGCAGGACCGAGGCCGTGCGATACTCCGCGCGAATCATCCGACTCTTGGCATTAGCGCTGGCTGCTTTCTCGTGCAGCGACAGTAGTGGCCTGCGCGTACCCAATCGAATCACGGTTATATCGGGCGTCGATCTGTACGGATACACGGCGGGAACCACGATCGCCACGCCCATTGTGGTCGGGGTCACGGATTTGAACGGCCTCCCCGTTCCCGACGTGCAGCTGTCTTTCAACGTGGTGGGCGGAGGATCGGTGACACCCGACCCAGTCGTCACCAATGGAAATGGAAACGCTGCCTTTTACTGGAATCTTGGAAGCGCGCCGGGCCCCAATTCACTCAGCATCTCTGTCGCCGCGCAATCGGGAATTACTCCGATCGAAATCAGGACGACGACCGTACGCCCCGGCGTTTCCTTTTTGTTCATGCGACCATGGGCAGCGACTCTGACCGAGGGCACCACTCTTCAACTGGTCGTAAACGCGGAAGACGCAAGCTACAAAACTCTGCCCGGCGTTCCCATTTCGTGGGTAAGCTCGAATGAATCAGCGGTTTCTGTTTCGCCGTCAGGAGTGTTGACGGCAGTAGCGCCGGGATATGCGGTGATCGGCGCGACTACCAACGGGGTCAGCGCATACTCCACGGTTACCGTGCCAGTCCCCGCGGGCCCGGGCGGGCCCGGTATACCGGCGTTCACGATGGCGGTCAGCGCTAAGCAGGACTACGGAATATCAATTGTTCGAAGCGATGGAACCTTAGAGTCAAGAATCTCCTGCGGCACGCAGTGCACCTTGCTTGCTGGTCCAAATTGGTCGCGCGATGGCACTAAGCTCTCGCTTACCGGCAGGCGCGATTATGCGTCGGTGCTGTTCGTCGCAAACCGCGACGGGAGTAACCTTCACGAAGTCGCGTCCGCTCCTGGGTTTCCCATTTCGCACGATAAGTACACGTCGTTTTATTGGCCGGAGTTCAACGAGGATTGGTCGACTGACGGTCGGCTGGTTTACATTCACACAACCCAAACTGGCACCAGCATCGAAACGGTCGCGGCAGATGGGACGGGTCGTACAACTGTCATGGCCCCAGCCAACTCCGGCCCAGGAAATCCCCGATGGGGCCTCGGCGATTCGATGATTACGGCCGAAATTGGTGGTCAGATCTACAGCATGAATCCCGATGGCTCGAACGTTCGGCAACTCACCTCGGCCACCGCTCCCGCATATGACCATCGCTGGTCTCCCGATGGGAAAACCATCGCGTTCTTTAGCGACCCAAGCCCTGATCAGGGAATAATTTCTATCCTGGATCCATCATCCGGTGCGTTGCGCCGGATCATCGTCTCGCGATTACGCTCATTCTGCTGGTCGCCGAACGGCTCTCAGTTGTCGATGGTATCTCTTGAAAACGAGCTGCAAGGCTGGCTATCGATTTATACCGTGAACGCCGACGGCACCGGCTTACAAAGGGTCGTGATCGCCATAACGGATATGGACAACATCGACAGTGCTTGGAGTCCGGACGGCAGATTCCTGGTCTACCTGGACGATCGCCAGTTTATCGGGGGCCCCGTGGGAGGCCAGATCTACGCCCAATCAGTCAATCAAGGAACCAACACGAGGCTCAGTGACACGCGTAATGTGAGTTTTATCTCGATTGCCGGGGCGCGCGGTTGCGGGCGATGGTTTCCGTACCCCTGAGAGTCAAAACCCGTATAGGGGTTTAAACCCTAGGACCGGCGATCCGATCGAGGTCGTCCAATCCCGCGAGTACGTCGCGCGGCTTGGAGCCATCGGGGGGCCCAAGTATGCCGGCCGTGTGGAGCTGGTCAATGATGCGCGCCGCGCGGCCGTAGCCGACTTTGAGACGCCGCTGCAGGAGCGATGTCGACCCCTGCTGGTGCTGAATCACCACTTCGGCAGCCTCGCGGAAGAGCTTGTCGCGATCGGTGTCGTCGAGTTGGTCGGAGTCGCTGCCGTGCGCTTCCTCGGCCTCCTTCCGGCGAATCGTCTCGATAATATCTGCTTCGCTCGGGCCTTGGTCCACGAACAGGCCCTGAGCCTCGAACTCGGCCTTCCGCTGCTCGCGTCTCAACTCGTACCACCCCATAAGTCTCTCGGTATCCTCGCTCGAGATGTAGGCGCCCTGGAGCCTCGCGGGCTCCGATTTACCTGGGGGAATAAAGAGCATGTCGCCGTTTCCAAGCAGCGACTCGGCGCCGATCCCATCCAGGATGGTGCGGCTATCGACCTGAGATGCGACGCGGAATCCGATCCGGCTCGAGAAGTTTGCCTTGATCAAGCCCGTGATGACGTTCACGCTGGGACGTTGGGTCGCCAGGATGAGATGGATTCCGATCGCGCGCGCCTTTTGCGCCAGCATTGCGAGCGGCGTCTCGACTTCACCCTGGACCGTCATCATGAGATCGGCCAGCTCGTCGATGATGAGCACTATGTAGGGAACGATTCCGCCTTTGTACTCCAGATCCTCGAACGCTACGTCGGCTCTCTTGGCGTTCTTGAGCTTCTGCCCTTCCTGGACCTTTCGGTTGAAATCCTGGATGTTGCGGGCTCCATTGGCGGCCAGGAGCTCGTAACGATCCTGCATCTCAAGCACCGCCCACTTGAGTACCGCGGCCGCATCGCGATTGTCGGTCACGACCTTGTGCCTCAAGTGCGGGAGGACGTTGTAGACCGAGAGCTCGACCATTTTGGGGTCGACCATGAGAAACCGGAGCGTCGTCGGCGTGTGACGATAGACGAGGCTCGTGATGAGCGTGTTGATGCACACGGATTTGCCCGAGCCCGTAGCGCCGGCGATCAGCAAGTGCGGCATTTTCGCCAGATCGGCGATAACGGGACGACCTTCCAGATCCTTTCCGAGCGCGATCGGGAGCGCGGCCCGAACGTTCTGGAACTCGCGCGACTCTATGAGCTCCCGGAACGCCACTATCTCGGCTGTCGGATTGGGGACTT
>JABXNS010000230.1_pt1 | contig 13518 bp, 10 predicted proteins | sample 7301101 | NCBI WGS metagenome assembly JABXNS01 (sample SAMN14449646, study PRJNA615230) | soil metagenome | isolation source: soil from bare, unvegetated metal-rich iron-sulfur acidic spring small-cell... | place: Canada: Paint Pots Mound, Kootenay National Park, BC | collected 2017-05-25
ACTTGTGGCGCAAAAACGACGGCGAACAACACAAAAAGAACGAGGAACGGAATGCGTCGCAACATCAGCCGCGCTTTAGTGCGTTGCGTGGGTTTTCCCTACGTGCTCGTAATACGGAACGTTCTTATTGTAGGCCCACCATTCGCTGAAGGCGATCATTCCGCATATCACTACGAAAAAAAGGACGATGACGTATAACCAACCGCGGCGGCTCACGAGGGGCCGTGTTCGGTTATTGTAAGGATTTGCTAGCAGGGGGGTCCTGCGCGAGAGGGAGAGGCACCCTCCATTCGTATTCCAGGGGTATGCGCAGATTCATCGCGTTCATAACCGCGGCTTTTTTGGCGTTATGCCTCGCGCCGCTGGGCAGCCTGGTGGCCTCCGCGACGCCCGCGATCGCTCCGGGAAATCCCGCCGCGGTCAGCGCGTATAGCCGCGTGATACGCAAAATCAACCCGCACCTTCCGGCTTGGCAAAGCTCTAATCTCGCCAAGCACGTACTGCAAAATGCGGTGCGCTGGCGCGTCGATGCGAATATTTTGGTCGCGCTCGTCAGCGTCGAATCAGCGTGGCGCACGCACGCGCGTTCCTACGCCGGCGCGATCGGCCTCGGCCAATTGATGCCCGGAACCGCGCGGACGCTACACGTCAATCCGCGCGACCCGTACCAGAACTTGCAAGGCTCGGCACACTATCTGGGCGGCTTGCTCGAAAAATATGAGAACAGTCCGCATCGCTACTCGTTAGCCTTTGCGGCGTACAACGCAGGCCCGAAAGCCGTATCCGAATTCGGCGGCATTCCGCCGTATGCGCAAACGCAGCATTACGTCGTCAGAGTGATGAACGCATGGAAACGCGTGAGCCACGCTGTCGGCGTTCAGCGCTGGGTCGCCGCTTCAAAAGTGCAGGTGATCTACGGATCGCCCGACGTCCAATACTGGTCTGCTCCCCGTTAGCTCAACGCACTAAGTATTAGGTCAATCGCCGCAACCAGCGATCGATTCGCATCGATCGCGACGGGGCGCGCTCCGGCGTTGCGGGCCGCTTCCAGATCGCTCGGCAGATCGCCGACCATCACGCAACACTCGGGCTGGACGCCCAGCACGCGGGCGGCGTCGAGAATCAATTTCGGCTTGGGTTTACGGCATTCGCACTCCTCATTGGGCTGGTGCGGACAGAAGAGCCAGACGTCGAACGGACCGAGCAATTCCTCCACGCGCCGGTTCACCGCTTCAGCCTGCGCGCGGGTGAAGAAGCCACGGCTGATGCCGCTTTGATTTGAGATGACCCCGAGCGGAATGTTTTGCGCCCGGAGTTTATCGAGCGCCTCGCGCGCGCCCGCGAACGGGCGCACCGCTTCGGGGTCGCCGTTGTAAGGAACGTTTTCGATCAGCGTGCCGTCGCGATCGAAAAACACGGCGCACGGTTTCATCGGTTAAATCGCAAACATCGCCACGGCGGCGGCTCCCATTAAGATGAATGCGAACCAGGCCCATGCTTTGGCCAGCAGAGAGCTTCGCCATTTGCCCATGACTCCTGCGTTGGTCGCGATGCGGATGACCAGAAAAATCAGCGGCACCGATACGATGCCGTTGAGAACGGCGGCGTAGTACAACGCGCGAATCGGATCGACGCGCGCGAAGCACATGGCCACGCCGATCAGCACGCCGGCCGCGAAAACGCCGTAAAAACGTTTGGCGTTGCTCGGCGGCTCGTTCATTCCGCCGCGCCGGAACTTGAACATTTCCGACACGACGTATGCCGACGATCCGACGAGCGCCGGAATCGCGAGCAAACCCGTGCCTACGATGCCAAGCGTGAAGAGCAGCGAGGCGAAGTGTCCCACCAGCGGCTTCAGAGCTTCGGCCGCATCTTGGGCAGTTTCGATATGCGTCTTGTGGTGCACGTATAGTGTCAGCGCGGTCGTGATGATGATGAAGGCCATGATCGCGTTGGAGAAAATCATCCCGGTGTTCACGTCGAAGTGCGCGTCGGTGATCTCCGCCGGGGTCGCGCCGCGTCGCTGCGCGAGCGTGACGCGCCCCATGCTCTTGTCTTCTTCGACTTCTAGAGACGATTGCCAAAAGAAGAGATACGGAGTGATCGTCGTGCCGAGCACGCCGACCATCGTGGTAAGCCAGTCGCGGCTGAATTGGATGTGCGGCGTAACCAGGGCTCTTAGCACGATGCCCCAATCCGGCTTAATCCAAAACGCGGTGGCGACGTAGGCAAAGAGTGAAATCGTCAGCCATTTGAACGTCGACGCAATCACGCGGTACGAACAGAAGAGTATGGTAACGAGCAGCAACGCGCCAAAGAACGTCACCCAGACCAAGACCGGGATCTGCGGCACGACCAAGTTCGCCGACGCCGCCATGCCGGCGAAATCGGCGCCCGCATTAAACGTGTTCGCAATAATGACCGCGCCGGCCACGATGTATGCCAGCGGCAGGGGGATCGACTTGCGTATGTTTGCCGCCAAGCCTTCGCCGGTCACCATGCCGATCCGCGCGCACATTCCTTGGATCACCGCCATCATCGGCGTCGAAAGAAGCGCCAGCCATAACATCGACAGCCCGGTTGTTGCACCGGCGACGGAATAGGTCGATATGCCCGACGGATCGTCGTCGGAAGCACCCGTAATGAGTCCGGGCCCGAGGCTACGGAGTCTGTGGAGAAGCGTGCGCTTGGGCGCGCTCTCAGACTTCAATATAGATCTCGGAGCCTTTTTCGGTGAATTCTTTCGACTTTTCGGCCATCCCACGCTCGGCATATTCCCGAACTTCTTGGGTGATCTTCATCGAGCAGAAGTGCGGTCCGCACATCGAGCAAAAGTGCGCGATCTTCGCGCCTTCGGCCGGCAGCGTCTCATCGTGGAATTCGCGCGCGGTTTCTGGATCGAGCGAGAGCTCGAACTGATCCTTCCACCGGAACTCGAAGCGTGCTTTGCTCAAGATGTCGTCCCAGTGGCGGGCGAGCGGGTGGCCCTTAGCAACGTCGGCCGCATGGGCTGCGATCTTATAGGCGATCACGCCGTCTTTGACGTCTTTTTTATTCGGTAAACCCAGATGTTCTTTGGGCGTGACGTAGCAGAGCATCGCGGTCCCATACCAGCCGATCATGGCCGCACCGATGGCGCTGGTGATGTGATCGTAGCCGGGCGCGATGTCGGTCACCAGCGGTCCGAGCGTGTAGAACGGCGCTTCCTTGCAGATCGCGAGCTCTCTCTCCATGTTCTCTTTTATGAGGTGCATCGGCACGTGGCCCGGACCCTCGATCATCACCTGCACGTCGTGTTTCCATGCGATCTCGGTCAACTCGCCGAGCGTCTCCAGTTCCGCGAACTGCGCCGCGTCGTTGGCGTCGGCCAGGCAGCCCGGGCGCAAACCGTCGCCCAGCGAAAACGCGACATCGTACGTTTTCATGAGCTCGCAGATCTCTTCGAACTGCGTATAGAGAAAGTTCTCTTGATGATGCGAGAGGCACCACTTTGCGAGGATCGAGCCGCCGCGCGACACGATGCCGGTTACGCGCGACGCCGTTAACGGAATGTAACGCAGCAATACGCCGGCATGAATCGTGAAATAATCCACGCCTTGCTCGGCTTGTTCGATCAGCGTATCGCGGTAGAGCTCCCAAGTGAGTTCTTCCGCTTTGCCGTTAACTTTTTCGAGCGCTTGATAGATGGGGACGGTCCCGATCGGCACCGGGGAGTTGCGCAGAATCCACTCACGCGTCTCGTGTATGTTTTTTCCGGTCGAGAGATCCATGACCGTGTCGGCGCCCCAACGCGTTGCCCACGTCATCTTCTCGACCTCTTCTTCGATCGTCGAAGCAACCGCGGAATTGCCGATGTTGGCGTTGATTTTCACCAGGAAATTGCGGCCGATGATCATCGGCTCGCTCTCGGGATGATTGATGTTCGAAGGAATGATCGCCCGTCCGCGTGCGACCTCGGCGCGTACGAACTCTGGTTCGACGTTCTCGCGAATTGCGATGAACTCCATCTCCGCCGTCACGATGCCTTTGCGCGCGTAATGCATCTGCGAGACGTTCGCTCCCGGCTTTGCGCGCCGCGGTTTGCGCGCGCCCTCGAAGCGAATGCCTTCGAGTTCCGCCATGGCGTCGCGGCCGCGCCGGTAGAGCGAACTCGGCCTCTCGAGTTCGTCCGTGTCGCGGCGCGCGCGAATCCACTCCGACCGCAGCGGTTTGAGACCCCCGCGAATGTCTACCGTCGCTTCGGGGTCGGTATAGGGGCCGCTCGTATCGTAGACGACGTGGCACTCGCCGTTGGTTAACGGAATCTCTCGCATCGGAACGCGAATCGACGGATCGGACGCGACGGCGTAGGTTTTCATTGGCTACTTCCTCCGGCGGCATTATCCGCATCAGGTGACGGCGGTCGGCAATTGCCCTCTCAGCCCTTCGACTCGCTGCGCTCGCTCAGGACTGCGCCCGCGAAGGTAGAGCTCCCGCGTGCCGTACGACTACCCTAAAGCCGCCCCGATTCCCGCCAACACTCTCGGCTCTTTCAGGCCTCTATTGCAATGAAATGCCGAAGATAAAGTCGTGATTACGGCACCCCCGCCCGAGCAGCTCATCGACCGTGCTATAAGCGGCTCCGTCGAGGCTCTGGAGCGGTTGCTCGAGGCGATATGGCCCGACGCCTATCGCATTGCGTACTCAATCGTGCGCGAGCGCGCCGCGGCGGAGGATGCCGCCCAAGAAGCGTGCGCGATCGTATACCGCAAGATCGCCACGTTGCGAAGCGCCGCCGCCTTTCGCGTTTGGCTCTATCGAATTGTGACGCGTGAGGCACTGCGCCAACCCCAACGCTCGGCACAGCAATCCTTTGAAGCCCCGCAACAAAACACGCCGGACCGCGAGAGCCGCCTCGACGTCGGCAGGGCGCTAGATTCGCTCTCGCCGGATCTGCGCGCAGTTGTGATTCTCCATTATTATGCGGAGCTCACGAGCAAAGAGATTGCCGCGATATTAAGCATTCCGGCTCCAACCGTGCGTTTTCGTTTGATGCTGGCGCGGGGACGGTTGAGACCTCTCCTGGAAGAGCGCGCCGAGCGCAAAACTCCTATTCGAAGCAAGGGGCTCCAATGAACGACGAGAGACTGAAACTTTTGATCGCGGCCGAGATGGAACACACCTTTATTCCACCCTTTGACGCTGCGGCGATACGCGGGCGCGCAACGGATTCGAAACGCGCTGCCCGGCTCTCTCGCAAGCGTTCGTGGCTCTTGCCGGCATTGCTTGTATGCGCACCCGTGGCCGTTGCTGCCACAACCCTGCTGCCATCGGCTGAAGTGCGCGAAGCGATCGTGCATCAGTTTAGGGCGTGGCACGAACCGCAGAAAATTACATTTCAAGGCAGCAGGCCGGTTACTATAACGCAAGCTCGCCGCGACGCGCAGTTCCATCTCGTCATGCCATCGCAGTTGCCGGCGGGGGCTAAGCTGCAGAGCGTATCCGAATCAGAAAACGGAAAGACATTCGTCGTCTGGTACGCTTTACCAATGGGCACGGTCCAGTTCATCATCGGGAGATATGCGCCGCCAGAAGGCACAAAAGTACGGTTCGGATCACGGGTCGTGATGTTTTCGGGAAACAATCCGAAAAACTGGAAAGTCCTCCGGATGGCCGCGCACACATGGATCGCCGGCAATGAAGTGGTTACCGCTTCTTCAGCTCACCTGAACCTACACCAGTTTAACGCAATCGAGCATGCTATGGGCGCACGCGACGCTCCAACCGTGAAACGCCCATAGGACAAGGGCGCAGGCGAGTTCGGCCTAAGAGCGCGGGGTGCGCCCGTATCTCACGCTGGTCTTTGCCCAGCTCGCCGTCGGTGCAGCGGCTATCTTTGCGCGCTTCGCGCTGACCGGAGCCGGCCCGATTGCCGTCTCGGCGTCGCGGCTTACGATGGCGGCGATCGCGCTGCTAGCGCTGGCGGCGATTCGCTGCCCGCGCGAGCCCGTCAAGATGTCGCGCCGCGACTGCGCGATCTTTGCTGTCGCGGGGCTGGCGCTGGCGATCCACTTCGCGGCGTGGATTTGGTCGCTGCAATATACCAGCGTGGCAATATCGACGCTGCTGGTTGCCACGACGCCGATCTGGACGGCGCTCTACGACGCGATCGCGCGCGCATTCAAACTCTCGGTGCTCGCGTTCTTCAGTTTCGCGGCGGCTGCAGCCGGGCTCGTGATGGTCGTCGGCTTCACCGTAACTCCCCCTCCTATCCCCGGACATTCGCTTCTTGGCGCAATCCTCGCAATCCCGGGAGCGATCGGAATCGCCATCTACTTCATTTTAATACGCGAAGTTCGCGCATCGTTCGGCACGCGCGCGATCGTCACGCAAACCTACACGTGGGCGGCCATCGCGCTCGTGATCGCCGCGATCGTGACACGGCAACCGCCGCCGCCGCTCGGCAACGGCGTGGCATGGGGTGGGATCATCGCGATGGCGCTCGTCTCGCAGCTGCTCGGGCACACCGCCATGAACGCGGCGCTTCGCTGGTTCAGTGCCAGCGCCGTCGCATTCACGACGCTAGTCGAACCGGTCGTCGCGGCGCTGCTGGCGCTGGCGATATTCGGCGAAAGCCTTACCGCGATCGCGGTTGCCGGAGGCTTGCTCGTCTTGGGCGCCATCGGTATTTTCATCCGCGAGGAGCGGCGGGGAGAGGCTCGCTATGAGGTGAAGGCGACCGTATGAGTACCACCGCGGAGGACCAGGCCGCTCCGGCAGCTTCGTCCGCGCAGCCCGATTCCGAAGAAACGCGCGAGTGGGTCGATGCAATTGAAGGCGTGCTCGAACATGAAGGCCCGGCGCGCGCGCAAGAGCTGATCGGCGCGATCGTCGAAGCCGCGCAGCGCGGCGGCGCGCACGTCTCGCTCGGACTCTCGACGCCGTACATCAATACGATTCCGACCGCGCAGCAACAGCCGATGCCCGGCAACGACGAGCTCGAGACGCGCATCCGTCACTACGTGCGCTGGAACGCGATGGCGATGGTCGCGCGCGCGAACAAAGAGTCGTCGGAACTAGGCGGTCACGTCGCAAGCTTTGCGTCGGCCGCGACACTGTATGACGTCGGCTTCAACTATTTCTTTCGCGCGCCGTCGGAGCAAAGCGGCGGCGACCTCGTGTATTTTCAAGGCCACTCCGCCCCGGGATTCTACGCGCGCGCCTTCATCGAAGGCCGCATCACCGCCGAACAATTGGAAAACTTTCGGCGCGAGGTTGACGGCAAAGGTCTCTCGTCCTATCCGCATCCGTGGCTGATGCCGGACTTCTGGCAATTTCCGACCGTCTCCATGGGCCTGGGACCGATCATGTCGATTTACCAAGCCCGCTTCATGCATTATTTGAACGATCGCGGTGTTATCAAGGCGGGCGATCGCAAGGTGTGGGCCTTTCTGGGCGATGGCGAAATGGATGAGCCCGAATCCATGGGTGCGATCGCGCTGGCCGCTCGGGAAAATCTCGACAATCTCATCTGGGTCGTCAATTGCAATCTGCAGCGACTCGACGGTCCGGTGCGCGGCAACGGCAAGATCATTCAAGAGCTCGAAACCGACTTTAAGGGCGCGGCCTGGAACGTGATCAAAGTGATCTGGGGCAGCAATTGGGATCCGCTGCTCGAACGCGACCACACCGGAAAGCTCGTTCAGGTGATGAGCGAGTGCGTAGACGGCGACTACCAAACGTTCAAAGCCAACAACGGGCGCTTCGTGCGCGAGAAGTTTTTCAATCGCTATCCCGAGACCGCGGAACTCGTCGCGCACATGAGCGACGACGACATTTGGGCGCTGCAGCGAGGAGGCCACGATCCCCGCAAAGTCTACGCCGCATACGCGGCTGCGGTTGCGCACAAGGGCCAGCCGACCGTCATTCTTGCCAAGACGATCAAAGGCTACGGCATGGGCGAGTCCGGCGAAGCGCAGAACATCGCGCACCAAGCCAAAAAAATGAAGGTGGAGTCGATGCGCGCGTTTCGCGATCGCTTTCATCTGCCGATTCCCGACGATCAAGTCGAGCAGCTGCCCTTCTTCCGGCCGGCCGAAAATACGCCGGAGATGAAGTACCTGCGCGATTTGGTTAAACGGCGCGGCTACATCCCGTCGCGCCGCACGAAAGCCGCAGCGCTCGACGTTCCGGCGCTGTCGGCATTCGATGCGCAGCTGAAGGGCACCGGCGACCGCGAGATCTCGACGACGATGGCGTTCGTGCGCGTCTTGAGCGGCTTGATCAAGGACAAGAACCTCGGCCCGCGGCTCGTGCCGATCGTCGCCGATGAATCGCGCACGTTCGGCATGGAAGGCATGTTCCGGCAACTCGGCATCTACTCGTCGGTCGGGCAGCTCTATCATCCGCAAGACGCCGATCAGTTGATGTGGTACCGCGAGGACAAGCAAGGGCAGATTCTGCAGGAGGGCATCAACGAAGCCGGAGCGATCTCGTCGTGGATTGCAGCAGGCACGTCATACTCGACGTACGGCGTGCAGATGGTGCCGTTTTATATCTTTTACTCGATGTTCGGTTTTCAACGCGTCGGCGATCTCGCGTGGGCTGCGGCCGATTCTCGCACGCGGGGATTTCTCATCGGCGGCACGTCGGGCCGGACGACGCTCAACGGCGAAGGGCTGCAGCACGAAGACGGGCACAGCCAAGTCTTCGCATCCTTCATTCCAAATTGCATCTCGTACGATCCCACGTACTCGTACGAGCTCGCCGTCATTATTCAAGACGGTTTACGCCGGATGCTGCATGACCAAGAGGACGTGTACTACTACATCACGGTCATGAACGAAAATTACCGGCACCCTGACATGCCTAAAGGCGTCGAAAAAGGCATTTTGCGCGGAATGTATCTGTTGCATGAGGCAAAGGAAGCCCGCGTTCAATTGTTGGGATCGGGTGCGATCTTGCGCGAAGTCGAAGCCGCCGCCGAACTGCTCGCCGCCGATTTTAACGTGGCCGCCGACGTATGGAGCGTCACGAGTTTCAACGAACTGCGCCGCGACGGCATCGACGCCGAACGCTGGAATCTCGTGCATCCCGAAGAGAAGGCGCGCCAGTCATACGTCGCGCAGTGTCTGAGCGGCCGCGAAGGTCCGGTTATTGCCTCGACGGATTACGTCCGAACTTTTGCAGACCAGATTCGCCCGTACCTCGATCGGCGCTACGTCACGCTCGGCACCGATGGTTTCGGACGCAGCGATCTGCGCCGTAAGCTGCGCGAGTTTTTCGAGGTCAACCGTCATTACGTGGCCGTCGCTGCGCTCAAGGCGCTGGCCGATGACGGCAAGCTGAAACCATCCGTGGTGGCGGCGGCGATCAAGAAGTACGGACTCAATCCCGAGAAACCCAATCCGGTGAGCGTGTGATTGAACTAAAGATCCCGGATATCGGCGACTTCAAAGACATTCCGGTTATCGAGGTGCTGGTCAAACCCGGCGACAACGTCAAAAAAAATGATTCGCTGATCACGCTCGAGTCTGAAAAAGCCGCGCTGGAAGTACCGGCGACGGCCGATGGGGTTCTCAAAGACGTGCGCGTGAAGGTCGGCGACAAAGTTTCAAAAGGCTCGATCATCGCAACGCTGGAGCCCGCGCAAACGGAAGCACCCGCACCACAGGTTGAAACGGCCAAGGTTGCTGTTGAAACGGCCAAGGTTGCTTCGGAACCGGCTCCGAGTTCTAATGGCGGTTCTCCCAAAGCGCCGGCTGCTCCGAAGGCGAGCTCGGTCCAGTCCGGCTCAGCCGCGGCTGAGCCGGTCCTGAGCCGCGTCGAAGGGGGAAACGGTTCCTTGCATGCCAGTCCCTCCATTCGGAGGTTCGCACGCGAGCTTGGCGTTGATTTGCACGCGGTCGAGCCGAGCGGTCCGAACGGCCGCGTAACGCGCGAAGACGTTCAGAACTTTGTAAAGAGCGTGGTGCGCCCTTCGACTGCGCTCAGGGCAGGCTCCGTTTTTGGTATTGCGCCGATGCCGAAGATCGACTACGCGCAATACGGCGAGATCGAACGCAAGCCGCTTTCGCGCATCAAGAAGATCTCGGGTCCGATCTTGCATCGCAATTGGGTGACGATTCCCCACGTCACGCAAGACGACGACGCCGACGTCACCGACCTCGAAGAATTTCGCAAAGAACTCAATGCGGAGCTCGGCAAACGCGGTATCAAGGTTACGATGCTGGCGTTCTTGATCAAAGCCGCGATAGCCGCGCTCAAGCGATTCCCGGATTTCAACAGTTCGCTCGACGGCGGCGAGCTCGTCTACAAAAAGTATTACAACATCGGGTTCGCTGCCGATACGCCGGACGGTTTGCTAGTGCCCGTCATAAAGGAAGCCGACCGCAAGGGCATCGCCGATTTAGCTAAAGAGATGTCCGATCTCGCCGCCAAAGCGCGCGAAGGAAAGCTCACTCTCGGAGAGACGCAAGGCGGCACGTTTACGATCTCCAGCCTGGGAAGCATCGGCGGCACGTACTTCACGCCGATCATCAACGCACCTGAAGTTGCGATCCTCGGTGCGTGTCGCGCCGCCGTACGTCCGGTCTGGGACGGCGAGCAATTCGTTCCGCGCCTGATTCAGCCGCTCTCATTATCGTACGATCATCGCGTAATCGATGGCGCGGCGGCTGCGCGTTTCACCGCCTACCTCGCAACTGTGCTGGCCGATCTGCGCCGGGCGCTCGTCTAGGAGACTTTACCTACGACTACAGCTTAATCGCGGACGCCCTAACGCGCTTCGCTTCCAAGTACCGGAACAGCAAGCGCAACAGAACTGCATACGCGATGATCAAGTAACCGGCGTACTGCAGCCCGCTCACTCGGACTCCGTAACGCACCGTCAACGCAGCAATGGCGCCAAAAGTTATGCCAACTCCCACCAGCATCAGCGCCGCGCGTAAACCACCGTCCGAGATCTTCGGCGGCAACAGCTTGCGGCGGACCGACCATCCGTAGAAATACTGGACTGCGAGCAGCGTGTAGACGATCGCGAGCGACCATTCGTAAAAAGCGAAATCGAGCGACGTATGCCCCGGGTGCAACATCAGCTGCACGCTGTAGACGGCGAAACCGACGCCCGCGAGTGTCACGAAATTCAACACGACCATGACGGGAATCGGAACGAAATAATGCACGAAGAGTTTGTGGTGAGACCACCACATGCCGCAGACGATCGTAAACGTAATGACGAATGCGATGAGGGGCGGCGGATTATCGAGTAAACCGAGAGCGCCATTCTTGGGGATCGCCAAGCTCAACGCAAGCTGCGCCAAACTGAAACCGATGATGATGTCCGAGAACGATTCCAGCCGGTGGATCAGCCGCCTCGGATTCGTCCTTCGACAAGCTCAGGATGACAGGGGAGTTCACGCGGACGGGCGCTGCGCTCGCAACTGACGCAAGACGTACTGCAGAACCCCGCCGTGCCGAAAATACTCCGCTTCGTCGGGCGTATCTATGCGCAGGAGCACCTTAAAGTCGAGCGACCGGTCGTGCGGACCGCTGACGCGCACGTCCACGTGCATGCCCGGTCTGATCCCGTCGCTGTAACCGGTGATGTCGTAGACTTCTTCACCGGTGAGCGCATAGGCCGAACGATCCGCGCCGCCGATGAATTCGAGCGGCAAGATGCCCATGCCGATCAGATTGCTGCGGTGAATCCGCTCGAACGACTCGGCCAGCACGGCTTTAATGCCCAAGAGATGCGGCCCTTTGGCGGCCCAGTCGCGCGAAGATCCGGATCCGTATTCCTTACCGGCCAGCACCAGCAACGGAATATTTTCGGCTTTGTAGCGCATTGCCGCGTCATAGATCGACATTCGCTCGCCCGCCGGCAACAAGCGGGTGTAGCCGCCCTCGACGCCGGGCACCAGCAGGTTGTGTAAGCGAACGTTTGCGAACGTCCCACGCACCATCACTTCGTGATTTCCGCGCCGCGCGCCGTACGAGTTGAAATCGGGCGGCTCGATTCCATGTTCCATCAAATACTTGGCGGCGGGACTATTGCGCGCGATATTGCCCGCCGGCGAAATGTGATCGGTCGTGACGCTGTCGCCGACCATGACGAGCACGCGCGCGCCCCGCACCTCGCCGAGCGGCAGCGGGTCGGCGGGCATGTGCTCGAAATACGGAGGCAGTTTTACATACTCCGACTTCGGGTCCCAAGCGTAGCGTTCGCCGGCAGGAACGTCGAGCTTCGCCCAATTGTCGTCGCCCCGGAAGACGTTGCCGTAGTTGGCCTTGAAGAGTTCGTCGCTAATCGCTTCGGCGATCACTTTGGAAATCTCGGCGTCGTCGGGCCAGATGTCTTTTAAATAAACCGGATTGCCCGATTCGTCGGCGCCCAAAGGCTCGGTCGTGAGATCGATGTCCATGCGGCCGGCAAGCGCATAGGCGACGACCAGCGGCGGCGACGCGAGATAATTCGCGTGAACCTGCGGATGGATGCGCCCTTCGAAGTTGCGGTTGCCTGAAAGCACCGCGGCCACTATCGCATCTTGTTCGGCGACCGCCTCGGCGATCTCGAGCGGCAGCGGTCCGCTGTTTCCAATACAGGTAGTGCAACCGTATCCAACCAGATAAAAGCCGAGCTCGTCCAAGTATTTTTGCAAGCCGGCCTTCTTGAGATATTCCGTGACGACTTTCGAACCGGGCGCGAGCGACGTCTTGACCCAAGGCTTTGTTTTCAGCCCACGCTTGAGCGCGTTTCGCGCCAACAGACCGGCACCGATCAGCACGTTCGGATTGCTCGTGTTCGTGCAACTGGTGATGGCAGCGATCACGACCGAACCGTCGGCAATTTCCGCTTTCGGATTCGCAAGAACGGCCGTGCCGCCCCCGCCCTCGCTTTCCATGCGGGCCGCATTGCTGTCGGGCTTGGCCTCGCGCGCGGCTTGCCACTCCGTGAGCGCGATATTGAACGTGCGTTTCACATCGTGCAACGCTACGCGATCCTGCGGACGCCGCGGTCCGGCCCTGCCCGCCTCGACAGTCGCGCGATCGAGCTCCAGCGTGGCCGTGAACAGCCGACCTAGCGTTTCCTCGCTCCGGGTAAGCTCTTGCCTTTTCGCCTCAGCTTCGACTAGGGCGATCTGCTCGGCGCCGCGCCCGGTCAGGCGCAGATAATCCAGCGTCTGCGCGTCGATCGGAAAGATCGCACAGGTCGATCCATATTCGGGCGACATATTTCCGATCGTTACGCGATCGACGACCGGAAGATTCGAAAGCCCGCGGCCGTAGAACTCGACGAATTTACCGACGACGCCTTTCTTGCGCAACATGTGCGTCACGGTGAGAACCAAATCGGTCGCGGTAACGCCCGGTTTGAGCCTTCCGTCGAGCCGGAACCCAATCACGTCGGGAATCAGCATCGTAATCGGCTGACCCAGCATGGCGGCTTCGGCTTCGATGCCGCCCACGCCCCACGCAAGCACGCCCAAGCCATTGACCATCGTCGTGTGCGAGTCGGTCCCGACGACTGTATCCGGATAC
>JABXNS010000231.1_pt1 | contig 13476 bp, 10 predicted proteins | sample 7301101 | NCBI WGS metagenome assembly JABXNS01 (sample SAMN14449646, study PRJNA615230) | soil metagenome | isolation source: soil from bare, unvegetated metal-rich iron-sulfur acidic spring small-cell... | place: Canada: Paint Pots Mound, Kootenay National Park, BC | collected 2017-05-25
AGCGCGCGAGCTTCGCCGTCGCGGTCGCCGAGCTGGCGGAAGAGCGTCAGCGCCGCTTGATAGGATGCGAGCGCGTCCGAATAGCGGCTGAGATGCGATTGGACGAGGCCGATGTTGGTGAGCGCGCGAGCTTCGCCGTCGCGGTCGCCGAGCTGGCGGAAGAGCGTCAGCGCCGCTTGATAGGATGCGAGCGCGTCCGAATAGCGGCTGAGATGCGATTGGACGAGGCCGATGTTGGTGAGCGCGCTAGCTTTGCCGTCGTGATCGCGGAGCTGGCGGAAGAGTGCCAATGCCGCTCGATGGGATGCGAGCGCATCGGAGTATTCCGACGCGCTCTCCTGCACATTTCCGAGGCTCCTCAATGCGGCGCTAATTGCGTAGGAATCGCCAGATTTGCGCGCCGCCGCAAGCTGTTGCTTATAGTATGCTTCGGCCTGTGCAAAGTTGTTGAATTTCGCAAGGAACCACGTTTCGCTGGGCCGGTAGGTCACTTCCGCACGCAGGGCCGGTGAGATGACGTCGATCAGCGAGATTTTCTTCACGCGCCCGCCGATCTTGAGTAAGCCGGTTTTCTCAATGGAGATCGATCGTTCGATCGCTCTAAATGTGACCGTGCCGCCGCCTGATTGCACCGAAAAAACGGTGCCGTTGACGGATGCTTTGATGACTTCGCCGGTCAACACGCGAAAAAAATCGAGTGCTCGAGGGAGGACGCTGTAAATCGCTTTGCCGGCGTGGTGCGAGAGCTCTCCGCCCGATCCGGTGCTCAGCAGCGTAACGCTCGCGCCCGGTTCCAAAGTGATCGTGCTTTTTCCGCCCGTGGAAATGATGATGAGCGTAACGTGTGCGGGCACATCGATGCGGGTTCCGTCTGCGATCGTTTCACCTTGACGAACAGTCGTCTCCGGCGTACCGCCGCGTGGTGAAACTCGTACACCCGAAGTCGATGGAATACGTTTGCCATCAAGGAGAATTTGCCGTACCGTGTGTGAACGCGCTTCGGCGGATGGCGGCGAACTCGGCAGCGAGCGAGGGTTAAAACTGAAATATTGTTCGTTTGAAGTCGTTGAAACAGGCGGCGCCTGCGCCGATCCCTGTCCCGTTTGCACTCGGTACGTCAGGCTGAAGGTACGGGGAGCAATCGGTATGGCGAACGTCGGAATCGTGAGGCCTGTCGATGATCGGATCGTTGTACCGTCGTTCGTGATGAATTTGCCGGCTTCTTGGTTGAAAAGATTCGTAACCGAAGCGATGAGCGCGCCATGTTTGGTATTCAGGCGCGCGGCAAACGATACAGTCGTATAAGCAGGCAAATTGTTCGCGTTGTTGTCGTCCACGTGCCGTGCCGCACCAAGGATCTCTGCCTGTTCGCCGATCCTGTAGTCGGCGAGCAATATCTCCGAGTGAAGCGGTACGCCGGGCACCTGCGATCCCACGCTGATATCGGTCCCGGCGGCGAGCAGAGATGCCGGCACACTCGTGATGCGAGCCACGTTGACGACATATGACGGTTGAATCGTGAGCGCCGGCCCAAATGCGAGCGTCGCGGTGGCATGCAGCCCCTCGTACACGCGGTCCACGCCGCTTACGCTATCGTAAAAATACAAATTGGCCGGGGAGAGAAATGCTGGCTGCCCGCAACCGGCCTGCGATGCGTACAGTTGATCGGCATCGCTGAAGTATTCGGAGGGAAACTGGCCGCCGGGTACCCCGTTGCCGTTAATCAGAATGGTGAAGGGGTCTCCGCGGCGCACGCGCCGATAGAGATTCAAATCGAATCGGCTGGAACCAAAGAAGTGCTGCCATGCGAGGGCGGCAGACGAACTGCTTTGCTTCGCTTGAGGCGTACCGCCCGCCGCGCCGAATCCCGTTTGCCCCGCGCAATTAAACAGAAGCGACCGCGGATCGAGCACCTGCCCAAGAGGCTGGGAGACCGCGCCAACCGTGCCGGCCTCATAGGAGGCGGTGATAACGTCGCTTTTCCCGAGCGTTCGTTCTGCGTTGACGCTCGCGAACGGCGACGTACCCGAGCCATTGGCCTGGTTTACGCCTACCGCGCCGGCGATTAACGTCTTGGTATCGGGGTGATACGTGTCCGAAAGCGAGGCGATGCCATAATGCACGAACGCCGATTGCGAGAACGCCGGATACCCGCCGGCGAATGGTGAATTGAGCACGATCGACGACACGTAGTCGTTTGCGTTGAAGGAAACCGAATGCCGGCGCCCGGACGGGAGTTGAACGTTGACGGAAAGACCGCGCGTCACAGCGCCGGAATCCTGATAGAAAAGACTCACGACGCCGTCAAGCGTGCGCAGCCGATCATCGTCTATGGCGCGTTCGCCGCTGAGCACCGCTTGCAAAGAAACAGTCGCGCTGTGCACTACGAACGAATCGCTGAGCACGAGGTCGGAGGAGCGCGTCGTTGAGACATTTCCGGGCCCGTACCCGCATGGCAACGGACCAGTGAAGTAAAAGCACACGAACGGCTGACGCGAGTTTTCCGAAATCATTGTCGCGGTCAGGACGTGCTCGCTCGAAAATGGATAGCGAAGGCGGAGATATGTCCCGTCGGCATTCGAGGCCGCATCATGGATGTACCCGGTTCCACTTGAATCACGATAGAATTCGTTGTTGAGCGGCGAGGATGAGTAACGATAGGAATGCACTGCCGCAATGCCGAGACGTCCAGCGCTACCGCGCATCGAAATGATCGTATGGTTCGAATCGTATGACCCGTATGCGGACTCAAGGCTTTCTTGCCAAGCGATCGTGGGGCTAAATCCGAAAAAGTTTATCGTCCCGCCGAGCGCGCCGTTCTTCGGCGACGTTTCGACCGAGGCGCCCGAGAAAAAGTCCGCGCTAATACCGCGCAGCGAACCACCGCCGCCGAACGCGCCCAGCGGCAGACCTTCGAACGTGAATCCCGTGTCCGATGCACTCTGACCGTCGATCGATACGCCGAGCGACGATCCAGGACCGAAGTCGTCCGTCGGCCCCTGCAACGACGCGCTCAGTACTGCGTTGTACGTGATCAAACGCCCGCGCTGCGTCCGCAGGAAATGGACGTGTATTCCTGGGGCATGCGCGAATGGAAGATCTCTGAGGCGACCTTCGAACGGATGCTGGACGCAAATCTCGCGTTCAACGTGCATCAGCGGCAACAAAAACGCCTCCGGGCCGCAAGTCAGATCGCGACTCCGCAGGATGGCGTGTAGTCTAACACGCTTAAATTTCGGCAAGGCAAAGGTTGGTCGGCGCATGCCGGGTAAGAGCGCTTCCCGGAGGGATGTCCATGAAGCCATTACGCTGGGTTCCTTTGCTCACGGTCCTCATTATATTGGTGACCGCGGGTCAAGTGAGCGCAACCCCTCGGCTCACAGTGGCGCAACTCTTGCACGACAACCGGCGAACCGCAAGTGTGGCCGACATCACGCTGCGTCACTTAGACGGGGCGATGCTGCATCGTGGCGTCAAAACAGGTCAAACGCTCCCCGCTGAGGTGCGCATAGAAGTCCCTGCGCGTGAAGCTGTCGTGATTACCAATGGTCGAAGCACCGCAACACTAGAAGCCGGCTCAACGGCCACGTTTGCATACACGGGCGCGGTGGAAAGCGTCGCAATCAGCGGCGGCAGAACAAGTTTCGACGACCCGCTCGACTTTTATCATGTCGCCGGTCAGGGGGTCAACGCGTCGCCGCATGGCACGGCGTATTCTTTCGAAGTAACTTCGCACCGCGTCACGATTACCTGCACGAGCGGCACCGTCGAAGCAAGGTTGGTCCGGTCTACTTCTGTTAATGGCTCTGGCGGGCAGTCGGGTCAGGAGACAAAGCAGACGGCTGCATACATCGAACGCGTCGATCAGATCTCCGCGAAAGGCCGCTCTACGATCACCTACGCCCTCGGTCAGGAGCCGGCGGGCCGCCTTTCGTCAGAAGTACGAGCCGACCAAGTCGCTGCCGCCCGCGGCGACGCGGATGCTGAGGTCAATCTTGGCATCAGGTACTACTACGGTCGTGGCGTTTCTCAAGATTACGCGACTGCACTACATTATTATCAGCTCGCTGCGATGCAAGGTAATGCGTACGGCCAGAATGATCTCGGCTTTATGTACTATCACGGCCGTGGCATTTCTCAAGACTATGCGGCGGCGCTTCATTATTATCAGCTCGCTGCGGCGCAAAAAAATGCGTACGGCCTAAACGGTCTTGGCATCATGTATGAACTCGGCCGGGGCGTGGCTCAAGATTACGCCTCCGCCCTACGCTATTATCAATTGGCCGCGGCTCAAGGCAATGCCTACGGCGAAAATAACATGGGAGGCATGTACGATCGCGGCCGCGGCGTTTCTCAGAATTACACGATTGCTCTACATTATTATCGGCTTGCCGCCGCGCAAGGCAATTCAGACGCCGAGGTTAATCTCGGCGTTATGTACGCTCTGGGTCACGGCGTCTCTCGAGATGACCGCACTGCCATCCATCGCTTTCGGCTGGTCGCAGCGCAAGGCGATCCTTTTGGCGAGATCGAGCTCGGGACGATGTACTTCCGCGGCCAGGGTGTTCCTCGGGATTACGCGGCAGCCGTGCATTATTTTCGGCTCGCGGCGGCGCAGGGTGATGCTTTAGGCGAGGTCAAGCTGGGCACGATGTACACGATCGGCACCGGAGTTTCTCAAAACCATCCGACTGCCGCACGCTACTACCAACTCGCTGCGAAGCAAGGTGATGCTAACGCCGAATCGATGCTCGGCGTAATGTACGAGGCCGGTCTGGGAGTTTCTAGGAGTTTTGCGACAGCGTTACACTATTCCCAGCTTGCCGCAGCTCAAGGAGACGCCGCCGCCCAGGACACTCTCGGCGACATGTATGCAGCAGGCGAGGGCGTTCCTCAAAACTATGTGACGGCAGAACGCTATTATCGGCTCGCCGCCGCGCAAGGCGATTCAGACGCCGAGAACAGTCTCGGCGTTCTGTACGAATACGGCCGCTCGGAGCAAGCTCGAACTCGTCATATCTTGGTGGCTGATTTGGCGACTGCGCAAAAGGTCGAGTCCGATCTTAAGGCCGGCAAAGATTTTGCTGCCGAAGCCAAGCAATACTCGATCGATCCCGGCTCGAAGGATAAGGGAGGCGAGCTCGGCTGGATCCCACGCGGCTCTTTGGCGCCCGAGTACGAGAACGTGGAATTCTCCGCGCCGATTGGACAGATCAATTCACCCGTGAAATCGCCGTTCGGCTGGCACATCATCGAGGTTGAAGAGCGTAGACCGGGTTTTGCGCACGATTACGCGACTGCGTCGCGCTACTATAAGCTCGCGGCGGCGCAAGGCAACGCCTCGGCAGAATACCGCCTTGGCACTCTGTACGAACATGGTGATGGTGTTCCGCAGAACTACGCGACCGCATTACATTACTACAAACTTGCCGCAGCGCAAGGTTACGCCGATGCGGCGGCCGAGGTAAAAAGGATATTAAAGATCCTCAAACAGCGCCCGCCTGCATGACCTCGCTACGCCGAGCCGCCACGTTCGGCCGAATCGCTTTCGCGCGGATTCCGTCATGGGTTCGGCAGACGACCATCCTCGTCGGCATCTACGCGGCGCTGATGTACGTGCTGACTTTGTGGATGCCCGTATGGCACGACGTAGATTGGAAATTCTTTCAACGAGTCAGCGCATTGCAAACGCCCGTGCTATCACCATTCATCACACTCATCGACGTTCGATCGTGGGATCCGCACAACATTACCGCCGATCGCCTTGCGGACGCCGCCTTTCTGAAAGCTTTGGCGGCCAGCAGGCAGCTTCCCAAAGGCGTCATTCTGGACACGGAATTTGACCCGTGCCAGACGCAGCCATGCGGCGCCCCGGCGGTGTCTGCGCGCGCGACGCTTGATCGAGGTCTTGACGCGGCAGCCGGCGCCGGCATCAAAGTGTACGCAATCGAGGAAGTCCAGACTGACGACAGCGATCGGGTAACCGGGCTCGATGCGCACGATTCGGAGATCTACAGCCATCTTGCCGGCGCAGCTCACACCCATCTGATCCCGGGTCCCGCAAGCAGCTGGTTCTATCGCGTTTGTTACTCTCTCCCGCTGATGAACGGCGTCTCGCAAGCTCTCTGGTCGATGATGTGGCGCGTATTGCGCGATTTTACAGGAGCCTTTAGTACATGCGACTCGGAGCACGTGCCCATACCGCTCGGCCCTCCGCTCGCAGTGCGACCGCCCACAGTCTACGGGATCACGAGCAGTCATCCGTTTCCGAGCGGCGCAGATTTTAACGATCAGTATTTGATCGTTGGGACACTGCGATACGACCCGATGCAGCATCCCAGACCGGGCCCCGAAATGGTGGCATGGGCGTTGAGCGATACGCTGCAGGGGCGTTTACCGAAGACTTCGGGAGCGGTATCTCAAGCTTATTACCGAGCGGAGCCGCAGAACGGGAGGTTGCTCTTGTTGGTACCCGCGTTCTCCGCCTTTGCAGCGCTCGCGTTTGCCGCATGGTTTTTTCTGCTGCGACGCTTGCAACTGCGCGCGGTGCGTCCCTTCCTGCCTTGGATTTCGGCAGCGCTGGCTCTATGCACGGGCGTGGCGGTTTTCGCTGCATTTGAGTCCTGGATGTTGTCTCAAGGCGAGATTCAGCCGCAAATAACACTTATCTCGCTTGGTATGGTGATTTCGTCGGCGCTGTGTGGCGTGCGCGGCAATCAAATCGAGTGGGAATTGCGCTACGCGATCGATACGAGTCCGGCACCCGAAAAGCACGACTACGACGTATTCATCAGCTACGCCCACGACGAAGGCGCATGGGTTTTCGAGCACGTCTATACGCCGCTGCGGGATGCAAGGCTTTCCGACGGCCGGCCGCTCTCGATTTTCTTTGATACTTCGACGATCAGGTTCGGGACGGGTTGGCTGGACAAAATGTGCCTGGCCCTTGACGCAAGCCGGTTCATAGTTCCGGTCTACTCCGAAGTGTATTTCCGGAAACCATACTGCATTGAAGAGATCAAGCGTGCGTACCGCAAATGGATTATGGCGGGGGGCGCGCAGTCGCGGTGTGTTTTGCCGATTATGCGCGGACACGCAAAAGTTCTGCAGACTGTTGATCCGATTCAGTACGAAAGTATCGATGACAACGAGCATCTCGTGGAAGAGATTATTGCCGAGATCATCTCGCGACTCTCAGGCCGAGAGGCCGCGCAGCCTAAGGAGGACGCATGAAACCCCAGCTTTGGACTCTGTTGCTCGCGCTACTCATTGCATTTGCAGCAACAGGTCGAGTCAGCGCGGCTCCCGCGCTTACCGTCGCGCGGCTCATGCACGAGGGGCGGCCGGTCACGAGTTTGCCCGACGTGACACTCCGCCACCTTGATGGAACATTGGCGCGCCGCGGACTCAAAAGAGGACAAATATTTCCGGACGGGGTGCGTATCCAAGTCCCGGCGCGCGAGACCGTGGTGGTCGGACACGGGCGAAGTACTGCGACGCTGGAGGGCGGCTCAATCTCTACATTCGCCTACACGGGCTTCGTGGAAACGGTCGCGGTCGGTAACGGTAAGGCGAGTTTCGAAGGCGCGTTGGACTTTTACCACGTGTCGGGGCACGGTGTTAATGCGGCGCCACACGGCACCGTCTACTCATTCCGGGTAGATTCAAAGGGCGTAACGATTACGTGCACAGAGGGTTCGGTCGAAACGGCTCACGTCGGCAGCACCGGCTCCGGTCAAGCGGTTTCGTACGTGAAACAAGTTGACCGCATCTCCGGCAAAGGGCGCTCATCGATCACCTACGCCTTAGGGCAGGAATCGGCGGCCGATGTGGCCGCGAGAGTGCGAGCCTACCGGCTCGCCGCCGCCCGAGGCGATGCCGATGCGCAGTCCGATCTCGGCGCTATGTACCAATATGGCGAAGGCGTTCCTCAGGATTATGCGACCGCGTTGCACTACTTTCAACTCGCCGCCGCGCAAGGCAACGCTTTCGGCGAGAACAACCTCGGCGTCATGTACCTCAATGGCCAACTCGTGGCCCAGGATTACGCGATCGCGCGGCACTATTTCCAACTCGCCGTCGAGCAGAACAACGCGGCCGCTGACAGTAACCTCGGCTATTTATACGAGTACGGGCAAGGGGTCGCGCGGGATTACGCGACCGCGCTGCGCTACTTCCGGCGCTCCGCTAAGATGGGCGACGCGAAGGGCGAAGCAAATCTCGGCGTCATGTACGCAAACGGTCTTGATGTGCCTCGGAACGACGTGACCGCACTGCGCTATCTCCAACTCTCCGCCGCGCAGGGCGACCCTTTCGGCGAGAGCAACCTCGGTTGGATGTACGACCCACGCCGAAAAAGCCAAGGCGTGGCTCCGAATTATGCAGCCGCATTGCGTTACTACCAACTTTCCGCGCGGCAGATTCCTAATGCCATCTTCTATATGCCCACATCGGCACAGGGCCTGACCGTTATTAAGCTCATTCCAGTGGGTCACAATCCGCAGCGGGCCGTGATCACGCCTGACGGACGCGAAGTGTATGTCTCAAATACGGACAGTAACACCGTGAGCGTGATCAATACGCGTTCCGATACGGTCACGAATACGCTGCAAGTGGGAGCCCAGCCCGGAGCTTTGGTCGTCAGCGGCGACGGACGGTATGTTTACGTGGCTAATAACGGAGGCGATGTTAGCGTTATCGATACCGGCACCAAGAAAGTGGAAACCATTTCGACGGAATCGGCGGAGCGCAACAACGTTCGAGATCTTGCGCTCACGCCCGACGGCCGGCTGTTCCTGGCGATGGAATGGTCGGGACTGCAGATGGTAGATCTTCGGACTCGCGTGGTATCGCAAGTATCGGACGTTGTTTGCCCCGAAGGGCTGGCGATGACGGCTGATGGCAAGCGGCTGTACGTAAATTACCAATGTGGCGGACCGGGCGGGAGCATGGGGCATGACGCAGTAGCGATATTCGATCTGGGCACAAACGGCGCGTGCTCGCTTAGCCAGCCGCTCGTTGCCGAATGTACTATTCAGGGATTGCCGAATGTCGGCGGTTCGCTGGCGCTCTCACCTGATGGCTCGCAACTATGGCTTAACGGTATCGATGCCTGCAGTCAACCGGCGTACGATCACGTTGGATGCCCAATGATACCTGGAGATGTGGTCAACGTGATCGATACTTCGACCAATAAAGTCTTAAAGACCATAGTCTTCAGACCCGCGGAAGGAAACGGATCGATTTCGTTCTTGCCGCGCGGAGACAGCGTTCTCATAGGCGGCGGCGTGGTCCTAAAGTTCATGAATTGGCGGCACGTCACGTTTCGGCAGCCCCTGCCGATCTCTTCAGCCGGACAGGCTGCCTTCGCAGCCAATGGATCGCGTGTTTTTCTGCCGGTGGGCGACAAAAACGTCGTCGCGGTCGTGAAGGTGATCTAATGTGACCAATTACGCATCCTTCAGCGTGTGCGCTTCCGACCCGTATGTTGCACATAGATAATCGCGTACCAGTATGTCGGCGGGGTCGACGTCTGGGTGCTTTTCACGTGGAGTAGCAGTCCGTCCGGACCACGCCAGCCCACTTCGATTTCGTTCGCGCGCACCTGGTCGATGCCCGTATATTTATACAACGCGGGTATCACCGGCGAGAGAATCGAGCGTATGACTGCAGGGATGTCGTTGCGTGCCGGTGTTCCGAGGTGCACGCTGAGTGCAAACTCCCAATATTCTTGTTCGGTGATTCCGGTTCGGGCATTGAACTGCCGGTGCCAATCGGTAATGTTCATATCGCAAGTTTCGCACAGATTTCGAATCGCCGGAGAAACGCCGAAGACGGCATTTACGGAGTCGCCCGGTTCGAGCACATTTCCGAGGATGCCGGCGAAGTTGTTGGGCGCATCAGCGATCGCCCTTTTGACGATGGACTGAATGGTTTGCAAAACGGATGGAGCAGCGCCGGCCGGCGCCGGTCCAAGGAGCAATGCTGCGGTCAAGAGCGCAAGGGCGAGCGTCTTCGTGGAATCACCTCGATCGAGAGATCGGAGCAGGGCTTAGTCTATTTTGCTGGGTGCCCAGAGCTTTACCTCTGACGAGCAATGATCTGCGTTATTTCAAGTGTGCGGCGAGTGGATTAGTGGATGCGTCGGCAATACGCCACTCATAGAATTGCGCAAAGAATTGCGCAAACTCTCGCAAGCCTTGAAACGATGTATCTTAGGCAAGGCCGAGTTCCTCATTTTGTCGCAGCCGCCGGAACAGGGGCAACAATCGCAGGCGTCTCCAGGGCGTTGCGCGGATTGCATGCGAGATGCCCGAAGAGTCGGTCGTGGTGGCGATTCTTTGTGACGGTGGCGACCGCTATCTCTCGTGTTTGTTCAACGAACGCTGGCTGCGCGACAATGGCCTAATCCGCTTAGCTTACGAAGCGGCGTAGATGTGCGCGGTTCCGCGCCGCGAACGCAGGAGATCGGCCCGCTGCGTCGCAGGTCTTCCACAGGCGGCAGAGGTGGCATTCATATGCGTCGCTGGCTCTGTTAGCTGTCGTGGCCGGTCCGGACGCGCTCTCTGGTTCGCTGAATACACTGGTAATCGGATCGGTCGCTTAAGGTTGACTTCAGCACGCGGGGCGAGTAAGGAAAGTGACATCTCGACTCGGCTTTTGAAGTTTTTCGATCGCACGCGTCCGAACGCGCAGCGGGCCAAGAGGACCTTGCAGCTCGGCTCATCAACCGTTACACGAGATGCGGTTAATTACGGTAGTGTTCGCACTCTTTTGTGTGACGATTCCATCGGTTTGCCTTGCGGATGCTCCGGCATGGCTGAACCTAATGGGAGCAACCTTTCCGGCGCGCGTTGCCGCAATGAATTTTCCCGACTACCAATTCCTCGATAGCACCCACACCATGGCGTGGGGCAAGTGGGCCGTGAGCCTGAACGCATTGCGACCACCAACGGCGAGTTTGACATCGCGTTGTTCGCCAGAGGATCGCAATAATGGCTCGCACATTGCCTGCGCGATCACGATCCATGGTCTGAGTTGCCGAGGCTCCGCAACGATCACTCCCTGCAAGATGCTGTTGGAATACGACAACTGGGTTGATGAGTACGATTGCTCCCTTTCCGCCGGCACTCAAAACATACCCATGCGCTATTGCCCAGAAGTGCAGTTTGTGGTCGCCGGCAAAACCGTCGGGCCAAGAAGTTTTCATGCCGTACCCGTGTCGCCCCGTCCCGACCCTCGATGGGTTACAATTCGCAACAAAACCGTTGACCCGATCGGGGCGGTCTTGGTCGAGTACAGCTGCTGCGGTTCCACTAGTGAGATGTGGGCAGTCCTATTGAGTGCAGCAGTCGGGGATACACCGCTTGGTCCAGGGCAAGAGCGTGCGCTGGCACTTCCGCGATCTCTAATCGGCACCGTTCCGACAAAAGATCCCAACATTGTAGGCCGCGATCAGATAGATCTTACTGCCCAGTGCCTGGCTCAGGATGTAGCGGTTCACCTAAAACCGCGAAGCTCAGGGCAACCATCGAGTGAAAGCCTGGGAAGGGTGGATCTCTGTAAGACCACCGTCATCAACGTGAAACCTTGACGATGCGGTTTCTTTGTCTGTTGATGGAGAGTATATTGCTGTTGATTGGTAACGCGCCGCTCGTCGCGCGGGCGCCCCTATCAGTTCCGTGCATCGCCGAAGGCGCGAACCTCCGTGACACGACGATCGTGCATCCGACTAACGCGCAACGCGGCAGGATCGCTGCCGGGTACAAGCTGCCCAGCGTCGTCGGCTTTCGGCAAGCATTGCAGGCGGCGCGCCGCGATGCTGCGGACCCCGAAACAAGAGCCTCACTCGCGCCGATAGACCGTGCTCGCCTCTCGGATCGCTTCACCCTGTTGGCTAACGGAAGAGACCTCCTGGGTGGCGATACGCTTGCGATAATGTTCAATCATCATCCCGACGCAGTCTACTGGGTTTGGATGTACCACCTCGCGGGAGGCTTATGGGTTATTCGCTCTTTCCACGCCGAAGGGTGTTCCAAGCAGCAGCTGCGCTGGATAGTCAACCGCTACAGTGAGTTTATCCGTTAACGAAATATTTCGATCCGTGCGCGAGACGCCTGAATTCGCACTGACGACTTAGAGAACGAGCATTGGAGGGCCGTATGGGGGCGACCATTGATGAACGCGTTCTTGATTTTATTCGCTACCGTCCCACTGATGGGTGTGGCAACTGTCCCGTCCGCTTCGGCGAACGCGCCGGTCAGTCGCAGAAATTTCGTAATTCAACTCGAGCAAATCGCGAAGGTACCGCAAGTCCAAAAACAGGCTGTGTACCACACCCAAGCGTCTTTGTGCGTGGCGACGCCTCGCTTGCGACTGTAAAAAGGGCTAAACGAGAGAGGGCGGCTGGAGAACTATCGCTACGTGCTCTTTGCGACTCACGCAGTCATGCCCAACCGGATGACCGGAATCCCACCGCCGGAACCCGTACTGGCGAAGGCACATCCGACGACCAACGAGTTTCTCACGATGGGCGACGTCTTCGGCCTGACCTTCAACGCTAAGCTCGTGGTATTATCGGCGTGCGAAAGCGCTGCGGCACCGTCACCAAAGGCGAAGGCATTCAAGGCCTAACCCAAGCTTTCATGTACGCGGGGACGCTGACCGTTTCCGTAACACAGTGGGAAATCATCGACAACGTCGCGCAGCGGTTCACGCCTGACTTTTTTAGGCGGATGCGCGCGGGCGCGTCGCCTGCGCAAGCCTTACGCGGAGCGAAACTCGCAATGATCCACGACTCCGATCCTCTTATGCGGCATCCGTTCTTTTGGGCGTCCACCGTTCTCTTCGGCGATGGGTCGTCTGCCGGCATTCCTGAACCTTCTTCCAATCATACCTTGGCATGCCCAGATCATCACAAGCGAGTGTGCCGACTGTATGGCGCAGTGCAAAAAAAAGGAGCTCGAAAGAGTCGAGCTCCGATAATAATTTAGCCCCAACCGGAGTCGAACCGGTGTTACCGAGTTGAGAACCCGGCGTCCTAGGCCTCTAGACGATGGGGCCGCACTCCCGGGCAGAGATTCGAACTCCGATAAGCAGATTCAGAGTCTGCTGTCCTACCGTTAGACGACCCGGGATCGGCGCGCGGAGCCTATCGTACACAACTGCGATGGATTCGCGCAAGCGTTTTGCGTTCTCACGCTGAAGGGAAGATGCCCCTCTGGAGGTGGAGCGTGCAGGCGGTAATTTTGGTCGGTGGTGAAGGAACGCGGCTGCGGCCGCTTACTTTCGGCACGCCCAAGCCCATGGTTCCGATCGTCGGCGTGCCCTTCTTGGCGCGCACGCTCGAGCGTTTGTACGAGGCCGGCATTCGCGATGTGATTCTGCCCGCCGGCTATATGCCGCAGGCGGTAACGGTATACTTCGGCGACCGCTCGCGCCTAGATAAGCAGATAAGGTCAGTGATCGTATAAGAGC
>JABXNS010000232.1_pt1 | contig 13462 bp, 12 predicted proteins | sample 7301101 | NCBI WGS metagenome assembly JABXNS01 (sample SAMN14449646, study PRJNA615230) | soil metagenome | isolation source: soil from bare, unvegetated metal-rich iron-sulfur acidic spring small-cell... | place: Canada: Paint Pots Mound, Kootenay National Park, BC | collected 2017-05-25
CCAAAAATTGATCGACCTCGGCGCGATCGTATCCCTGCAGCGCCTTTTTGGATGTCTTATGCTGAATGTCGATCGGCGTTATTTTCTGCATTGCTTATCCTCTGTTTCCCATGAAGTCGAGCATGCCGTCATTCATGACGGAGTCGCGAATGCCGGCCGAGTTCACGACGATGCCGGCCGGCACCACCAAGTAAATGGCCTCGGCGAGTTTCTGGATCTTGCCATCGAGCGTGTAGGCGACGCCGGAGGTGAAATCGACGACGCGCTGCAGCAGGGTGCGATCCGCGTTCTGCAAGTTCACGATCACGACTTGGCGGTTGCGCAAGGCGTCCGCAATCTCGGTAACGTCACCGAAGGACCGCGGCGCGTAGACGCTGACCTCGGTCCCGCCGCGACGGCCGGCATTTGCCAGCGGCACCACGTTGCGCGGGCCGCCGGGCTCTTCGTAATACTCGTCGTCGTCTTCATCGCGGATCGAAAAAAACGATCCGAGTTTGGTGAACATGCTGCTCATCCTAGACCCTCACTCTCCTGCGAAACGCGCGGTCCAAACAACGACGTTCCGACTCGGATCATCGTCGAACCGCAAAGAACCGCCTCGCGCCAGTCGCCGGACATTCCCAGCGACAACGTCGATCCCCCAACCCGCGAAAATGCCTGGGCGGCGCGCTCGAATGCGCGCTTGACTTCACCACCGTCGTGCGTGAGCGGGCCGATGGCCATCAGCCCGTCGACCTGCAGCCCCTCGGCGCGCAATTGATCCGCCAGGCGTTCCGCCTGCTCGGGAGGCGCGCCGTGGCGCTGCGACGGCGAAATATTGACCTGCACCAAAACGGGAAGCGATTTGCCTAACGAACGCGCCGCTTTGGCCAGCGCCTGCCCCGCTTCAAAACGGTCCACGCTCTGCACCATGTCAAACTCTTCAACGATGCCCTTGGCTTTGTTCGTTTGCACGTGCCCCAGGAAATGTTTGCGCACCGGCGGCAAACCGGCGAATTTGCGGCGCGCCTCCTGATAGTAGTTTTCACCAAGGTCGCCGATGCCGGCTTCAATGGCTTCCAAAACCGATTCTCTGCGCTGCTTTTTGGTGACCGCGACGACCGTGACGGGGACGTTCGAGCGTCCCGCCGCACGTTTTACATCGGCGAGCTCTTCTTTGAGCGCGTGATATCGCTCACGCACCGTCGTCGAAGCGCCATCCGCTTCGAGGCCGAGCTCCATGGAAGGGCTTCTTCAGTTTTGCGGGGCGGCGTTCCTAGTTTCGGTGCGGATTCCGCTGCGGTAGCATATGGTCGTCAATACGGCGCCAATCACGATCATCGGAAGCGCCAACATCTGGCCGCCGGTGATCGCGCCCCAATGGATGTCCGGTTCGCGCCAAATCTCGGCGATCGAGCGCGTGATGCCGTACATCGTGAACCACGACCAGGCCACGACGCCGTTGGGTAAGCGCATGCGATACAGAACCAGCAAAACGGGCAGCGTTGCGATGTCCAGCAGCATCTCGAAGAGCTGGGAGGGGTAACGGTAGCTGGGTCCCCAGGTGATCGTATTGCCGGGAATCAGGCAGACCGGACGGTCCGGGTTGCAAACCCGCCCCCAGAGCTCGTCGTTGACAAAGTTCACCACGCGCGTCAGTGCAATGCCGATCGGCAGCAACACCACGACCTCATCGCCTAAAACCCCGTAGCTCAGGCCCGGGTGCTTGCGCAAAAATAACACGACGGCGATGAGCACGCCGATCAACCCACCGTGGAACGCCATTCCGCCGTTCCACACGGCGATAAAATTGACGGGATGTCCGAAATACTCGGGAGCGTTATGCTTGGAGAGGATGTCCGCAATAACGAACAGCGCGCGGCCGCCTACTAGCACGCCGACCAGCGCGTACATGAGGAAGTCTTGGATTTGATCGCTGGTTAGCCCCAGACGGCGGCGCCCGGCCGGGCGATTCATCCACAGGTACACGCAGACAAAACCGACCAGATACGAGATCCCGTACCAGTGGATGGCAATTGGTCCCAAATGGAAGGCGATGGGATCGATGTACGGGTACCGGAACCAGTGCTGCAAGGGCCCTTCCCTTCAAGGCTTGCCTATCGCGCCGTCGTAAAAGGGGGGCGTGGTCACCCCCCAGCTCAACGTCCTAACGGCGTTCCTCGCGGGCCTCGTTTCATTCGTATCACCATGCGTCCTCCCGCTGGTGCCCGCGTACCTTTCATTCCTGACGGGCTCGACCGTTGAAGAACTCAAAGCCGAACAAAGCGCGGCCGCCCGAGCGCGCGTCATGGCCCATTCGATCGCGTTCATCGCCGGCTTCTCGATCGTGTTCTTGCTTTTGGCGGTCTTTGCCAGCGCGGCGGGCGGGGTGCTGGCGGCCAACAAGCTGTGGATCGCGCGCGTCGGCGGCGTCTTGGTCATTATTTTAGGGCTGAACATGATGGGCGTTTTCAAAATCCCGTTCCTCATGATGGACAAGCGCCCGCAGTTCCGCAGCGTCAATCGCTCCTACGCGGCCTCGACGCTCGTGGGCGTCGGGTTTGCGGCCGGATGGTCGCCCTGCATCGGGCCAATCCTCTCGGCCATTCTGCTGATGGCCTCGCAGCAGCACGTCGCATCGGCGACCGGCTATATGGCGGCCTATTGTCTGGGTTTGGCCATTCCGTTTTTCCTGGTGGCGGCGGCGTTCAACCGGTCGCTGGCGCTGCTGAACCGCATCAAACGTTTTCTGCCGGCCATCGAATTCGTTGCCGGATTGATTCTTATCGTCGTCGGAATAATTCTGATCATGGGCTGGTTTGTCAATGTCGCCGGATGGTTCTATCAGTACGTACCGCAACCGAAACTCTGACGTCGCGTTTTTCGCGGGCGTCGCGCTGCTGGTCCTGATCTTCGATCAGCTCACCAAGCACGCGGTGCTGACGGGCTTTATGCCCGGAGAGAGCCGCATCGTTATTCCGCACGTCTTGAAGTGGACGTACGCGCAAAATCAAAACGGTGCGTTCGGATTATTCGGGAACTCGCCGGTGCTGCTCATCGCCATGGCGATCGTGGTGCTGGGCATCTTTTGGTTTTCATTCCGCGACGCGGCGCGCCAGTCGCTGGTCGTCCGCATCGCCTTCGGGCTGATCCTCGGCGGCGCGATCGGCAACATCATCGACCGCGTGCATTTGCAGTACGTCGTGGACTTCATCGATTTTTACCGCATCTGGCCCAACGTGTTCAACGTGGCCGACGCCTGCATCTCCAGCGGCGTCGCCTTGCTCATCCTGTCATCGCTTGCAACACGCCGTCACGCCTGAGGAAGCCGGTTCGCGCGCGGATGTCCTCATCGCGCGCGTGGCCGCCGTCCCACGCTCCATCGTCGCCGATGCGGTCAAACGCGGAGACGTGCTGCTCAACGGCGAGCGCAGCAAAGCCTCGGCGCTGGTCGAAGCCGGAGACCTGCTGGAATTTTCCCTGCTCGCGCGCGCGCCGCTGACCGCCGAGCCGGAAGCGATCGACATTCCGATCGTGTACGAGGACGACGACATCATCATCGTCGACAAGCCGGCCGGAATGACCACGCATCCCGCGCACGGTTCGACCAGCGGAACGCTGGTCAACGCGCTGCTTGCCCACGCCGGAACGCTCCCCGGCGAACCGCTTCGACCCGGCCTCGTCCACCGCTTGGACCGCGACACGTCGGGGCTGCTTGTCGTCGCAAAGACGCCCGAAGCACTCACGACGCTCGGAAAAGCCATGCAAAAGCGGTACATCGAGCGCGAGTATCTCGGACTTGCGTGGGGAATACCGGCGCACGCAACCGGCACGCTGGACGGCGCCATTGGACGCGATCCGCAGAACCGGCTCAAATACACGATCGTGACGGATGGCAAGCCGGCGGTCACGCATTACGAAATTCGCGAGAACCTCCACAAAGCGGCCGAATATCTTTTCCGTCTCGAGACCGGGCGCACGCATCAAATTCGCGTGCATATGGCCGCCTTCGGACATCCGATCGTTAACGATCCGGTGTACGGCAAATCGGACTCGCGTTTTCCACTCGCCGGTCAAGCGCTGCACGCATGGCGCTTACGCTTTCGGCATCCACGCACGCGTGAAGATCTGTCGTTTGAGGCACCCGAACCGCCCGCTTACGCGGCGACCCGAGCGATGCTGCGTGGCAAACTTTAAACTGCATTCGACCGATGGCGACGCGCGCGTCGGCACCCTCCAGGTCGAACACGGCACGATCGCGACGCCCACGTTTATGCCGGTCGGCACCGCGGCCACGGTCAAAGCGTTGACGCCGCGCGATTTACGCGAAATCAGATCCCAGATTATTTTGGCGAACACGTACCATCTGTGGCTGCGTCCCGGGCGCGACATTTTGGTGGAAGCCGGCGGCCTGCACCGCTTCATGCGCTGGGACGGCCCGCTGCTTACCGACAGCGGCGGATTTCAAGTCTTTAGTTTGGAGTCGCGTCGCACGGTGGATGCCGAGGGCGTCACGTTTTCATCGCACATCGATGGCGCCGTTCATCGCTTTACGCCCGAAAACGTGCTCGAATTCCAAGAGGCCCTCGGCGTCGACATCGCCATGATTTTGGACGTGTGCGTGAAGCTGCCGGCCGAACGTCCTGAATTGGAAACCGCCGTTCAGCGCACGAGCGAATGGGCCCGCCGCGCGGCGCACGCGCGCAGCCGCGCTGGGACCGCGCTTTTCGGCATCGTACAAGGCGGGCTCGATGAAACGTTCCGCGAACGCAGCGCCGCAGCGATGATAGAATTGGGGTTCGACGGCTACGCAATCGGCGGCTTGTCCGTGGGCGAGAGCCGCGCCGATATGTACCGCCTGGCGCGCTTCTCCGCCGCGCTTTTGCCCCGCGAGCAGCCGCGCTACCTCATGGGCGTCGGAACCGTGCGAGATCTCATCGAAGCCGTCGATTGCGGCATCGACATGTTCGATTGCGTGTATCCGACACGCTGCGGCCGGAACGGACGCGCCATGACCAGCCGCGGGGATCTCAACATTCGCAACGCCGAGTTTGCCCGCGACTTTCGCGCCATCGACGAAAATTGCGACTGCACGGTGTGCTCGACATTTACGCGCGCGTATCTCGCGCATCTGTTTCGCTCCAACGAGATGCTCGGACCGCACTTGCTTTCCTATCACAACGTCTATTTGCTCAATCAACTCATGGAAGATGCGCGCGATGCCATTGCCGGCCGCAAGTGGATGGCGTTTCGCAACGAGCGGCTCGCGCACGTGGCGGCATGACGCGCCTGTTCGTCGCCGGCTATCCGCGCGACGCCACGAAAGACGATGTGCTGCAGCTGTTCCGGCAATTCGGCGTCACCGAGGAAGCCATCGTCTTACCCCGCGATCGCCGCCCTCGCCGTAAAAAGGGCCTCGCCTACATGCCTCTCGCAGACGATCGCGCCGCCGACGCGATTGCAACGCTTAACGAATTCGCGGTCGGCGCCGTGCAGCTAACGGTCCGCCGCGCGGAGGAACGCCCCCCCAAACGCCGCCGCTTTTAGGTCTCCAGACTCCGCACGATCTCCGTGCAATGCGGGCACAGTGCCGGATGCTTCGGATCGATGCCTGGCGGTAGGAACTTTCGGCAGCGCCGGCATTTCTCGCCGATAGCGCGCTGTAACGGCTGTAACGTGACGCCATCCATTTGCGCCTGCACGACCTCCACGTGCGAGAGCACGAGCGCCTCGCGCAGGTCGTCGCCAAGCCCGCGGAGCTGATCGAATGCCGGTCCGCCCGCTTCCACCACGCCCCGCGCTTCGTAATCGCGAATCGTTTCGGTAGCCGCAACCTGCGCGCGCAGGCCTTTGAGCGTCTGCCAAAGCGCGAGCGAGGCATCGTCTACGACCGGTAGCACCGGCGGCGGCAGATCGAACACGCTTTCGAGCTCGCCTTTTAGCGCAACCGGGACGAACTGCCACGCCTCTTCGGCCGTAAACGAGAGCAGCGGGGCAAGCACGGTGAGGAAGTTCTTGAAGACGTACCAGATGGCGCTTTGGGCGCTGCGGCGGCGGTGCGAACCGGGCAGCTCGCAATACAGCGGATCCTTGAGCGCGTCGATGTAAAAACTCGACAGATCCTCACCCTCGAAGCCGATGATCGAAAGGTAAGCGTCGTGCAAGTTGCATTGCGCGTACTGCTGGCGGACGCGAGCGATCCACTCGTCGGCGGCGTTACACGCAAGGCGATCGAAGGGGTGCATATTCTCCCGCGCCACGATATCTGCGGGCGTAAAGTCTTCGAGCACCGAGAGCATGAAGCGCACCCGGTTGCGAATGTTCCGGTAAACCCGGCTGACCTGATCGATCAGTTCGGCGCCAAAACGGACGTCGTCGACGAACTCGACCGACGCCGCCCACAAGCGCAGCACGTCGGCGCCGTACGTTTTCATCGCGTCTTCGGCGGCGATGTAGTTGCCCTGCGATTTTGACATCGCCTTGCCGTCGGCATCGTTGACCCAGCCGTTTTTCACCACATGCTTATAGGGCGGCGCGCCCTTGATCGCGATCGCCGTCAACAGCGAGCTCCGGAACCAGCCACGATACTGATCGCCACCCTCGAGCACCAGATCGGCGGGCCACGGAATTCCGTGCTGGCCCAAAACGGCCAGATGCGTCACGCCCGATTCAAACCAGATGTCGACGATGTTTTTCTCTTTTTCAAAACGCGATTTATGACAGCGCGGACAACGAAACCCGGGCGGCACGAAGGTGCTGACGTCATCCCGGTACCACGAATCGGCGCCGTCGCTTCGAAAGCGCTTAGCGACCAGACGGGCAACATCCGGATCCAGGACGGCTTCGTTGCAATCCAAACACAGCAGCGCCGGGATCGGCGTTCCCCACGTCCGCTGGCGCGAGATGCACCACTCCGGATGCGTCTCGAGCATCTGCGTGATGCGATTCTGCCCCCACGCGGGCGTCCAACGCACGTGGCCGACGGCGTCGATCGCTCGCGCGCGCAAACGATTTTGGTCCATGGCGATAAACCATTGCGCCGTCGCGCGAAAAATGACCGGATTGTGGCAGCGCCAACAGTGCGGATATGAATGCGTGTACTCCTCGGCGGAATACAACGCGCCGCTCGACTCGAGGTCCTTGACGATCGCGGCGTTTGCCTCAAACACGCGCATACCGGCGTACGGACCGGCTTCCGTCGTAAAATATCCGCGCGCGTCCACCGGCATGATGACGGGCAAGTTGTATTTCAGCCCCGTTTCAAAATCGTCCGCGCCGTGACCGGGCGCGGTGTGGACCGCGCCGGTGCCGGTCTCCAATTCCACGTAATCGGCCAGCACCAGCATCGAACCGCGATCGGCAAATGGATGCCGAACCAACGCGCCTTCCAGCGTGGCACCCGTTGCGGAAGCGCGCAACTCGCCGCCCCGCGGCAGCGCCTCTGCTACAATGAGGTACTCGCCGGCTAATTCGTACAGACCGTAAACAGCATCGGGGCGCAACGCGATGGCCACGTTGGCGGGAAGCGTCCACGGCGTTGTGGTCCAGATCAAGACGGCGAGCGGCTTGGCCCCCGCGTCTTCGAAGCCAAAGCGCGCGAACAAATCGGCGCGCTGCGCCGCATTCGCCGTAAACCGTACATACACGGATGGCGACACATGCTCCGCGTATTCGATTTCCGCTTCCGCGAGGGCCGTTTCGTCGTGAATGCACCAGAGCGTTGCGCGCAAACCCTTGTAGATCTGATCCTGTTGCGCAAGTTCGGCCAGCGTCTCGACAATCGTCGCTTCGAAATCCGCGTCGATCGTGCGGTACGGATGCGCGAATTCACCAAAATTTCCCATCCGCAATCGCGCCGTGCGTTGCACATCAAGCCAATGCAACGCACGCTCCTTGCAATGAGCGCGCAATTCCAGGGCGTCAACGTCGTGGAAATCTTTGATTTTGAGATGCCGCAGCGTGTCGAGTTCGATCGGCAAGCCGTGCATATCCCAGCCCGGCACGAATTTTGCCCAGCGCCCATCCAGGAGCGCGATCTTGACGAAGATGTCTTTGAGCACCATGCCCAGGAAGTGTCCCATGTGCAACTCGCCGTTTGCATACGGCGGTCCGTCGTGCAAAATCCACGGCGGGCTGCCTTCGTTCGCCTGCAGGCGTCGCTGGTACGTTTGGTGTTCCTGCCACCACGCAACGCGCTCGGGCTCGCGCTTGGGCAGGTCGGCGCGCATGGGAAATTGCGTTGCCGGCAGGTTGAGCGTATCGCGATAATCGCGTTCGGGGTTACTCACGCACAAGCTCGTCGAGCTCGTCGAAGTTTCTCGCGGCGCGCGCTCGCATCAGGCCGGCGTCCGAACGCAGTTGGGTTGCAATGGCCGCGTGCGCGTCCCACAGCCACGCCACCAGCTCGTCCACCTCGGCATCCTGCACCGGCTTCTTCGAGCCCGGAACCCAGAGCGGCGGAAGCGGATAGGCGATATCTTCGCACAGCGCGACCACCTTTGGATCGTACGGAATGGCCAGAAACGGCACGCCGTAACGAATGGCAAAGATCAACGCGTGCAATCGCATGCCGATGACGGCGTGGGCGCGCGCGATTGCGGCCGACGCGCGTTCGAGATCCGAAATCGGCAAAAGTGCTGGCGTGGATTTGCACGCACGAATAATGGTGGTCGCCACCTCGGCATCCTCGGCGCCGCCCAACGGCAAAAAGGCGACGTGCGCGCCGTAATGGTTCGCGAGGCGATCGACGGCGCGCGCGATGATGCGCCTGCCTTCAAGCAGCCCGGGTGCTTTGCGCACGCAGACGATCACCAGCGGGTTGCCCTGCGTGTCGAGTCCTTCGCGCTGCAGTAGATCGGCCGCGGGCGCATCCCCGTAGAGGAACACCGGATCGGCCGTCCGTTCGACCTTCGCGCTCGGCAAGAGCGCACCGAGCAACTTCTTCGAGCGTTCGTCACGAACGGTGGCACGGGTCGTTTTGCGGCACAGCTTCCGCACGATGGCCTTTCCGATAAAGTCTAAGGGCCCGATCGACTGAGCGAAGATCATCGATTTGCGGCCGGCCGCATTCGCGCGCGCTAAAATTCCGGCATAGTACAGCAAACTGCGCGTGCTGGTCGCGTTCTGCAGCAACCCCCCGCCACCCGAAAGAACCACATCCGAATGCTCGATGGCGGAACGCAATTGCGTAAAATCCGCGCGAGGGGTCGCCTCCACACCGAGTTCACGCGCGGTTCGAGCGGGATCGGCGGAGAGAATGTTGACGCTTCCGCTCGGATAGCGAGCGCGCAATTCCGCGACGATCACCCGCGCCAGCGCCTCATCGCCGAGGTTCCCGAACCCATAGTAGCCGCTGAGAAGAAAGCGCACTTACGTCCGCGCGGCACGCAGTGCGATCGTCCGGTAAAGCAACACGAGGGCGGAGCCGAGCAGGCACCCGATCACGGCGCCGATCAACACCCGAATGAGCGAGACAACGATGGGCGTATGAATGTGCGAGAACGTATCGATCAGGTCGCCGATACCGACGCCGATACCGAATGCCAGCAGCCATCCAACGATCCGCCGGTGGGCCGGCAGCAGGGCGGGCAAAAGCATCAGCAGCGGAAAGCCGACGACAAATTCTTTGAAGCGCGGACGAACGCTGAGCAGCGAAGTCAGACCCGAGCGCAGCGACAGCTCGAGCGACGAGGGCGCGATATCGCTTTGATTTCCGCTGCGCAGTAAAATGAGGCCGGCTGCGCCCACGATCAAGACGCCGAGCAGCAACTGCCCGATGCGGACCGGAGCATTAAACGCCGCGCGTTGATCGTCGATCGGCGATCCGAACCGGTCCGTAAAGAGGTAGAGCGCCAGCGCGATGAGCGGCGGTAACGCCAGCACCGCCTTCACGCCGCGAAAGCGTTCGATCTCCTCCATAACGAGCGGTGAACTCATTAATCCGATCACCAAAAGCGCGCCCAGCAAGGCCACGCTCGTCGCCAGCAACGTCCATCGCAGACTGGCAAGCAATTGCGCGCGCGCAGAGGACGCCGGCCGCGCCGCAAATGCCCCTTGCAAGACGGTAAAAGCGGCAGCCGCAAAAAGAATAGCACCGGCCAGCGCGAGCATCGAACGGGCCAGCAAATCGTGATGCACCGCGAGACCACCCGCATAGAGCAGGATCGTCACTCCGTATGCGGCGAGAGCGAGCCAGCGCCGGTACCAGCCGTAGACACCAAGCAAGAGGATGAAAAGCGAGGGAACGCCCAGCGCCGCGAGTCCGATGAGGACGCGGTTGTTGCCGCGATAGAGCGGAACGGGCGCCGCGCGGCCGAGGGTAAAACCCCGGGTGCGCAGACCTTGCGCGATTTGCCGCACGAGTTCGACGTTGGTCGCTTCGATCGAACGCCCGTCATACTCGTGCGCGAACGGGCGCAAATAGACGACGCGCACGTTGCGCTCCCGCGCGCCGAGCAAATAGCGCGCGACGATCTCCCCAAACCGCAACTTGTCTTGCTCGGGTTTGGCAATGGCTTGCACGCGGACCGTCTGGCCGGGAATCGCCTTGGCCAGCTCGTCGTTGCCCTTTTGCACTTGTGGGGCATCGTACGTTTCGATGGCACCGAACGTCAGGTGCCGCCGGCGCATGACATCGGCCGTGTCGGCGATGTGATCCGGATATCCCACAACTTGATTGCGCAATCCGAAGAAAATCACGGTCGAAATTCGCGCGCGATGTTGGAGCGCATCGAACACGGCGGCGATCTGCGGTTCGCGCAACCGTTCGTCGTTTTGCAGCCGCGGAATGACCAAGAGGTCCAGACGGCGGGCCAGATCGAGTTGGTCGCGCGCAATGCCTAGCGACGTCGATCCAAAGTAATCGATCTGCGTCCGAATGGCGAGCACCCAGGGCACGGTCGCATGCAACATTCGAATGCTCGAGCGGCTAAAATGCAGCGGCAACTGCTGCCGGTAGCGTTCGAACGTGGCGCGGTCGTAGACGAGCAGGTAGACCTCATCCGGCACGACGGCGTTTTGCCGGACCAGTCGAGCGAGGGTCGGGTCGCTGACGGGCGAGAATCGCGCACCCTGCAAGATGCCGACGCCGGTGGTCACGAAGGCGTTGCGGCCAGTGTTGATGCTGGAGCCCAGCTCCTCTTGCACGGCCAGCGATGTGAGGCCGGCGCGACGTAACGCGACAAGCAGCCCTTCGGGATTATAATTGTAGGAGCGGGCGAGCGCGAGAAAATCGGTATAGTCCATCGCGATTTCGGCACGCTGCGTCGCGCGTTCCACGCGCACGCGTTCGACCGCGACGACGGCCGCCGCAAGCAATGCAATCAAAAGCATAAACGCCGCAAAGCGCGTCTGCGTGCGGACCAAATTCACGCGACTCCGATTTCGTCAGAAAACAAGGAAGGCCCGCCATAAGCGAGCCCTCCCGCGTCGCGTATGCAGTTTCCCGCATACCGGGTGTGGGCGACGTCAGTACAGAGTACCCACTCGAAAAGCCCACGATCTTCAAGCGGTGAGAAAACCTTGCGCCTTTGGCGCGGACCCTTCCCTTTTAGGATAGGCGGGCGCGAACCTTCAACGCCGCGCCCCGTTTCGCGGCCGCCCAGGCCGTGCCCAGAGCCACGATCGCTACGATATTTGAAATAACGGTGAAACGTTCGTTTACCGCCATGGATTGCATCGCGGCCATCCCGCCAAAGCCGTGCCCGAGCGCCAACTCCATGGAGGCTCCCGCCACCATCGCGCCGAGGACGAAAAGCGCCAAAAACCACCAGACAACCGCCGGAGCGAACGATTTGCGGTAGATTGCAACCAGCGGGGGCACCAGCAAATCGCCATAGATGAACGCCGTATTGGCGCCCAGCGGAATGCCCGCAAGGGCGAGGTAGCGCGCGACGGGCACGTTGCCCATCGAGCAGACAAAGGTCAGCACGGCGATGAGCAATCCGCACAGCAGCAACAGCGGATAGCCCAGCAGCGGCACGCTGCCGACCGCGTTTAACGCGCCCGAAAGCCACGCGGCCGGAACCAGCGCGGCGGCAAAGCCCGCAACGACGTAACCGATCAGAATGTCGGTGCGCAGCATCGCGACATCTCCCGTAAACGTTTGCCAAATTGCCTGCCAGGTGGCTGGGGTTGCGAGCGAACGCGGCGCCGCATCCTCTTGCGCCCGCTCGTGGAGCTGCCGTTCGTGATTTGCTCCGCACGCCAGCACCGTGCGCCCGCCGATCGTTACCGCGTGAGCGGGATCGCCTTCCATGCCGCAGAGCGGGCACTGCGTCGTTTCCTCGGCAGCGCGCGAACCGGCCAGGGCGCGCGCCTGCTCGGCAAACCTCTCCAAGGTCGCGGCGCGAAAGAGCAGGCTGAAGCCCGCGACAACGATGGCGATGATGATGATGCCGCCAAAAAATTCGGCAAAGGCAAAACGCCAACCGAGAAGCGTCCAAAACAGGATCACGATGGCGACGTTCATGTTCGTCGAGCTGATCAAAAACGCGAAGACCGCCCGGATGTCCGCTCCACGCTGGTAGAAGCCGCGCGCCGCGGCCGCCGCGCCGTAGGAACAGGCGGACGAAATGATGCCGAATCCGGCGGCACTGAGGATCCCGCGCACGTTTGGGCCCAGCCAGCGTTCCATCTGTTTGGGCGTCGCAGCCACTTGGACGATCGCGGAAATCAAAAAGCCGAAGATGAGCCCGAACAAGCTGTCCCAAAAAAACAGCAACGTCGTTTTTAGCCCGGAAAGCAGCGCGGCGGCTACGGTCTCCATGTGGGCGGCCGCTTTTCAACAAAGGCGGACATGCCCTCCTGCGCGTCCTCGGTGAGCGCGTTCATGCACATGATCTCTTTGGCGTACGCGTACGCGGCCGGTTGATCCAAATCAACTTGCGCGTAAAAAGCTGCCTTACCCAAGGCGACCACATGCCGGCTCGCGTCGGTAATTTTCTTTGCAAGCGTCAGCGTGCGTTCGTGCAGCGCTTCGCGAGGAACGACCGCGTTGATCAATCCCCAGTCGGCGGCGGTTGCGGCATCGATGAACTCGCCGGTGAGCAGCATCTGCATCGCGCGTTTGCGGCCGATGGCGCGCGTGAGCGCAACCATGGGGGTCGTGCAGAACAAGCCGATCTTTACCCCCGGCGTCGCAAACATCGCATCGGCCGAGGCGATGGCCAGATCGCAGGTGGCAACCAGTTGACATCCGGCGGCCGTGGCGATCCCTGCGACCTCCGCAATAACGGGTTGCGGAATACGCTGGACCGTTTCCATCAAACGCACGCACGCGTCGAACGTTTCTCGATACTCCGGACCGTCGCGACGCAACAGCCCGCGAAGGGCGTGTCCGGCGCTGAAGGCGTGGCCCTCGGCCCGCAAAATCCCCACGCGGTTGTGCGGCGCCGACCCGCGCAGGTCCAGCGTGCGCGCGAGCTCGAGCCTCAGCCCCAAGGAAAGCGCGTTGCGCCGCTGCTCGCTGTCCAGCGTGAGCGTG
>JABXNS010000233.1_pt1 | contig 13410 bp, 9 predicted proteins | sample 7301101 | NCBI WGS metagenome assembly JABXNS01 (sample SAMN14449646, study PRJNA615230) | soil metagenome | isolation source: soil from bare, unvegetated metal-rich iron-sulfur acidic spring small-cell... | place: Canada: Paint Pots Mound, Kootenay National Park, BC | collected 2017-05-25
TCGCTGACCAGCCGGCTGGCAGCACCCGGTTATCTTTGAACTCTTCATCGCGCCGAATGAAGCTGGTGGTGAAGTGTCCTGTCCGATCTCGCGTGAGCTCCTCAAAAATCTCCACTTCATCCGCCCGCGTAATCGGGTGTGCTTCGTCGAAATGCGGTTGGAACTGCTGCGGACCGCCTCGACTGCGCGCGAACGATTCACTTGCAAGCGGAAGCCCATCGCTGCCCACAATTCGTCCGCTGTGGTCGGTGCGTCCCGAAGCAAAGAGCGGCGGTGCATTCGCCGGTGCGCGTGCGTCGCGCACTTCAAACTCGAGGAATGCGCGCCGAAATCCCACACCGCTCGGGAAGCGGTGGCCGGTCAAATTCACAACCTCCACATCAGCGAGCAGGGTTGAGCCCTGCACGCGCGTCGCAATCCGAAGCCGCGCGGTCTGGTGCTGCGCCTGCCGGATGACATGCGCGATCGCATCGTCTAAGCCCGTCTTCGCTCCGGACATGTAATCGTCCGCACGCACCCCCAACACGCTCGGATACTGCCGGAACAACTGTAGCAAAAACGCATTCAAGCCGAGCAGCTCGTGGCGGCGAAACCCGCGTTTGCGAACGCGAACGTTCCGGTCGGCAGTTGAGGCGGCATACGTCGTACGTGGATAGCCGGTATCTTCAATCAAGGCGATCTTGGAAGCGATATGGCTTAGGGCGATCCCGCGCGCGGGATCCGTGATGCCCGCCGGCATGTGGCAGTCTTGGCACGACTTGGCGCGCGCCACCGGATGGTACTCGGTTTGGTAACGACTGTTGAGCCATTCCAAATAGGTGGCCTGCTCGACATTATGAGCGGCCGGAGCCGCGCTCACCGGTGGCCGGTCGACGACGGGCAGGTTGATGGTGTGGCAACTGGCGCACAAGCGCGCGGACATCGTGTACGACGAAAATACCGGCCGGATCCCCAGTGCCGCATTCATGGCGTGCGTCGCGATGGTGGCATTAGTAAAGGGTCCGTAGAGTTTGGCCGGAGATCCCAGATCGAAGCGGCCGTTGATTTTCGAATTCAAAAAATAGGCAAGAGCGTTTTGGCCCATGGGCGGCTTTAAATCCACGGCATGGTGGCACACGGTGCAACTTACTCCATCCCGAGCAAGTCCGCCGTAATGAAAGCCGATCCGGAGCGCATCGGTGTTGAAGACGAACGCGGGCGAAAATGGCTTGCCTGGATAGTCGCGAGCGAAGCTGCGCAGCCCCATGACGCCGTGACAAGTCAGGCACGTGTTCGTGATCGTTTGCCCGAGCACGGCCGCGATGTGCCGATCCGCGATCGTTCGCACGTACTGGAGTTCGCTCTCGAGCTGCGCATAGAACACGGGGTCGCGGCCCGCGAGTGCCATGGGCGACCAGCGCCATTCTCCGTAGGGCGAAACATTGACGCCTGCACCGGCGTTTTTGCGGGGTGGCGGGATCCACATGGTCGGTCCAAAGGGCTTTGCGATGGCCGCGCTGTGGCAACCCATACATTGGTCGGAGGTCAGGAACAGGTGTGGTCGCGTGTGCGGAGGGAGATAACTATCGAGCGGCTCCGGGGGAAAGGTTTGGATACCGGCGGGCGCCGCGTGCGGCGATGCACTTGCTGCCGCGACAACCGGCGCGAGCTTTGCAACCGTACGCCACGATTCGTCAACGCGAAACCGAATCGGATGGCCCGGATATCCCTCGACGTTTTCCAGCGACGCGAACGTCATCGCCGTGTGCGCCGAGGCATGGCAACGCAGGCAGTACAAGCCGAAACCGGCATTCGGATAGGCGGTGGCAGGCGGTGGACCGTGCGCAAACATCCCCGTATAGAGTTCGCCCCAAAACCATCCATCGTGTGACGCCGCTGTGCGGCGGATCATGATGGTCCAATCTGACGGCCGTTCGGAGGAGCGACCCTCGAGCGCCTCCGCAGGCTTGTCGCCATACTGTTCCTTGATGATCACGGCGCCTTCCGGCGGAACGCCGTGACGCCCATCCCGCAGCCATTGCATCATTCCGGGCGAATAGTATATGCGCACCGGCGGATGTGTTCCATACGAAATGTGGTTCAGGTAAGGACCCGTGTCGCGCACGGCTTTGTCGGCGCACCATCCTAAATCGCGATATCGATAGGAACTCAGGTAACTGAGCATCCTGCGCTCGATGGCAACCGGCTCGCCGCTGGGTACGCGTGCGGGCAGGCGCAACTCTGGCGGCACCGCAAGGCCGCCGGCGCAAGGCGTGTGTGCCGGCAACGCATCCATAGCGCGCAGCAGCGCCGGACCGCCGCAGAGGACGGCGGCAACGATCCCGACCCCGACAAGCAGCCCTTTCACATCAGTTTACGCCTTGGTGCACGCCTCGTTAAAAATAGGCCTTCATCACCCGCGGTCGTTTGTTCGTTTCGTACGGGTATGAGAGATGCGAGCCCTGCGCGGCCATCCTTGCTGAGTGCTTTTAAGGGGCAGCCGCCACAAGCGCCGAAGAACGGGGCGTGTACCCGCTAAGGATGGTGCATCGTGCAGCCATTTTGCTTGATCCATCCGCATCGGGAATCAAAAATTTGAGAACTGAGCGCCTCGGTTGACTCCCTTCGTCGCAATCGGCCAATTGCCGCATGATTTATTTGTGAGAGTCGCGGCTCGCGTGCCCTCCGGCATCATCGCTCTCACTTCAACCATCGTGACCCCACTCGTGCAGGGGTGGTTGACGCCCTTCGTCACGATCGGCCAGTTGCCGCATGACCTTTTTGTAAAGTATGGGGCTCGCGTTGCATCTGGCATCGTCGCCCTCACTTCCAGCGTCGCAACCGTCCTCGTGCGGGGGTGGTGGGACAATAACCAAGCGAAGCACCGGCTGCGAGACTCCGATCTGCTCGATCGCTTTCACGTCAGTTTGAACATCTTACAAAACGGTGAGCTCAAGATCCGAACGATTGTGGAAAGCGCCTTGGACGACGTTATCCATAATGCTCCAGCCCGCAAGGCCGTGGTAGACGAAGCGCGCGCGAAGACAAATTCCCAAAGGCGATGGTGGAACCCACGGAAGAAAAATGAGGGTCCCGGTTCGCTCTTGTTGCTCAAGGCCAACGAAAAAGACCGCAAGTATGTGTTGCAATGCGTACTCAATAGCACTGCACAGTATTTCAATATTGGACCGATGCGCCTCGATGCAAGCGAACCAGTAAATGCAGCGACGTACGTATATGCTCTAAGTTGCGAGCCGGTGGACGAAGGGCGCTATCGGAAGATTCGAGCTCTTCTCATCCGACGCGATGCCCTCGAACCGTTTGCGTACCCCGACGCGCAAAAGGGCGAGCCAAAAACCTTACCCCGCCTCGAAAGTAACACTCACGAAGATCGCGTCATCGCACTGCGTGACATGGCGGTGGCGCTAAAAGAGAACCCCAAAGCCGTGGGACAGATGGAGATCATCTTGTGAGTCGCGCGGCGCTGGCACATTCCCGGTTTAGTTTACGGAGGACGGCTCGGTGCTGCTTTTGAAATTTTCAATGAACGCATCGAGTTGCGCGAGATCCACACCCGGGGTTTGGGCTTCGCGAACGGTCACCAAATCGTCGAGGGTCGTCTGTCGGCCGAACGGCGGCACACCGATCGATGCAATCTGCACCAGTCCCCGGTTCGCACGCTGCCAATCGTCAGCCAACACCGCGAGTTGCACGGCGGTCGCGACCTGCCAATAGTCACGGCTCTCGGTGCCGCCCAGGCGAGCGACGGCAAACGTCACGGCCGGCACAACGCTTTTTAACTCCGCGCTCGCTTCATCGGTATTGCTGATCGCCAAGAGATTTGCAAGATTTATTCCCGGATAGTAATCGCGAGGGTCCGCCCAAAAGCCACGTCGATACCAGGAGATGGCTTGCTCCAAAAAAGCCGCGGCCTTGAACGCGTTTCCTAATGCGAGCGTTTCCTTATAACGGTCTTTATAGATACGGCCGATTAAGCCGCACGTTTCGGGATCGTCGCCGCGCTGTTTGACAATAGCTTGCAGCAGCGACTCGGCCTTCGCACGATCGTCGCCCTGATTGCGCCGGTTGAGGGCAAGCGCGTACTGTTGACGCACGGGGATGGCCGTTTCCATCAACCACTGGGGGAGCCGCTCCGCTAAGGTAATAACCGCGTCCCACGCCCCGATGTCGCGGTAACTGAGCAGCGTATCCACATACAGTTCGGCGTTGTTTTGGGTCGGCTCGCCCAGCTCGCGTTCGATCGCCGCAATCTGATCCCGCATCGCTTCTTTATCGCCCGACATGCGCGCCGCTTCCAAGCGGTTGCGAATTCCGTCCACGTAGCGGCTGCGGTCGCGAAAACTTTCGGTGACCTCATGCGGTAACGTGATCCCCGGAAACGAGGGAATAAGTTGAAAAAGCGGGCTGTCGCTGGTCTCAGGATTTGCCAGCGCAAACGCAACGCGGTCCCGCAGCGTTTGCTGCAGCGCCGCGGCGTTCTCGTCGGTCAACTTCCCGTCCACGAGTTGATACGGGATCGAGCTGATCATGGAAATGTCGAAGGGGAGCGAACCCTGGTTTGCCCACACGATGATCGTGGAACGCGGCCGCGCCGCGTGCCGCACGCCGAGTTCGTAAAAAACGTTTGGATTCGGAATCGTTACGTCAACGATGGTGACGTCGGCGAGCAGCAAGCGCTCGAACATCGGAACGTGAATGATGCCGCCCCCGCGCTCTTCATCCGCACGAATGCACTCAACATCCAAACCATCCATCGCCGCCTTAATGCCACGCAGATAAATATCATCGAAGTCGATCTGCAGCGTGCGCGTCGCGTCGGGTTTTTTACCGAACGGCATTGCGACGAAGACCAGCGGCACGCACGGGCTGGAGGCGGGTCGTTGTTCCTGTGAAGGCGCCTGAGAAGCGGTCATTTAATTTCCTCTGCAGGGCGGCGGCCAGCAAAGTAACGTTCGCAACCCTCGCGTGAAACCCTTAGACACGCACCCCTCTTCGGGGTGGCAGCCCAGTTTGGAACTACGAGCGCGGCGGCGCGCCGATGGTAGGGAGTGAGACGATGACTTTCTGCGCGTTACTTGCCCGGTACGCAATCGTTTGCGGACTCGTCCTTTCGAGTTCCGTAGCCGCGACCGCGACGCCCCGGCTTACGGTCGCGCGCATCCTGCACGACGGTGTTTCGCGTGGTGCCACTCCCGGGCTACCGCTCAAGCGAAATCAAACGCTTGCCCCCACCTCGCGCATTGCCGTACCCAACCGCGTCGTGGTCATCATCGCCTACGGGAAGAGCACGGCGACCCTGGCTGCAAATACGGTGGCCATTTTCAACTGGACCGGCACGCTCGAACAGGTCATCATCAGCGGCGGCAGAGCTACGTTTGATGATCCGCTCGATGCCTTTCGCGTGTCCGCGCACCTTATCACCGCATCACATCACAGCACGGTGTTCGCCTTCGACGTCGATCCCGAACGCGTTACGGTGACATGCACGGAGGGTAACGTGGTGCTCACCACCGCGGGGGCCGGCAGCGCACGAACTGGAACTGACGCGGCTAGGTCACAAGTGGTGCGAACGGATCTTCTTTCGGACAGCGGTACCGCATCGGTCACATATGCGGCTGCGGACCCCGACGATTTGGATCTGCTTGCTCGCGATAACGAGGCGGCAGCACGTGGAGACGTCTACGGCGAGAGCAATCTGGGCTCCCGTTACTATTTTGGGCGCGGCGTGCCGAAAGATTACGCGAAAGCGCGTCACTACTTTGAACTGTCCGCGAACCAAGGGTATGCTCTAGCCCAATCGTGGCTTGGTTATCTTTACGAACAGGGGCAGGGCGCTCCGCAGAATTACATTCAAGCCCGACGCTACTACGAAATGGCCGCACGTCAAGGGGATGCCTCAGCGCAAGATAACCTGGGTTACCTCTACCACTTCGGACGTGGCGTCCCGCAGGATTACGTTCAGGCGCGCCGCTACTACGAGCTCGCATCCGCCCAAGGAGCCGCTGTGGCGCAAAATAATCTCGGCTCACTCTACGATAAAGGGCAAGGCGTTCCGCGTGACTCCCCGCGTGCGCGCCGCTACCTCGAACTCGCGGCCGCCCAAGGACTCCCCTCAGCCCAAGCCTACCTCGGCTACCTCTACCATTTTGGTCGCGGCGTGCCGCGAAATTATACGCGCGCACGCCACTATTATGAACTGGCAGCAGCCCAAGGGAATGCGACGGCCCAAAACAATTTGGGCTACCTCTACGAGCACGGACACAGTGCACGCCAAGACTTTACGCGCGCACGGCATTATTACGAAATGGCTGCGACCCAAGGCCTCGCCCGTGCGGATTATCATTTAGGGACGCTTTACGAGCGTGGCGAGGGCGTGGCAAAGAATGATACGACGGCCCTCCGTTATTACAAGCTCGCTGCGGTGCAAGGGGATTCGGATGCGATCGCTGCCGTAAGGCGCGTTGAAGGCCTTCCGCGGGTGCACCGATGAGCGCTAGGGCAGCAATAGCGGAGCCACTCACTTGCTCTGTGAAACAGGCGCCTATGCAGCAAATCGCGCTCCTGCTCGCCAGCCTCACGTTAAATTCAAGAGTCCGGGATTGCTCAAAAAAGCTGATGGCATTCACGGATGCGACCGTCCACTTAGGAGCACTAAAGGTTTTCGGAACCCCGCCAAGGCCGCTTATCCGAAGCTTCCGCGTGCGATGACTCAGAGACACTGCAGTAGCGGGCGAGGATGCGCGGCTCGCCGAATTGCGGGAGCGAAGGTTGCTCAGTAACGCCTGATCGTTAAGACCGAGGGTGGTAACTACGAGTTTCTGTGTGTGGCTGGCTCGGTGCACGATCGTCTGCGCGGTTGTCCTCTTAAATGCCGCCGGTGCCTTCGCAACGCCACTTCTTACGGTAGCACGCATCCTGCACGATGGCGTTTCCCGTGATTCCACTCCCGGGCTACCGCTCAAGCGAAATCAAACACTCGCCCCGACGTCGCGCATTTCGGTACCCGACCGCGTCGTGGTCATCATCGCCTACGGCAAGAGTACGGCGACGCTGGCTGCAAACACGGTGGCCGTCTTCAACTGGACCAGCACGCTCGAACAGGTCATCATCACCGGCGGCAAAGCGATCTTCGATGATCCGCTCGATGTCTTCCGCGTATCCGCGCATCTAATTACCGCCTCACACCACAGCACCATATTCGCCTTTGACGTCAATCCCGAACGCGTTACGGTCACATGTACGGAGGGCAAGGTGCTACTCTCTACGGTGAAGGCCGCCAACCCAAAAAATGGTGATACGAGCGGTAGCGGGGCATTATCCGGCGCGAACTCGCAGGTGGTCCGGACGGACGCCCTTTCCGATACGGGCACCGCATCAATAACCTATCGTACCGGCAATCGCGCGAACTTGGATTTGCTGTCCCGGGACGAAGCGGGCGCCGCGGCGGGTGATGCAAGTGCCGAATTCAATCTGGGTGCGCGCTACGGCGACGGCCAGGGCGTACCACGGGACTACGGGAAGGCGCGCCACTACTACGAGCTGGCCGCCGCCCAAGGCTATGCCGTAGCGCAAAACAACCTCGGCTACCTCTACCATCTCGGCTATGGCGTGCCACAGGACTACGGGCGGGCGCGCTACTACTACGAGCTGGCCCTTGCCCAAGGCTATGACGCAGCGCAAAACAATCTCGGCGCCCTCTATGAGGACGGCCAAGGCGTGCCACAGGACTATTCGCGCGCGCGCTACTACTACGAGTGGCCGCCGCCCAAGGTTTTACCGCAGCGCAAAACAACCTCGGCGTCCTCTACAATCTCGGGCATGGTGTGCGCCAGGACTACGCGCGGGCGCGCCACTACTACGAGCTGGCCGCCGCCCAGGGCTATGACGCAGCGCAAAACAACCTCGGCTACCTCTACGATCACGGCCAAGGCGTGCCCCAGGACTACGCGCGAGCGCGCCACTACTACGAGCTGGCCGCTACCCAGGGGCTTGCCGGAGCGCAAAACAGCCTCGGCGTCCTGTACTATCTCGGCCACGGGGTGCGGCAGGACTACGCGCGGGCGCGCCACTACTACGAGCTGGCCGCCGCCCAAGGTGATAGCGCAGCGCAGACCGGTCTAGGGTATATCTATGATCTCGGCAAGGGTGTGCCCCAGGACTACGCGCACGCGCGTCACTACTACCAACTGGCCGCCGCCCAAGGCGTCGCCGACGCGCAATACAACCTCGGTTACCACTACGAGTACGGTCGGGGCGTGCCTCAGGATCTACAGAAAGCCCTTCATTATTACGAGCTGGCAGCAGCACAGGGCGATGCCGATGCTATGGCCGCGGTAAAACGCGTTGAAACCCTTCTCGGAGCGCGCCAATGAGTGTCAAACGAAGCACCGCAAACGCGCTCGCCATTCTCCTAAATGGTGTGCCGCTGTGGATACGGCAAACGGCGCTGCTCGTCGTCATCTATGCCGGTGTCATGCTCGCGTTGATGTATTGGATGCCCGGCTGGCGTGAACTCGATCTCCGCGTTCTCGAGAATATCATGGCGAGGCAGCAGCCGGATCTTTCGGATGATGTTTCTCTCGTCTACGTCCGTAGCTGGGACGGGGTGGATGTCGCCGCCAATCGCCGAACGCTGGCGGCCTTTCTTGATGGCCTTGTAAAATCGAATCACCCGGCAGCCGTGGCCCTCGATTTTGATTTTGGTCCCTGCTCCTCGAATCCGTGCGGCGAGCCCATGGCTTCATCGACGGCACGGCTGATCACATCCCTACGTCGCGCAAGGGACGATGCGAAAATTCGAATTTACGCTGTCGACTTACTGAAGATCGACGAACAAAACGGACGCATCACCGGACCAATCGAGGCTGAAGATCCCGCGATCTACGACGCACTCTCCGGTTCCGCGCACACCGATTTTTTCGGCGCAGATACGCGTGCGTCGGTGCCGTTCGTCTATTACCGCGTCTGCTACAATGCCGGCGAGGGCGGCCTTCCGCACGATGAATGGGGCATGAGTTTTCGCTTGCTGCACCCAGACCCAGCAGAATGTCCACCAGACCAACGTCCCTTGCGACTCGGCCCTCCGCTCGGCGCTTCGTATCCGGGTATTCACTCCATCACCAGCGCCCACGCGTTTCCAGCCGGGGCGAATTTCGCCGGCAAGTATGTGATCGTCGGCTGGGAGGGCGATAAACCGGAGCACCTTGACCGGCCCGGTCCGGAACTCGTTGCATGGTCCGTCGCCGATGCGGCCCAGCAGCAAACGCTCCGCCTGAATGCGCAAGGCAGTACCTTACGCATTTGGGTTCCCCTATTTTCGGCGCTGACGGCGCTCGCGTTCGCCGCCTGGTTCCTTCTGCTTAAGCGGCTGCATCTGCGGGCGCTGCGCCCCTTCTTGCCGGATATTTCCGCAGCGCTCGCTTTGATTGTTGGGGCCGCGCTGTTCGCCGGTTTTGAATACGCGGTTGGTCTACAACCGCAAATCACGCTCATCTCGTGCGGCATCGTGGTTTCCGCCGTGCTCTGCGATGTGCGCGGCCGGCAAATCCTCTTTCAGGAACGCTGGAACGTGACGACCGCCGCCGAGACAAAATGCGATTATGATGTCTTCATTAGCTACGCGCATGAGGAGCAGCCGTGGGTCCGCGAAAACGTTCTGCGTCCCTTGCAGGACGCGCGGCTTGCCGATGGCCGAAAGCTGTCCATTTTCTACGACGAGTCGACGATTCGGGTCGGCGATGCATGGAAAGACGTCTTTTGCGACGCCATCGATGCCAGCAAATTCGTCATTCCAATTTACTCGGAGACGTACAAGAGCAAGCCCTACTGCGTATTCGAGCTGAGCCGCGCACACGAAAAATGGGTCCAAGCGGGACCGGCTTCACGCTGCGTGCTGCCGATCATGCGAGGCCATCCGGCGATCATGCCGACCGTTCGAGACTTTCAATATAGAAGCGTCGACGATGAGCCGAATCTCGTTCAGGAGATCATTGCGCTCATCGTTAGTACGCTGTCTCCGGGGAGCCCAAAAACGACGTGAACGACGGAAGGCGGTAAGTTCCGCGGCAAGGAATGCGCAATGCACACGGTAATGCGGAAAGCGGGAGGGCGAGCAGTGAATTTCTTTCGTACGTGTTTCCTAATTGTCGCGTGCGCGTTAACTTGGAGCAGCTACGCCGCCGCCAAACCTAGGCCGCACCTGATCGTAACGCGCATTTTACATGACGGCGTTTCCGTGCGACACACATCGAGTTTCGAGTTAACACGCGGTCAGAAACTCCCTGCCGACACCGAAATTGGCGTACCAGATCGGGTCACCGTCCTGATCTCATCCGGCAAAAGCACAGCAACATTGCATCCGAATTCGACGACGATGTTCCATTGGACGGGAAGCGTCGAACAGGTAATCATTATGCGCGGTCAGGTCATCGTGGATGACCCTCTCGACTTCTTTCACGTAAGGACTCATCGAATTCACGCGGCCAAGGCAAGCAAGAAGATGTAGGGGGACGCGACAACGTTTCTCAGCATAAACGTTACAATTCAGCTCGTACGTCACAGCCCGCGCACCCCTAAGTTAGCGCGTTCGCCCCAAAGGTCGGAGTGGTAACGATGATCTTACGTGCTTTGCTGGTCAAATGGTCGATCGCAAGCGTTTTCGTTCTTTTGAGCGCTGAAAGCGCAATGGCAGTGCCGCAGCTCACGGTGGCGCGCATCTTGAAGGACGGGGTTTCAGTCCACGGCGTTCGCGGCTTCGCGCTGACGCGCAATCAAACGCTTGCCCCGACGACGCGCATTACCGTGCCGGACCACGTAACGGTAATCATCGCCTATGGAAAGAGCACGGCAACCCTCGCCTCAAATTCGATGTCGATTTTCAACTGGACGGGCAAACTCGAACACGTCATCATCACGGGTGGTAGAGCAATTTTCGATGACCCACTCGACGTCTTTCGGGTCTCCGCGCATTTAATCACGGCCTCCCACCACAGCACGATCTTCGCTTTCGACGTCACCGCGGAACGGGTAACAATCGCGTGCACCGAGGGGTCCCTGGAGGCTACGCGTGCCGGCGCGATGCAGGCAAAGCGCTCCGCACTTTCTCCATTCGACGGCGCGACGCAAGCAAACACCTACATCCAATCTGTCGATCGCATTTCCAGCTCCAACGACGCATCAAAAACCTATGATTTTAGCGCGCAATCTGCGGCGCCGGCGAAGATTTTTTTCGCCGCCCTCAACGCGGCTCGCAGCGATCCATACGCGCAATTTAACGTAGGGGCAATGTACGACCATGGCTATGGCGTTCCCCAGGACTCAGCCAAGGCGCGGTATTACTACGATCTCGCTGCCGCTCAGGGTCTTGCGGCCGCGCAACACAACCTCGGCTATATGTATGAAGTTGGTCGCGGCGTAGCCCAAAATTTCGAAACCGCCAGACGGTATTACGTACTGGCCGCCGACCAAGGTCTGGCTGCCGCGCTAACCAACCTCGGCTATCTCTATGACGCGGGTCATGGCGTCGCGCAAAATTACGAAGCCGCGCGTCGGTACTACGAAGCGGCTGCAGCCCAGGGGCTCGACGTTGCGGAAAACAATCTGGGTGCGATGTACCACCTGGGCCTTGCGGTTCCGCAAGATTACGCAAAAGCGATGCATTACTACGAGCTTGCCGCAGCTCAGGGTAATGCCACCGCGCAATACAATCTGGGATCGATGTACGACCGTGGTGCCGGAACTGCGGTGAATTATCGCCTAGCCCGCCATTACTACGAGCTGTCCGCGGCTCAGGGAGACGTTGCGGCCCAAAGCAATCTTGGCTATATGTACCATTACGGGCGGGGCGTACGGCGCAATTATGCAACCGCGCGCCACTACTTCGAGCTCGCCGCTGCCCAGGGCTACGTGACGGCGCAATACAATCTGGGCGGGATGTATTTTTTTGGCCACGGCGTGAGACGGAATTATGCTATTGCAAAGCACTATTTCGAACTCGCTGCCGCTCAAGGCGACGACGCAGCACAAACGAATCTTGGATATATCTACCAAAACGCACTTGGCGTACGGCGCAACTACGCGCTCGCGCGACATTATTATGAGCTAGGCGCCGCGCAGGGAATGGCGGAAGCCCAAAACAGCCTGGGATATATGTACGATAACGCCCTCGGCGTGCCGAGGAGTTATGCGGTCGCGCGCGCCTACTACGAACGAGCGGCCGCCCAAGGCGATGCCGAGGCCCAGAATAGCCTGGGGAACCTGTATGAACACGGACGGGGCGTATCTCGGAACTATGCCCTCGCAAAGTGGTATTATCGTCTCGCTGCCGCGCAGGGCCAAAAAAAGGCGATCGCCTCCCTTAAACGCTTGTCTCGCAGGGTTCGCCGGTAATCCGTGCAGCTAACCACCTGCCGTAGGCCGGAGGGACGGCGTCCTGCCCGAGAGTAAGGGGTTGGAGGAGGGCATCGCTTACCTGTGCTTTTCGGACTTTGGACGTTTGCGTTGCTGCTCGGCGCATTGCTCGGGACAACGGCGACTGCCAGCATATCGACTATCGAGGCATCCTGTCGCGCCGATCATCCACGCGCCCACATCGTTGCCGCGTGGGAAACCCGCGCGACCAACATGCGCATCGAGCCCAAAACCCGCAACTGTTTGCTGACCGAGGACGGCGATCTGGTCGAGGAATTGGCCATGTACGCGTCAGCCGGCCATTACGCGGTGACGCAAACGGAACGCGTCCCGGTAGCGCGCATCACGAGCGGCGAGCTCGTCGATTTTTATGGCGGGGACCTGATCGCACCGCATGCCGCCGCGCCAAAAGACGTCCTCTGGCCCTACGGTCGTGGGGAGGACGTTGCCTTGGACGGTTTGCGCATCGATTTTTAAGCCCAGGATCTGCGAATCGCGCTTGAAACGTCGGCGGCGCTGAATACGGTGTTGCACCTGCGCCATCCGATCGCGAACCGCTTATCCCCGAACCAGATTGATTTTACCAACTTTACGTTTCCCCCCATCGCTTCGTGTTTTCCGCGCGGCAAGCCGACGGGGCCAATCATTTTGCGCGAGAACTACTTTGAGGCGATCGATGAAGCGATGAAACTTTCGATCGAGACGCATGTGGAGCAGCTCGTTTTCGGGCAGATCGGCGGCGCACGCTCCACGCAGGCCGGCGTATTGCTGCGCTGCGATGCGTCGATCCCGATCGGCTACTATAATCAGGCATTTTTTTACTCGATCGTTGCGGGCCAGGCCAAGTTGATCGCCACACTTCCTGGCGGGGATGAAACCACCGGCATTACCGACATGCGCTTTACCGGCAGGTTCTTCGAAGTCGATCGATTTGCCGACGCGGCCGGATTGTGCGCGCAGACTGAAACAACCCGCTACACGTGGAATGGCACGGCGCTTGTA
>JABXNS010000234.1_pt1 | contig 13388 bp, 14 predicted proteins | sample 7301101 | NCBI WGS metagenome assembly JABXNS01 (sample SAMN14449646, study PRJNA615230) | soil metagenome | isolation source: soil from bare, unvegetated metal-rich iron-sulfur acidic spring small-cell... | place: Canada: Paint Pots Mound, Kootenay National Park, BC | collected 2017-05-25
GCTGTAGAGCTCGACGCCGGTGATCGCCACGGCCAAGCCCGTAAACGAATTGAGCAGCGAAATGACGACGGGCATGTCGGCCCCGCCGATGGGCAGCACGAAGAATACGCCGAGCAAAAGCGCGGCGCCCAGCATGGCGATGAAAATGCCGTCGCCGGCGCGGCCCTGCGTAACGATGATCCAAATCCCAAGTGCGAGGATCGCCAGCGCGACGATCGCGTTGACGGCCTGCTGTCCGCGGTAGGTGACCGGCCGCCCCGTCATGAGCTCCTGAAGCTTCAAGAAAGCGACGATCGAGCCGGCGAAGCTCAGCGCGCCGATGAAGGCGCTGAGCACGAGCGAAACGACGATCATCGGCGAGAGCGCCGGCGGATGGCCGCCCGCGTGATAGATGAAGTATTCGGAGGCGGAAATCAATCCGGCCGCGCCGCCGCCCGCGCCGTTGAAGAGCGCGACCATCTGCGGCATCGCCGTCATCTTCACTTTGAGCGCCGAGAACAAACCGACGGCGGTTCCGATGACGACACCGATGAGAATCGCCCACCAGCCGACGCCGTGCGAAGGTGCGAGCGCGGCCACGATCGCGATCAGCATGCCGGCCGCTGCCAGCCGGTTTCCAAAACGCGCCGTCGCGGGCGAGCTCAAAAAATGCAGCCCGAGAAAAAACAGCACGATCGCGGCAATTTCGGCGAGCCGGAGGAGAACGAAGGCGATCACTTTTTACCCGGCTCGCGTTTCTTGAACATCTGCAGCATGCGTTCGGTCACGGCAAACCCGCCGACGACATTGATCGTGCCGAGCGCGACCGCTACGATCGTGATGAGCGTGAGCAGCGGCGTCGCCAGGCCGTGCCCCGGATCCAGGAGCTTCACGGTGACGATGATCGCGCCCACCAGGACGATGCCGTGAATGGCATTGGTCGCCGACATGAGGGGCGTATGCAGCGTGGTCGGGACCTTCGAGATCACTTCAAAGCCTACGAAGATCGCCAGCACGAAGACCGTCAGCAGCGCGAAAAATATCGAAAGCTCGCTCACGATGCAGCTCCGGCGCCGAGCGCGTCGAGCGTCGGCTGGTGCACGATCTCGCCGCCGCGCACGATCGTCGTGCCGCGTGCGATCTCGTCGGCGGGATCGAGTGCCAGCGCGCCGTCTTTGACCAGTGCCTCCAGCAAGGCTTGGACATTGCGCGAATACAGCTGCGACGCATGCGCCGGCATCGTCGCGGGCAGGTTCGTTTTGCCGATGACGTGCACGCCGTTTTTCGTCACGATTGTTTGGTCCGCCACGGTAAGCGCGCAGTTGCCGCCGGCTTCGGCCGCGAGATCGACGATCACCGATCCGGGTCCCATGGCTGCAACCGCTTCTTCCGTTATGAGCAATGGCGCCGGACGTCCAGGCACGAGCGCCGTGGTGATGACGACGTCCGATGCGCCGATATGATCGACCATGAACTGCCGCTGTTTTTGAATTTGTTCGGGCGTGAGCTCTTTGGCGTATCCGCCCGCGCCTTCGGCGTCCGTGCCCAAATCGATCTCCAGAAACGATGCGCCCAAACTTTGCACCTGCTCCTTGACGGCCGCGCGCGTGTCGTATGCGCTCACGACCGCTCCGAGCCGGCGCGCCGTCGCAATCGCTTGCAATCCCGCCACGCCGGCGCCGAGTATCAAAACCTTTGCGGGGCGAATCGTACCGGCGGCCGTCGTGAGCATCGGAAAGAATTTCGGCAGCTCCGATGCCGCCAGGAGTACCGCTTTGTAACCTGCGATGTTGCTTTGGGAACTGAGCGCGTCCATCGCCTGCGCGCGCGTGATGCGCGGAATTGCATCCATGGACAAAGCGGTAATGCCGGCTTCGGCCAGCCGCCGCACGTAAGGCGGATCGCCCAGGGGCGCGAGCAGTCCGAGCAGCGCAGCTTTTTTCGGCATTGCGGAAAGCACGCCGTCATCAGGTCGTCCGACCGTGACGACGAGATCGGCATCGGCCAGCACTTGGCTGCGGTCGGCGACGACCGCGCCGGCCTTTGCGTAGAGCTCGTCGGGAAATGCGGCACGCTCTCCGGCACCGCGCTCGATCTTCACCGTCATGCCGGCTTTCGTGAGCTTGGCGACGGTGTCCGGAACCAGCGCGACCCGCGTTTCGTTGGGCGCGCCCCGCAGCACGGCGATCTTCATCGGGCCGTCCGTTTCCCGTTTTGGAGCGTGAAACCTTCGGTTTAGATTATGCGAATGCGGTTGCGCAAGACGCCGATCTTTTCAATATCGACTTCGACGTCGTCGCCGTCTTTAAGAAACTCCGGAGGCGTCCGCGCAAACCCGACACCCTCGGGCGTCCCAGTCGCGATGACGTCGCCGGGTTCGAGCGTCATGCCCCGGCTCAATTGCGCGATCAGAACGGGAAGCGAAAAGATCATGCGCGCCGTACTGCTGCGCTGTTTTTCGGCGCCATTGACCCGCAGCGCGATCGTGAGATCCTGTGCGTTACCAATTTCGTCGGCCGAAACTATCGCGGGCCCTATCGGCGCCGCCGCATCCAAACTCTTTCCTTTGAACCACTGCAGGTGCGCTCGTTGTAGATCGCGCGCCGTTATATCGTTGAAACACGTATAACCGAAAACCGCCTCGAGCGCCTCTTCTTCGGCCACGTCTTTAATCCGAGCGCCGATGACGACGGCGAGTTCCGCTTCCCAGTCATACTCGCGGGAAACTTTCGAAGAAAACTCCAGCGTCTGTCCGGGATTGGCGATCGCAGTCGGAGCTTTGGTGAAGAACGTCGGCACGTCGGGAAGTTTTAAGTCACGGCCGGTTGCGCGCGCGCCTTCCAGTGCGTGATCCAGATAGTTTCTGCCGACGCAAAAGATGTTCTTGTTCGGACGCACCGGCGCTGCCAGCGACACGTCGGCGAGCGCATACGATTGTGACCCGTGCCGCTGTGCGCGAGCGCGGGGCGGCAACGCGATGTATTCGAGCAGCGTGGTGCAAGCGATCGCCCCGACGCGGTCACCCTCGAGGTAGCCGGGACGGCGGCGCCCCTCGTGCTCGAACATTACAAAGCGCACTCCAGGCGCTACGGATGCGGTGACGGAGAAGCCGTAGGCTTGCTGAGCGACTTCTTGAGCGCCGCGTTGATGTCGGGCAGATCCTTGTTTTGCTCGGCCTGCTTCTGCTTCTCCGCCTTCAGCCGCGCCAACGCTTCTTGCGCAGCTTGAGCTTGTTTCTTGGCGTCCGATACGATCTTGCTGGCCGCTCCGGATTCGTTGGCCCAGCTGCCGCCCCGCTTGATGAGCGAAAACGTGCGTTTGACCGAGTGATCCTTAGGATTATAATCGTAGTTCACGCGATAGAGGCCGACGATCGCCGTGATTGTCTTGCCGCGCCGGTCGCGGATCCACATCTGCAGCGCGTTGCCCATGGCCATCGTATCGAACGGGGCATCGTTCGAAAGATTTCCGTGTAACACGCGCACGACTTGGCCGAGCTTGTTGACCTCTACCTGCAGATCGACGTGCAGCGCTTTCGACGGAAGCTTCGGCGTCGGCACCGGAGTCGGCGCGCTGGCGGCAGCCGCCGCTAAGGGAAAGGTCAAGAGGGCGCTTGCGAGCGCCACAACACGATACAATCTCGAACGCATAGCATGGTCTTCGCCGCCGAAGCGCAGGCGCCTCATGCGGCCACCGTCGAAGGCCGAGCGCTCATGTCCGGCCGCTTTTTTGTTCACGCCGCTTCTAACGTATCGGCCGCTTCGGTTGTTTGGGCCCCGGGCGTTCGATGATGGCCAGCCTCATGCTGCTCGATACCTACGGGTTGGTCTATCGGGCGTTTTTTGCTCTCCCCCCACTGACGACCACGCGCGGCCTTCCGATCAACGCGGCATACGGCTTTGCGATGATGCTCAACAAGATCATTGCCGACGAAAAACCGACGCACGTGATTGCGGCTTTCGACAAGGGCCTTCCCGCGCACCGCGTCGCCCTCTATCAGCAGTACAAGGCGCAGCGCGATCGGATGCCCGACGATCTGCGGCCGCAATTTGCCCTGGTCCGCCAAATCTTGCAGACCAATCGCATTCCGATCCTGGAAATAGAGGGAGAGGAAGCCGATGATGTGATCGCTACCCTTGCGCGGCAGGCGAAGGAGGCCGGCGAACGCGCGCTGGTGGTGACGGGCGATCTCGATCTCTTGCAGCTCGTCGATGAAGCGACGACCGTCCTCATGACGCGGCGAGGGATTACCGAACTCGCGCGCTACGACGTGGCGGCGGTGCGCGAGCGTTTCGATCTCGACCCCAAACAGCTGCCCGACTATCGCGGCCTGAAAGGCGATCCGTCAGACAACCTTCCGGGCATTCCGGGAGTAGGCGAAAAAACGGCGATCAAATTGATCAAAGCCGCGGGTTCGCTCGATGCGCTGGTCGCCAATCCGGCGCTGGCCGGATCGCCCAAACTGCAGAAACTCGTCGAAGAATACGGTAAGCAGGCGTTGGTCTGTCGCGACGTTTCCATCGCCAACGATCGCTTAGACGTGGCCGTGGATTGGTCGCAAGCGCAATACGCGCCGGCCGGCAACGATGAGCTCTACCGGCTCTACAGCGAGCTCGAGTTCAAAACGCTGCTCGGCAGGCTCAACGTTCCGGCGGAGCTTCCGCTGCTGCACGCGCAGGAGCGCATAACCGGCAACTACCGATCGTACATCGCCGCAACCGATCCGCCCGAATACGCGCAGCTGGCACGGGAGCTCGAAGAGCTGGCGTCCGCCGAGCGCTTGGGTTTCGCCGTGAAATCCGACGGTGAGATCGGAATTTCCAGTGGGAGCGGCAACGGGTTGGCGTTCTTGGCCGGTTCGCTCGCGCACGATCCGGTCCGCGCGGCTTTTGAAAAACTGTGGCTGGGCCCCAGGCGTCTTGCTGCGCACGACATCAAAGCAGTGTTGCATGTCTTGCACGATCGCGGGTTTGCTTCGCGGCCTTTTGTCGACGACACGATGATCGGCGCACATCTGCTCAATCCGTCCCGCACGTTCGCGCGAATCGAAGACGCGACGCAAGAGTTGCTCGCGCACACTGCCGGAGAAGACGTGGCCGCCCACGCCGATGCGGTGATGCGGCTAGCCGAAAAAGAACGGGCCGAGCTGGAGACGCGCGATCAGCTGCGCCTCTACGAAGACGTTGAAGTGCCGCTCGCGCCGATCCTCGCGAAGTTGGAATGGACCGGTGTTGCGATCGATCCGGGCGAACTGAGGGGCTTGGCAAAAGAAATCGATAAAGCGATTGTGCGGCTGCAGGGCGAGATTTACGACTTGGCAGGCGATGAGTTCAACATCGGCTCCCCGCAGCAGCTCGGCAATGTCCTCTTCGAAAAACTTTGCCTGCCGCAGGGAAAGAAAACGAAAACCGGGTGGGCCACGGGAGTCGAAATTCTTGCGGGCTTGGCGCGCGATTATCCGATCTGCGCGCGAGTGCTTGAGTACCGCGAAGTTACCAAGCTCAAAAACACCTACGTCGACGTCATTCCCGCGCTGACCGATCCGCGCGACGGCCGGTTGCGTACGATCTTCAATCAAACGAGCACCGCTACGGGACGCTTGAGCTCGACCAATCCCAACCTGCAAAACATTCCGGTGCGCGGCGATCTCGGACGCCGCATCCGCCGCGCGTTCGTCGCGCCCGGTGAAGACGCCGTCTTGCTAGCGGCCGATTACAGCCAAATCGAGCTGCGCTTGATGGCGCATCTCTCCGGCGACGAAGCGATGCGCCGTGCATTTCACGAAGGTCAGGACATTCACGATTTTACCGCGCGGCAGATTTTTGCCGTGCCCGCAGGCGGCAGCGTGGACCCGAATCAGCGGCGCATGGCGAAGTCGGTCAATTTCGGGCTGCTCTACGGGATGTCCGACTTCGGCCTCGCGCAGCGCTTGGAGATCGGTCGAGCCGAAGCGCGCGAAATCACGACGGCGTACTTCGCGCGTTTCCCCAGCGTGCGAGCCTACATCGACAGCGTGATCGCGCAAGGACGCGAGCTTGGATACGTCACGACGATCCTTGGTCGGCGCCGTTACATGCCCGGTTTGAAGTCGAGCAACTACATGCTGCGCTCGGCTGCGGAGCGGGAGGCCACCAACGCGCCGCTGCAAGGCAGCGCCGCCGATCTGATGAAGCTGGCGATGGTGCGCGTCGAAGGCAAGCTTGCGGAACGAGGATCGAAGGCGCGCATGCTACTGCAGATTCACGACGAGCTCATTTTTGAAGTCCCGCGTGCCGAATTATCCGATGTGGCGGCTCTCGTCCGGACGCAAATGAAAGACGTCGTCGCGTTGAGCGTGCCGCTGGACGTGACGATGAAGGTCGGGAAGAACTGGTACGACGTGGAGGAGATTGCGGATGTTTGAAACCGTTGCGATGGTCGCGGCGCTTCTACAAAGCTCGCCGCAGCCGGTGCCCATGCCGCAGCGGCTGCACACGCTCGCGATCGCCGCGCCGCGCGCGCACCTGTGCGTGCAGGTGGCGCAGACCGAACCGCAGCGCGAACGCGGCCTCATGGGCGTGCGCAAGCTCGCAGAGCACACGGGTATGCTCTTCGTCTTCGATGGCGACGCTCCGATCGAGTTCTGGATGAAAGACACCCTCATTCCGCTCGACATGGTGTTCATCGGGAGAAACGGCGTCGTGCGGGCCGTCTTTGCGAACGTACCGGTCGTGCCGGTCGATACTGCCGATAACCGGATACCGCGGCGCGACGGGATCGCCAAGTACGTGCTCGAACTGCCGGCGGGCGAAGCGGCGCGTGACGGCTTCGCATACGGCGTGCACGTCTCCGACCTTCCGTAATGCCGGAGTTGCCGGAAGTCGAAACGATCGTGCGCGGTCTGGCGGCGATCATTCCCGGCAAAACGATCGCAAGAGCCGCCGTGCGGCTTCCTAAAATGGCCACCGCGCCTCAGGGCGTCAATCTTCAGCGTGCGGTTCGCGGACGGCTGGTCGCCGCCGTGCATCGCCGTGGAAAATTTACGGTCATCGAATTGGACTCGGGCCGGCGGTTGATCGTCAGTTTGCGGATGACCGGGCGCCTCGTTGTGCTGAACCAGGGCCAAGCTGCGATCCCTTACGAACACATCTCGCTGTTTTTTGAAGACGGCAGCCGCTTGGCGTTTGCAGACTCCCGTCAATTCGGGCGAATGCGGCTGGCTGAGCGCGACGAGCCCTGGGACGCATATCTCGGCGTCGAGCCTCTTTCGGGGGACTTTACTCCTGAGCGCTTTATCGGTATGCTTTCGGGGCGGACGACGTCTATCAAGGCGTTGTTGCTAGATCAGCGGCGGATCGCAGGTGTCGGAAACATCTATGCTTGCGAAGCGCTGTGGGGAGCCCGGATCCGTCCGGGCACTCCCGCGAAAGCGTTGACCAAGCCGGCCATACGCCGGCTGCATGACGCCCTCGTCGAGGTTTTGCAGCGTTCGATTGCAATGCGCGGCACGAGCGTCGACGATTACGTCGATGCGCGCGGCCGGCAGGGCGATTTTCAAAACGTGCTTTCGGTGTACGGTAGGGCCGGATCCGAATGCAGACGCTGCGGCCGCGCGGTCGTGCGTACCGTCATAGCGCAACGCGGCACCTGGTGGTGCCGCACCTGTCAAAGATAAGGACAAATAAAATAAAGGATGGAACTCTAAAATCTCTACAACGCCAACCGCTCCGGTGCAACACGAGGAAGAAGATCAACTCGCATTCGAGCAACAACTCTACGAAGACTCGCTCAAGGTCCTCGATGAAGGACAAGTCCTCAACGGACTGATCGTCGCAAAATACCAGGACGAGCTGCTGGTAGACATCGGGGGAAAATCCGAGGGCACGCTGCCGTTCCGGGAACTCTCCTTAGCCATAGAGCCCAAAGACTTGAAGGTCGGCGACACGCTGGAAGTGATGATCCACCGCATCGACGACAACGACGGCACGCTTTTTCTCTCCGAGCGGCGCGCTCGCGCGCTCAAGACGTGGGAGAAAGTCATCGAAGCCCACGAACACGACGAAGTCATTGAGGCAACCGTCACGCAGGTCGTCAAAGGCGGCGTACTGGTCGATCTCGGCATGCGGGGATTCGTTCCCGCCTCGCAGATCCGCCGGCAGCCGATCGGCAATCTCGAAGAACTCATTGGCAGGAAGCTGCGGCTCAAAGTGATCGATCTCGACCACAAACGTCACCGCGTCGTGCTTTCGCAGCGCCTGGTGCTCGAGGAAGAGCTCAACGCCAAAAAACAAGAATTGCTCGGCACGCTTGAGGTGGGTCAAATTCGCGAGGGCGTCGTCGTGCGTTTGGCGGAGTTCGGCGCGTTCGTCGATCTCGGCGGCATCGACGGACTCATACACAACAGCGAGCTCAGTTACGCGCGGATCAAACATCCTTCGGAAGTCGTGAAAATCGGCGACGTGGTCAACGTAGAGATCATGAAGTTCGATCCGGATGCGAAAAAGGTCAGCCTTTCACTCAAGCATACGCTGCCCGATCCCTGGGACGAATACGCGAACAAACTCTACGAAACCAATCGCTTGACCGCGCAGATCGTCAAAGTCACGCCGAACTACCTGCTGGTCGAAATCGTACCGGGCGTGTTGGCGATGGTGCCCAAGGGCGAGTTCGATCCCGGCGCTCAGTTCAGTCCCGGCCAGGAAGTCGAAGTCACGCTGCTGACTATCAACCACTCGACGCGCCGCATCACGGCCTCGATTCAGCACGTTGCCGACATCCCGCCCGAAGAGATCGAGAAGATCGAAGTCGAGGAACTTCCCGAAGTTTCGGCTGAAACGCCGGCCGCGGAGCCGGTCGCGTCCCAGGAGGGCGAGCCGTCCGAGTCGGCCTGACCGGCGGTATCGGATCCGGCAAAAGCGAGGTCGCGCGCTGTTTGGAGTCGTTCGGCGCGTACATCATCGACACGGACAAGCTTGCGCGCGAAGCGGTCGCGCCGGGCAGCGATGCGCTGCGCGAAATCGCGCGCACCTGGCCCTCGGTCGTGCGCATGGGCGGATTGGACCGCGGGGCGCTCGCGGAGATCGTCTTTCACGATCCCGGAGCGCGCGAGCGGCTCAATGCGATCGTTCATCCGCACGTGCGGCGCCTCGCCGACGCGGCCGAAGTGTACGCAAAACCCGGACAGATCGTCGTTCAAGTCGTTCCGCTCTTATTTGAAACGAACTACGACGAACGATGCGATGCTTCGATCTTGGTGGTCGCGCCGCCGTCCGAACGCATCGCTCGAATTACAAAGCGCGACCGTTTAAGCGAGGAACAGATTCGCGCGCGCATGGCGTCCCAAATCGATCCGGCGCAAGCCCGGGGGCGCGCCACGCACGTGATCGAAAACGACGGAGATTTCGCGCAATTGAAGGATCGCACGCGAGCAGTCTACGATGGCCTGAGCTCGTTGGCTGAATAACCCTGCGTTAAAATGTCAGTAATTTTTACGGGAAGGGCAACCCGCTGGGGCTAAATGGGGTACCAACGGTACGGAGGGTAGAATGACAAATCGTCGGAACGAAGCACAGGCGCTCGACGCTGAACTGGCTGGCAAGAGCAAGCCGACATCCAGCGAGGACTGGGAAGAAAAGGTTGCCATCGCCAAAGAAGCGCGTGCACTAGGCGCAAAACTTCAAAAATCATCGGGCGCTGCCTCCAGCGTGCATAACACTTTCCCACACAAGTAGAGGATGTCCGAGCACACTCCGCTCTACCATTCTCAAAATGAGCAGCGCTATCAACGCCAACAGCTAATCCAAGAGTACCAGCAAAAGTACTCTTGCCGTCTAGTGGTCTTTCTGGGGCTGATCGCTCCATGGAGCCCAACCTATTTTGAGGAACTACTTTTTGGAGCGAATTCAGACGAGGATCTGCATTTGCTCTTGGCATCTCCTGGCGGCGACGGCGAAGTTGCCGTGCGTCTGGCGCGAGCGATACAGTCCCGTTGCAAAGAGTTTGTTGTGGTTGTCCCCGACAGCGCAAAAAGCGCCGGAACGTTGCTCGCTTTGGGCGCTCATCGGATCATCATGGGACCGACTAGTGACCTTGGACCAGTAGATCCGCAGATACAATTACGTCCGAGTGCTCCCTTCGTTGCGGCCAAGGACGTTATTGCTGCGGTAGAAGAGGCAGCCGCAAGAGTGCAGGCCGCACCCGCTCAGTCAGGCACCTATGCGCTTTATTCCGCTTTGCTGAGCGATGTAACGGCGGTAACCTTGCAGCAAGCTCGTTCGGCCGTGGAGCGGACGAAAGACCTTGTTAAAGAAGCACTCGGTAGTAATCCTGACAGGTCTGCGAAGGACATAGAAAAGCTGGCAAGAGAGATCCACTCCAAGCTCTTAGACCAGCCGAATTCGCATGCCGCAATTGTCGGCGCAAAGGTGGCACTTGAAACAGGACTACCTGTGCAAGAGATTTCCGCTGCCAATGATCAATGGCAGCGAATCTGGAACCTGTGGACACGGTATTCTCTCTTAAACCAGCAAATCTACGAAAGTAGCATGGCTTCACAGATGATTCAGTGGATGCAGCCCTCGTCGTAACTTCACTCATCCGACATGTAAATATTACAAGCTTTTGGTCGCAAGAACCGCGGCCTGGCGCATCCTAATATCCGCCGTTTCGCAGAACGCGGCCCGGTAATTCGTTCGTAAACTTACCCTTGCGCAACACGCTGCGGCCGTTCACGAAGACGTGCTCGATCCCTATTGGCAGCGCGTACGGTTTTTCATAGGTCGCCCGATCCCCAATTGATTTTTCGTCGAAGATCACGAGGTCGGCGTAATTTCCGGCGGCGATGGTTCCGCGCGCACGCAGCCCGAAAATGTGCGCCGGCAGGGAGGTCATCCGGCGTATGGCTTCCGGCATATCCAGCGTGCCCAGCTCGCGCACGAACCTTCCGATGATCCGCGGAAACGTTCCAAATGTGCGCGGATGTGGAACGCCGCGCGCGGTCGGACCTTGCAGCGCGCGTATCGACGCGTCGCTCCCAACGCAGCAAAAATCCGCCGACAGCACCGCCGCCACGTCCTCTTCACACATCTTGAAAAAGACCGCGCCTGCTTCCAGTTCTTCTTCGACGAGCAACCGGATCGCGGCAACGGGCGGAGCGACGTTCCAGCGAGCCGCGATCTCGTCCATGCGCAGGCCTGCGAGTTCCGCGTTCTTATCCGAGCCCACTTCCGTGACCATGATGGCGTGCCACTCGTCGGAGTGGCGCAATCCCAGCGCAAGCGCGACGGCCGTGGCGGACTCCGGATCGCGCAGCCGCGCCAACGTCGCTTCGCGGCCGCCAAAGCGCACGTCGGCCGGCAAGATAGTTGCCAGCTCGGTCCAGCTCGCGATGTATGGATAAACGTCGCAGTGCGCGATCGATCCGCTTATCCGCGCGCGGTCGATCATTGCCAGTGTTTGATGAACTTTGCCCCAGTTGCGCTTGCCCGATGCTTTGTGATGCGAACACTGCACGCCGGTTTCGGCGCGGCGTCCGACCTCGAGCGCTTCGGAGATCGCTTTGACGAGAGCGTCGCCCTCATCGCGGACGTGCGAAGCATAGATAGGCGAGCCGGCGTCGCGCGCGGCGCAAGCCATCGCAACCAATTCGTCGAGATCGGCGTAACTGGACGGCGGATAGATCAAACCGCTCGAGACGCCGAGCGCGCCTTGCTCGCAAGACTCGCGCACAAGCGCAGCTTGCGCGGCCAGCTCGTCGCGATCGAGTTTGCGTTCGGCATCGCCGGCGACGGCGGAACGCGTCGTTCCCAAACCGACGAGCGTTGCGACGTTGAGCGCCGTCCGATTGCGTTCTACTAATGAAAAGAATTCGTCCAAAGAACGCCACGTTACATCGATGCCGGTGTGTTTTGCGCTTCGTTCTGCCTTTTCAAGGGCATTGTCGCCGTAGAGCGGCGCCACTGAAGTTCCGCAATTACCGCCGATTTCAGTCGTGACGCCCTGCGCGATCTTTCCGTCGCAGCGCGGGAGCGCGAGCCACAGGTTGTCGCTATGGGAATGCACGTCGATAAACCCGGGCGCGAGAACTTTGCCGGTGCAATCGATGGTTTCGCGAGCTTCGCGGTCGGCAATGGCGCCGAGTGCGGCGATGCGATCGTCGACGACTGCAACGTCGGTGACAAACGGCCGTCCACCGGTTCCGTCAACGATTGTCGCGTTCGTAAGCAGTATTGATATCCCCATTTTCGTTTAACAAGCGGTCGAGTGGGTATTTAGTCCGCAGACATTCCCATCTTAAGGGGCAAACACCAGCATGGCGATTCAAGACCAAGTCCAAAATCCGGGCGGGGGCATGACTGTTCGCGAAGCAGGCAAGCGTGGGGGCGAACGCGTCAAGGCCAAATACGGAACCGAGTTCTACGAGGCCATTGGCCGCAAAGGCGGAGAGGCCACCAAAGAAAAGTACGGGCCTTCGTTCTACGAGGTCATAGGTCAAAAAGGCGGCCAAAAGCTCAAGCGTAAGAGCTCGTAGCGCGTCCACCGGGCAGCGATGGCAAAACCACCGAAAGCCGACGATAACCAGCCGGGTGGCGAGATGTCCGTGCGCGAGGCCGGGAAGAAGGGCGGCAACACCGTCCGCGATCGCTATGGGCCGGGATTTTATGAAGCGATTGGCCGCAAGGGCGGGCAAGCCACGCGCCAGCGCCACGGCGTCGAATTTTATGAATCGATCGGGCAAAAAGGCGGCCGGGTCGTCAAAGAAAAATACGGCGCCGACTTTTACGAAGAGATCGGCCATAAGGGCGGGCAGAAAGTCAAGAAACTGATCGCCGAGGCAAAAAAGAAGATTGCCGGCGAGCGCGAGGCCTAAGGCGCCACGCCGCCGCTGATTCCGCGCAAGCGGATCTCCCCGGTATTGAAGTTCACGCTGACCGATGAAACCTTGAGGGTTTGATCGCCGTTGCGCACCACACTCGGGTGCGGAAGCGTCAGCGATTTGGTCGCGTTGACCCATTGAACGAAATCTGTATCGAACGAGCGGCGTACGCCGCCGGTCTCCCGCATTTGCGTAACGTGCACGTCGCCAAGTGCCGTAAAATCGAACGTGAGCGTGTTTACCGAAACGTGTTCGGCCGTCACGCTCAGGAAGGGCGAGCCATTTTTGTAGAGTATGCCTTGGTGGACTCCGTCGACGCTCGCTAGTGTTCCGTCGGCGGACATCTCCGCGCGTTTGTATTCGAACATCCAGGATTTGGTGCTCATGCGGTTTCCCGTTACGCGCCCGCCGTGCAAAGTCAGCGGCAGCGTGCCGGGCGGAGACCCTCCCGGTTCGCGTCCGGCCAAGACGATGCCGGCGATCGCCCATATCAATACGGCAATCCCGGCGCGCAGGTCCGCCGGCCTGCCCATTCTCATCCCTACCGCTCTCACCA
>JABXNS010000235.1_pt1 | contig 13387 bp, 13 predicted proteins | sample 7301101 | NCBI WGS metagenome assembly JABXNS01 (sample SAMN14449646, study PRJNA615230) | soil metagenome | isolation source: soil from bare, unvegetated metal-rich iron-sulfur acidic spring small-cell... | place: Canada: Paint Pots Mound, Kootenay National Park, BC | collected 2017-05-25
ATCGTGAGCTTGTCGAACGACCCCGAGCGGCGCCCTTCGGGCGCCTGACGAGGGGCCGTCCGGTGCTGCAACCCCCGATTTTGCCCGTTGGTTTCTACCCTTAGCAGTCCTTGATTCAGAGTGCTAAAATATTTCGTAGGAGGTAATCATGAGCAATCTTCTTAGCCGCGACCGCAATGGCGCAAACGGCGGCGGCTTGCTTGCCCGGCCGCTCGGAGACCTGTGGGGCGATCCGTTCCGCAATCTCTTCTCGATGAGCCAGCTTTCCGGAATGGAAGTGACGCGCACCGAGACGGGTTATAATGTCGAAATTCCGGTGGCAGGCTACCGGCCGGATCAGATCGAGGCGACGCTCGAAGACGGCGTACTGACGGTCCAGGGCAAGAACGACAAGCGTTCATTCACCCGCAGCTTGGTTGTTCCCGAAGATGTCGATGATGAAAAGATCGACGCGAAAGTCGAGGACGGCATGCTGATGCTGACGTTGACGCTTCACCCCAAAGCTCAGCCCAAGCGCATTACGATCAAAGCCTAAGAGTAAGACCGGAGGCGCCGCTCGAAAGGGTGGCGCCTCGTGGTTTCTGCCATCGTGCTCGCTGTCGCCGCCGTATCGACATGCGCGCTTCGTCCGCAGCTGCAGTTGCTTCCGGCGGTTTCGCACGTGCGCATTGCGCGTGCCGCCCATTCGTATCGCGCGACCGCGGCTATTACGCTTACCGTGCGAACGATAAAAAAACCGGCGGTTTCGAGCGATCCGGGTTTGCGCGCGCACGTGGACGGCTATTACGCGATCGCGCAGCGGCTCGTGCAGGATTCACAAGTACGAGCGGTCGGCGCGACGCCGGCGCAAGCGCGCGCGCGTTTATTGAAAGCGGTCGCTGCGCTGGCGCACGACGTGAACCTGGAATACGCGCGTCAAGTGCGCGTCTACGAGACGGTTACCGAGAACGGGAGAGCGCAGAGCCAGGGACCGGCGTTTGGTTTTCCGGGCGGACCGGACGCGAACGCATACTGCGCGAGATAAGGACGGGTGCCGGGACCACCAGCCGTGCGCCTAATTTGTGATGCTTTTGGCTGAACGGTTCGGCGTCCGGCTCGGTATCGTCTTCGTTATGGCTTTGGTTGCCTATGTTGTTACGCTGCGCTTTTTCTTCCCGGGATACCTCGCGCTTCCGATTCCATATCATCCCGACATGTATTGGTCGGTCGACTTTGCATCTAAAGGATTGAACTTCGCTGACTTTTTGTCGGCGCCGCGGCCCCTTTTTTACGAAGTGCTCTTATTCGCCGGCCATTTTGGACTCGTGGGGTCCCTGCTCTTTCTTAATGCGATCGTCTTGCTCGATCTCGCGCTGGCGATTGTGCTGCTCGAGCGTGTCATTCTTCATCGCAAACTTCCGTGGTTGATCGTGCTTGGCACGCTTCTGTTCGCGATGGTCGGCCCCGGCTTCTTCAAACAACCGGGCTATGACGTTGGCTTCCACATCGCGCTCCTGTGTGGACTTCTGGGCGTCGCCGTTTGGGAACTGCGGTCGCAGAAACATCAAATCGCGGCGCTATGTCTGACGGGGCTGCTCTTCGTTCTAAGCGCGCTGGCTAATGAAAGTCTCATCCCCGCGATCGTTATCTACGGCGCAGTGGCCGCATTTCGCAACCGCCGCTCGCCGGCGATTGCCGCAGCACTAGCGGCGCCCTTTCCTTGCCGTCGCCGCATCATTTAGCGACAGCCAGTTCACCCATTCGCCTTTTATCAAGATGAGCGCTGCCAGCGCCTATCCATACAGGATAGATCTGACGTTGTCTTCGATTTTGTTTTGCGCTCGATACTACGCGATGTCGCTTTTCAACGTCGGCTTCCTCGTTTTATTAGTCGTGAGCGGATTCGGCCTTTGGCTGCGTCGGCGCTTGAAGATCGGTGCGGTCCTCGTCGTCACGGCATTCTCGCTCTATTTGCCGTATTGTGTGCTCCCCAATCACCTGGACGTCACCTATCAGTGGGTGCCGATGCCATTGCTTATGCTGCTCGTTCCGCTGGCGTGGGCTGCGTCTTCCGATGAGTTAAGCGCCGGCGTCATCCTGAAACCCGCGGCACGTGCGGCGCTTGCTCTTGCATTATGTTTCGCGATTGCGTTTCAAAGTACGCAGTATCTCGATCAAAAGCGCTGGAACGAGATTGCGCTCGCTCAGAACCGTTTGGTCATCGCCGGACTTCGTTCCCTTAAGCCGCGGATCAGCGCTTCGCGCTTCGTGCTGCTCTGCGGATTATCGTTCGGAAGGTGGCCCTTCATGCAAAGCGCGGCATTCCTTTCGCGAGATTTAAACTTTCACGGTGAGTGGACGGTGGCGACGGAGCCGGGGTTTTCACCGATCCAATATCAGACGAGCGCTCGACCGATCGATTATAGACACATACGATGGAGCGATTACGATCTGATCATCATTTTCAATCGTAACGGCCTTCTTGCCGGAGCTTATAGCCCTAAACAATTCGAAATGGAGGTCGTGCGGCGTGGGTTAGGGAGGCTGTCGAATCGCGGTCTCGTCGACTTGATGAATCTCTACTATCCTCCAGGAGTGATTCCGCCTGACAGTGCGGCTGCCGGTGCGCGGCAAGGGATCTATCTCGATACGGCGCCGGATCTCTGCTGCTTTCTGAACGGAAAGCCGTCGCTACGATTGCGCAAGCCGTTCGGGGCCAGCGTCGTCGTTTTCAAATTTGATGTTCCAGACACCGCGCCTTTTGCCAATCGCCCGGAGCGCGTCGCCATATTTTTCAACGCTCTCTTAGCAGGGCCGCCTGTAAACCTAAGCCCGGGTACCCACGAAGTCAGTTTTCGGCTTACGCCATCCCTGGCGAGGAGCTCCGCGCTCACAGCCGCCATGCGCATGTCGGTTGCGTATGTTCCGAAGCAGATTGGAATGAACGATGACACGCGCCAATTAAGCATCAAGCTGCTGCGAGTGGATTATAGGCGCTAGGGATGACGCGGGTAGCGGATGGCTTGTCGCATAGTGCGCAAAATGAAGGCGGCTGCCGGAATGCCGAGCATGACACACACGACTGCCAGACTAAGATTTCGCGAAGGATCGATCGTGGCGTCGGGCAGATAGCGCACGACGGTGCATAGCGTCAGCGCGACGATCGCCCATGCTGCCGGAGTTTCCCAAGCGATGAACGCGACGGGCAAGATCCAGAAGGCGTACCACGGATACGGATCCGGAATCGCGATCCACAGCGCGAGCGCCAGCAGCGGCGCACCGGAGATGTTGCGTCGCCACAAGAGCATGCAGCCGCCGGCGACGCAAGCGAAAGTCAGCGCGGCCGTGATCGCAATCGCCGCAAGATCGCCGAATGCCGAGCTTAGGGCGTACTGCAGCGAAAACTGCGGAAAGTAATGCCCGCGCGCGATTGGGTTGAGCGAAAGTTGGCTTAGTGCGGGCCAAGCGAGGAATCCCGCGAGAATGCATCCGGCGGCCGATCCGAGCAGCACGCGTGAAAAGCGCGAGCGATCGTGTGCATGCGCCACGATCGCAGCCGCGGCGGCCAGCAGTCCCGGGAGTTTTACCAGCGCTGAAAGCACTAATAGGAATGCGCCCGCAAGCGGTTGTGAGCGCGCGATCAGCGCGAAGCCCGCTAGGACGATCGCAATCACAAACACGTCGTTGTGCCCTTCAGCGCTAGCCCAAATTGCAACCGGATTGAGTGCGATGCCGGCCGCGGCCGCCAAACGCGTCCGCCGCGGAAAATTCGCAAAGGCGTAATACGCCAGCGGCGCGCAGAGGACGAGCGCGAGGCAAGCCGCGATACGCAGCGCCCATAATGGCGCCGCCGGACCAAATCCTTGAAACACCGCGACGATCGCCTGTGCGAACCATATGAAGGCAGGCCCGTAGACGCAGACGGGCGGCGGATTTCCCCACTGCCACAACACAGCGCTCATCAGCGGATCGCGGATCGTAACGGCAGCGTGCGCGTATGGACTGATGCCGTGCAGCGCCAGCCATCCATAGCCGGCGTAGGCGTAGGCGTCGCTGGAAAACACGACCGGAAAAGCCAGCGCCGCCACACACGCAAGCACACTGTAGACTATTGTCATTGTGAGTGCGCTACTTGTCATGGTTAGCCAGCCTGCCCTGAGCCGGGTCGAAGGGAACCACCCCGAGCCGGCCGCAATGGCGCCCGTGACGAGGGGCGGCCGCAGGAGCATCGCTACATACCCGACGCTCGCGATGGCGATCGCGATAAACAACGCGACCCACATGAACAAGCCGAACTGCTGCCAGTAGGTGACGACGACGAGCGGCTGCGCGCGATCGACGGCAATGCTTGCGGGAGCGTACGAGAGCGACAGCTTGCACAACACCGCGCCGACGGCGAATCCGAGCGGGACGAGGAAAGCTAGGCGCAAGCCGGTTCGGAGAGGCGCGCCGGCGCGGCTAACTGCGCCGCGCCCAACCCGAGCACGATCCACCACCATCCGCCGACTTTCGGATAGAACACGAGCAAATCGAAAATCTGATGCAGCGCAAGGGCTATGCTCCCCGCGAACGCGGCGGCGACAAATGGCGATCGCAGCCGGTCTTTTGCAAACACTGCGATCGAGACGTATGTCATCCAGAGCGTGGCAGCCAACGATGGGATGCCGCCTTCAACGAGCGACTGAAGATAGAGACTATTGGCATGCGTGCGGACGCCGCGCAGGCCGGTCTGCACGAGTTCGAAATTGCCCGCGCCGATGCCGAAAACCGGGTGCGAACGCCACAGTGCGAATGCCGCGCGCCAGAGATGCGTGCGCGTGCCGGCGCCGCCGGATGTGATGGCATTGTCCCACACGCGAAAGATCGCCGGAGTATGGGCAAGGAAGCCGATCATCAGCAAGCCCGTCGCGATGCCGGCTGCGATGAACGCAAGCGGCGCGAACACAGGCCGGCGGTAGGTAAATGCAACCGCCAGCGTACCGGCTACGACTCCAAACCCGCCGCCGCGCGAGAACGTCAGCACGTCTGCGAGGACGATGAGAAAGAGTGTGCCCGCGATGACTAGCGCCGGTGAGTCGACGGCAAAAGCAAGCAGCAATGGAGTCGCGACGTCGCAATAGCCCGCCAGCTGATTTGGGCCTTCCAGCGGTCCTGCGACGCGAACCAATTCGCGGCCGTTTAACCGCAAGCCCGATGTTGCGCCATAGACTTCTTGCGACAGCGCGAATAGCGCGACGAGTGTTACGACAGCTACACATGCATTTCTCACGACCCTGACATCTGGATCCAGTCGGTACGCGCAGACGACCGCAACGAACACGAGAACGTACTCCAGTGCTTTCAGCGACTCGCGCAATACCGGCGCGTCGTACATCGCGTGAGCTCCGGAAAGAATCGTCGCGGCCAGCACGAGGATGGCGGCAATCAGGATCGTGCGCGGCGCCGATGCGGCCAGCGGCCGCCAGAAACCGGGATGCGTGACCAGTCCAAGTAAAACGCCAAGAAGTGCCGCCTTCGGCAGCGTCACGGTCGTGACCCAAGCGTTGCCGTAGATCGCAAACGGCTGCACAATGATCAGCAGCACGAGCGCGTACGCCGGACGCCGCATCGCGATAAGCGCGCCAGCGACGAAGAGCGCGGAGTACGCCATTGCTGCAAATGCGTCCGGAAAGGCGTACGTCGTCACGCGGCGGGCTTCGCTATGGCCGTCGCGAACCCCGGCGCTATGGACGAAACGGCGATGCGCTATTGCATCGAGCGCAAGCGCGACGGTCACGCGCTTTCGGCAACCGATTGGGACGCGATCGTCGACGGGTTCATGGAAGGCCGCATCGACGAAGCGCAGACCGCGGCGCTGTTTATGGCGTGCGTCTGGCGCGGCATGACCTTTGAAGAAGCGCATGCGTTGACCGATGCCGTGGTGCGCAGCGGCGAGTCGATCTCTTTCGATCGCAGCAAAGGCATCGTCGTCGACAAACATTCCAGCGGCGGCGTCGGCGACATCGTCTCGCTGGCCGCGGTTCCGTTGGCGGCCGCCTGCGGCGCACGCGTTGCGAAGCTCTCCGGCCGCGCGCTCGGGCATACGGGCGGGACGATCGATAAACTGGAAGCGATTCCAGGTTTCAACGCGGCGCTTTCGCTCGACGCATTCGTCCGCCAAGTGGAATCGATCGGCTGCGCGATTGCGGCGCAGACGCAGGCGCTCGTGCCGGCGGACAAGCGCATTTACAATTTACGCGACCGCACCGGAACCGTTCCGGCGATGGGCTTGATCGCCGCGTCGATCGTTTCAAAGAAAATTGCTTGCGTCGCCCCCGCGATCGTCTTCGACGTAAAAACCGGACCGGCGTCATTTACGCCGCAGCCCGATCAAGCTCGCGAGCTCGCGCGTTGGCTCGTCGAGATATGCAAGCGATTCGGCCGCAAGGCCGTGGCTTTTGTGAGCGACATGCATCAGCCGCTCGGCCGCACCGTCGGAACGGGCATCGAAATGGTCGAAGCCCGCGACCTATTATGTCATGGTGAGCTTGTCGAAGGACCCGCCGAAGTCCTGAGCTTGTCGAAGGGAGGACGCGAAGCGTCCGAGACGAGGGGCGAACGAGCTTTAGATCTCATTCTAAAAATAGTCGCCGCGCTGTTGGACGCTTCCGAAATTACCGGTGGTGAGGAACGCGCGGCCCAAGCATTGCGCGACGGAACGGGCTATGCGAAGCTGGTCGAAATGCTCGAAGCCCAGGGCGCGTCACGCGGCGCACTCGAAGGCATGGAACTCGATGCGCAGCCGCTCACGGTTAAAGCGTCGCACGCCGGCTTCATACACGCGATCGATGTCGTGAACCTGGGAAATGCGGGCCGGCGATTGTCGCAGCACGACAAGCTCGGCGGGCTATTCGTGAACGCGCAGATCGGCGACCGCGTCGAAGCGGGTCAGGGGCTCGCGCGCGTCTACGGAAAAGAAAAGGAACACGCTCGAAACCTTGAGGCGTCGTTTAAGATCGACGACAAACCCGCGGATCGGCCTCCGCTTATTTACGACGTGGTGTCATCCTGATCGGGGCGCGCGCGTTTCGGCCGCTCGAGTTCCCACCGGCCCAGCTGCGCATATTGCCGGATGTCCTCCATCGCTTGCGGATCTCGCAGATGTCTGCCGACTACGGCAATCAGGTTTTCGAGTTGCGCATCATCGAGTCGCCCTAGCATCCGGCTCAGGTCGCCCTGGTCGATTCCGCGCGCCGCGTCGAGTTTCATGAGCACGAGATAAGGCAGCGCGACGACGCGCAGCCCGGTCTGATCGTAGGCTTCGACCGAGAGCGCTTCATTGGCCCAGGCTTGCCCGCTGCTGAGAATATCGAGTTCGCTTTCTCTCGTCCACGCGGTTCCGCGCAGTCCGAGCGATGCGTCGGGAAAGACGAGGTCGTTTCCGGGCTTCCAGCCGTCGCTCTCGAGGCGCCCGCAAACCTCGTCGAAGCGCGCGTGCTCAACGAGTATGTCGACGTCCGAGGTGGTGCGCTCGGGCATGTAGGCCCGAGTAGCGATCCCGCCCACGACGGTCCACGGTATGTCGTTCAGGAGTTCGCTGATTTTCAAGTCGATCGGCCTCCGCTGAAGGCGCATGAGCCTCTCCAGATCGCTGCCCGCGCCGATTGGCTTCTTGCGCAGGCCGCGATCGAGGTAGAAGCGGCGACGGTTGCGCGCGATGGTCACGTCGAGCATGATTTTAATTTCGTCATCGCTTCGTCGATGTCATGGCGATCGTTCTATATCGGAGATCAAATACAGCGGACGCGCCTTCACTTCGTCGTTGATGCGCCCGATGTATTCGCCCAGTATGCCGATGCCGATCAGCTGCACGCCGCCCAGAAACAGAATGGCAACCATGGTCGAGGCCCATCCGCGCGTATACTCCGGAATGCCCAAATGAAACAAGCGGAAAAAGATGATGACGATCGCGTAAATGAACGCAACAGTGCTGACGGTGAATCCCAAATACGAAGCAAACCGCAGCGGCACGTCGGAAAACGACGTGATGCCGTCGATGGCGAACTTCAGCATCTTTGATAACGGATACTTGCTGGCGCCGTACCGGCGTTCGTCGCGATCGTACTCGACCGCAGTTTGTTCGAAGCCCGCCCAACTCACCATGCCGCGCAAGAACCGGTGCCGTTCGCGCGACCGTTTCAACACGTCGACGATTCTGCGGCTCATCAGCCGGAAATCGCCCGCATCCATCGGTATCGAGACATTGGTGAGCCGGCGTATGATCCGGTAAAATAAACGCGCGGTGGCGAGCTTGAACGTGCTCTCCCCTTTGCGCGTGCGGCGCACGGCGTAGACGACGTCGTAACCGGCCCGATAGCGCTCGACGAATTCGGGAATGAGCTCGGGCGGATCTTGCAGGTCGCCGTCCATCAGCACGATCGCCTCACCGCGTGAAACGTCGAGCCCCGCGGTAGCGGCCAGCTGATGGCCGAAGTTGCGAGAAAGATTTACGAAGACGATGTGCGGACGGCGATGCAGCTGCTCGCGGACCCGGTCGGCGGTGCGGTCGGTGCTCCCGTCGTTCACTAAAATGAGCTCGTAGGTCGGGCGCTCGGGCAGGCTTTCGAGAATGCCGGTCACTCGCTCGACGAGTGGTGCGACGTTTGCCTCTTCGTTAAAAAGCGGCACGACCACGCTCAAGGTAACGGGCGCTGCGCTGGTAGCCATCGAGGAGCGGTTCGCCGCTCGTCAAGAGTATGGCCTGCGCAGGAATGGAACGGCCGAGCGGACCAGCACCGTTGGAATAACGATGTCGCGAACGTTTATAGTCGCCGTGCTGTCGGTGCTGGTTCTCGCCGTTGTCGCGGCGCTCGATTGGTACAGCCACCTACTCGCAGGGATAACTTTAGGTGGACCGGTTCCGCTTCAATCGATCGCGCCTCGACCTCCGCTTGCATCCGCAACGCCGATCATTAGAACCAGTCCGGCGTCCCCACGCGTTCGGGCGACTCCCGCAGCTGGTGCAGAAAACACGCCTTCGCCAAGCGCTTCGCTGAAGATCATCAACGTCTCGCTTAGTTCGGCAGTAGTAACCGGCGGCCAAGTCGTGACGGGCACGGTGGCAACGTCAACCGACGTTACGAGCGTGCAAGCGCGCATTGCCGGTTACTCATCGCCGTTAACAAAATTAAGCGCAGGGTACTTTGCGCTGTCGTATCGCGTGCCCAACCTGCCCTCTTTCCTGCACCGAACCTACACGATCGAAGTAATCGCGCAAAATGCGCGCGGCGACTCGGTTTCGAGCTCTTTGCCCATCACCATACGTTAGGGGTGAAGATGCTGAAGATTGTGTTTGCCATGCTGATCGGGGCGATTCCGATGATTGCCCTCGGGCAGACGCCTCCGCCGAGCCCTGCGCCGGCGGTTATCTCGAGTCCGATGCCCACGCCGTCGGCATCACCTTCGCCGGCTCCGTTGGCAACGGTCTCGCCCGTGCCGCTGCCGACGCCGCTTATCCTACCTCCGGAAGCTCCGCCGCAAATTCTCGCAATAGCCATCAACGGCTCCGTATTCCACAGCGGTGATATGTTCTCAGCGAGGGTTGTCACGTCGACAAACGTGCCCGCAGTCGAACTCAGAGTCATCGGCAAAGTCGTACGGTTTACGCGCCTTGATTTCGGAATATGGGAATTGAACTACAAACTGCCGCATATCCCGCGGCGCTTTCTGCGCGACTATCCGGCCGAGATCGTCGCGTGGAATACCACGAATCTTACAGCAAAGCGTGACATCACGATCTCCTTGCGCTAAGGTGTCGGAGTCGGCACCGGCGGTTTCGGCAGGTTCGGAAATGGCGCAGGGTTGTACGGCGTCGGCATAGTTTGCGGAATCGGCAACGATGCGCCGGTTTGCTGATCCGCCCAATGATACACGGTTTTCGTGAACGTTTGCGCATCCTCGTCACCGATGCAGATCGTGTACGGGTCCTGCTCGATCCCATTTTGCCCCACTTGCACGGATTGCATCGAACCACGATCGAAGAGCAAGTGTAGAACCGTCCCCGACAATAGCTTGAGTTGCATGCGATAATGTAGAGAATCGCGGCGATCGAGCCGGTAAGCCTGCGCGTTCCAACCGCTTTGATCGGTAGTCATATACACGGTGTCCGACAGTGGGGTCGTGGGCGGAACTTGCACCGTAATATTCAGGGTCACCGATTTTCCTGGCCGCACATTTGAGCATGGCGAGTTACCGGTGTGCGGGCCGAGATCGGGATTGGGAACCGGCGTGGAGAGCGCCACCGCAAAACGCCGTATTGCTGAAAGATCGCCTTCGGGCGGCAGCTTCGATTTCGAGAGCTCGATTTTTTGGACGATCCCGGTTGGGTCGAATGTGACGCGGGCGTATTGGCGCGCCCGCGGCGGCCCGGCGGGCTTCGCAGTCTTGTAATCGACGATCGCGACATTAGACGAAACGCGAAAACCGTCTCCCGTCGTGAAAAAAACGTAGCCGTTTTGGTAGTCGAGGAGTTGTGCGGTAACAACAGCCGTCGCCGCTTGCGCGGACGCTTGAAAAATACTTGCCGAGAGAATTGCGACGGCGAGCACGGCAGCCGATGCGATGCGGATTGCGGCGCTCATTGCAGTACCTGGATGACGAAGTGTGGGTTCCAGCGCAAATTCGAATAATTGAAGTAATACGTGCGCTGTATGTCTATGGACATATGCGCGTTTATCCGAATGCGCACATCGGCAGTCACGTCGTACGGCGGCTGGCCTAAAAAGTTTTGAACGGCGAAATTGCCGAGCACGTCCGGCTGCGCGAATTGGAAGAAGAACGGGATCGGCGCCGGAAAATCCGTGTGTTTGCGCGCGAGCAGGTTGAACGTGAAGTTTCCGCCGTTGCTGTAGTTGAAGCCGAGGCTCAACGTGCGGAACGTCGCAATGCCGTGAAATGCTTGATATCCCGGGTACGAAACGCCGTTGACGACCGGCGTGAAGCCCGGATAGACCGTTGACTGCAGCGCTCCGTAGTAGTCTCCGACATTCTCAACCGTGTAGTCGAGGTACGAAAGTACGTGGCTGTCGAGAATCTTACTTAGGCTGACTTTAGATTGCGTTGTGTCGATATAATGGGGCACCGAGTTCCACTGGCGTTGTTTCTCGAAGGAAGCGTTAATCGCGTAGTATTTGGTCGGGATGTTCAAGTCAGGTCCGAATTTGAGATCCGGCATGTAGACCTCGAACCCGAGTTGGTGTTGCCAAATCGTCGTATAATTAACCCCGCCGAAGCTTTGAAGGCCCAGACTGTCATGCTGAAATCCGAACCCGTAGTTAAGATGCCCGTAGATCCGCGCTCCGTGAAAATAATGCGTCAGCGGCTGATCGAACGTTTGGCCGCTCAGCTGCGCGCCCGAGGGATGGAAGGGCACCGTGCAGTGCCCCTGATAGCAGCCCAGCGGCAGCAGCGAAAAATTCTCGAACTGATAGCTGCCCTGTAAGAACGATCTGCGCAGCGCTTGAGTGGCTTGGACGGTCGTTACCTGTTGCGATTCCAGCGGCGACGACAGCCCAAATTGAAATGTGTGTAGCTGCGTAAACGTGCGTATCTGCGTCCGGTCGGATGGACGATCGGACAGCAGGAGATCCCAAAACTTTGAGGGCCGCGACATTGGATTGACCGAGAAAACGGCATATGCTTTCGGGCCGCTCAGGTGTTGCTCGAAAGACATGTATGTCTTGTTGACCGTATCGTAACGGAAGTGTAGCGCACTAATCGCATTTGCATTACCCGCGAATTCCCACGTCGCGTCGTAGTTGGCGCCCGCGAGTGAATTGTCGCCCAGATGCTGGTCGGCTGAAAAATTGATGTAGTACGTCGGAACCGGAATATAGAACCCCGCGCCTTCAGCCGCATCGAAGCGTCCGCCGGCGAACCGGACGAACGATCGCGATCCGATGACTGCCGATGTGCCCGTCAGGTAAGGCTTCGCGTTGCCGAGATCCGGAAAATAGAATGTGTCGCCGGGCATTTCGCGCCCCTTGGCCGGATGCGCGAAATCGCCGTCGACGAATGTCCAGCGATCGGGAACCCCGGTGGTGGATTGTGACTCGCGCGTCAGCGGAACCAGATAGATGCGATCGAAATCCAGGAAGTCGGCGATAGCCGCGCCGTCTTGCGATCCCGCCGCGTCGGAAACGTGCACGTGTCCGGCCACCAAGAAACGGTTGAGCTTCAGATCCATCGAGAACGTCTCGCCCGACATCACCACGCCGTCGGACGTCCGTACGCGCACGTTTCCGTCGGCTTCGACCAGAAATCGGTCGTAAAAAAATTGAACGTGGTCCGCTTTCAATCGAATGAGTGTCGCCGAGGGCGACGCGGGTGCGAGGGCTCCGAAAATTGATTCGGCCGCCATGCTCAGCCAGGGCGGCGGTGATTGCAACGGCGCAACCCGTCGTGCCGGCGTCGCTGGAGTCATCGACGCGGGAGTCAGTGAAGGCGGCTTGCCGCCGGGACGTTTGTTAGGACTTGGAGTGGGTGCGGGCACCGCCGCGACCGCATGTGTGACCGCTATTGGCGTTCGTGCTGGCGATGCTAATGGTGATGGTAGCGCTGCAGTCGCAAGCGCGAGAGCATCGGGCGGGGATCTCCGTGCGTCTTGCAGACTCGCGCCGAGCATGTTTGTGCCGCGTAGATCTGCGTGCAGGAGGTTTGCGGTTTGGAGATTGGCGCCGAGCAGATCGGCGAGCCGCATGTTTGCCCCGTAGAGGTTCGCGCCATACAAAAGTGCGCTTTGCAGATTTGCTTTTTGAAAATTTGCATTCTGAAGAATCGCGTCCTGCATATTGCTGTGTTGCAAGTTCGCATTCAGAAGATTGGCGCTTTGCAAATTCGCGCCTTGCAAGCTCGCGCTTTCGAGGTTCGCGCCGCGCAAGTTCGCGCCGCGTAAGTTTGCACCGCGAAGATCCGCCTCTTGGAGGTCCGCGTTCTGCAGATTCGCGTTTTGGAAATTTGCATTTTGGAGGTTTGCGTTCTGAAAGTTTGCGCCTTGCAGGTTGGCGTTTTGGTAGTTCGGCGTATCAGCCAGGGCCGATACCGGCAGCGCGCCGGCGAGAAACGCGCCGAGGCACAACAAATGACGCACGGCCCCCCTCATTCTGGAGGCCAGACCCCTGGCCTTTTCGAAGGGCGGAGTTCCTGATGTCGCGTTTTGCCGCATTCGTCATCGATTCCGGAGGAGTTGGCGCGCTGGACGATGCCCCCAGCTACGGGGATGCGCCCGGCGCGAATACCATAGGTAACGTCGCGGAGCGCCTCGGCGGTCTCAAACTTCCGAATTTCGCCAAACTTGGGCTAGGCTGCTTGACCGATATTCGCGGCGTACCGGCGGTGGACGATCCGCGCGCGCGCGTCGCGCGGCTGCGTG
>JABXNS010000236.1_pt1 | contig 13213 bp, 11 predicted proteins | sample 7301101 | NCBI WGS metagenome assembly JABXNS01 (sample SAMN14449646, study PRJNA615230) | soil metagenome | isolation source: soil from bare, unvegetated metal-rich iron-sulfur acidic spring small-cell... | place: Canada: Paint Pots Mound, Kootenay National Park, BC | collected 2017-05-25
ACCTATTGGTGATCGGCGGTGGGGTGATCGGTCTCGAGCTCGGGTCCGTCTGGCGCCGGCTGGGAGCTAAGGTGACAGTCGTCGAGCTGATGCCGACGATTCTTCCTGGCAACGATGAAGAGATCATCAAGGAAGCCGACAAGGTTTTCCGGAAGCAGGGGCTCGACATCCGCATCGGGTCGAAAGTCACCGGCGCCAAAGTCGAAGCGAACCGGGTAGTCGTCGACATCGAGAAAGATGGGAAGTCGGAGAAGATCGAGGCCGATTACGTGCTCGTATCGGTCGGCCGCAGGGCAGCGCTGACGGGAATCGATGCTGCGACGCTGGGTCTTAGTCTAAGCAAGCGGGGCGAGGTTCTGGTGGACCCTCAGATGCGCACTAATCTCCCCAACGTCTACGCGATTGGAGACGCGGTCGGCGGCAAGCTTCTCGCGCACAAGGCAGAGGAAGAGGGCGTCATCGCGACTGAGGTGATCGCGGGGCAGAAATCGCACATGGATTACAAGTCGATGCCGTCGGTAGTGTACACCTGGCCGGAGATCGCTACGGTTGGATTAGCCGAGCACGAGGTGAAGGTGAGCGGACGGAGGTACAAGACGGGGAAATTTCCATTCTCGGCCAACGCGCGTGCGCGCACGGCGGGTGACACGACGGGCTTCGTCAAATTCATTGCCGATGCCGAGACCGACGAGCTGCTCGGTGCGCACATGATCGGGCCGGGTGTGTCGGAGCTGATTCAGGAGGCTGTGCTGGCGTTCGAGTACCGGGGATCGTCGGAGGACATCGGCATCACGGTGCACTCTCACCCGACGCTCAGCGAAGCGGTGAAGGAAGCCGCGCTCGGCGTGCTCGGCAGGTCGCTTCAGATATGACTGCGAGGCGGGAACGCCGGCGCTCGCTGCAGCTCCCCAGCGACTAGCGGCAGAAGTCGATGAACCGGACAATCAGGCGGCTCGTCGCGGCCGACCGCAGCGGCGTCTTCAGGATTCTCGAGAACGCTGGGAATTTCACGCCGGAGGAAGTGGCGACGGCGCTGGAGCTGATCGACGAGTGGCTCGAGCTCGGCGAGCACAGCGGGTATCTCACGTACGTGCTGGAAGTGCGCGACGAAGGGAATTCGGAAGTGCTGGGTTACGTGTGCTTCGGCCCGACGCCGCTTACGGAGTCGACGTACGATCTCTACTGGATCGCGGTTGATAAGTCCAAGCATCGTGGCGGAGTTGGGAAGCGCTTGTTGAAGTTCGCTGAGGAAGAAATTGTTCGGCGCGGCGGAAAGATGTTGCTGATCGAGACGTCGTCGCAGGAGACGTACGGGGGAACGATTCAGTTCTACGAGAAGACGGGGTACGAACTGGTGGGGAAGATCGAGGAGTACTACAAGCCCGGCGACGACAAACTGATTTTCGCGAAGAAAGTGTCGGCACCCTCGTCGGCCACGGTGAGCGAAGCGGAGCGGCCACCGGTGGTTGTGCGAGTCGAGACACCGGATAAGGTGTTGAGCGCGGGTTAAGCGACGCGAGCCACGGGTCTTCGCCGAAATACTCGAAGTTTCGTCCGTTCTGCGGAGCGCGGTAGATGTTGACGGCCGGGCCCGACGAGTAGTGCTTGCCGCGGGCCCGCGCGTCGCGTCCGATCTCGGTGCCGACGCGCTCGGCGAGCGCGGTGTTCCAGGTCGCGGCGAGACCAATGCCGCCTGGATAGACGGTACTCGGCCCGTCGGCGCGCACGCCGAGAGGACTGTCGGCGGTGCCGAGCTGCGGAAGTCCAACGCGAGCGTTCCCCGGAATGTCGAAGAAGTTGATGCTGCTGAGGAGCCCGATCTTCTCTTCCGGCGTGAGCAGAGCGAGAAGCGAGTCGACGCGGCGCTCGAATGCGGCGTCTGTGGCACGGTGTGCCGACGCCGGGTTCACCTGCTACGTCTATGGTCGCCGCGGCGACGAATCGCACACCATAGGGTTGTACGAGCATAGCGGCGGCTCGGCCGCGGTGGATTCAGCGAATGCTCCATAAGTCACCCGATGTTAGGATCGTCAGGCGCGAGCTTCTTGATAGGGTAGAAGATGGATCGCCCGACGACGCAATCAAGGCGAGAAGGCCGCCGCTCGTGTCTCGCGAACCCACATCTGGTGACATCGGGCTGCCAACCGTATCGTACGCGAGACACTCATGGCGGCTTCACCGTACCTTCACCAGTCTCGATGCGACGACATTTGAAAGAACCTGCGTTCCGTGGCGCCGGTAGACACGCGGTTGTATCGTGTCCCCAACAGCGAGGCGCGGTTCACGCTGCATCCAAGTCTCCGATCGATTCGCGCCCCCGGACTGGCATTTGAGCGGACACACGCCGATGCCGGATGTTGTTGCGCATGGCCGAAGGCCGAATCTCTTTGCGTGCGCCTACTGTCATCTGCCGAATGGAATGGGAAGGCCCGAGAACGTGACTCTTGCCGGCTTGCCCGCGGACTACATCATCGCACAGCTAGCTGCATTCCGGGATTCTGCCGGACGAAATCCGTTTCCCGGTTGGGTCCCCGGCAACAGCATGCACGCCGTTGCCATGAGTGCAACCGAAGCAGACGTCGCCTCGGCCGCGCGCTACTTTTCGAGCCTGCGATTTACGCCGCGAGTTCGAGTGATTGAGGCGCGCAATTCCGGGGATGCGCCAGGCCGGATTCGTGTACGCGCGCATCCCAGGGGGAGGAACCGAGCCGATCGGCAGCAGGATCGTTGAAGGTCCGCCCGATTTCGAACCCCATAAGCTACGCGACGATGGCATGATGTACGTCGCTTACGTACCACCCGGGAGCATCAAGCGCGGCCGCTCCATCGCGAAGACCGGCACGAACGGCCCCGCTACTGCGTGCGTCACGTGTCATGGCCCAACCTTGGCCGGCGCCGGTCTCATTCCGCCGCTCGCCGGCCGCTACCCCACGTACGTCGTCCGCCAGCTCGTCGCCTTCAAGACAGGTGCGCGGTCGACCGCCGCTTCGCAGCCGATGCAGGCAGTAGTGGCTGGGGTGTCAGTTGCGGACATGATCGCGGTAGCCGCCTCTGCCGCTACGCTCGCGCCTGTGACCCGCTATCGATAGCCGGCGCATCAATGACTGTCCAGCCTGTCCTGATCACCGGGGCCGGGCCGACCGGCCTCGTGCTCGCGCTCTGGTTGACGAAACTCGGCGTCAAGGTGCGAATCATCGACAAGACTTCAGAGCCCGGCACTACCTCCCGCGCACTCGCCGTGCAGGCACGCACGCTGGAGTTCTATCACCAGGTTGGAATTGACGACCCAGTCATCGCGGGCGGAGTTAAGGTTCAGAATCTGAATTTGTGGGTGAAAGGGCGGCGCGCTGTCCGCGTGCCCTTGCGGGACACAGGAAAAGGACTGACTCCATACGCCTTCGCGCTCGTCTTTCCGCAGGACGCTCACGAGCGATTGCTGATCGAGCGACTGGGCGCGCTCGGCGTTCGGGTCGAGCGGCAAACGGAGCTGCTGCGCTTCACGCAGCACGACGTCGGAGTGACGGCGACTCTGCGTCGGCCCGACGGCTCGGAAGAAGCTTGCGAGGCATCGTATCTCGCCGGCTCCGACGGAGCGGCATCAACAGTCCGCGGACAGCTGGCTGTTGGCTTTCCGGGCGGAACCTACACCGGCCTCTTCTACGTTGCCGATATAGAGGCAGCCGGCGAGTCAGTCGATGACGACCTCCATGTCGACATCGAAGATGCTGACTTCCTGCTGCTCTTCCCGCTCAAGGGACGGGGACCCGTGCGTTTGGTGGGAACGGTTGGCGATCTGCCGGAGACCGATCACGGCAAACTCGGTTTCGACGACGTGAAGGGGAAAGCCATCGAGCACCTCAAACTCAACATCGAGAAGGTGAACTGGTTTTCGACCTATCGCGTGCACCATCGCGTCGCGCTCCGCTTCCGCGACAGACGCGCTTTCCTGCTCGGCGACGCCGCACACATTCACAGCCCGGTCGGCGGACAGGGAATGAACACAGGGATCGGCGATGCCGTGAACCTGGCGTGGAAGATCGCCGCAGTGTTAAAGGACAGCGCGCCCGAAAACCTGCTCGACACTTATGAGCCGGAACGGATCCGCTTCGCGCAGCGCCTCGTCGCGACCACCGATCGTGGATTTACGTTCGTCACGAAACGTGGTGCTGTCGCCAGCGTAGTGCGCACGCGGATCGTTCCGCTCATGGTGCCGCTGTTTTTTCGAATCGGAGCGGTGCGTCGTCTGCTGTTTAGGACGGTATCGCAGACTCAAGTCAACTATCGTGACAGTGCATTGAGCGCTGGCGCTGCGGGGAAAGTTCGCGGCGGGGACCGTTTACCCTGGGTCGTGCTTGGATCAGGGGAAGACAACTTCGCGCCTCTCACATCGCTCAAGTGGCAGGTCCACGTTTATGGCGAAGTGGGACGTGCGGTGGACGAAGCGTGTGCCGAGCTTCGGCTGCCGCTACACGTATTCGCGTGGCAACCAGCAATGCGACGTGCCGGTTTTCAGAGCGGGGCAGTTTATCTTGTCCGACCGGACGGCTACGTAGCACTCGCCGACCCGAGTGCCGACCCACAACGGCTGCGTCAATATTTCAGTGAATTCGCTGCGCGTTGATGTCTCCTAATCGTTCAGCTCTCGAGTCATCTCAATCATCGTCCGCCGGAAGCCAGCGCGATCGAACAGGCGCTGCGCTGAGAGGTTCCGCTCCGCCGTCGAGAGTACGACGCGCGGCGCACCTCGGGCCTTGAGCGCCTCAAGCGTCGCGTCGAGCAACATCCGACCGACGCCGTGCCGGCGATGGTCAGGATCGACGACGATATCGTACAGCTCGCCAGCCGGTCCGCGCAGCAACATGTAATCGGTCCCCTCTACGCCCGCGTAGGTATATCCAATCACCTCGCCGCCCCGCTCAGCTACAAGGATGATGACGTTCGGCTCATCGAACTGCGTGCCGAGAAACGAGCCGTACGCGTTCTCGGTCCACGATGTTGCCGCGATGAAGCGCTCAGGGTCTAAGTCGTGGTGCGTACGGACGAGGAGCGCGCCGAGTCGGCCAATGGCCGGGATGTCTGCGGGCGCTGCTGCGCGGATGCCGACCGCGTCCGCGTTATTCTCGCTAGTAGGGACGGTGCCTCAATCGTGCGACAACCTTGCTGTGTTCGCGTACGTCAGAACACGAGCGTCTGAATAGAATGGGGTAAGCTACTGACTTCCGCGGCGTTGCCGTCCAGCCAAAGATAATAGGAAACCTTTTGATCGCCTTTGTTCATTACCACCACCGACACTTTTCCATCAGGATTGATAAAGGCGGTGGAAAGCAGCGCACTTCTGCTGGGTGCGCTAGCGATTCGCCTTGCGCCCGGACGGACGAATTTTGAGAAGTGTCCAATGTAGTAATACGAGTTTGTGTAGGTCAGCTCACCGGTTTTCGTATCGGCGTGAACCGGGGCGAAGCAGAAGTTGCCGACGTGATTCGGTCCACCAGTTTCGTCCAGCAATACGTTCCAGTCTGTCCAGCCGACAGCGCCGCTGTTGAAGTCATTGATCATCGAGCGTCCGTACTGTTCGCCCAATCTCCAGTTGGTAAGCTCCGGAGCCTTGAACGAATCGACGCAGCCTTCAGTGAAGAGCAGGTTTTTGTCAGGGAAAGTCTCGTGCACGAGCCTGACGTTATCGAACATCTGGTCGCCACCGCTCCATGGCTCGTACCAGTGATACCCGATGCCCCACACGTACCGTGCAGCCTTGGGGTCTTTCAGGATGGTGCTGGCTCTCTGGTAGACGAGGTCACGGTTGTGATCCCACGCAATGATCTTCTTGTCACCCAGCCCTTCTCGCTTCATCGTCGGGCCGAGGTAGTCTTTCAGGAAGTCTCTCTCGTCGTCCGCTAAGTAAACACACGACTCCCATATCTGCGTCGCCATGGGCTCGTTCTGAACGCTGATGCCCCATATGGGTATTCCTTCCCGCTCGTATGACTTAATGAACTTCGTGTAGTAGTTAGCCCAGGATTGATAAAACTCAGGTTTCAGTTTTCCACCATGAAGCATGTCATTGTTGGTCTTCATGAATGCCGGTGGACTCCATGGGCTGCCGAAGAGAGTGAGTTTCCCCCCGGCGGCGGCCATCGCCTTTTTGATGAAGGGAATGCGGAATTGCCTGTCGTGGTTGACGCTGAAGGACATTAGCTCCTTGTCGCCTTCGTTGACATAGGTGTAGCTGCCGGATGAGAAATCGCAGCTGTGAATGTTGGTTCTTCCAATCGTGTAACCGATTCCTTTGTTGACATCAAAATAAGCATCGAGAATTTCTCGCTGTTTACCCGGTGGCAGTTTTGCAAACGTCTCAGCGGAGGCATCCGTGAGTGCGCCGCCGATGCCCAAAATCGTTTGAGATCTCTTTGAGGGGTCGACAAAAACACAGATCTGAGTCTCCAGAGGCTGGCCCAGATGTTTGAATGTCAGGGTGTCAGTAGCAGAGAGGCGGTAATTGCTTTTGTCGGCGGTAGTGTAGACCGCTATCTCTCTCCCCTCAATTCTTCGGTCGATCTCGGCCGGCTCCGGAGTCTCGGACGGCTGCTCATGTGCCGCCGGCGATAGCCCTTTTTTCCCCAACACCAATGCCGAAGACGACGCTACCAGGAAACTACGGCGATCGATTTTCATAGTCGAAGGGTTGAGATGTTACCAAGCATGTAGTTGTTCTCCGCCCCGAGCAACTGCCCGCTTCCTCCACGTCAGCGATCGATCGTTCTCTGCGCGCTCTCGGGGTACCGCTCGCCCTGCACCGTGATCCTCGATGCGGCATCCTCGATTTCGCGGAGGTCGTTGGGCGTCAGCTCGATCGAAGCAGCTCCGAGGTTCTCGTCCAGCCGCTCCAACTTCCGAGTCCCTGGGATCGGAACGATCCACGGCTTTTGCGCGAGCAGCCACGCGAGCGCGATCTGCGCGGGCGTCCCTTTCTTGCGCTCCGCGATTCTCGCGAGCAGATCAACCACAGCCTGATTCACCTTCCGATTCTCCGGCGCGAAGCGGGGGATGGTGTTGCGGAAGTCGGTGCTGTCGAACGTCGTCGTCTCGTCGATCTTCCCCGTGAGGAAGCCCTTGCCGAGCGGGCTGAACGGAACGAAGCCGATCCCTAGTTCCTCGAGCACAGGCAGCACTTCCTTCTCGGGCTCTCGCCACCACAGCGAGTATTCGCTCTGAACGGCGGTCACCGGTTGCACCGCGTGCGCGCGACGGATCGTCTGCACACCCGCCTCGGAGAGGCCGAAGTGCTTCACCTTTCCTTCCTGAATCAGCTCCTTCACTGCCCCTGCCACATCCTCGATCGGCACTTCGCGGTCGACACGGTGCTGATAAAATAGATCGATCGCATCAACTCTGAGTCGTTTGAGTGATGCCTCGGCGACCTGCCTGATACGTTCGGGACGACTGTCCAGACCAGCACCGGGTCCGGCGGCGGGGTCTTTGAACCCGAACTTCGTTGCGATTGCCACGCGCCCCCGAAAGGGAGCGAGTGCTTCGCCAATAAGCTCCTCGTTCTTGCCCGCACCATAAATTTCGGCGGTGTCGAAGAAGGTGACGCCGCGTTCAACCGCGGCCCGTAACACACCGATCATCTCCGCCCTGGTTCCAGGTGGACCGTAACTCTGGCTCATTCCCATGGCCCCGAACCCGAGCGCCGAAACTTCAAGGCCGCTGTGTCCCAATTTTCGCTTCTGCATTCTCGTCTCCGTTGCGTTCGTGGAGTCGTCTCACTTCATGGTGAGAGAGCTCGCTGTCACCCAATCAAGCACCATCGCGACCGGCGATCTACGTGGGAATGATTCACACGCTGATAAGCGCCTCTTCACAATGCCCAAGCGCGTAGTTGAGTAAGGCTCTGCTAGCTGCGTCTCGCCCGGCGCAGATACTCGATGAACGCGCGGAGCGGCGACGACGTGTGCCGCCGCTGTGGATAGTACAGATAGAATCCCGGGAATGGCGTAGAGAATTCCTCGAGCACCGTCACCAGCTCTCCGCGGACGACGTCGTAGCGCACGCGGTCATCGGCAAGCGTCAGCCCTGCGCCAGCGCGAGCGAGTCGAACATTGAGCGCCGGGTTGTTGGTGAGCACGCGCGTTCGCACCTCGACGGAGAATTCGCGACCCTTCTCCGTGAACTCCCATCGGTAAGGAGGCGAGTGCGGCGTCGGATGCCAGTTGATGCAGTCGTGCTCGACGAGTTCGCGCGGATGCTTCGGCGGTGGATGACGCGCGAAGTAAGACGGCGCACCAACCACAACCAGCCGGATGTCTCCACTCACCGGGACGGCGATCATGTCGCGGTCGATCACTTCACCCAGTCGAATGCCCGCGTCGTAGCCCGCGGCCACGATGTCCCGTGGCTCGTCACTCAAGAACAAGTCGAGCTGCACGTGCGGGTGAGCAGCAAGGAAGCTGGCTAGTAACGGTCCGCTCAGAAAACTCTCTGCGCCGGGCGTTACCTGGATGCGCACCGTACCGCGCGGTTGGTCACCGAGCTCACTCACCGCAGCCGCAGCGGCGCGCAACTCGTCGAGCGCTGGACGCGCGGTGGCGTACAGCCGCTCTCCTGCTTCAGTGAGATGGACGCTGCGCGTCGTGCGCCGCACGAGCGCGACGCCGAGTCGCTCCTCGAGTCGACGCAGCGCCTGACTTACGGCCGAGCCGCTCACGTGGAGGCGCTGGCCAGCCGTGCGGAATCCTTTGGTCTCCGCCACCGCGACGAACACGACCATTCCGTCCAAGTCGTCGGTCATTGATAAGGAGAGCTTATCAGCCCCAGAATCGCCGTCAAGTAGATCGAACGATCAGGATGCGCTTGATTGCCACCAGTGGTATTCGCGGCTGGTGCACGACCTGCCGGCGAGCCACCGCGAAGCCTACGCGCAGTTCTATCGATCGCCCGATCGCCGTGCCTGATGGCGAACATCGCCGTACACAACTGGCGCTTCCTCTACAAGATGGGAATGTCCGGCCGCCGCTGGTTCGGAGGACTCGGTGACTATCTCTCCGTGCGAAAAATGGCCACCATCGGCAACGAGAGCCCAACGATCGGTCATGATTCACCAACGGTGTTGACCATCAAAGTCCTGTTCGCACAACCCGGACTACCGATCGCCGAGCAAGGCAGCCGCGGACGCGCTCAGTTGCTGCGTACGTCGTTCGCGCAATACGAGCGCGCGTTCCGGGAGCAGCTCGGTGACATGTTCGCGCCGGGCGGCTTCGATCCGCATCGCGACATCGCCGGAATCATATTAAAGCGCTGGGGACACGCTTACGTAAATCCGCAGCCCGGCTTCTTCTTCGGCGTCAATTGCAAGCCGGCGCCGCGCGACATTCTGCGCAACCGCTCTCACGGACGAATCGCTTTTGCGAATACCGATCTTGCCGGCGCAATGGAATCATAGGAACTCTATCCGCGAGGCAGATCGCGCGGTGAGGCGGCTCATTGGTGCTTAACGAACCGATTCGAGTTGGCCTGATTGGCTTCGGTTTCGTATCGAAGACCTTTCACGTGCCGCTGATCCAGGCGACCGACGGCTACCGAATCAACGCGGTATCATCGAGCCGTCCCGCGGATGTATCGGCCGTCCTTCCTGATGTCGGCGTCGTCTCCGATCCGAAGGCGCTCGCGACGCATCCGGACGTCGACCTCGTCGTAATTGCGAGCCCCAATGAAACACACGCACCGCTCGCTGAGCTGGCATTGCGTGCCGGCCGCAATGTCGTGGTGGACAAGCCGTTCACGATCACCGTCGAGGAGGCGAGACATCTCGCGACTGTCGGGAAGGAGAGAAACGTCCTGCTCTCGGTCTTCCAGAACAGACGATGGGACAGCGATTTTCTCACCGTGAAGGACGCGATACACCGGGATCTCACAGGACGAGTCGTTTTATTCGAATCGCGCATCGATCGCTATCGCCCGGATGTCCGTGACCGCTGGCGCGAGATTCCCGGTCCAGGCGCGGGACTCCTCTACGACCTCGGCCCGCATCTCATCGATCAGACGCTGCTGCTGTTCGGAATTCCGGACACCGTGCAAGCGACGCTCGCGAAGCAACGCCGCGGCGCTAGAACCGACGACTTCTTTCAGTTAGTGCTGCGCTACGGCGAAATGGTCGCGACGCTCGGGGCCGGCTCGTTCGTGTCGGGCGGTAGCGCGCGTTTCGCCGTCCACGGTGATCGGGCGAGCGTGGTGAAGCAGAAGCCCGATATCCAGGAGGATCAGCTTCGCGCTGGCGTGTTGCCGGGCGCCCCGGATTGGGGACTCGATCCGGATGATGGCGTGCTGTACGATGGGGCCAGCCTCGATTCTCGCGCCCTGAAGGCGGCGCGTGGTGATCAGCGCGGATACTATGTCGCGTTGCGAGAAGCGCTGCACGGTCGAGCGCCAAACCCCGTACCGCCGGAGCAGGGTGCGACGGTCATGGCAATCATCGAGGCGGCCTTGCGCTCCGATGAAGAGGGACGCCGAATCGTACCCGACCTGACGAAAGAAGAGCGCGCCGCGTGGGGGGACTAGCCCACGCGGTCTGAAGGTTTCCGAATCGGGCAGGCGTGTTAACTTGCGCGGCCCGCTCGCGTAGCTGCCTCGATCTCGACCAGCTTCCCGTTCTTCACATCGTAGATGTATCCATGAATCGGGATACTCTTCGGCACCAGCGGATGCTGCCGGATGCGAGTGACGTCATCGACTACTGCCTGTGTCGCGTTGGCGATCGTAAGCCAGTCTACAAACTGGCCTTCGGATGACCCTGGACCCTTGCCCACATCGCGAAAGCCCTGGGCACTGAGCTCGGCGGTCTCGAGGCTTTTCGCGAGAAGATCGCGCATGACGGCATCCGTGAAGAATTCCATCCCGCAATTGGTATGGTGAATTACAAACCACTGGCGCGTGCCGAGCAGCTTATAGGAGATCACCAGCGACCGAATCGCGTCGTCGCTCGCCCGGCCGCCGGCATTGCGAATGACGTGCGCGTCACCTTCGCGCAGTCCGGCGAACTTGGCCGGGTCCAGTCGCGCGTCCATGCAGGTAAGAATGGCAAAGCGGCGGGCAGGGGGCAGTGCGAGGTCCGCCTTAGGGCCGAACGAGGCGGCATAGGTAGCGTTAGCTGACAGGACTTCGGTGAGCACGTTTGACATGGTTTGTCCCGCGTGGATTGTATGGAAAAAAAAGCCCCGGGAGGAGGGCCGGGGCATTCGCGAAATGCAGCATCAATCGCTCAGTCGCGTCAACACCGGCCGCATCGCGGGCGCACACACGCACACGGGTTACAGGACGAAATGACGTAGAGCAGAATGAATCGGAAGTTCATTGTAAGTCCAGCATACGAAAGCACCCGTAAGCTGTCAATGGTCAGGGACTTATCGGAAAGGGACGCCGACTGAAGATTTCTGGATCGTGCAGCGTCCCGTTCCACGGACGCAGCCACACGGTGCCGTTCCACGCGTGCGCCAGATATTTGTTCACCGCCTCCATCTCGGCGGGCGCGTATTGGGTACGATGACACGCGAACTCCTCGCTTCCCGCCGCCAAGTCCCGCTCCTCGAACGGCACCCGCACGGTCAGCAGCGCCTCCGCCATTCCGTTCACGGTTGGCTCCGCGCGCGGTGCGGTGCGCAGACGCTCCGTCGGCAGTGACGCGTAGAGCAGGTCGATGCTCGCGTAGCGCGAGTCGCTCTCGATGATCTGCGTGGCGACATCGCCAACCAGGCGGTGATCGGGATGGCCAGTCCCTCCCTCGGGACCGAAGGTGATGATCGCTGCGGGCCTGAGGGAATCGATGATCGCCACGAGCCCCGCCCTCAGTTTGCCCAGCACATCGAATGATGCGAGGCCGCCGTCCGGAAGACCGAGCAGGTGGAGCTGTCGCACGCCGAGCCGGTTGGCGGCGCACTGCGCTTCCCTGGTGCGTGCAGCGGCGAGCTCGGGTCCGGCGGGGATGTGGGTAAAAGCGCGAATGCCCTTGGACCCGTCGGTGGCAATGACGAGATGGGTCTCGCGTCCTTCTCGCGCTAGCTTCGACAAGAGTGGGCCGATGACGCGTTCGTCATCAGGGTGAGCGAAGACGGCGAGGATGGGCGGCCTGACCTGAGCGTGCGCTGAAAGCGGAATGACCGTGACCAGCGCCACGACCAAGGTAAGTGTGGGAATGCGCATGCTATAGACTGAAGCCTGGACCCGCATCGCGCGAGTACGTCAGATTGACGGCCGTGAGGATAATGAGAAGCTTCTTACTTTTCAGGGGACCTTCGATGTACTACCGCTCCCTCATCGCCGCGCTCACGTCACTCACGCTTCTTGCGTCACCGGAGCTGCACGCCCAGCGCCCGACACTGGCCCCGGCCGTCCGCTCTTTTATCGCCGTCGACTCTCCCGTCGTCGCATTTACACACGCCCGCGTGATCGACGGGACCGGTGCTCCCGCGCGTGATGATCAAACCATCATCATCCGCGATGGTCGCATCGCCGCGCTCGGCAACTCACCGTTTTTCGCCATACCGGTCGGCGCGCAGGTCATCGACCTTACGGGAAAAACTGTGATCCCGGGACTGGTGATGGTGCATGAGCACCTCTTCTACCCAACCGGCCCGGGCGTCTACGCGAACCTGGCCGAGAGCTTCACGCGACTCTATCTCGCGGGGGGCGTGACATCGATGCGCACCGGCGGCAACCTGAACGGCTTCGGTGACATCGGGATCAAGCACGAGATCGATGCCGGAAAGAAGCCGGGCCCCTGGCTCGACGCCACCGCGCCCTATCTCGAAGGTCCTGGACTTGGTCTCGATCAGGTGCACGAGCTCACGGGACCCGACGACGCCCGACGCATGGTGAATTTCTGGGCCGATGCTGGCGCGACTTCGTTCAAGGCGTACATGCACATCACGCGCGCCGAGCTCGGCGCCGCGATCGAGGAGGCGCATAAACGGGGGCTGAAGGTGACTGGCCATCTCTGCACCGTGACCTACCGTGGGGCAGCCGCCATCGGGATCGATAACCTCGAACATGGATTCTTCGTCGCCACCGATTTCGTCACTGACAAGAAGCATGACGAGTGCCCGGGCCAGGAGGTGGGGCAGACAGCGCTCAGCGCCGTCGATCCAAATGGTGATGCCATGCGATCACTGATCGCGGAGCTGGTTAGGCGCCGCGTCGCCATCACATCGACGCTCACGATCTT
>JABXNS010000237.1_pt1 | contig 13149 bp, 7 predicted proteins | sample 7301101 | NCBI WGS metagenome assembly JABXNS01 (sample SAMN14449646, study PRJNA615230) | soil metagenome | isolation source: soil from bare, unvegetated metal-rich iron-sulfur acidic spring small-cell... | place: Canada: Paint Pots Mound, Kootenay National Park, BC | collected 2017-05-25
GTAGATGCTTGGCTTACCAAGTATCACTCCTACCGACCACATCAAGCTTTGGGCTACTTGACGCCGGATGAATATGCAGCCAAACTTAAGGGATAGAGGCGTCCTCGATGTATTGAACCTCCACAAAAATTTGTGCTTGTGTTTAATAAATGATAGAATGTTATTTGATGGGGCTGAATTTAAGCTCGACGTTGGACTTTATCGGTTTTGGTAGCAGGTCGCTTGCTGAGCGTTATACGGCAAACCACAATAGATGCAAAAACATCTTTTCGCGAACGCGTTGTCGCATTTGTCGGTAGTGTAAAAGCTACTTTCAGTGCACGCGTGCTCGCACCAGCTTTCGCTACGGCTTAAGCCACATCTGGTATGACTTCAGATAGTATCAGTATGTGTCATATTATCTGGATGCTCAGATCTTAAATGTCCGTAAGATGTGCTAAGACTATTGGACTTTGAGCCTGCGACTTTTTGATTGTTTACCGGCCACCGGCTTGAGAACAACTCAAACAATCTATGCCTGTAGAAACCTAGCCTTTGGTAAACCAGCGGACGCGGGGGCAGTACCCGCCAGCTCCTCCAAGAAAAGTGCCCGACCTTAACGCGTCGGGCTTTTTTCTTGGATTCAGTCTTAAATATACACGAGAGTCTTAGTGCCCGGCAGGGGCTGGGGCGGTAAGATCCTCGTGCAGCACGTGCTGAGAGGGGCGATAAATGACAACGAACAGAATACTACCCACAATAATGATCGAGCCACCCACCAAAATTGGCGCGTTGATGCCAAGAGTAGCTAGATAGCCACTCAAAATTGCCGGAATAGCTTGGGCCAAAGCTTGAACCGAAAAGTTAATTCCCAGAACTTCGCCCTGGATTTCCGGCCCCACCGAGCGACTGACTAGCGAAGTGCTGTTGGCGATGGTTTGGCCAATAAAGATAGCAAACACCGGTGTCACTAGCAACAGCTGCATAGTATTGTGAGCCCATAGTGCTCCAAACAGCGCAATACCCACAAACAACATGCTGGTCCGCAGCACCTGATGGCTTTTTAGTTTTTTAGCCACCAGCGGCGTAATCAGCGCCTGAGTAAAGGCAATCCAGATGCCGATGTAGGCAAAGTAGTCACCGATATTACTGGCACTAAAGTGCAGTTTGTTGATTAGCAAGACTCCAAAGAAGGTCGTAAAGAAAGTAAAGCCACTCCAGAACAAGAAGATTGACGGAAATACTACGCGCAGGCCCGGATAGCTAGCGGCTTTGGCGATGTTGCGTACCGATTGGCTTAAGCGAATTTTAACTTTCTTCATGTAGGTGTGGGTCTCGGGCAGCAGGAACAAAATCAGCAACACGTTGATGGTGCTGAGCGCTGCGGTGAACCAGAAAGGTGTAGCCGGGTTAAACCAGTGTGGTGTGTGGAACAAACCGAAGAAACTCAAACCCGGAGTGGCGAGTTTGGCGCCAATGTAGGGGCCCATCACAAAGCCCAAACCAAAGGCCGCGCCAATCAGCGCAAAGTTTTTGGTGCGTTTTTCGGGTGGCGTGACGTCAGCGATTACGGCTTGCGCCACCGAGAGATTGCCACCGGTAATACCATCGAACGCTCGGCTCAAAAATAGCAGCGGCAAGTCCCGCGTCATAATACCAATGGCAAACAATACATAGCCCAACGCTGTGCCAGCAATACTAAAACCCAGAACTTTTTTGCGCCCAAAGCGGTCGGACAGCTGACCCAAAATGGGTGTAGCAATAAACTGCATCAGCGGATAAATGCCCATCAACCAACCCAACAAAATTAGTCCACCCTTAAACGTCCAGCCAGCTGGCAACAGGTAATAAGCCGAGTGTGGATTAGCCAGCAGCTGCGGAATAATCGGAAACAAAATCCCCACGCCCAGCACGTCCAGGAAAATAGTAAAAATCACTGCCGGCAGTGCCCGGCCGGCCATTTTTTGCTTAAGTCTATCCATAGTTTTAAATCCCGTTTAATAATTTTGATAATGCGAACTGTTGTAGTTAGTGTAGCACGCCGGCCGCCTGAGCGGCAACAGATAGTTCGTGCCAATTGGATAGACTGAGGGCTTGGGCGCGTAAGGTGGGTTCCAGCCCAGCTTGTTCAATGAGCTTTGTTGTCGCTTCACGGTCCAATTTTAGGCTGCTACTGAGGTTGTTGAGCAGGGTTTTGCGCGGCTGGGCAAAACCGGCTTTTGCCAGCCGAAGCAAGGCTTTTGGCTCAATATCCGAAAAAAGCAAGTCAGGCCGTTGACTTAGAATCAGGATTTGCGAGTCAACTTTGGGCGGCGGGCTAAAAAGTTTGGCTGGCACCAGCTGGCCCAGCGTGACCTCGTATTGCAGCTGCATGGCCACGCTGATTACGCTCAACTGGCCGGAAGTGGCAGCCACGCGCTGGGCCACTTCTTTTTGGGTGAGCAATGCCGCCACGGTCGGTTTATGCGATGTATCGGCAAGCAAACGCAGAAGGTACGAAGTCAGATAGTAGGGAATGTTGGCCACAATTTTGTAGCCGGCCGGCAGGATGCCGAGATCATACGTCCGGACATCGGCCTGTTCAACTACAAAATTAGCGTCAGTAGCAAATCGCTGGCGAAGCGGCGCAATCAACGACCCGTCAAACTCTAGCGCCAGTACTTTGGCCCGACGTGCCAGCAGATGCCTGGTAAGCGTACCCTGCCCTGGCCCGATTTCCAGCACCGTGTCGCCAGCCATAACCTCAGCCGCCTGGCACATTGCTTCCAGACTAGCATCATCATTCAGCCAGTGCTGCCCGAGTGATTTTTTTGGAAACATATCACCCATCTTACCAGTTATGATGGGTGTACCAGTAATCATAGGCGGCTCCCCAGCTGCCATAGCGAGCGTCGGCGTAGCTGGTGGCCCAACGTAGCTGGGTGACGGGATTGGTTTGCCAGTCGGCGCCAAAGCTCGACATTTTGCTGCCTGGCGTAGCTTGCCCAAGTCCATAACCCAAGCCGGATGGAATTGAAGCTGGCGCGTAGCCCGGACAGTAACCAATCTGACCCTGCAACTTGGTCGGGCACCAGCCGGATTCGTTACTGACGATGTAGTTAACGTAGGCGTAATCACTGGCGGCGATGCCGGCATCAGCCATCACCGACTCTTTGTCGGCCGGGATTTGCACAGCCTGGCCGCGGGCCACAATCTGCGTCACCGGCTGCACCGTCACCACCACCTGAATTTGGGTGCGGCTGACCACCGCGCCGTTTTGCAAATTATCTTGATAGGTAATCAGTTCTTGGCCCGGACTGCCTTGCTGGCGAACGGCACTGGTGCCAAAGGTTAAGCTGCTGTCTTCGATAGTTTGCATCGGCATTGGAATGTCCTGGGTGACAGTTTCAAGCTTAGTGCCCTGGCGAATCACAAATACCTGTGCGTTGGGAGTAATTGCTGTAGCAGCCGCCGGCTGGATCGTATCACTTTTGCCAAGTTTGATATGTTCTTGAGTCAGCAGCGCGGCCACCGTTTGAGCATGAGTACGAATAACCGTGGGTGTGCCGTAGAGATTAACATTGACTGGTGTGGCGCGATTAATCACTATTTGCTCGGCAAGCGTATGCTGAGCCAAAAAGTTGCTGACCGACTGAGCACTAATGTCGTCTTCCGGATAAACCGTGATGCCAGCTTGGGCGGCAATCGCCCGTGGTGTAGTGGCAGCGCTGAGCGCAAAGGTACTGCTGCTGCCGTCAATCACTTCTACGGGTACGGCACGGTAGACATTGACACGAAAATTATCCTGATTGATTGGTGTTGCGGCATTGGGCTCCACGACGTCGCCTGTGCCCAGCCCAATGCCAAGTTTCGCCAGCAGCGCACCGACAGTCGGCTCGTTGGTGGGAACTGTTTGCTTTTGACCATCATGCGAGATCAGCACAATGTAGGCCGTAATCGGCTTAAACTTCGTACTGTGGCTGTTGATGAGCACAAGCCCCACAAACGATAGTAGCGACAGAACAATCAAACCGGCCAGCGGTATGGCCACTGGATGACGCCGCAGCCGATTGAGCCGGCGTACCTGCCGCTTGGTTTTCAGCTGATAAGTTTTATGTAGTTTTCGAAGTTTCTTACGCATAAAATTGCTTGGCCTTGGCCATTTGACAAACCAGTTGGCTAGCATGAGCTGTAGGCAAAAGCAGCTCTTATTGTAGCAAACTGAGTTGACTGATAGTAGCTCAAGCCTGCCTCTGGTAGTCCCACTTCTGCATGTCTCTCTTGACTTCTATCGCCCCCCCCCCGTTACAATCAGCTGTAGCTAAAAGCATGAGAGGATTAGTGTGGGACCAATGATGCTAACAGACCAGATAACCCAAGGCTTATGAGCAGACTATCTGTTCCCGGTAGCGGTGGCGGGTCAAGCTTCGCCGACGGGTCCGCTACGAGCGTGACCCATACGCAAGGTTTTCAGTCGGGCAACGGCTACGTGACAATAGTATTTTAAGAAAGTAAGGAGCAAGTTATAAAATTTAAAACACCAAGTACCACCCCACTTGCCTTGGCGAGCGCCAGTATTCCTATAAACTTTATGAGAGTTTTTCCAATGGGGCAAAGCTGATATTGAGGGTTTTGCTGCCACGGCCCTTGAAATAAATCACGGCATTGTCGCCGTCTAACTCCATGACCGTGCCGACGCCAAAGAGTTGGTGCTTGACGCTATCGCCCTCGGCCAGGTCGGGCACGTAGCGTGGTTCGGTGCTGGCTGCTGAGGGGGCAAACTGATCAGTCCCCAAAAGCTCATTACCAAAATCCGAACTGGCGCTGTCGCCCTGCACATTGCCGCCAACTTCACTTAAAAACCGGCTAGGTGGATTGTGCTGCTGGCCACCGTACAGCATCCGGCTACTGGCGTATATCAAGTACAATTCCTCGCGTGCCCGCGTCATGCCCACATAACACAACCGGCGTTCTTCTTCCATTTCCGAGGGATCATAGAGCGCCCGGGAATGCGGAAAGACGCTTTCTTCCATACCCGTCATAAAGACTACGGGAAACTCCAGGCCTTTGGCGGCATGCAGTGTCATAAGCGTGACGGCATCATTATCAAAATTGGCTTGGTCGATATCGCTCACCAGGGCAATTTCTTCCAAGAAACCCGGTAATCCAACGTCCTGATAACTCTGCGCCACGCCCAGTAATTCCTTAACATTTTCCTGGCGGCTTTCGCCTTTGGGCGTGCCGTCGTCCAAATATTGCAAGTAATCAATGCGCCGCACCAGCGAATCCAGCAGCGCGGCTGGCGGGGTGTCGTCGGCTACTTCGCGCAGAGCGGTCAGCATATCGCCCAAGCTGCCAAGTGCCGTGCGAGCTTTGTCGGTCAGTTCACCGCAACGGCTCACTTCGTTTAATGCTCGGAATAAGCTCAATGCTTCATTTTGCTGCCAAGCAAAAAACCGCACCAGCGATTTAGCACCAATTCCCCGCGTTGGTACGTTGACAATCCGCTCAAAACTAATACGATCTTCGGGCTGGTAGATCAGTCGCAAATAGGCAATCAGGTCTTTGATTTCCTGGCGATCGTAAAAGCGCTGGCCACCGACAATGCGATATGGCACACCATAGCGGATAAAAGTTTCCTCGATTGACCGACTTTGGGCGTTGGTACGATACAGTACGGCGAAGTGATTATAACGGCGCACGCCAATGTCCAGGCTGTTGCGGATACGGCGGACAATGGCCTCGCCCTCGGCTCGTTCGCTGCCCACTTGCAGCAACTGTACCGGCTGGCCATTGCCGGCTTCGGTCCAGAGTTTTTTGTCAGAGCGCTGGTGATTTTTGGTAATCAGATTTTGAGCCGCATCTAGGATATTTTTGGTACTACGATAGTTTTGCTCAAGCTTAATGATTATGGCACCCGGATAGTCTTTCTCGAAGTTTAAAATGTTGCGAAAATCTGCATTTCTCCACCCGTAAATTGATTGCCAGTCATCTCCACAGACAGCAATATTCTGCTTATCGTTAACCAGGGATTGAATCAATTGATATTGGGCAGTATTAGTATCTTGATACTCGTCCACCATGATATAGACAAATTGTTTTTGCCATTTGGCGCGCAGCTCGGGGTTGCCCACCAGCAGCTCAACCGTGCGATTAATCAGATCATCAAAATCAAGTGCTGAGGCGTCTTTGAGAATGCGCTCATAGATGGGATAGATGCTGGCGGCAGCTTTTTCGGCCGGGCTGCTAGCACGACCATTGTAGGCGTCGGGGTTGAGTGTTTCGTTTTTGGCACTACTGATTAAGCCGGCTAGCAGGCGAGGCGGAAAGCTTTTTTCGTCAAGTCTTATTTGTTTGCTGGCTTGGCGCACGGCGCTTTGACGATCGCTCTCATCAAAAATCACGAAGCTGCGCGGAATACCAATGTGCTCGCCGTCTTGGCGCAGGATCCGCACACAAATGCCGTGGAACGTTCCACAGTAGGGCATAAAGCTACGGTTGTCGGCACTCTGACCCAGAAGTTTGGCAATTCGGGCGCGCATTTCCTTGGCGGCTTTGTTGGTAAACGTTACCGCCAGAATGTTATACGGCGTAGCTTTGTGACTGGCCAACAAATGGGCAATCCGGTGCGTGAGTGTTTTGGTTTTGCCCGATCCGGCGCCTGCCAAAATCAGCAGCGGCCCCTCGGTGGTTTCCACGGCGCGGCGCTGCTCTGGGTTCAAACCCGCCAGTAAATCTTCAGACATCATCTTATTTTACACGACAAACTAAGAACTGGGTGATCGATAAAAAGCTAGTCCCCGTATTGCAGGTGGCTAATTTTAGTTTTAGACTATCGCCCATTTAAACATTCTTCAAAACATTAGGCTAGGGCAATTGTGCCGGTTTTGACCGTGCCATTAGAATATTTGACGGTAATAACCAGATTGTTGCCGACCTCATCCAATGACATAGTGAGTTGGTTGGCCGCCAGAAGTGAAGTAGGAGATATCACGTTCGATGGCACTGTCTGAATTACGCGAGTAGGCACTGTCACTTGCCCTCCAATAGGAACAGCCCCAATTTGGACTTGGTCAGGAGCCGTCGTGACTGACTGAATGCCAATCGAAGTACCGTTATTATGAAGGGCTCGAGCAAGAGCGCCAAGAGCCGTGGAGTTCTTGCCTCCAGCATAAGCACTAACTCCAAGAGCTAAAGCAAGATCATCCTCAGCTGCTGCATCATCACCAATAGCAATTGGGGCATTGGCAACGTCAGCAATTGTGCCACTGCCGATGGCAATGGAAAAATTTCCGACCGCTTGAGCGCCGCTGTCAAGCGTAGGTACGGCAGCACCAATGGCAATCGCGCCTTGGCCAGTAGCTTGCGAGGAATTGCCAATCGCAATTGCCGACCGAGCGCTAGCAGTTGAACTTGAGCTGATGGCAATGGCATCCTGGGCATTAGCGATTGCTCCATCACCGACGGCCACACCATCAACAGCAGATACCGTGGAATTAACACCTAGTGCTATTCCGCCAGCCCCGCCGCCAGCCCCAGCCTGATGCCCGATAGCGACGGTGTCTGCACCGTTTGTGCTGGCATCAAACCCGAACGCGACGCTGTTAATCGATGTCCCGCTAGTGTTAGCTTGTCGACCCATCGCGACAGAATTACCGCCATTTGCTATCGCATTCCCTCCAACAGCAACATCGTATGCATTGTTGGCTTGAGATGAGCTGCCTACAGCCGTGGCAGTTTGGGAAATTGCTTGAGCAAAGGAACCGACTGTTGTCGCTAAGTTCGCTGTTGTTTGGGTTCCATCACCAATAGCGATCGCATAATCTCCGGATGCCACCGGGCCAGGATCTCCGGCTCCATCGTCGGCACCAATAGCTATGGAGGCTAACCCGGTTGCTTGAGCCGTGGCTCCCATTGCTACCGCTCCCGCCCCGCTTGCCACTGGATAAACGCTCGCGAGACTCCCGGCCACGGCGGTTGAGTCGGTTCCAACGCCATTAAGATTCTGGCCACCACCACTGGGGGTAGCCCAGTTGGCAGCAGTGGTACTGGTAGCAGTAATAACTTGACCAGTGATTGGTGTGCCGGAGATAGCTATGCCATTGACTTTGGCAACGGTGGGAGTGGTGGCGCTGCCAGCTAAGTCACTAGTCAATTGGATAACTCCCTTACTGCTGGTGGTGGCGTCCGGGACTGAGGCGGTGATGGTGGGTAGATTGGTGAGGGGGACTTTGGCCGAACCATCCAGGGGAGCGTAGCCACCTGCTTGGGCTTTGTTGGCAGTTTGTTCGGCGCTGGCAATCAGACCAGCTTTTTTGAGGGTACCGTCTGGATTAAGTTCTACGGACAGAAAGTCATTGAGGATATCTCCCCAGACATTGTCATCACCACCTGGGATAGGCAGGCGGCTCACCCCCTGGCTCCCGTCCCGGCTATAGTTACGATCATTCGGTAATTAGTATGCGCCATAGATCCTCTCACAAGATGCTTATGGTAAGTATAGATTTCGCAAGGACAGATGTAAAGCATCGGCTAACTGGTGGTTTTGGGTTGGGGCAAGTTGGTGTTAAGCGTGAGGGTAACTTTGGTGCCCTGAGGAGAAGTGGCGGCAATAGCTATATCGCCAACCAAATAGTGCATGATCAGTTTGTCGAGGTACAGGCTAAAACCCATGCCTTCGTGATTAAAGATTTCGGCGCCTTCTAGCTTGGAAAAGGCCTGGAACAGCGCATATTGCTTGTCCTGGGGAATGCCCGGGCCGTTATCGGTAACTGAGATTTTAACTAAGCCCTTGCCCGCCTTGGCGTCCACAACCACTTGACTATTTTCGGAGCTATATTCAACGGCGTTATCAATAATACTGGAGAGCACCACAATTACCAGCTCCGGGCTCTGAATCTCAAGGGTAGGGTTTTGCAGAGCCGATACGCTGACGTTTTTGGCGGCAGCTTTTTCGCTGACGCCTTGCATGGCTTTGGCCAAAATGTCCTGAACGCTGACGGGCACAAACGGCTCGATAGCAGTGGAGCCTTTCAGCACCCGCGCCGCCTGGAACTTGCTCATAACTTCATGCAAACGTGTTTGGCCCTTCACTACAAGTTGCGTGGCTGGAAATGCACCGAGCTGGGCAATGTGGCTATCCAGCGTGGTTACGGTGAAGTCAAGCGCCTGGGCAGCGTTTTCGATAAACTCATCACGCTGGTGGTTGAAGGTTGCTTCACTGCTCAGCACCTGCTGTTCCTGCACATGACTACGCTGATGCAGCTGTAAGTTCCGAACCAGGGCATATATCGCAACCGCTACCGAGCCAAAGGCCACAATTTGGGCAATAAAGTTAATTGTGCCCAGCGTAAACGAACCGGCATGGATTGCCAAATAGTCAAACCAGAAAGCCACCACACCAACCAGCGCGATGGGTATTAAGACTGAGGGCTTGCGCCACGTGGGTTTTGATGGACCGACCTGGTCGGATATCACCGGTGCGACGCTTTGGGCCACGGCAGCCTGACCCACCAGCGTCTCGATGTTTGTGTGCAGATTTGCCAGATCGGCTTTTAGAGCTTGGGCCAGCGGAATGGCTCCGGCCTGAGTGGTTAACATTTCCACGGCACCGTCAATAACCGTCAGTGGCGTTCGCAGATAATGCGATACCAGATCAGTAAAGGTGCGTTTTAGCTGACCGCTTTGGCGTTCGCGTACCAGCAGTGCCTGCAAAGTTCGAGACGCGGCAACCTCACGGCGGCTTTGGATAAACAGCAGCAGTCCATCGACAATCAAAATTAGGAACAGGAAGTACGGCAAACCATATTTAATGGGTGCTGGTAAATTGTGTATGATTTTTTCGGCACGCTCAACAACCTTTTGCGGCAATGCCCCAATTTGGCTAAGTAGTGAGGGCTTTTTTGGCGGGACAGGAGTTAGTGTTGACGGAACCTGGCCTGTTGAGGTGATCGGAGTGGTTGCTACAGCCACCACCAGTTGAAACGTCTGAGTCACCGTTTGGCCGTCACCGGTGACAACAATTTTCATAGTTAACGGGCCAGAACTTGCCGGCTGCCACAGCCATTGTACCGTACCTTGCGGATCCGGCGTTTGAGTGTGCACCAAAACATCGTTGACATAAAAATCTACCTGGGCAAACGAACTGCCGCTGCCGTTTAGTGGCGTAACTAGAATGGTATAGCCATCGAGCGGAATGGTTTGGCCATCCGTGAGGTTAATGTTTACCTTGAGCCCTGAAGGCAGCGTCGTGACTGTCGAAGGACAACTCTGTTGGTAAGGGCAGCTGCCATACGACCCGCTGCCAAACGTTGCGGCCCAGGCCCGTCCGCCGATACCCAGAACAAGACTTCCGGCTAGCAGCAAAATCGTTAAGCCAAGACCTAGCTTTCGCTTGAAATTTGCAAACATCTTAGTGCTTATGATACGTCTCCAACCTATAAATTGATAGGGGACTGTAGGTGCGGCTGCGGTGCCGGCAAGGTCACCGGCCAGTTGGACTATACCTTTGGTTGTGGTGGTAGCATCGGGTAGGGCTGGAGTGACAGCTGCGGGTTTTAGAGTCCCATCAGAATTGTGAGATTGGTTGAGGAAATTATTGAGGATGTCTCCCCAAGTACCATCATCTTGGCCGGTGATTGGTAGGCGGGTCATGTTAGTTTAGTAGTATTCCTCCACGAAAGTCTCACGAAATACTTATGGTTTAAAGTTTAGCACTTTGATGGGGTTGGAACAATGTGGCGCGAGGGTTGCGTTGTTTAGTGTAGGGCGATCGTCATGCCGGCGGATGAGCCAAAGTTAGAAGAACTGCACGTCTGAGCGGTTGTTGTTGCAGCGGTGGGTTGGCTGAACTCAGAGATAGCCATATCGCTAAGATCACCGGATGAGGCGCTACTGATGTTAATTCTAGTAGTAGGGGGAGGCGTCAGGATCGCGTCAGAACCACCTGATCGACCAAACACAGAAATGACTATAGTGCTGGTCGCGCTGGTGGTTACTGCTGGAGCCGTTATAACGTTAACGTTGCCGCTATTTTGAATGTTGTGAGTATTAACCGTAGAGAAGCCTCGATAAGCCAGCAAGGCAAACTGGCCGCCATGGACGGTTGAGGTTGAGACGGTGGTAGACCCACCCACGTCACCGGATATTGCCACCCGTGTCCACACCCTCAGCCGAGTATTGAACGTACTCCCAGTTCCCGTCACAGTATCGAGGAATGTCCAGCCAGATGGGTCTGTTGGGTTACTAGCAGACGATTGAAGGGAGTTGACGGCCAGCACCATAAAATCACCAATGTGAACGAGACTCGGAATGGTGACAGTCAGGGTGGCTCCAGCAAACGTGTTGTCTACACTCGCCGACGTGATAAAGCCGGTCACGGGGCGCTCTATAGTTTGTATAACATACCGCGCAGCATCCATTAGACAAAACCTGTAACAAGATTACCTAGCCAGTTAACCCCGTCGACGCAGATAAATGAGGTTAGATCGATGGTGTTAGGGGTAGTACTAAGGGTATTAAACCCTCCTGCCCACTTAACGTTTGCAGGCCAAGTAGCCAGACGGGATCCGGTACCATCCTGGGTCAACTGAATGATAAACGATTTGCCAGACGTAGCAGCCACTGGGAAGGTAAAGGTGCAGTTAGCGGTCAGTGTCACTCGGTTGATTGTTGCCGTGGTGACGTCCGGAATGGTAACGGCAGCCCCCGAGGTGGCGACCACGTTGCCGGCTTCGATTTGCAGGGCCACATTGGTCGGAATTTGACCGAAGGCCGCTGCATCCTGGGATGCCGTGCCATTGGCTAGAAGCGTGATCTTTTTGTTGTTGAGACTGACGTTCGCTGCTGGAGCCGGGACTGTATCCAAGGTGCCGGCGTAGGTGGGGTTGGGGTAGGTGCCGCCGAGGCTACCGCCGGCGGTGCCGGAGGGTGGCGTGGAGCTGGGCATGAGTAGTCGCAAGTCGGTGATGTTGGCGCCAGTAATAACCGTGGCGTTAGCCGCTACTCTGACTGCAGCCAAAACGGCTTTGTTAACTGGCACCGCTGGATACGCTGGTGTAGCCGCTGGTGTCCCAGTCACTACTGCTACTGTGCCCGATGAATCGACAGCGATAAGGTCAAAACGAGGATTGGTGGGGTCGGCAGCAGAGATCGTTAAGCTTCCACCGGCAAAAGCAATACTAGTCCCGTTCACTATGGCTGTTCCCGATGTCACCGTCACAGACATGTTGGCTCCGCCCGTACCAGGAGATAATGCTACCGTAGTTCCTACCCAAGCTCCTGCCTGAGATTGGGTGGCAGTTTGAGTCGTACTAGCACCCGCGGATACTTGCAATTGGTCAGAGATTACATGCCCGATAAAATTACCCGATCCGGAGTTGCTGACACGCACTGTCGCTGGTCCGGTAATTGATTGTGTGCCACTAACGTTTTCACCACCGAATATCTCTACAACAAAACAATTAGCTACCGTGGTCGTAACAGAAGGAGCTGTAATGGTAGCGCTGTTTGTGCCACCAGCCATAGACGCACCAGAGGCATTAACAGCTCCAGCACTAAAATAAGCTACAATGGAGGCGGATACTCTTGTGCCGTTGGCGTTAGTAACATTTACGGTACTACCAGCATCGCCGGCAATCGCTACTCTATAAAAAACCCATTGATAAACAAAGCTATGACCAGTACCACTTTGTGGAATTCCTTGGTCATTAGACCTAACTGATGTCCAACCCGATACGGACGCAGGAGATCCACCAGAAAACTGACCACCCGCTTCCGTGATACACAGAAGCATTAAATCACCGGCCACAACCGTAGAGGGAATAGTAATTGGCGTGGGATTGGCAAATCCTGACACGGCCGAGAAATCTCTAAACGCTATGCCAACAAGATGCTGGCCAACTGAACATCCCGATATCACCCCCGTCCGATTAAACCCAGCCACAATGGCTGGCAGGGGGTTGGCTAGGTTTGGATTGGGATACGCTCCAGCTAGATCTCCACCAGCTGCTCCTGAAGGTGGGCCGCCGGTAACCCAAGTGCCGGGAGTGCCAGCACTGACACAGACCCAAACCTTACCACTTTGATCGATGGTGAAGTCGCCGACAGCAAACGTTCCAGAACTAGGTGCTCCACTAGCCGTACCGCCAACATAACGAGAAGCGGCCGTAGTGCCGGTTAATCCTGAGGAAA
>JABXNS010000238.1_pt1 | contig 13147 bp, 10 predicted proteins | sample 7301101 | NCBI WGS metagenome assembly JABXNS01 (sample SAMN14449646, study PRJNA615230) | soil metagenome | isolation source: soil from bare, unvegetated metal-rich iron-sulfur acidic spring small-cell... | place: Canada: Paint Pots Mound, Kootenay National Park, BC | collected 2017-05-25
CCCCTGGATGAGGCGCTTGGCGCGCTGGTCGCGGACTATATCAAAGAGCACGATATTTTTCGTAAAACGCGATAGTCCGCTCGATCCCTTCGGTGAGCGGCGTCCACTCCGAAAGGCCCAACTCTTCGCGCGCCCGGCGGTTGCCCGGCACGTACCGGTCGATGGGACGGCCGGGATCACGCGCCTGCATGATTTCGACCTCTCGCTGCGGTGATGAGGCGGCGGCGACGCGCGATGCCAAATCCGCGATCGTGACCGCTCGCTCGGAGCCGACGTTATATGCCCGCTCAGGCAATCCGCGTACGAAAATAGCCAGAAGCCATGCCGTCATGTCCGCGGCATACATGTAGGATCGCACGGTCGTCCCATCACCTTGGACCCGCACCTTTCTTCCTTCTAATACGTCTCTAATAAAGTTCCCCATGGCGTAATGGATGTCGAGCGGCAAATACGGCCCTACTTGCGCGAAGATGCGAGCGATTTTCGGCTTCAGTCCAAACTGGTTCGCGGCAAGCACGCACTGAAGTTCGCCGAGGCGCTTCCCCTCGTGATAGGCACTGGCGGGTTCCAGCGGGTCGGGGCCGCCCATAAACGTTTCGTCGACGTGCTCCAGCGTCGAGGGCGGCCGGCCGTACACGGCGCCGGAACTGGTAAACAGCAGTGGTATGGCTCCCGAGCGGGCAGCCAGCTCCATGACTGCGGCACCGCCTTGCACGATCGTGTCGAGCATGAGCATCGGATCTGTGCGCAACAGTTCGGCGCTTGCGGAGGTTGCGGCGTGCACGATTCCGTCGAACGTGCCTAGGCTCGACGGTACCGAGCGGACGTCGCCCTCAACGAATGAAAATTCGGCGTTCGAACTGAGGTGCGGCGAACCGGCTGCGAAACGTTCGGCGGAGCGAGTAAGTACGAGCGCGCGAATATCCAGCTGCAGCCGTTCGTTAGCCCACGCTAGCGTTTCGAGCAGCCATTTTCCAATGAAGCCGGTGCCGCCGGTAATGAACAGCCGGGTTCCGCGAAGCGATCGAAGATCATCCGACGACCACGTGAGGATCCGGTCTAGGTCCTCAGCGAGCAGAGATCGCATTGCGGGAGAGGAACGCCCGGTACCACGCAACGGTTTCTTGCAAGCCTCTATCGAGATCCCACTGCGATGACCAGGCCAGGCGCTTGCGGGCTTTCGTCGAGTCCAGCGTTTGGTTGATGATTTCCATCCGCGCCGAGTTTTCGATGACGGGATCGACGGCTGTGGCCATCGTCTTTCCGATAGCTTCGACGATTTCCAGCACGGTATTTTTGTTGCCCGTGCTAAAGTTGAACGCCTCGCCGCGCACGCCGTCTTCGGTGCAGCGCTCGGCGAGCAAAATGTACGCCGAAATCACGTCACGCACGTAGATGTAATCGCGTATCATCGCGCCGTTGCTTCGAAGGATCGGGCGTTCCCCCAAATGCAGGCTGCGGATCGTTCCCGGCACGATGCGGCTCCAGTTGAGATCGCCTGCACCGAAAATGTTGCCGCACCTGGCAACCGTCACGCACATGTCATACGTGTTGGCATACGTGTGGCTCAGCAAGTCCGTACAACTCTTCGAGACGTCATACGGGTGTCTGCCTTGCAGCGGCATCTCTTCCGTGTAAGGCAGTACGTCGGATTCGCCGTAAGCCTTATCGCTGGATGCAATGACGATGCGCGAGGCCAGTCCGGGAAGGCGGCGCGCCGCCTCGAGGAGATTGTACGTCCCGCGAATGTTGCTTTCGAAGCACTCGAGGGGATCGCGGAGAGCGGCGCCCACGATCGTTTGTGCGCCCAAGTGAAAAACGACGTCAGCCTCATGGGCATTGACGGCGTGCATGCAGTCCGTGAAGGCCGCGAGATTTCCGCGCACTATCGAACAGCGCTGGTAGATGCCTTCGGAATAAAAACGTGATTGCGGATCGTCATCGAGCACGAGCGCAGTAACCCGTGCGCCCCGCTCGAGCAGGGCTTCGCATAGCCACGACCCGACGATGCCCGTGGCACCGGTAACGAGCGCGGACCTTTCCTTCCAATTAAACGGCACTGCCGCGCACCCATGGCGGCGAGCCGCCGGCCCAAAGTTCCTCGAGTAAACGTTTTTCGCGAAGCGTATCCATCGGCTGCCAGAAGCCTTCGTGTTTGTAGACGCTCAATTCGCCGTTTTTAGCGAGATTCGCAAGCGGCTCGTGCTCCAGCAACGTCTGGTCACCTTCGATGAGGTCGAAGACGCCGGGCTCGAAGACGAAAAATCCCCCGTTAATCCACCCTTCGCTGGTTTGCGGCTTCTCCGCAAATTGCACCACGCGGTCGCCTTCGATTTCGAGCGTCCCGAATCGCGCCGGCGGCCGGACGGCAGTGATGGTCGCGATGCGTTTCTTCGAGCGGTGAAATTCAAGGAGCTTACGCACGTCGATGGAGGCTAGTCCGTCGCCGTACGTGCACATGAACGTTTCGCCGCCTATGAGCGGCTCCAGCCGCTGAATTCGACCGCCGGTCATCGTGTTGAGTCCGGTATCGACGAGATGCACTTTCCAGTTGAGCCGCGCCCGCTCGCGAAACTCCTCTTGGCCGGTAGTGAAGTCCACCAGAAAATCGTTATTCGCTGCATAGACCGAGCGAAAGTAATCTTTAATGACATCTTGTTTGTAACCGAGCGCCACGACGAATTCTTCAAAGCCCGCCGACGCGTAGATATTCATCAGATGCCAGATAATGGGATATCCGCCGATATCCACCATGGGTTTCGGTCGCGTCGCGGTTTCTTCCGATAGGCGCGTTCCTAGGCCGCCCGCCAACAGTACGACTTTCATTGTTGATGCAACCGGGCCCGGTTCAGCGGTACAAACCGCGTCTCCTTGCCGAGTCTGGTGGTGGAAACTTTCGATGAAGCGCCGAAAGCGCCGCAAGCCTATGATCTCAGATTACGGCGCACGGCGTTGCCCCTGCTGCGGCTCTTCCGCGGACCGCTCGACGCCCGAAGTCCGCTCCGAACCGGCAGCGGAGGAGCGAAGCTTTGAATCCCTCCAGCGTCTTTGGTACGGGTTTTTCAGCGACAAGGTCTTTTTTACGTACCATCGGTGCACCGGATGCGGAATGCTGTATAGCCCGACGTATTTCAGCGAAGGGCAGCTTGAAGTGTTATACGCATCGATGCCGGCAAATATGGCCGAAGTCGAGCCGGGCTCGATCGAGCGAACGCAGTATGGCTACTTCCGGGCCTTGTCCGGAGAGTCCAAGGCCGGCGGCGATTTCCTCGAGATTGGTCCGGACGCCGGAATCTTTGCCGGTTATTGCGTCAGCGCCGGAAAATTTGAGCGCGCCTGGATGTTTGAACCAAATCTCAACGCGCACGGAGAACTGCGCCAACGGTTGGGCGCGCTGCCGTCCGAGATCAGCACTTCGCTTACGGACCTTTCGCGCGTTCCTGATGCGAGCGTTTCCGTCGCGGCGATGATCCACGTGCTCGATCATCTCGTCGAACCCGTGCCTTTTTTGCAGGCGCTGCGGCCAAAGATGAGACCGGACGGCACGCTGATTATCGTCACACACGACGAACGGTCGCTGCTGGCCCGTATTCTTGGATCCAGGTGGCCCGCATATTGCCTTCAGCACCCGCATTTATTTAATCCGGCGAGCATGCGCTCGATGCTCAGTTCAGGCGGTTTCGGCTTGACCAAAACGGTCGCGTCGGTGAACTATTTCCCGGTGAAATTTTTGTTAAAGCAACTCGCATTGGCGATAAAGTTGCAACTCCCTGAACTCCCGGGGCCGAGATTTGAGCTTCCATTGAAACTCGGAAATTTCATAACGCTGGCCCGGCCTGCTGCGCCCGAATCCTAGCGAGCTACGGAAAATTCGTCGCCAACCGGCAATAGGCGGCGCGATAGTTAGGCGTGCTTACAACTTTCACGGTCGCTAGGCGGGGCGAAAGGTCTGAACAATCGGCGGGTTGGCGGTAGGTGATGTACCAGCCGCGCGGGTTTCGACTATCGTCGAGGTAACGCTCGACGTATACGGTCCGCCGCGAAGGCGCGAGCGTATGCCAAGCGTTGTACGCGCCCGAAGGGCTGATGGGCAGCCAAGCGACGCGTTCGGTAACCGTGCCGTCGGAGTTGCGTTCGAGTGGCAAGATTTCGCCCGTTGAGAGCTTGTTCCAGATGGCCCAATTTGGATAGAGAACTTCATCGCCGGGCCTCATCCGTGCCTTGCGCTCGAGGGTGAGGAGCTCTCCGGTGATTGCGGGCAACCCGGCGGAAAAATTGGCGTCGTAACCTTTCATGAACGGTGCGCGAATGTCGCGCATGTGAGACGGTGCGCCAAACGCATAAGCGATCAACAAAACGGAGACAGGAACGAATGACAGCCGCGCTAGGAGCGTTGTCACGCCGCCCCGGAGGTCGGATTCTGTTACCCAAAGCAAGATCGCCCAGACGAAAACGAACACTCCGCTGATCATAGCAATGTGCTGATTAAAAGCCTCGCCTGCGTAATACGAACTCATGGCCCAGAGCGCGAACCAGCAGGCCGATAGGACTGGGAGCACGCGGTACGCTCCGCGACGCAGTGCGACCAGCAGCGTTGCGCCAACCGCCGCCAATTGCACCACTATGGCCCATTCTGCGCCAAACGCATCAATAGCCGGAACGTATTGAACTTCGCCTCCGCTGGAATAGATCGCGCTGAATTCAAAATAGGCGATCCAGTCAGGGCCGTGGCCGAAGTGGGCGCGGTATATCATCTGAATGACCGCGACGGCGGCAACCAACAAGACGGCCATCGCGCCGAACCGTTTTGCGAACGCCGTTAATGCGGGCTGAAAACGGCCGGCTTGGCGCCAGCATTCGAGCGTTTCGACGAACAAATAACCCGCCCAAATGATCGTCGTCCAGATTGCCGTTTCGAACGACCACAAAACGCTCAGGAGCCAGCAAAGATGACCCGCCGCCAGCGCCGCGGTGCGCCAGCCTGCGGATACGAACTTGTATCGCAAAAAAACAAAGAGCAGCGCGGCAATCGGCCACAAAAAGCGGAGCCCTTCCTGGGGGTACAACCGTGCACCAAACGGATAGTACTGGCTTTGCGAGCTGTAAAACGTCGCACAGCAAAGGGCGAGCGCAAACGCGAAGTTCAGCCAGCCGCCTCGACGCGCGCGAAAAACGGCAAAGACGATAGTTGCTTGTGCCAACAGCAACAGCGCAGTCATCAGGTGAATGGCATCAAAAGTCGTGCGCCCCGGCAGCGCGGCGAGCGTGAGGATCGATAGGAAGCCGTACTGAGACGGGACGTCCCACAGCAGCCAATGGTGCGCGCGAACCAACGATGCGGCCGATGTAAAATAGCTTTGGTGGTATGGGATCCACAGCGTTGTTTCGTTGTCGGTTCTCATCCCTAAATAGACAAAGACGCCGATCGCTATGGCGAACTGCAAAGCCGCCCAGATCGCCGCGTTGCGTTGGCTTCCGGGGATAGCCCGCGTTAGCGTCAGGTAAAGCGCCAGAGATAGTGCCAGGAAAAACGCCGGTAATGCAAGTGCAGACGCGCCGGTAGCGTTGAGCAGCCAGTCGGCGAGGTGCGTATACGGAAAGCCCAGGCTCATGGCCCAGCTAGCGAGCGTCCCCAAAAAAACAGCTGAAACCCACATGACGTGGCGCCGCGAGCGTGGGAAAAAACCGCAGATGGCGATCGTCTCAAAAAGCGCCAAAACGATCGCATATTTTCGGCCGGAAAACCATAACAGCGCGAGCGTCGTCAGCGAGAAAACGGCAACGAGCGTCCAGGCAAGAATGAAGCCTACAAGTGGCGAGCGCACTTTGCGGCGCGCAAAGGAACCGTCAAAAACGATGTATAGGGGAGCGGCAAATCCCATCAGGAGCCAAATCGTCGTGAGCGAGAGAGCAGCGTGGCGCAGAAGAGCCACGCCGCACATCACGATCGCGATCGCGCAGAGGATTCCCGCCGTCCTCGCGAAGGCGCAGCTTTCCGAAAAGCCCTGACGAATAGTTATTTTCCGGTTCCCTTCGTTGGCAGAATTCTTATCTGGTCGATACTCACCATAAGGTGAATGTCGGTAATGGGCACGCCTTCCGTGCGGGGAATCAGCTGGTCGGAGGGATACGCGGGTGTCTGCGCGCTGATGCGGAGGAGCGCCTTCCCTCGAGCGGGCACAGCAAGCGTGAACGTTACCTGATTTCCTCCGGGACCGACAGCAGTACGCAGGTGTTTTACGCCTCCCCACACGTCCGCGGATCCTGGAAGCGGAGAGTAAAGCCCGAGAGTTACTTCTATCGTTGCGGCACCGCAATGGTCGGCATGAAAAGTTATTTCGCCCGACTCGCGCATGTAGCGCCACATCGGATCTTTTAGGAAACGATCCGCATAAATACGCGATCCCGCGTAGGGGTACCATGCGGGTGGCGGATCGACCATCGGATAAAACCCGCTAGACCACGTGTGGCCCGGCTGTTCCGCGAGCAGTACATCGTCTAGGGGCACAGCCCCGCAAGGACGGTGCACATCGACGAGAGCGCGCTCGTCGTCGAAGTACCTGAACGTTGTGGTCATCCCGCGCGATGTCCCCAGCAGGTCGTCTTCAAACTTCCATGCGTCGTCACGCGACACAAATTCGTCATAGACTCGCGCGCCATCGGTTTGAAAATCATTCTTGCCCGCTACGAGATGGAACAGTTCGACGGTGCGAGGTTTTCCCGGCTCTAATCGTTCGCGCAGCAGCCACCCGCCTGGCGCTTTACCCGTCGGGAAACGTCTGTGCAGAATTGCGAGCAGCAGCAGCTGCTGTTCGGCGCTCGACGGAGCAAACTTTAGCAGCGCGGACTGCGTGGAGATTGCTATTGGGGAATCCTGGCTCAACCCCGCGAACACGCCATAGTCCACCGCTCGCTGAACCGTCGTGAACGCGTCCCAAGGTTGACCTACAACCTGTGCGACAAGTTTGTTTGCGCGAACATTTCCATAAACGACGAAAAACACTGCAGTGGCCAGCATAGCTGTCGCGAGGCCTCTCGTTGCTCCTTGAACTCGCGAAAGCAAAGGGGCTAATCCGGTAATGACCATAGCGATCCCGAACGTTTCGAAATACAATCCGGCGCCCGGAATAGCCGAACCGCAGATCCACAGCATTGCGCCGGTCACGGCGCATGTCTTGAACACCCATTTTTCGCGGCTCGAGGCAAGCCGCGCGAAAACAATGCCGGCTACAGCGATCGCTGTCAGCCACCCCACGGTGCCGATTGCCGGGTCGCGGTCGAACGAAGTGTCGCGATTGGTTGTAGATAGGCGGTCGTGGAGGATTCCCGCCGTCGCGCGATATGCAGCGGGCAAAGCCTGAAATGTGTTGGCCAGAAAGGCCGGGACGCCGACCGTTGAGGTTGCCCGTTCCCGGTCGACGAGTAGCAGCGCCGCGGCTAAAAGCGTAAGGAAAAATAGGGATTCTCCCAACGCGAGCAGCGGTTTTGTGGTCAGCCAGGCGCCGGCCGCAAAAACCAGTGCAAGAGGCGCACAGGCCGGGTAGACGGCAATGCTTCCGGCGAACAACGCGGCGGTTGCAAGCAGACGGAGTGCTTCGGGCCTCGCCCAGTGACCCCACAGATACACAAGGAGTCCACCCAGAAGCAACTCTGCGGCTACGGGCAATACCGCCAGGTTCGATAGATATGGATCGTTCTGTAATCTGAACTCGGTCACGCAAAGCGCAATGCCTACCGAAAATAAGGCGGATAAGTTGCTGCGGGTTAGCCGGAATACGAGAGCGTAAAAGGTAGCGAAGTTCGCGACGATCCCGAAAAGCTGGATATACCTGATCCAGTCCCTGGTAACGGCATTGTCCCAAACGCGTAGCGGCAGAAACGCCAGCGGGCCGAGGTCACCTGAATGTGGATAGGCTGCGCCGGAATGCAAGATGTACGGCCAGAAGTCGGGCAGCGTAAAGCCGAATCTGCCTTGCGGCCAAAAATAGAGCGCTGCCAATCCGCACGTGGCGGCCAGCCCAAGGACGAAATCCCGTCGTCTGCTGCCGGAGACGCTTGCATGCACACCGACACAGATACGTTGATTCTTTTAGCGAACCTGCGCAAAAGGACTGACTCTCGGGACGCATGAAGCAATCAAGGTGGTCGAAGTCGCAGTTGATCTGCTGCTCATTTGGCTCTTTTCTTTTTTTACGGGAGCCGGTCTCTACGAGCTGATCGTTCCTGACGACATTAAAGAATACTATCTCTATCCGCTTCTTGCTGCCGGTCTTGGCCTTTTGCAGCTCGCGATAATTTGCGCGTATCTCATCTATTTTTCGTTCGGCATCGGCTCGGCGTTCTACATTTCGGCCGGAATCGGTCTGGTGACGCTCGCGTCCGCATTGGCCCGCAATGTGAGCTTGGTTTCCGAGCGGTTGCGCGGACTGCGTAAGCTTTTCAGTTTGCGGGCTTTGGCCTTCGTGGGATTGCTGTGCCTGGTTCTCGCGCCCGTGTGGGCGGCAGGAATGGCTACGACGCCCTACCGCGTGGGGATCGATCAGGTCGGATACGCTCAAGCCGCCCAGTCTCTGGTTGAGGGCGGGACGCTGAAAAAAGCTGCTGACGCGCTCCTTCATGATTTGCAAACTCACGACCTGAAAAAAGCGGAAACGCAAAATGTCGTTACGCTAAACTATGGGACGTTCGTAGATTCCGACTTCCTCTTAAAAGCATTCCGATGGGGCTTCCCGGGGGCCGTCGCTTCTTTGACGCTCCTCACGCGCAGCGGACACGTTTTTAGAATCCAATTTTTGTTTTTGATTCTGAGCTATGCGCTCACGCTCGCCCTAGCCTTCCAAATTCTTAGGCGCAATTTTTCGTTAACGTCGAATGCCGCGCTTGCGTCGGTCGCGGCCCTCGCTTTAAATTGCAATTTGTTAAATGTTTACTATGAAGGTCAGCTGGCGCAGGTATTTATCACGCCGTTTTTCTTACTGCTGTTCGCCGCTTATTTGTACGTTCGAAAAACCGGCTCCAACGTCGTTCGGGCGGCCGTTCTTTTCGCTTTTCTGGTCGCCGGCATCTTTAGCAGCTACAACGAATCGATCGTGCTTATCGCCGGGCTGCTCTACATGATGCTGCTCCTCGACTTTGTTCTCTCGCGGCAAACAAACCGGGCGGCGCTGCTCGCCGTAACTATTGGTTTCGTCGCCGGCTTCGCTGCAGCTTTGCCGATCAGCGCCGGATGGCTTGCGTACACGACTGCGAATCTGCAAGGCTTGGCTCGCGGCGGCTTTTGGCAACCGCACTGGGCCTCTTTCGCCGAAATTCTCGGCTTTCTGAATATGTACGGCCAAGTCGGCTACGCTTTGCTGCCCCGCTCATTGCTCAATGAGGTGCTCAGCATCGTCCTTTCACTCGTGCTCGTATGTACTGTCGCGGTGTTCTTGCTGAGGGAAAAAAGTATCGATCGCGCATTCTGGTTAGCGCCTCTGCTGATCATTGTGGCCGCGTACGTGCAGGTACACTACGTGGCGCAGATTCTCAATTACTCGTACATGAAAATTTACACGATGCTGATTCCCTTAGTAGCGTGCGTGGTCTTTGCAGCGATATTTTCATCCGCACGTTCAGGAACCAAGTTCGGAAAGTATATTAGCGCAGCCGCGGTTGCCGTCGTATGTCTGACCGGTATATCGTATATCGCGCAGTACTTAACTGAGAGTAAATATGTTACGCGGGATATGTTTGCATTTTACAAATTCCAACAAACTCGCAGGTTCGACAATTTTGCAATAATGATGCCGCAGAAGCAACTTCAGGGTCGGATCCAGCAATATATGCTCGTGCCGCTGATCTCCATGAATTGGCTGAACGAGGGTGTGTTCCCTAAATCGCTGCTGTCGTACACGTCAAAGCCCGTGATAACGATTTTGACGGGCGAGGACGCCTGCCTAGAGTGCCTCGTCCTGAATCACCCGCAACAGATCGTTTACAGCAACCCGTCGTATGTTGTCTTCAACTCGGGCCGGACTGTACACGAGGTGTGCCCCGGAGATCCGAAGATGTATGCAATCGATGCGGACAGGCGTCTCTGGAGCCGCGCGCCTGCATCCCAATGCGATCCGTCGTTTTTCGCCGGGCTTGCCGCCTTGCGCGAGAGCGTGTCTCAATGAACGCGAGGAACCGGGCTGCTGTGTTGTTTGTCGTTACGCTGGCGGGCTTATTTGGGCTGCTCGTATACCAAAACGTATTTCCATACCAGACCCTGAAGTCTCGCGCCATCTCCGGACTGAATTATGACTCGCGATCGCCGGACCGGGCGATATTCGGCCGTAAGGAATTTATCGAGGACTCGCATAGCGCCATCAACCGCTTGAATGTGGCACTCGATTTTAAGGCGTTCTCCGTTAACGGCACCGCCACGATAGTGCAGACAGCCCCGCACAACCATGGCGTGAGTCTCGTTCTCGATAAAACCGGCACGTTGACCTTGATAGCCGGCACCGAATATGCGCCCGGCTTCAAAGAGTACATTATCAGCGGAGGCATCCTACCAGGGACGTGGCATCATTTTTCCCTAACGATCTCTCCGTCGAAACGGATCGTCATACGTTTTGATGACGGGCCGGTCGTCGACGCTCCCGACACCGAGTTGGTAACTGATATTTCCGACATCATAGTCGGCGGGGGCGGCGACCCTGCGGGGGCTTTTGACGGTGAAATACGAGATGGTTCAATCGGCTATCAGCTTTATGCGCGGGCGGCGTTTACGCGCTCGCCGCTTCCCAGGATATTGGAGCTGCTGTTGTTCGGTTTGAACCTCGTCGCGTTGTACTGGTCGAGCGGAATTGTGCAGCGGGAGCGAGAATGCGAACACTTAACGGAGGCGAAAATTTAATTTGAAGCGAGCGACAGTATACGGGATCCTTTGCTTGGCATGCGTTGCCGGATTGCTCGTCATTTTTGTTTTCCCCGACATTTTTAGAAACGAGACGGTCGGATCTTTCGAAATATCCGGGATCAACTACAATAGCCGCGGAGTGGATCACGTGCCGTTTCGGAGGGTGGAGGATACGGACAGCGCGACATACGATAGTAAGCAGCTCGAGCTAACCATGCTTATGCGGCCGTATTCCGGCCGGAAATTTGGAAATGCATTCCAAACCGCGATGGGCAATAGCGGCGTACGGCTCGAACTGTCCCCACCTCATACTCTGGCGTTAGTTATCGGCAGTACGGAGAAACTCGGCTATACGGCATACGTACTCACGAGCGCCTTTTCACTCAACAAATGGCATACTTTTCACCTGCGGATCAACCGCACGAACCACATCATCGTCGAAATCGACGGCGTACCGCTGGTAAACGCCAAAAACCCGGCGCTGAATTATAGCATTGCTGAAATCGCCATCGGCACGGGCTTTAATGAGACTCGGCCGTTCGACGGTCAGATCCGGGACGGATCGCTCGCTTACCGTTTTTTCCAAACAAGTACCGGTTCCAGCGTTGGAGTCTCCGCGGCAAAAATCGTCCTGGCCGTGTTGGCTTTGGCGTTCGTGCTGCTTTTTATCGCCGAGGGCCGGCGAAAACAAATGGAGCAGCCTTAGGGAGCATCGTCCCGCTGCGCGGGTCGCACGGGCGTTTCGCTATGTTCAGAATCCGGGTCTATGCCGTAAAGCTCGCTCGCTACGTATAACGGGCGGTTGCGGACCTCTTCAAAAATAAGCCCAACGTACTCTGCAAGCATGCCCAGTAACAAAAATAGTAGCCCGAACAGCAAAAGAATAACAGCAAGTATCGTCCCAAACCCATTGAATGGCACGCCGGTGATTATCCAGCGCACGATAAAACCGATAAGAAGAACAAAAGAAAACAACGAGAGCGTTGTTCCGAAAAATGGGATGATTTTCAGCGGCGTAGTAGACCCGCTCATGATCCCGCGTAAAGCGAAAGCAATGTTGCGCCGAAACGCATAGGTCGATTTCCCGCCATGACGCGGGGGGCGATCGAATGGTACCCCTATAGAAGGGCCGCCGATCCAGCTCCATATTGTGCGCAGCATGCGCGTTTTTTCGTTGAACTTGTTCAGCGTTAAGTAGAGTGACCGGTCAACAAGGCGAAAATCGCTGGCGTTCGCCGGAACCGGGCTATCATGTAGGCGATTAACCAACCAGTAGAACATTCTTGTGAAAAGGCGCCGCGCAGGGCCTTCGTCGCTTCTGTTGCGTACAACGGCGTAGACGTTCTTGTAGCCGCTCTCCCACCGTTCAATCAGTACAGGTATTAGTTCCGGTGGATCCTGTAAGTCGGCACACATGATGACTGCTGCATCGCCATCGATGTTTCGTAGGCCCGCCGTTATCGCTCCCTCGATTCCGAAGTTTCGCGATAATCTCAGAACCTTGAATCGGGAATCCGCCCGGTGTATCTGCACGAGCTTTTCAAGTGTCCGGTCTCGCGATCCGTTTTCAACGATCAAAAATTCGAACTGATAGCGCTCGCTTAGCTCTGCTGCAACGAGAGAAAGGCGATGCGCCAGCTCGTCTACGCAGTCTTCTTCGTTAAACGCGGGGACAACGACGGATATTTTGTTCAAGAAAAAGCCGTTACGACGCCAAGCGGGCGACCTCATGCACGCGCGGCTGCGTAACGTTTCTAATCTGGCCCTCAGGAAGGCGGCGCGGCTCCGGTGGCATAGTCTGAGACGTGGGCCCCCAGGAACGGCGATTACGTATGGCTGCAGCTACGCTTGCGGTGGCGACGTTCTTTGCAATTTGCGCGACGCAAGCTCGAGCGACCGCAGTGCCGGACGCGACGTGGCCGGAGTTCCAATTCCAGGTCGATGATAACGCTGTTTTTACGAAACCCGCTTGGAGTGTGTTCTGGAGGACAGACCTCGGTATGCGAATCAACGGCGGGTTAGCGGTGGTCGGGACGCGTTTGTATGCCGAGGATTTTGATAAGAAGACCTATGCTATCGACGCCCGTACCGGCCGCAAAATCTGGGAGCAGGCGGCGGATAACGTCGTGATGAGCACACCGCTGGTTAGTGACGGCATCGTTATCGTGGGATCTGGAACCGGTGCAGAAATGCTCGGCAACATGACGCAAGCTATCTGGGGGCGGCCCGCCGGCGATGCCATCTACGGCTTCGATGCACGAA